>Ga0105107_10002082_pt1 | contig 13155 bp, 8 predicted proteins | sample PPLLaktember2015_6_FD_79335 | JGI IMG/M metagenome (GOLD analysis project Ga0105107, IMG submission 79335) | Freshwater sediment microbial communities from Prairie Pothole Lake near Jamestown, North Dakota, USA - PPLs Lake P8 Core (1) Depth... | ecosystem: Environmental > Aquatic > Freshwater >...
CCAAAAGATTTTTTTAGTTGGGTAAGCGGAGGTTTTGTTGTAATATTAAACTTTACAACTGAAGGCGCTTTTTTTGTTTTTGATAAATTAGCTTTAGGACCTGAAAATGCAAACAGCATCGGTTTTTTCTTTGCATTCCAGGTTCTTCCTACAATAATTTTTTTTGCAAGCTTAATGTCTATTCTATACTATCTCGGTGTAATGCAGAGAATTGTACAAGCAATGGCATGGGTTATGGCTAAATTTATGGGCACAAGCGGCGCTGAATCTTTATCTTGTACTGCAAATATTTTCGTCGGACAAACTGAAGCACCGTTGATGATAAAACCCTGCATCAAAGGAATGACTAAAAGTGAATTGCTTACTATTATGGTTGGAGGAATGGCAACTATTGCCGGTGGTGTTATGGCAGCTTATGTTAAAATGCTGGGGGATTCTTATGCACAGAGTTTAGGAATTTCAGTTGTTGAAGCACAGCATTTATTTGCAACACATCTTTTAGGTGCAAGTGTAATGGCTGCACCGGCAGCACTTGCCATTTCAAAAATTCTGTACCCGGAAACAGAAACTCCCGAAACGAAAGGAACAGTAAAAGTTAAAATTGAAAAGAATGCCTCTAATGTTATAGAAGCTGCTGCAACCGGTGCAGGAGATGGATTGACCCTTGCTTTAAATGTTGGTGCAATGCTTATAGCTTTTGTTGCTTTAATTGCACTAGTAAATTACGGATTAGGTTGGCTAGGAGATGTAACTAACTGGAATCCGGGATTACAAAAAACTTATGGACAACCTCTTAGTTTTCAATTAATAATCGGATTGGTTCTTCAGTTTTTAGCAGTTGGAATTGGAGTTCCCTGGAATGATGCACTTAACTTTGGCAGCTTAATTGGCACTAAAGTAGTCTTAAACGAATTTGTTGCTTATCTTGAAATGAGTAAAATGATTGTAACTAAATCTTTGGTTACAGATAAAGCAATTTTTATGGCAACTTATGCTTTATGCGGCTTTGCAAACTTCAGCTCTATTGCAATACAGATTGGTGGAATTGGGCCTCTTGCACCAAACAGAAAATCTGAAATTGCTAGTCTTGGAATTAAAGCTGTAATTGGTGGTTCACTTGCTACTTTAACAACTGCAACTTTAGCAGGTATTTTATTTTAAGAGAACCCCTCCTCGCTCCCCTTTCTGAAAGGGGAGGACAGGTGGAGTTCTATATATGAATGATTGATTTAAATTTTAAATACAAAGAACTAATTAATTATTTCAAAGAAAAAATTCCCTTTAAACCAGAACTTGCGATTGTCCTGGGAAGCGGTTTAGGGGATTTTGCTGAAAGTGTAAATACAAAAAAAACTTTTTTAACAACTTCGATCCCCACTTATCCAAAATCAACAATTGAAGGACATGCAGGTAAAATTCATTTTTCTAAATATAAAGGGAAAAAATTATTGCTCTTCCAGGGAAGAATTCATCTTAATGAAGGATATAAAATTTATGAGTGTATCCTTCCCGTATTTATCACATATAAATTAGCATGCAAAAAAATCCTATTAACAAATGCTGCCGGAAGTGTTAATCTTAATTTTCATCCGGGAGATTTAATGTTAACCAATTCTTTTAACGGAATTAATATCAAAAAAGAATTGACTAATTTAATTGGACTCGCCGGTGTTGACGAAAAAAACAGATTTTTGGATTTCCCATCTGCACATTTTAACAAAATAATTAAGCGAGCAGCTTTAAAAGAGAAAATAGAATTGAAGGAGGGTGTTTACTTTTATACAAAAGGACCAAGCTATGAAACTCCGGCTGAAATACGGATGACTCGTTTATTTGGTGGAGATGCCGCAGGAATGTCAACAGTTCACGAAGCAATGTTTGCATCATATCTTGGAATGGAAATTTCTGCTATTTCATGCATAACAAATTATGGTGCCGGAATAACCGGTGCAAAACTTTCTCATTCAGATGTAACGAAAACAGCTAATCTGGTAAAAGAAAAGTTTGAGAGGCTTGTTAAGAAAATCATAGCTTTCATATAAATCAATTTTGTAATACATCTGTTCAATGTTTTTTTCAAAAAAAATTTGACAGTTAAACAATTTAACAATTGATTGTGATTCCTCATGATCAATCTTGATTACCACTTTTGTATTTAATAAAACCTGCACTTTAATTGACTTTCTATACCCATACTGGTAACTTTGTCAATTAAAATTTTTAGAAAATCCAACAAAAATAAATACAATATGAAAGAATTCAGATTCAGGCTAATTTTAATAATTGCATTTATTGCACTGAGTGTTTACATGCTTTTTCCAACCTACACAGACTATCAGAATACAAAAAATATCTCCGAAACAATCAATAAAGAAAAGACAGAGATAAAGGTATCTGAACCGAATATTACTATTGATGAACTAAATACAAGATTAAAATTAATTGAAGATAGTATTAAGGTTGCTGATCCTTCCATAGAAGAGGCAAAACAGAAAAGAGTTAAATTAGGATTGGATCTGCAGGGTGGAATGCGTGTAGTTCTTGAAGTTAATACAGGTAAGCTGCTGGAGAAACTTGCTAAAGATCCCGACCAGGTATTTAAAGATATTTTAAATGATGCCCAGCAGGAAGCCTCGTTGTCGGATGAATCTGTTGTTGATATTGTTGCAAGGAAATTCCAGGAAAAAGGTGTCCGTTTAAGCCGGTACTTTGGAAGTGTAAGAGACGATGACGATGATATAACAAGTGAGTTGAAATCAGATGCAGAAGATGCTGTTACAAGAGCAATGGAAATTATAAGAAACAGGGTTGACCAGTATGGTGTAGCTGAGCCTTCAATTCAACGACAAGGTGGAAGAAGGATAGTTGTTGAACTACCTGGAGTTGCTCATGAAGAAGAAGCTAAACAACTTTTACAGGGAACAGCTTTACTGGAATTCAGATTAGTTAAAGAGCCTGAGTTTACTATTTCTGTTATGCAAAAGGTTGATGAAGTGCTTGCCGGAAAAGTTATTGACGATACAACAAAAACTGATTCATCTTTAGCTTCAACTAATGCAGATACAACAGTTGTGGATACAACTCAAAAGGAACTTTCTGAAGAAGAATTCAGGCAGGAACATCCGTTCTTTGCAACTGCAATGATTAATCCCCAGGGAAATAATGCTGATGCATATGTAAAAGAGGATGAGAGAGCCAAGCTCCTTTCAATGCTCAATCGTCCTGAAGTTCAAAATGTAATGCCGAATAATGTAGAGTTTGTATTTTCAGCTAAACCTGTCACCGTACAGGATGGGAAAGAGATTTATCAATTATATCTTGTAAACAGAAAACCTGAATTAACAGGGGGGGTTATAACTGATGCAAATGCTAATATTGATCCAAATACATCTGCACCGATTGTAAGCATGACAATGAATTCTGAAGGAGCTACTGAATGGGCAAGAATTACAGGCGCAAACGTAAATAAAAGAATTGCCATTATTCTTGATGGAGTTGTTTTCTCTGCTCCTAATGTTAACCAGAAAATTGTTGGCGGGCGTTCCCAGATTGAGGGAATGGAAAATATGGAGGAAGCAAAACTCCTTGAAATAGTACTTAAAGCAGGTGCTCTTCCGGCTCCGGTTGATATTATAGAAGAAAGAGCTGTAGGGCCTTCGCTTGGAGAGGATTCAATTAATAAAGGAGTATTATCAGGTGTTGCCGGCTTTTTCATAACTGTTCTCTTTCTGATAGCATATTACCAGAGATCAGGTTCTGTTGCATCGTTTGCATTATTCTTTACCATACTTTTCACATTAGGAGTGATGGCAAGCTTTAATGCAACACTTACTCTGCCAGGTATCGCGGGAATAATTTTAACTATCACTATGTCGATAGATTCAAATGTTCTTATATATGAAAGAATAAGAGAAGAGCTTGCAGTTGGCAAAACTGTTAAAGCATCGATTGATAGCGGATTTTCAAGGGCTCTTACAGCAATTATAGACTCTAACGTTACAACCTTCTTTACAGGAATTATTCTTTACCAGTTTGGTACCGGACCTATACAGGGTTTCGCTTTAACTTTAATGATAGGTATAGTTGCAAGTATGTTTAGCGCACTTGTTATTACACGCATAGTGCTGGATTACATGGTTTATAAAGGAGCTAAAATTACTGTTGGTTAATAAAATAATCTTGATTCTTCAAAGAAAATTCTAAGGAGATTTTTTTCTAAATGAGAATATTTCAAAATTTAAATGTTGATTTTTTAGGTAAGAGAAAACTCTTTTACGCTATATCCGGTGCTTTATTACTTTTTGGTATTATCAACGTAATTTTCCGAGGATTAGAATTCGGTGTTGATTTCAAAGGTGGTTCCGAAATTGTTCTACAGTTCCAGAAACAGGTTGATATAAGTGAAATACGAAATAATGTTCAAAATATTGGACTTGCTGACGCAGAGGTAAAAACTTTTGGCGGCGAGACAGGTGTTTTGATTAGAACAGAATTGCAGGAAATCCCCAGGGAAATTTATCCTGTTATTATTGATAAAATTGAAAAAACTATTAATGATAATTTCCCCGGATTTGAGAAAAGTGTTATTGATTCAAGTTCAAGTTCAGTTACTTACCAATTCTCTAATCCTGATACAACTAAAAAACTTCTTAATATCCTGAATAATGAAGGTTTCGATGCTGTAGGAGCTTCTGTTGAACCGGATAACAGGGAAATAATTGTGAGTGTAGGTATTGCAGATTGGATTGAAGAGAACTTAAGAGAAAAAATGGCGGATAATCCTTTTGAAATTCTAAAAGAGGATAAGGTTGGGCCAAAAGTTGGAAGTGAACTAAAAGAAGATGCTGTTATAGCCATATTTCTTTCATTAGTTGTAATACTGCTTTACCTGGCTTTCAGATTTAAATTCATTTTTGCGCTTGGAGCGGTTGTATCTCTGTTCCATAATGTTTTAATAACTTTAGGATTGTTTTCCATTCTTTATAATGTTATACCGGGGCTTAATCTCGAAATTGATTTAACTATCGTTGCAGCATTTCTAACTCTTATTGGTTATTCAATCAATGATACAGTTGTTATTTTTGACAGGATAAGAGAGAATCTGAAAATTCATAAAACAGTTCCATTGTTTGATATAATAAACAAAAGTGTCAGTCAGACTATGAGCCGTACAGTTCTAACCGGCGGAACTACTTTACTTACGCTTCTTGTTCTTACAATTTTCGGCGGTGAAGTTTTAAGAGCTTTCGCTTTCACATTATTCTTTGGAATTATAATAGGCACTTATTCATCTATATTTGTTGCCGGTGCACTTGTTTATGAATATGCAAACCGGTCTCAGAAAAAGATACAATTTTAGAATATCTTTCTGTCATGCCGGACTTGATCCTGCATCTCATTAAAAATTTTTACTTTACTCCCAGTTTCAGTTTAATATCATCCTATGTACAAGTTAGATTCAATTTTAAATTTAAGTTTAAAATCTTTATGGAGACAGAAATGAAAACGTCACAAAAGTTTGCAGTTGTTTTTTCACTAATACTGGTTCTGGGTTCTAATGTTGAACTCTTTCCACAGGAGAAACCAATTCAACTTGCATTATTTAACCCGGTGCAGATATTCCCGGAAAATACTTCAATTGCAGGTTTACGTATCAATCTTATTTATGGAAAAAACGCCTCTGTAACTGGTCTGGATTGGGGATTTGTAAATTCAACCACAGGTAGTCAAAAAGGTGTTCAGTTTGGTTTTATCAATTTAACTGATGGTGGGTTTACGGGCTTGCAGGAGGGATTTGTTAATGTATCTAAAGGAAACTCACTTGGGTTACAAACCGGTGGTGTAAATTATCATCAGGGCAACTTCAATGGTTTACAGATTTCCATTGTAAATTATGCAGCAACACTGGAAGGACTTCAATTAGGATTGATAAACATTATTGGTGAGGGTGGTTTCTTACCTGTTTTTCCGCTTTTTAATTTTGATTTTGATTGAAGGTAGAAACCTAACTACTTCACCTTTACCAGTACCATTGTCATATCATCGCTTGGAGGAGCTTGACCGCGGAAGGTTTTTATTTCATCCCAAACAAAATTCATAATCTCTGCACTTCTTTTTGATGTTTGGTTTTTAAGAAGCTCGGTTAGCTTATCTTCCCCGAACAAATCTTTCTTTTCGTTCATTGCTTCTGTAATTCCATCAGAAAAGAAAGCATATATTTCTCCCTCTTTAAGAGATATTTCCTGTTCAATCAGGGTCCGTTCAAAGATAATCCCGATCTCAAGCCCAAGACCCAATCCTTGTGTCTTATAAACATCAACCGTCCCGTTCTTTGCTGTAAGTATTGGCATATGCCCTGCACGGCAGAACTTTACTATTTTCTTTTCCGTATCAAATAAGGCAAGTGTTAATGTTATAAACCAATTCCTTTCAATTGAATCATACAGGCTTTTATTTACTTCAACCAGAATTTCCTTTGGTGAGCGTTCTGTTTTGCAGGCAAGCTGCATCATTGTCTGTAATTTTGTCATATATAATGAAGCAGATAACCCTTTACCTGAGACATCTCCAACAATAACATAAAGTTTTTGTCCTGAAATTGGTATAAGATCAAAATAATCTCCACCAACCTGTTGAGCAGGAACCATCTGCCCGCAAATGTCAAGTCCGTTCATTTCAGGAATGCACTTTGGAAGAAGCCCCTGCTGTATCTTCCTTGCAAGGTCAAGATCCCTTTCTATTTTATCTTTCTCAGCTTCGGATTCATAGAGCCTTGCATTCTCAATAGCAATTGCAGATTGATTTACTGTGGCTGTAAGAAGCTCAATATCTTTGCCTGAAAATTGAGAACCGGAATGTTTTAACCCGAATAATAAAAGTCCTATAACTCTGGATTTAACAATCATCGGGATAACTGTATAAACATTTTCTCTTATAAGAAGCTGTGCATTTTCCGGAAAGACATTTTGAAAATCATTTTGCTCTATAACAATACTCTGAGAAATGAGGGATTTTTCTTTTATAAAAAGAATTAATCCCGGTGATGCAAGTTCCAGGTTATCACTTGATAATCCTACATTTCTAACTAATCTCATCTTACCTGAATTGCTGCTCTTAATGAGGACACCGAATGTTTTTAATTTTAATCCATTAACAAATGTATCTTTCATAGAGTCAAGAATCTTATCAGCTCCAATTAAGGTAGAAACTTCACTGCTGAAGCTTAGAAGTATTTTCTGGTAAGCAAATTGTTCAGGATAAAATCTTTGAGTAAGAAAATCCTGGAACTTATTTTTTGTTGACTGAAATACTATTGCAAAGACAATGAAAGATGCACCTGCAATAACACCCTGGTACTCAGTCCCAATTGCCCGGCTGATTGTTTGGCCAAGAAGGTAAACAATAAGAAAATACAAAACGAGAACCGTTATAGTTGCAGTACCATAAGTAATTGTATTCTTAATTACGACACTGACATCCATCAATTGGTATTTAAAAATTGCATAACCAAATGCGAGCGGGAAAATTATAGTCAACACTATTGGTGCATAATATTCAGGTGAATTAAAAATTGTGTCTGTAATTGCAGGAGCAATTAATCCGGTATAGATTAAAGCTAAATTTGTTAAAGTAAACGCAGAGAGAATAATGAATATCGGTTTTTTTTCTTCTTTTGTTTTTAATCTCCGGTAATTAATTATTAATGATATATATGCAACTAAATAAGCGGCACTTATTATTATATATATTGCAGTTACTACCTTAAAAAACTCAAATACTGAAACTGTCTGGAACCCAAAAACTAACAATTCCAATACAAAAGTAAATAAGAAAAGTATCCCTGGTATAATAAATATTACTGGCTTTACAAATTTCTTTTCAAGGAACTTAAATGGTTTTGGAAATATCCAAAAGAAATAAAGTACCAGGAAAGGAAGAAAACATGAGCTTAATGCCCAGGAATAACCAAAAAGTAAACCTAAGAAAACTCCAACGTAGTTTTGATAATTAAGAATTCCTACCTGGAACATAACCTGGGTTGATAAGAGAACAGATGCAGCACCAATACCATAGAACAATTTCTGAACTATTCCATCAGGTTTTGCCATTAAAACAATAAACCCGATAAGTATCCAGAATAAAGCCAATATACTCTGGGCAAGATTCGGGAAAGAGAAAAGTTTTTTTATCAGTACATTTACGGTGAATATTTTATTATCACGCCCGACAGTATATTCTGCAAATTTGCCTTCTTCAATGTTGTTTAGAATTCCCTGAGCCAAAATACTGCCTGTAAGTCGGACTCCATTAATTGCAATTAGCCGATCGCCATTTCTTATACCTGATTCCCAGGTAACACCATTCACTTTAACAAGATCAAAAAATATTTCAATACTGTCTTTATCGTTTTTCTTTTCTATCCACAAACATTCATCATTGGAAGTTACATTAACATTAAGAGTAATATAAATATTGGTTAAAGCAATAAGGATTAATATTATTGAAATACCAATAATAAATTTCTTCCTGTTCTTTATAAAAAATTCTTTTGCTTTTTTCATTGTTTATGAGTGAATATGAACTATGCTAAAGTTAAACAATCATTTAACATTTTTTCTACTTTACTTTAATTATAATTAAAGTAATATCATCGGACTGAACAGCGCCAAAAGTAAAATTCTGAACTTCTTTCCGGATTGTTGCTAAAATTTCTTTGGCAGAATTATGAGACAACTCAAGAACAAGCTTCTCAAGTCTTTCATCCGAAAATTCCTCATCATTAATATTTTTTGCTTCGGAAATACCATCAGTAAATAAAACAACAACATCATCTTTCTTTAACCTAATAAGTTCAGAAGAATATGGATTAAGAGTCTTCATAACTCCTAAAATCATTCCCCCTTTATCAAGTTTCCTAATCTCACCATTCCTAATTAACAAAGGAGGATTATGGCCTGCATTTACATACTCAAATGTAACATCTTCATTATTAAGCAAACCCCAGAACAAAGTAATGAACTTTCCATCTGTTATATTTTCAGAAACAAGATCGTTTATTAATGCAGTTGCTTCACTAAGCTTCATTCCCTGTTTGCAGATTACTTTTAAGAATGCCTGAAGGTTTGCCATTAACAGAGCAGCGGGAACTCCTTTGCCAACCACATCTGCAATAGCAACAATCAAATTTTTTTCATCAAGAGAAATAATATCATAATAGTCTCCTCCAACCTGCTTTGAAGATAAATTTGCTCCAGCCAAATCAAAATGTGAGAATGAAGGAATTGTTTGAGGAAGCAGATTTTTTTGTATATCTCTAGCAATTTCCAGTTCTTCTTCCATTTTTTGTTTTTCAAGTTCTTCAAGAAAAAGTCTATGGTTCTCAAGTGAAATTATAGCAAGGCTTGCTACCGATGAAATAAATTCAATATCATCTTTTGTGTAATATTGATTATTAATCCTCTTACCCAAAAGAATTAAACCTTTAGTCTTACCCTGAATCTGCATGGGGATTAAAAGATCAATTTTTAATTTATCAATCTCCGGAAATTTTTTTTGTATTTCATCCTTACCCAATGAATTACTGATTTCTGTCAAATCATATTCCTTCATCACTTTTTCAAGATCGTCATTAGGTATTTTGGATTCGAGAACTTTTAATTCGTTGTCTTCAAAAGTTATTACAGCAAATTTATAAACAAGAAATTGACCAATTACAGAATAAACCAGCAGCCGTGCGACTTTAGTACTTTCATTTACTAAACCGAATTCCTTACTTAATTCAAATAATGCATTAAGTCTTTGTATCCGTGAATCAAGTGCACGATTAACTTTCTTTAATTCGTCCAAAACGCTGGAATTCTGAATTGCTGTTGCTGAGATATTTAAAATAGTCCCTAAGAATTCCCGGTCATCTTCAGAATAAGGAGATTTGTTCAGCTTTTCACCAAGACAAATAAAGCCAAGGCATTTCTCCGATGAATTTATTTTTTGAACCGTTGATAATTTGCATTCCTTCATAAATGAATTGAGTAAATCATCCTCAAGAAGATCTTCTTTGGGGATAAGTTTTGGAAACTTATTCAACAAATCTCCGGGAATTCCCTTTGATGATTTAAGATGAAAAGTACCATCAATTTTTAATGCTACTAATCCTCTTGTTGCTAAAAATTTTCCAAGGCAGGTAAACAAAACATTGTTAAGAATAAAATCGAGTTCGAGGCTTGCATTAATGACGCGGCTGAATTCTACAAGTGCGGTTAGGTTCCTCTTAACTTTGAAGCTTTCAGAGGTATCCATTTTTATTGAGAAGAAGTTAAACTTTTTGAGAGTAAGACCTGGTTATACTTTCCAGGGATTGATACATACTTAACATCATCCATTAATGTTTTCATAAGGTACATTCCTAAACCACCAACCCTGTGCTGCTTATAATATTCCTGTATGTCAGGTTCAGGAATCGATTCGGGCTGAAATGCTTTTCCATAATCTATTATAGTTATTACCAGTTTTTTATTTTCATATTTAAGTTTAATTACTATTTCCCCATCAGGATAAAATTTGTAAGCATGCTTAATAATATTTGTGCAAGCTTCATCGCAAGCAAGTGTCATATTATCAATTGTATCCTGTTTAAAGCCTACAGAAGAAGCAAAATCCTTAATGAATGCTCTTATCTCAGAGAGGTTCTCAGTCCTGCTTTTTACTTTAAGCTCCTTTTTATCTGATATATTTTTATTTTTCAACTTTACCAGTCTCTTCGAATTTTTTTACAGCTTCATCTTCCGAATTATATATTTCATATAATAAAGGAAAACCTAAAAGATCAAAAATGTTAAAAACCTTATCACTCATTGTAGTAAGTTTTATATCGCCGCTATTCTCCCGTATTTTTTCAATGAAAGCCATAAAAACTCCAAGGCCCGCACTGCTGATATATACCAAATCTTTAAAGTTCACAACAATTTTGAACTTATCTTTTGATATAAGATCGGAAAAATTATTCTCGAGCATCGATGCAGTATGAGCATCAAGATATCCGCTTAAATAGACAACACTTACACTACCCTGGTCTTTAACTGCGGTGCTGAATTCTGCCATTCACCTTCTCCATTCCGTCAAGGCCCGGCTCTTCGCTGGGACTGACAATTTTTAGTTTTTGTTTCCATTTTAATATAACTAAAGTAATGTCATCATGCTGAGTACTATGTTTGCTGAATTGTGATATTTCTTTTATCACTTCATTAGAAATTTCATCAGCACTTTTTCCTGAGTTATCAAGTAATATTTTTTCAAATTTTGTTTCGCCAAAATCTTCCATCTCGCTGTTTTTTGCTTCGGTAATTCCATCAGTATAAAGAACAATCATATCATTATCTGCAAGATCAAGTTCAATTTCTTCAAGTGATAAGCGGAACTGATCTCCATAATTTAGTCCCAAACCTATCCCCTTGGGACGGATGTTTTTTATTTTACCATTTCTTACAAGAAGAAGAGGACAGTGCCCAGCTCTTGCGATCGAAATTACCTCTCTTTTAAAATCAATTACTCCATAGGCAGCACTAACAAAATTTTTCCTGTCAAGCGATCTTTTTAGAATTTGGTTGGCTGTGATTAAAATTTCTTTTGGGCTTTCAATTGTTCTGGAAAGTGATTCAAAAATTCCTTTCACTTCTGCCATTATGAAAGCTGCGGAAATTCCTTTACCGGATACATCGGCAATAATAAATCCGAATTTGTTTGTTTGTCCGGCTGAAAGGTCTTCATCAATCTCAAAGAAGTCATAATAATCTCCGCCAACTTCAAATGCCGGAATGAAGACAGAAGAAACACTTAACTTTTCATAAACAGGATCTTTTGCAGGTAAGATTTTTCTCTGAATCTCACGTGCAACATCAAGTTCTTTTTCAAGTCTTTCTTTCTCAATTGATTCTTCAAGCAGCCTGGAATTTTCAAAAGCTACTGAAGCATAATCCGAAAAAGTATCTATTGCTGATTTATCCTCATCATCAAAAATAAAATCTCCTTTTTTTGTAACAATAAGATATCCTTTAACCTCATCATGAGTTTTCAAAGGAGCAGCAAGAATCATTGAGTAAGGTTCATTAAGTTGAGATCTCTTTTCAAACCTCTGGAGATTTTCTATATATGATGTTTCCTGAACGGGTTTATTCCTGAAAAGATAATCACTGATTAATTCTGCATCGAGGTAGCCAATGTTTTGGTGAGCAATTGGTTTTAATACTTTTTCATACTTCCAGATTATCCAGGCAGCATCACCATTACTTACTTTTTTACCAATATCCGTTACAGTTTCCGCAAGTTCATTAAAATCAAGAACCTGTGTAATAAGCTTACTGAAATATTGGAGTGAAGAAACTTCCTGTGCTTTCCTGTCAAATGCTTCTGCTGTCGGAATGTGAAATAAAGTCGTAAAGAAAAGGACCGCGAAATAAACCGCACCATATATCATTATTATCTTATAAAATTGACCTAATCCGATTGAAAAACCTGATAAAACCTGGTAGTGCGAATTTTCATCCGAGCTGCCGAACAGGTTAACAAAAAATAAGATACAGATTATTACAGATAAAAGAAGTAGTGAAAGCTTCTCTTTTTTCTTAATAAATGCTATCCACGAAATCTTTAGTGAGTTAATTATTATCAGAATTACTGAAATAATAAAAAAAGTATTTTTTATGTAAGATACTTCCGGGAAGAAATTCAAAACCGCTGTAACTGAGGCAAGCAGAAAAAATACTACCATAGTTTTGAAATAAATACTGCTGCTCTTTTTTTGTCCAAGGTAATAAAATTCTTTAAATATCAAAAAGAGATAAGAGATTATTGCTGCAAAAAACAGAACATAAAGGAATGAAATTATTTTAAAAATAAAATCAGGATTTTTTAATGTGTCACTTATTCTACCAAAAAGCACAGGAAGAAGTGAATCTGAAAATGTAACTGCAAGGAAAATTACTGCACACATAATTCCCAGATTCATCACCAAAGACATCGGGCTGAATTTTTTTTCATTGAATATGTCATTTGCATACAGAATCATAAACCAAACCGTAAAGAATGCTGCTATTTCATTTATTAAATGAAGTACAAATGAACCATCAGTATTAACAAATAATTTATAAATAAATAAAAAGC
>Ga0105107_10002084_pt1 | contig 13151 bp, 18 predicted proteins | sample PPLLaktember2015_6_FD_79335 | JGI IMG/M metagenome (GOLD analysis project Ga0105107, IMG submission 79335) | Freshwater sediment microbial communities from Prairie Pothole Lake near Jamestown, North Dakota, USA - PPLs Lake P8 Core (1) Depth... | ecosystem: Environmental > Aquatic > Freshwater >...
GACCCGTCCTGTCCCCGTGGACAGACCTGCAGTTGAGGGGAGTTGTGCGATTGATCATGCGGGCGGAAGAGCTCCCGGAGATGGAAGCGAGGGATCGAGCGCAAGCGAACGTGCCACCGAATCCGGGTCTTGATATACCCCGGAGATTCTAAACTCCAGGAAAGGAGGTAGAGGACCGTTTCAAACGTAACCGTGAAGTCGTTTTAACCTGCACTTTACTCCGGCCTCGTTTTCCTGATTGTCGCCAGCGTGCTTATTGCCCCTGTATTCCACCGATTTCTGCGTCACTTTCATCTAGAAATGTCGATCGCGGCTTCGAGCGGAAGCCGAGTTTGCTTCTGGCCTGATAAAAATACCAGAACCTCGAGAGGAATTCCAACTGCGACGGAACATAGGAATGGTTGGAGTTCTACACTGCGACGACGGTCCGTGCACGCGTGGAAGGGGAAAGCAATTTTTCAAAAAGGGAGAAGAAAGGCACTCGGTTGGGAACTCGTTCCTTATAGCAGACGGTTCATAAAATAACGGAAAAAAGGAGGCATGTATGAAAAAGGTGCGAATATTACTCATTGTCGTGGCACTCGCATTCGGGTTTTCTTCACTTTTGTGGGCCCAGCCCCAGGCGGAGAAGAAGGGGGCCGGCGACAAAATGGAAGCGGCGAAAAAGCCCATTGCCGACAGCGCCTTTATCACCGACACGCTTTCCGGCGGTATTTTTGAGGTTGAGATGGGAAAGGTCGCACTCGAGAAGTCTTCCAATGAAGAGGTGAAACAATTCGCACAACGGATGGTCGACGATCACTCCAAGGCCGGCAATGAACTGAGGGAGCTGGCCTCCTCAAAGGGCATGAATCCTTCCCAGGAGATGAAAAAGGCACACCGCGACATGTTCGACAAGCTCTCCAAGCTGTCCGGGGCCGCATTCGACAAAGCCTACATGAACCACATGGTCAAGGACCATGTGAAGGACGTTTCGGCTTTCCGAAAGGAGGCCAGAGAGGGGAAAGATCCTGAGGTCAAGGCCTGGGCGTCCAAAATCTTACCCACACTCGAGGAGCACCTGAAGATGGCCCGCGACCTGAGCAAGAAAGTAACGGGAATGAAAGAACCCGCAAAAAAGAACTAAGCTAAGCATGCGTTCAACCCCGTCAGCTCGGAGAAAGGAGAAATCATGATGGAAATACCGGCCACCACCAATCGTGTTCCCGCTCATACCCAAGAAGAGGCGAATCGAAAGATTCTTGAGCGAACCGAGGAAAATATCTCTTTCTACAAGTCTTGCGGCCCCGCCGCCATTGAGCGCCGCTTGAAAGAACTAGACAGGGAATGGGACACCGAACGTTGTCTCGAGGCCAGCGCCTCCGGATTTTCCCTTCTGGGCCTCACGCTTGGCGCGCTGGTCAACCGAAAATGGTTCGTCTTTCCCGGAATCGTTTCCGGCTTTCTGCTTCTGCATGCCATTCAAGGATGGTGTCCTCCCCTTTCTCTGCTGCGCCAATGGGGGGTCAGGACGGCCACAGAGATCGATTATGAACGGTATGCGCTGAAGGCCGCGCGGGGAGATTTTGCTGGAATATCTGATCCCGGGAAAGATCAGCCCGTGGCTGCCGGGACGATTCTTCAGGCCGTCAGGCGGTAAATGCTCGACCCCATGAAAGCGGAGGAATCACTTCCGCAAAGGGCAGAAGTTGGCCATCTCACGGCCAAACCGAAGCATCAGGAGTTTCATTTATGCCGAAGCGAATACTGCCCAGAGAATTTCCCGGACAGCGCCAGGACCCTCCCGGGTTTGAACACAAGATGAGGCCCGAACCGGAGATCATCAGGCCGCATTACAGAGGCAGCGAGAAACTGGCGGGGAAGGTCGCATTGGTGACGGGCGGTGATTCAGGAATCGGCAGGGCCGTCGCTGTCCACTTCGCTCGGGAGGGGGCGGATGTGGCGATCATTTATCTCAATACGGGAGAAGGTTAAAGAATTCGGGAGAAATACTCCCATGGGGAGAGCTGGACAGCCAAGCGAAGTGGCGCCCCGTGTGTTTTCCCTGCGTCGGACGATGCTTCCTACATTACCAGTCAGATCATCCACACTAACGGAGGGAAGGTGGGTCAACGTAGCAAACCGTCTCGGCTGGCAAACTCAACGAAAGGAGTGAAAGATCATGAAAAAGAGTTATATCGTTATCCGTTTTCTTGTCGTCCTGCTGATGATCGCCGCCTTTATGGCCTGCTCACCGGCACCGCAACAGTCCAGCACGGGGGAAGTTGTCGATGATTCCGTCATCACAACCAAAATAAAATCGTCGCTCGCAGCCGATGAATTTCTCAAGTCGTTTCAGATCAGCGTCGAAACCCGCAAAGGCGTCGTTTCGCTGAGCGGCTTTGTCGATTCTCAAAAAGCTAAAGATAAGGCGGGGGAGATCGCTCGCAGTGTCAAAGGGGTCGAATCCGTCAAGAATGCTCTCATCGTGAAATAGGCAGCCGTTGTCTTTTTCTTTCCGGTGAAGCAATTCAGGCCAGCGGGAACCTCATTAACGCCGTGAACCCATCGTTCACTGCAGATACCCTGCAAGGTAAATCCAAATCGAAAAGGAGAATGACCATGAAATCCAGCACGAAGGACAAGGTGGAAGGCAAGTATCATGAAGTAAAAGGTAAAATCAAAGAGATGGCCGGGGATATGACCGATAACGAAGAATTGGAAGCCGAAGGGACCGGAGAAAAGGTGGCCGGCAAGACTCAGCAAAAGATCGGCGACGTCAAGAAGGTTTTTGAGGAGTAGCTGGATACCCCGCTATTCCCCGCTGCCCGGCAGCACATGAAACGCGACGGCCGGCAGCGGGAATGCGCGACCGAAAAGGAGGGATCCCATGTTGTGGACAATTGCTGTCATTCTGATCGTTCTGTGGCTGCTGGGGTTGGTGAGTAGCTATACGCTCGGTGGTTTTATTCATATCCTGCTGGTCATCGCAATCGTTGTGATTGTGATCGGGTTCATTCAGGGGCGAAGACCAGTATAAACGACGATACAGTTTAGCTAACTTTCTAGACTGGCGTCTCAACAGCGTGACTGCTGTGTTATCCGGTACAACACGGACATGAACCCGGCCGTCACGCTCAAGGATGCCGATGTCCGGCACTTTGCCGACTGTTGCACGACTTCGTTTGCCTTTGCGCCGCCTCCCCGAATCATGCCTCGTCCCGGCCGATCTATCCACCCGGCAAACTGAAGTCAGCGTTCAGGTCCCTGCTGGGCCCGTAAGCCAAGCCCGGTAGCAATAACCCATTTCTTACATCTCAGGTCGGAGGAAATGCCGTGCCTGCGTGACGATCCTGAAGGAGATTCGAACAGACTATATGGCGCTCGCGGGAGGGGGCAAGATGGGCATAACGGAGGGTCATCGTGAGGGGTCGGATCGTCCGATATGCTGGGATACCAACTCACAGGGTTGCGAAGAATCTCGTCTATTTTTTCTGCAGCTATCGTTTCGCAATGACGTTGCCCCTTCTTATCCCACTGCTTGATCAGGGTGACGCCGTCTCTTTTAAGAAGGTCCCGCAAAGCCTCATCTGCCAAACGGTATTTCTCCCCAATGTCGATCTCGGGCCAAAGCGTATTCAGGCGCCAGATAATCTCATAGAGACCGGTAATGTCATCCAGACCCATATCGAGAATCTCTTTTTTTGCAGTGAGAGCCCGCTTCATTCCGGTTTTTCCTGAAAATCCCAAGATGTGTGCTGTGCACGTGCATACAGTCAGCCTTATCACAACATAGGCAAAAACAGCATGAGCAACGTCGTGCCAACCAGAACGATAGCCGCAAAAGCCGCTATAATGTTCAGGATGATGGCAAACCAGCCTAAACGTTGAAGCTGCATTCCTGCAAAAATGCCGAGCGCATAACCACCAACGAGACCCACCAAGCTGGCCGACACTCCAATCCAGAAAGAATGACTCTCCATGCCGGCAGGTATCCCAACGAAGATGCCAAAGGAGACGAAAAAGAAAAACACTCCTTTTAGAAAATCATCATACGTCGGTCGCTCGCCCCATTGACCGCTCACACTTAAGATCATGAGAGCGACGATCCCACCGACGCCGACGATGCTCAGTATCCACCCAACAATCAACCCCTGTGCAGCCGATGGTATCCCAATGATCGCAAGGATCAGGCACACCGCGAAAGAGATGAACATCTCCGTCGTGGAGGTGAAAGTCGTATCTTGGCTTTCCCTAGACTTTAAATGTTGGCGGTTCCTTAGCACCTGGGTAAAGAATCTCGTGTGATATTCGACAGATAAAAATTTCGGCGACATAAATGATGACTCTTTGCCCATATTATCTACCGACGCTTGTCTTTCCGCTGCGAATCATCGCGGCCAGGTCGGGGTGGCCATTCTGTTCAGCCGTCTCAGCCGGTGTCCATTGCATTCCGTCACGTGCATCGACGTCGGCACCCTTGTCGATGAGGAGCTTTGCAACATCAGCCTTTCCTGCTGCTGCTGCCCAATGGAGAGGTGTCCACTGATCCTTGTCGCGGGCATTGAGGTCGGCATCCTTCCCAATGAGAAGCCCTGCCGCCTTCGTCTGCCCCTGAGCGACGGCCACATGGAGCGGCGTGCCCTGATCTTGATTCCGTGCGTTCACCTCGGCCCCTTTGGTGATCAGCAAGGTCGCGATGTCCGTGTGACCGTTGGAGACCGCCGCATGCAGAGGGGTCTGCCGATCCCTGCCACGTGCGTTGACATCTGCACCTTTCTTGATGAGGAGTATGGCCATATCTGAACGACCTGCTCTGGCTGCCCAATGGAGTGGGGATTTCTCCCACTCCTCTTTGCCGCCATTGACGTTGACGCCATTGGCTATGAGAAGACCGGCAATATCGGTCCAACCCAGCCCGGCGGCGATGAGAAGAGATATCGGCATGTTTTGGGGGTCAAACTTCACCCCTTTCCGGATCATTTCAGCGACGATTTTGGTTCTGCCGGTACGTGTTGCTATGGAAAGTTTAGCTTCTCCGTTGGCTTTGAAATCTGCTCCCTTCTCGATAAGAAGGCCCGCGATTTTCGTATCGCTGTAAAGCAGTGCCAAATCAAGAGGTGCGAGATTCGCTCTGTCAAGGGCATTCACATCAGCACCCTTCTCGATGAGAAGGACTGCCATCCTGAAATATTGTTGCCCCGGCTCCATGATGTTTTCCAGATGAGACACATCCCCCTGGTACCCGGCCCGTTCAGACCGTAATGATAATTCCACCCTTCGACGTCGGATGGCCTCCGCAAGTTTTCCACTGTCCGATTCTATTTTCCAGAGTGCCTCCAGATAATGGCCAACAAAATAAAAGCCACCGGTAGCGGCCACATGCAGCGGAGTCCACCCGTTCTTGTTCCTGGCATTTACGTCAGCACCCTTTTCGATAAGGAGTCGAGCCACGCCGGTGCTGCCGGCGCCGGCTGCCCAATGAAGTGCTGTGTTCTGGTTTTCGTAACGGGAGTTGACGGGTGCCCCGTGAGCCAGCAATTGGCTGACCTTTTCTTTGTTGTCGGAAAGAACTGCATTGAACATCTCACCGGCCTGCACAGGGGTCGATGTCATGAATGACGATACGAATATTAATAAGACAACTAAATACATCTTTTTCATGATGACTCACTTACCCGATTGCTTCTTTTTAGGCAGAATGGAAGTTGTGGAGACAAGAAAGAACTTGCCGACGTGTTTGTCATCAAAAAAATCGTTCGGAGTTATATCAACGGGTCCCCAGATCTTCTTCATGGTATGATGTTCTTTATCAATCGGAGTTCCCGTTGCTTTTGCGACTGCAATGGCTGCCCGCTCTGAACAAACGATGTTCTTGCCAATAAAACCGTAGTCAGACTTCTTTTTCATTGCGGCTTCCCTGGCAACCTCCCAGAGCTTTCTTCCATCAACTTTTGCCTGGGGTCTCGCAATATACATTGGTCTTTCTCCGTACTTGCGCAGATACGCATCTGCGTTGAGGATTCGGCTTCCTTCATTGGTGTGATCCAGGAAGAGCATTTCTCCATTTACAGTCCTGATAAAAGTCAATGCATGGGAGGCAGCACCCCGTTTCAGTCTGGGGGCTGAGACATCGCCGGCCGAAAAGAAGTCAATTGCCCTGTACAAGGGGTCTGCTACTGTTATTCCCGTCGCGATGAGAGAATCATCTGGCGCGAGAAGAAGAATGTCACCAGGATGCAGATCATCCAGCGCCTTTGGCCGAAAGACCGGATTCGGGGCTCGTAATTGTAAGATCGATGCTATAGCTTCATTTGTCCATGCTTTATCTTCTTCAACCGTTTGCTTGATTAACTTCTGTTGCCTATGAAGCCACTCTGTATTCCTCTGATCGAACTCTCCCTGCTCCTTGCAAACAATGGGACTCATAGGCGTAGTGATATCCGGTGGGGCCTCTGCCATGCCTTTTTTTATGCGTTCGTTATATTTCTTCACGTCTTCAGCATAAGCGATTATCCTTTCCTTGAGACGGGCTTGTTCGACGGCACAGGTTGCCGCAACTGTTGAGTTCTCCTCTACATTCGTGCACTGACGATTATGGGACTCTGTTTTCTCGCGTATCTCGTTTCTTACCTTTCTGAGGTGATCCCTTTGAGTGCTTAACTCTTGACGCTGAGGGACAGGTAAGGACTCAGGAATATCCATTATTTTAGGTACATTCTGGCCGAGAACAGGGTCAACACTGAAAACCAGAAGGACGACCACGGCAAGATAAAAAATAATACTCTTCGGGTTCACTGTTTCCCTCCTTTTGGAGTTTCGCCTTCCTCCTCTTTGAAGGAGACAATGAAATCCTGCTTTTTAACCTTAATGACCCCGATCTGGCTTTGAACATTCGAGATCTGCTGCTTCTTCTTTGCCTCTTCGACTGCATACAATCCTTTGTCCGTGACATTTACTTCTTTTCGCTTCTTGATCTCGGCCAGTTCAGTCTCAAGCACCTCCCGTTGTTTGATCAAGCCATCCTCCTCCTTCTGCAAAGATTTATAGGTCGGATGATTAGCAATCCTGGGAGAAACAACAGCAGGCTTTACCCCTCGCGCATCGACCGGTGACGGACCGGAAATTGTGGTACCTCCCGAATCGAAACCTTTTCTGGCTTCGATACTCATCTTATCGAGCGGCTTGTTGTTCAGAGAGTCTTTGCTGTGTTTTTCGGCTATTGCAGCCTGCTGAAGGGAAGTCAGGTACTGAAGCGATTCTTGAATATTTTTATCGTCGGGCTCAATACTCAGAGCTTTTTTGTACGCCGCCTCCGCCTCTTGATAGCGTTGCTGGTTTCTTAGCGTATCTCCCAAGCGTTTGTGGGTCGAAGCCTCTTTTGGAGAGAGTTCGGTTGCCTTACGGTATGCGGCCTCTGCCTCCGCCTGCCGATTCTGACTCTCCAAAGTGCGACCAAGACCGTGGTATGCCTTTGGATCACGAGGCGCAAGTTTTGCCGCCTGTCGCAGAGCTGCCTCTGCCTCTGCGTACCGGTTCTGCTTGGCGAGGGCACGTCCAAGGTAGTAGTGGAAATCTGAATTGTCTGGTTCGAGCTTTATGGCCTGGCGATAAGCACGCTCTCCCTCGCTGTAGCGGTTCTGCGAGTCTAGCGCTATTCCGAGTTTGTAATGGGCCCACGAATCACTCGGGCTGAGCTTTACGGCTTGTCGGAAAGCTGCTTCCGCCTCGCTGTCGCGATTCTGAGTAGTCAAGGCGACACCCAGTTGATAGTATGCATCCGGGTAATCAGGGGCAATTTTGATAAGTTCGCGAAAGGCTTTCTCCGCTTCTATGTTGCGATTCTGATTTTGCAGAGCCTGTCCCAAATTGTAACGGGCGGACTTAATTTCAGGATTCAATTGAATGGCCTGCATGAAAAATACTTCCGCCTCCTTATAACGTTTCTGGCCTGACAGGGCCCTTCCCAGATTGTTATAGGTCCAGTCGCTCTTTGGATAAATCTTGACCGCCTTGGTAAGCAATGACTCGGCTTCCTTATAATTACCCTGATCAATCAACTTCACTGCTTTTTTTGTCAAAGCGTCGCTTTCGCATTCCTTTCGAAGATCCTCCCAGCGGTCGGCATACTTGCTGTTGATTGACTGAGCTTCACCGAGTAGACTGGCGGCACGTTCGTAATCCTCCTGGTTAATTGCCGCTTTTGCATCCTTTACATAGATCATCGACCTGCAGTTTGTGATCTTCTGTTCAAATGTGTTTCCAAATTGGTCCACCCCCCAACGAGACCATACTTTTCCCGTCTCAAGATAAAGATCCAGCGCCTCAAGGTATCTTCCTGCATCATACAAGGCATCTGCCTTCCGCATGATCTCTTTGGCGCGTCTCATCGATTCGTTGTTGCGGTCTATCCGCTCCTGCTCCTCTTGCTCTCTCTCCCATCGCCGGGATGATGGAGGGGATCCCCCCCCCTTGCTGCAAGGCTGTGAAACATATTCCCGCCCGTTCCATACCTGACATATTCCAGTCGGAGCACCTTTGATGTCTGCATAAATGTCTGAAGAGAATAATACGGCTGTAATGCTCAGGCCGGTTGTCATTAATAAACGTAAGAGAAATATTAGATGATTCTCGTTCTTGTCAGCCATATTCGTCCCCTTGTCATGACTACTTTAACGCTGTGTCCACGAAGGATAGCGAAACTTTACGTGACTGGTTTCATGCTCCTCATTCTGGCATAAATCTCGGACCGGTTTTAGGAGGGCATGTCTCTCTCCCCATGCCTTTGCAAAAATCAGGCAAACTATTAAGATTTATAGCAAAAACCACGTCCTCATCTGAGAATGGGGTCTCGTCATCCCTCGGCTTGCGGTCATCTCTGCCCGGCTGTTGATTTATGATTGCAATCGCTTATTGACAGAAGAATTGAGAATCAGAACTTTACGGAAAAGAAAGGAAGGCTCATCCCGTATCGTCACCCTGCTCCAAAAAGTCTCGTTTCTCATGATATTTCCTTGATATTTAAAGGAATTTACACTAATAGACACTTCCATATCTGAGAAATGGATTAACCAAAAAAGGAGGTGAACATGAACAAGGCCGAGCTGATCAAGGAAGTCGAGAAGTTTACCAATACGAAGAAGGAAGCTGCGGGTGCTGTCGATGCCGTTTTTGCGGCCATCACCAAGTCGCTGAAGAAGGGCGCTGATGTGACCATTGTTGGGTTCGGAACCTTCAAGGTAGCCAAGCGAGCCGCCAGAACGGGACGCAACCCCCAGACAGGAAAGGAAATCAAGATCAAGGCGAAGAAGGTGCCCAAGTTCACGGCGGGTAAGGGGCTGAAGGATGCAGTGAAATAAACTCTGTTCTTCCTTATTTAATTCATCATGAAGGGATTCCGAATCAATCGGGATCCCTTTTTTTGCAGTCCTAAGACGTATCGATGTTCATTATCCCTCACACAAAAAAACACAAAAAAAGGGAGCCGATAAAAGCTCCCCTTAACAATTGATTATGGACTGGTTACGTCTTAAACTTTCCTGCATGCCTACTTTCTATGTTCGGCATCCCCTTTCTCGGGTTTTCCTTGAGATTCCTGGTGTTGGGACTTCCCCTTCTGTTGCTGATCCTGTGGTCGAGATTGCCCTTTGGGGGGTTGCTGCTGCCCCTGATGTTGCTGGACCTGTGGTTGATTTTGCCGCTGCTTCTGTTGTTGAACCTGCGGCTGCTGCTTTTGTTTTTCCTGCCTCTGTTTCTGAGACTGCTGAACCTGCTGTTTCTGTTGCTCTCGTCTATACTGTTGATGCTGCTTAACTTCTGGTCTCTGTTGATATTCTACTTGCCTTTGTCGTCTTACTTCCTGTCTCTGTTTTTGTGGTTGAGCTGAATAACCCTGAACATCCCATTTTCGTTGTTTTTCCCAATATCGGTTATTTTGCCATCCTTTCCAATTTGATTGAAGCTGCGAATGCGGAATTGGGCGATAATTCCAAGGACGTTCATTCCAATGACGATTTGAATAATGTCGTCTCCAATGTGGGTCCACATCATAATAAAAAACCGGAACCCTGCTGTAATAACCCCAGCCACGATCATAATAACGTGAGCGATACCAGCCGCCCCCGTATGGTCTCCACCACCAGCCATTCCAGAAAAACAGGTCTGCTTCTACATAAGGGACAACGTAAACGCCACTGGTATCCGGCAATACGACCACTTCCGGCGGTCCACCGATCACAATGGGCGGCAGGGAAATTCCAATTCCCACACTTACCTCTGCCATCGCCGTGACAGGAAAAACACTCACCAGTGTTAAAAGGATTGCCCCTAAAAGTAATTTTTTCATTTTGTTGTCTCCTTCTCTTGCATCGCCGCTGCAGCGTTATCAACGTTATCAATGTGCCGACTAGATCTAATATTCTAGTAATAATTATCTTTGTACTTTTCCATCTCGTCAATCAATTTAAAGCTCCGGACAGAATCAATTTGCTTAGAAGATGTTAAATTGATCATTCTTAATCATGGCCATTGCCGTGCCCGTGCTTGTCCTTTTTATTCTTCTTCTCGTGTCCTTTGTCTTTCTTCCCGCCATGATCCTTGCCGTGACGAGCTTGATACTGAGGCACATAGGTATCATTATACCACCTGTCACGCACGAAATAGACAGGGCGGCCGCAGGCATTGTATTTATGGCAGTGCTTGCTCCATTTTTTCTCATGGCCAGGAGGTACGTGCACGTAAATTGGTTGATAAACAACGCCGACGGGCGCTGGCCGAACCATGACCGATTGTGTGTAAATAAGTTCAGGTTGCGGATAGTTTCCTATATCAATGCGACCATAGAAACCTGGCTGGCCAACACTTACAGACACTCCGACATCGGCGGCATGTGCTGAGACGGCAAAAAGGATTATCATGATGGTGAACAGAAAATGCTTCATACTTCGCTCCTTCATCAGTGTCTAATACTTATGACTACATTCGGGCTCATGAACTCAGTATTCTATTTTTGATGTTGGATCTTTGTTGTCGATTATAACGCGCCAACACGGGATGCGTTGACTGTGAAGTACTGACATGCCTGGGCAAGCATGTCAAGATTGACATGCAATTTCTGTAGTTCCTTGGAGGGGATTTCGCGGATGACCACTCCAGTATCCTTGTTCTTTACAACGACAGCGATCCGCTCATTACGGGATCCATAGGTAGAAAAGGAAACCTCGGTCTGCACAGGATTGAATCGGGTATTGCCGGGGCCGGATTTAATAGCAGTGTCTTTGACAGGCGGTTTTCCGGAATGAGACTCAGATTGTGATCTTGCCCCGACTCTGGCTGCCATTCCTCTGATGGCTATGCTGCTATCGATGCTGTTCATAGGAAAACTCGGATGATTCCGGCTTTGAACATATTATCGGCATTTTGACAGCCTAACTTTAAGACTGCTGAGGGACATCTGTGGATATATCAAGTCTTATCAGTGAGTTATGTGAAATGAATCTGGGTAGGTTAGAGAGGATTCGGGTACGGATAGTGTGATTGTCATGACTTAAACTCAGCGTTTTCCTTTTCCTGTTTTTCCTCTTCCCACTTGACCGGATTATTGCAGCCGGGACAATATCTGGAGTAATGTTTGGCCATCTCTGCCTCGCTGCCGTAGACCGCTACCCCTTTATAGGGGCATCCCGCCCTGTGCCCCGCAAGATCTTTCCATTTCTTCATTTTCATTACGAGTGTTTCCCTCTAATAGGTTTCTCTTGCTCATCTCGACAGTGGAGCAACAATTTTAATCTAACACGGGTCGCATTGAATGGCTAGGATGTTCTGTGATTTCCTAATGAACAGATTCTCATTCCCTGCTTTTTACCGTTCTATCTGATTGGAATCATTCCATTAATTGTTCCGATTTTCGCGGTTCTGGATAAATACAAGGGAACATCGGTTATATTACTGTCAATCAGCTTTCATCGGATGACTGACGGTACCATCGGCATTAAATGTGACCTTGTATCCGGCATCCATGATGAACTTGAATCCCGTCTTGTTTTCCGTTATCTCCAATTGGCCAAAGTGAAGTACCACAGAACCGCTGCTGTCAGGTTTGACGGTGGCTTCAAAGTCTGTCCCTCTGATACCCACAGCCATTACAGGGAGCTTGACCTTCATCTCTGTATCTTGTAGCGCTTTTGTCTTTCCCGTCACCCAGCGGAATACCCCCTTAGACATGTTTGCTACAACCTTCTTCGGGGTATTGTCGGGATCATAGATGAATGAATCAATGACTATGTCGCTGTTGGGTCCTATGGTGAAGGTCGTGTCATCGGGCAACTTCATGCGTACATGTCCGCTGCTTCCGGTGATTACCTTGGTGCCCTTCTCAAGGGGTATCTGGTTGGCGTCTTTTCCGGACAGCTTGCGGGCATCCTTGGTAAGGACATAGAACTCTCCGCGGGATTCAACCTGAGCAGTGGCTGAAGTGAAAGGTATTTTTTCTTTGGTTCGCTCTGGCCCGGAAACACGTACAAGGGTTGCAATATAGCCAAAAGGATTGAAATCGACCTTCAGCAAATTACCAGAATTCTGATCCCAGGTGATCTTGTAGGTATCACTCTTATGGAGCATCGAGTGACCATCTGATAAAAGAGTATATTTCCATCTATACTTTAATTTGCCTACTTGTCTAAGAGCTGAGGCTGGCGCACGAGTATAGAAGCGTGCCAGTTCTTCATATGATAAAGTTTTCTCTCGTATAATCTCAGTTGCATTTCCATGAAATAGTTTAGGAACTCCACCTCCGCTCTTTTCTCTAACTTCATATCCGTCACCTTTCCGCACAATGGTGACATCGTCCTCAAGATTATCGTCATGATTTTTGGATGTCATTACCCAGACTCCTTCAACTGTGAGGCTACTCTCTGCCTTTACCGTCTGCGTACTATAAAAAATTACAATTGATATAATTGAACAAAAGATAAAAACGGCTTGGGAAAATGTGACAGTAAGCAGCTTTCTCATAATGTTTCCTTATTGCAGTTCAAAAATAGGCAACTTCAATATAGGAGGAACTTCCTATATGCTGTGAAAAATAAGCAAGCGGGGAGGCCATGTAGTGGTATATGCTTGATAATTCGGAGGTTTAAGTGGAAGGAGCCTCCCCTACCTCGGCGATAGAATGA
>Ga0105107_10002085_pt1 | contig 13145 bp, 13 predicted proteins | sample PPLLaktember2015_6_FD_79335 | JGI IMG/M metagenome (GOLD analysis project Ga0105107, IMG submission 79335) | Freshwater sediment microbial communities from Prairie Pothole Lake near Jamestown, North Dakota, USA - PPLs Lake P8 Core (1) Depth... | ecosystem: Environmental > Aquatic > Freshwater >...
AAACATGCCGACGGTCTTGCGCAGGGCAGCCTCCGGGCCCCATCGGTCGAATGCGGCGAGGAGCGACTCCGTATCGGAGTGGCCGCGCCAGGCGGGCTCGCCGCCGTCCCGGGCAAGCGCCGCGCGAATTTCCAGGTGGTTGTAGATCTCGCCATTGGTTACGAGCACATAGCGGCCCGAATGGGAAAGCATCGGCTGACTGCCCGCGGCCGAGAGCTCGAGAATCGAAAGACGCCGGTGACCGAGCGCGATGCCGGCCTCGTGATCGAGCCACTCGCCGGCGGCGTCCGGGCCTCGATGCGCAAGGCTGGATGTCATCTCCGTGAGTTCTTCGCGTGCGCCCGGCGCAAGCCCGCCGGCGCGCCGGAAGAAACCGGTCACTCCACACATGGCATGCGCCTCGCGACGATTTCGTGGCAGCCGAGGCTACCAGCGCGTCGCGTCGTGACTATCGAGAAGCCCCGAGCCTCGAGATAGCCGGTCAGTGTCTCGAGCGTGGCGAACTCGTACGGAAAGCCGCCGATCCAGTCCACCCGGTCACGCTTCGCGCTCATGCCGCGTTCGCGGCGATCTCCAAGAAGCGGAGCGATTGCCGTCATCGGCCGGAGCAGAATCGTGTACTTGAGAATCACGAGAATCCGCACGAGCGCACTCACGGCAAAGACGTATAGGGGTCTCAGGCAGCGCGGCAAGCGGTTGTAGAAGAGTTTCACGAACCACCAGGCATGGGATTTCCAGCCCTGATCCGCGTAGATCGCGATGAAAAGCCGCCCACCATCGGGCGCGACACGCGCAATCGCTTGCTCGAGCGCGAGCCACATCGCCCCCGTGTGATGCAACACGCCCCAGCTATAGACGACGTCGAAGCGACCGAGCTGGCTCATATAAGCCGCATCCAGGACCGAACCGCCCTCGATCCTCCAGCTGGCGTCCTCGGGAAAGTACCGTCTTTTCAATTCACGCGCGCAGGCGACCGATTGCGGATCGAAATCGAAGGAATGAACGGCGCCGCCGAGACGCCGTGCCGCCAGACTGAAGAGCCCGGACCCGCAGCCGATGTCCAGGAATCTCAGTCCGTTCAGGTCCTGCATCGCGAGCATTTGCCGTAGCGATTCCGCCGCATCCGCGACGCGCCGGTCATCGAGAAGCGCGAGAAATCGCGACCAGTTCTCGCCGAATTCGAATCGCGTTCCCGCCGCCATTTCGCGCTCAGCGCTCATGAGGGCAGGAGGAGCGCCTCCCATTGCGCCATGATCGATTCCTGCCTGAAACGCTCCCGGACTTTCATGGCATCACGGCCAAGACGAGCCCGCAGGTCTGGCTCGGACATCAATTCGGCCATGACGCATGCGAGCACCGCGACGTCCTCGACCGGCACCAGCCGGCCGTTGACGCCGTCTTCGATCAGTTCCGAGGGACCGGCGGGACAGTCCGCACTGATCACGGCCGCGCCCATGCCCATGCTTTCGAGCACGACATTCGGAAATCCTTCGAAGCGGGACGGCTGCACGACAAGGCCTGCCCGGACCATCCAGTTCTCGACGTTCTGGACATGACCGGGAAATTCAACACGGCCGGCGAGCCCGAGCTCCTCGCCCAGCCGCAGCAGATTCGCGCGCTCGGGCCCCTCGCCCAGGATCGCGAGGCGCCAGTCGGGGAACTTCGTCGCGATGGCCGCGAAGGCCGGCAGCAGCAGATCGAAGCCCTTCTGGGGCACGAGCCTCCCGATGCCGACGACCAGCGTCTCCCTGCGGTCCGATCCGGGCGGGAGCACTCGAAGGGCATTGGGAATGACATGCGCCTGCTTGCCCCAGTTTTTTCGGATCCACTCTGCAGTCGCGCCGGTCTGGCTCACGATCGCGGCAGCCCGTCCATAAACGAGACGACGCAACAGGCGCCATCCGAACGGAAGCCCTGTTTCCCATGCGGGCTGCACGCGCTCTGAGACGACGATGCGAACATTCCGGCCGAGGCCGGCGAGGATCGTCGGCACGTTGCTGCGCGTCAGGAAACTCAGTACGGCATCGGGTTGCGCTTCGTCGAGGAGCCGGCGGAGCTTCCGCACGCGCTGAATGTTGCCGCGGATCCGGCCGGTGCCGGAAACGTCCAGATGCACCCGCCGTATCCTGCGATCTAGTGCATAGAAATCCGCGACCTGCGGATCGCTCCAGGTTGCGACCGTCACTTCCACGCCCTGCGCGGCCCAGTAGTTGGCCATGTCCGCCATCTGCCGTTCGGACCCGCCGCATTCGAGGGATCCCGTCACGAGCAGGAGATGCGGCTTACTGACGTGCGAGCTTGCCACGCCTGCGTTGCGCGATCGCCATGAAGGAGTGACCGCAGAATCCCGCGAGCGCGCCAGTGACCGCGCGTCGGAGCGCACGCTTCGGGAAGGAACCACGCGAACCGAGTAGCCACTCGACCGGTCGTCGCAGCGATTCCATGTCCTCCTGCATCGAGATTTCGGGCGCGAGACCTCGCCAGCTAAGCAAGTCGAACCCGTGCTTCGACAATTGTGCCGATACCTCGCGTCGCCCAAGGGCGAATTGATAGAAGGACTCGGGTTCGCTCTCGAATTCGTTGCGCGGGTAGCCGCCTTTACGGGCCTTGAACCGGCGGTAGGGAGAGAACCACGGAGCGGTCAGGAACAGAAATCTCCCCGGCCTCAAGACGCGGTGCGCCTCTGCAAGAATCGGGTCGTAGCCGCTCCAGAAATGCTCAATCACCCCAATCGACCAGTAGCCGTCGAAGTAGTCCGCGGGAAACGGCAGCGATCGGACATCGCCCGCGCGGATGTCGAGACCCGGATACTCGAGCCGGGCCTGTCGGACCGATTCCTCGGCGTAATCCATCCCGATCGCCTTGAATCCGGAGTCGGCCAGGGCCTTGACCTTGTTGGCCCGTCCGCATCCGCCCTCGAGGACGCGCGCGCCCGCGGGCAGGTACTTGGCCGTGATCCGTACGATTTCATTGTCCTGACGCGAGGTGCCGGCCCGGCCCTCTGCGTGCCAGCGCGCGTCCCAGAACGCTGGCGTCGCCTTCTCGTCCAGGTAGACGAGCCGGTCCGCAACCGGCGTGTATACGACTTGCCTCATGCGCGTTTCAGGATTCCGATGCTGAGCGCGAGGAAAGCCGCCAGGAAAGCGCCGTAGTGAATCGTTGCGGCAAACGAAATGAAGAGTCCGCAGGCCACGCCGCCGAGGATGACCAGTCGGGTGTTCTGCAGGTCGCCTTGGCGCGCGTGGTAAAGGCGCAGGAACATCGAGGCAAAGACGCCATAGAAAAGCATGAGGCCGATCAGTCCGGAGTTGTAGGCGATGTCCACGTGGCTCGCGTGCGACGTGAATCCGAATCTTGAGCGGAATGCCTCGACGCCGTGCCCGAACACCGGATTCTCCGACCATCCGCGAAACCCTTCGCGCTGCCAGTCCGCACGCCGCCCAAATGAGGAGTAACCCGGCAGGTTCTCGCGTGCCTGGAGTATCTGGATCCCGAGCGCCACGCGATTTGCGCCGCGCTCGATCGTTGCGACGGTAGCCTCGTTGGACGCGACCGCGAACGCGAGAACGACCGCTGCCGCCAGGATGACCAGCGCATTTCGCCAAAGCAGGCGCGAGACGTAGCCGAAATGGATCGCCCCCGCCACCAAGGCGCCGAACAGGATCCCGAGATTGGTCTTGATCGATGTCGTCGCGACGATGTGTATTCCGATCACCGCAGCTAGTACGAAATACAACGCCTTCCAGCGCCCGATAGACGCCAGCAACAGGGTCGCGAGCAAGCCGAAGAGATACATGCCAGCGATCGCGTTGTAGGAGAATTCGGCAGGATATCTGAATGGGAATCCGGAAATGCTGGAGTACAGGGCGGCACCTGCGAGCAAGCCTGCTAGCGTGCCAGCGAGGACGGACTTGAGGTCATGGAAAACTGCAAGCGAAGTGAACAGGACCAGAGTGACCATTACGTTCGCGGCGGGAACAAGCGTGTTGAGTGCGAGCAGCCTGTCCCGGGTCCACAGGAGTTCCAGGAGCATGTAGCCAAGGAATCCGCCATAGATGAGCGCCTCACGCGGGAAAACGGCGCGCGCAAACCGCGCCAGATGCACGACGAGGAGGACAAACATCACGACGCACAGCCGGGCGGAGTGAAACGATGCGATGAATGCGTTCGAAGCAAGCGCAAAGGCTGCAACAGCTGCCAGGGCGAATGAGCCGAGCCTTCCCAGTTCGTTCATCGCCACTTGCAAGCGCAGGTCACCGAGTCCGCTCGCGGCGAATCACAAAAATCCAGACGTGATGTTTCTGCTTGTGATCAATCTCGAGAATATCAATCAGCCGGTACTCGCCTTTGCCCCATTTGAATAGCAGGTAAGGCATCACCATCGGATGAGCACCGAATGGGTCCATCTCCGAAGCCGCTGCCGGCGCGTGCAGCATCGTATGGTCCAGGAACAACAAGCCCGAATCCTCCAGCTGGGCCGCCCAGGCCGAGAGCGCCCTCTTCGGATCGAATGCCTGATCGATGGAATTGCTGTACACAAATGAAAAGGACTTTAGCCACTCTTCCTTCTGCTCGTGGAAGTCCCATTGAACCGTATTTTCGAACTGCGCGGCGGAGTCGGAAATCTCCGTTCCAATCACCGGGCATCCGAGCAATCTCGAGAATTCCGCCTGCTCGAACCCGCGCCTCGTGCCGTGACAAATGCCTGAGCGGATCATGGGAACATGTTCCTTCATGTAAGCCGCAATGACGCCCAAAGTCTCGTTGTCCGCCCAGACCTCTTTTATCTTCCGCTTGTTGTGGAACACCTGGACATTCTTGTACTTCTCGAATCCTTCCGCGCCGTAGTCATGCTGATGCGTCAGCAACAAGTTCTGCCGCGGCACCACACTCAGGCCGAGAGCCTTTAACGGGAAATTTACCGCCCTGATCACGAAGTCTCTAATTCGTTGCATTCCGCCGCCCGGACTTCACCGCAAGATACCGCTCAAGTTCTTCAAAAAGCCGAACGTAGGCTTCGACCTCCTGTTCGCTCACCTTCCGCGTCCAGTCGTTGTGGCTGGCCGGCAGGAATGGCGCGAGGTACGAAGCATATGCGTCGACAATCTCATCTCGTCGGACCGGCTGCTCAGAAAGTTTCTGTCGCACAAGCCGGGGAAGCTCCGTCAGCGTCCCCGCTTGTGACGCGCTCGGGAAGACCGCCACTGGAGATTCGCCAAGCAAGACGACTGGACGGCCAAGCAGTGCGGCTTCGAGCCCAATCGTGCCCTGGATTGCGACGACCAAGTCCGCCTTCGCGATGAAATTTCTCGAGTCCGCCGACGGCTGAACCAGTTCGACGCCGGGAAACGAACGCATTCGTGCCAATTCTTCACCGGAATGGTTTGAGACGTCGCTCTTGTGAATCTTCACAAGCAGCTTATGCGTGGGCGGTAAGCACCGAGAAAGTGTTTCAATCACCCACATCTGATTGCTGTAAAACGGGGCCCACACGTCGATTGACGACTCAGGCTGCATGTGCAGCCCAAAAAATACAAAAGGACTCGATGGCGGCCCCGAAACTGCTTTGGTGGCGGCGATCGCCAAGCGCGCCCGACGTGCAAGCCGGAGCTGTCGGAGCGCGGCCATGGGGTCATAGCGCGCTTCAACTTCGACGAATTGCGCGAACTCTCGATCCAGCCGCTTTCGAAGCGCACGCGAAATCGAGGCGGCGCGGGTTGGGATCTTGGAAACGCTGCGCGCCAGTGAGCGCCGCGGCGGCGAATATGCGTATGCCTGGATCTTGCGTTCTTCGAACTGATGCAGCGCGGATTCCGCGAGGCTCCCGAGCTCGGAACGCGGCCGCGAGGCGAGTTGCACTCGCGCGGCCGGCGACATGCGGTCGCAGAAGCAGGCCAGTCCGCGGGGGAGAACGCTGAAATGGAGTGCGAACCATGGAATACCTGCTCGCCTCGCAACCGCCAATGCGAGACCACCGTGCAGCGAGTCGAATCCGCCGATGACGACCGACGGCCGCAATTCGTCGTAGAGCACGAGGAGTCGACGCGCGATGAAAGTGGCGTATCTCTGCGCCTGAGCGTAGTCGAGCCGGCAGACTACCCGGTCTCCGAGAAGCATGTTGTGAATTGTCGGCACGCCTTCCTGTTCCAGCGATGCGAGGAGATGCACATCCGCAAGCGGCAATTTCTCGGACATCGTTTCGCGGAAGAAACGGATCGCGCCTGCTGCGGCCCTGCCCGACCAACTATCGGCAACATGGCGAGGATGCGGGATGTGGGAGAAGCGCGCCTTGCTTCGTGCAGCGATATCGGTGCAGAGTCCTTCGATGAGAACCTGGGGCCAACCCACTGTGACGACGTGAAATGACGCGCCGGCAGTCATACAGGATCACCGGATAGATCGACCACCTCCCCGGTCCAGCCAAGCTTGCGGACTCGCGGAAGAATCTCGCGGACGAACGACGAAGCGATGACCAGCAAAGGTGCAGAGCCGGATTCGCTTTCCGCTGCAGCAAGAGCCTCCTCGGGGGTTACGATCACCTGCTCGAATCCCACGAACTTCTTCCCGACCTTGCCCGGGTTGCCGTCAGTCCAGTAATCCGGTGCGCGCCCGATCAGGGTCGCAAGTCGGACGGCAGCGCTGCCCGCACCCCAGAAGACGAGCCGGCGGTGATTCAAGAGCCCCTGCATACGAGCACGGTGCGCACTCACGCGGTCCGCCAGTGAATCGAGCACGGGAGCCTGAGGAAACGAGCACATTTCACTGCCGTCGGGGCGCGGAGTGCGTCCGAATGACGCAATAAGGTTGCCATCCGCCGTCACGTAATCGCGCAACAAGCGCCATCCATGTGCGTCCGCAAGTTTCGCGAGCGAGCGCAGGCAAAAGACATGCACGTGCTCAATATGGAAAGGATTCAGGGCGCCGGTGCACGCGTGATGATCGAGACTCGGCGTTTCCAGCACCAGGTCGGTCATCGGCAGGGTGACCAAATCAAGGCCTGCAAAGAAATCCTCGAAGTCGAACACGTGCTCGATGACATGACGGGCGTATACAAGATCGGCGCGGCGCGGGATGTCGCCGGTCGTCGTGGCGCCGAAGAACTGTTCGCGTACGTCAATGCCCCGCCTGCGCGCCAGCGCCGCATTTCTTTCGTCCGGCTCGAATGCGAAAGCGTTCCGGGCACCGGTCCGTGTCTTGATTTCGGCAAGGGCATCCCCGCTCGAAGCGCCGATCTCGAGCAGCACCTGCCTTGGTTTCATCAGTCCGAAATCCTCCATCGCCGACAGGAAATCGTTCCGGAATTGCACTGCCAAACCATCGGGCGCGGGCGTGTAATAGTGTTGTCGATAGATCCTCTCGAGCAGCGATGCATCAAACTTGGGTTGCCAACCGTGCGCGCAGTCCGTGCAGGCGACCCATTTCAGATCGATTGCATGCGGCTCCGGCACAACGGCATCCGCTGGCACCGGATGCTGGTAAATCGGCTGCGCGGGCAGCAGCAACAAGGGCCGCGACCGGCTCCGGCAGACCGGACATCGATCGCGGCGGATGATCGTTGCGCACGAGCTCACTCGATGTCTTCCCAGCGTAGCGGCTCGCCACGCGTCAATTCCCTGCGTGCTCGCCGGCCAAGCACCTGCGGCAGGCTTCTCGGCGGCAGGCCAAGCCCCGGCCGGATAGCGCGGACGTGCTCTGCCGTAAACGCTTCGCCCGCAGCGATCGGACGCACGACGAATAGCGATCGGCCGTGCTCGGAGCCTGATCGCCGTTCACGCCCCAAAATCTCGGCGTCTCCGAGCGCCTCCCAGGCCTGGCGCGTCGCGGCAACAAGAGAAACGAACTCATCGGGTTCCAGAGAAAAAGATGCATCCGGCCCGCCGTCGGTGCGGGACAAGGTGAAGTGCTTTTCGACCATCACCGCGCCGCGTGCGACCGCCAGCATCGCCGCCAGATTATCCAGGGTGTGATCCGAGAGGCCGACCGGGCAGCCGAGTGAGGACAGCCAGTCGAGCGCGCTGAGATTCATGTCAGCGGCATTCGCAGGATATTCCGATACGCAATGCATCAGCGCGACGTCGCGACTGCCTCCATCACGAAGCACGCGCAGTGTCTCCTCGATATCGGCCTTGTTCGCGATACCGGTCGAGACGATGACCGGGCGGCCAGTGCGGGCGACCGCGCGCAATAAGGGGTCATCGCAGATTTCAAACGAAGCGATCTTGTACGCTGGGCAGTCAAGGCCCTGAAGCAGATCGACGGCGCGCTCGTCGAATGGCGAGCTGAACAGAGTGACGCCGTTGTCACGTGCTACGCGAAAAAGGCGCGCAGTGTGCTCTGCAGGTAATGCGATCTTGCGGTAAAGCTGATAGTAATTCAGGCCTTCCCAGGGCGGCGTTCGCACGATGAACTCCGGCCGATCGCTGTCGATTGTCAGCGAGTCCGCGTCGTAGGTCTGGATTTTCACTGCATCGGCGCCGGTCTCGGCAGCCCTCTCGATCAGGCGGCACGCACGATCCACATCCGCGAGATGATTGTTCGAAATCTCGGCGATCACGTAAGGGGGCTGATCCCGGCCGATTGCACGCCCTTTAATCTGCATATGCGGGGCTCCTGAATCGGAACTCAATGAAGCGCGCTCCGCCTGCTGCCGCGAACGCCGCATCGACAGGATCATCGCCGACATATGCAGTCGGCTGAGCACCTCGCCATGCGGCGAGCTGCGTCCAGGCCCAGGGCGACGGCTTGAGGTGTTCCGGCTGCTTCGGATCGCAGAAAATGCACTCATCGAATGCCTCGGAAATACCGAGGCGTTCGATTTTTCTCTTCTGCAGCTCCGGGTTGCCATTGCTGACAAGGCCGAGCTGTCGGTTGCCGGCGCGCATTATCACGAGCTCCTCCCGCAGGCTTCCGGCAGTCTCCAGTTCGATGCCTGGATACGCATGAAAGCGTTCCAGGCATTCCTCTCCCCAGGATTCCGGCAATCCGTGCTGCGCCAGCATTTCATTGAACAGGCCCGGCCGGTGCCGATTCCGTTCCCGTCGCGACCACAGGGCTTCGGCCGCACCCGGCAGCGGGCGACCCGATTTCTCGCGAAGAAAGGCAACAACCGCTGCAAGGGCTGGCCGCTCGAAATCCCGGGTGTCGTAAAGCGTCCCGTCCAAGTCGAATACGATTCGCGATTGGCCGCGAAGCGACTCCATGAGTGCCCCACAGGTCAACTGTCGGTCCATTCCTGCCAGTAGCGCCGGATCTCGAGCCGGCGCGGCGTCCCTTGCCAAGTCTCGCCGTTCCACAAGGCGATGGTCGCGGCGAACGGGTCGCAGCCCGCAAGCGTCGAAAAGATCGCGCTCCCGGCGAGCCTCGGATTCAATTCGATGATCCAGTCGCGATCATGCTCGTCCCGGATAACCTGGAAATTGATCGCGTAGCGAAAGCGCCAGCGCCGGCCGAGCCGGTTCGCGAGATCGTGGAGCCGATCGTCAGGCTGAACGGCTCCCGCCGTCGACACGCCCGAAGCGCGCAGTCGAAGACGCGGTGATGTCGCGAGCAGACTTCCATCACGGTCGTATATCGCGTCCACCGTGAATTCCTGGCCTTTGATCGCCTGCTGCAGAACGCCATCCCTGCCGCGCATCGCCTCGAACATCCGGTCGTCGAAGGCCTCGATCACCCCCTTCCCCCCGCGGCCGTAGCGAGGCTTGAAGAAAGCGGGCGCGCTTTCCGCTTCCGGGGCGATGGGAAGACCTGCGTTGCGACAGGCGGTTTGAAAGCGGCATTTGTCGACGCACTCGGCCACCACGCGCGGATCCGAAATCGCTATCCGGCGGGCGAGATCTGTTGGCAGCCGGTTCCAGTACGCCGCGATCGCAATCAACTCTTCGTCGATGAACGGCAGGAAGACGTCGGTCTCGGCCAAACGCTCGCATAGAAAGTCCATGTACGCGGGCGAATCCGCGGCTGGAGCAAGATGAAACTCGTCGCAGAAAGCCCGGCCGAGCGGCTCCGCAATCGCACTCGCATCGATGCCGCACACGCGGTGACCGAGCGAGCGCAGGTGACGCAGGATGGAGATTGATGCCGGAGTACCGGCCGCGCTCATCAGTACACGCATTTCAGGCCTTCATCCGGAAAACGCGGATCCCGTCATTTCCGGCTTTGCGCGACTCGGAAAACCCAAGACCTGTAAAGACCGCAATCGACGCGGCATTGCCTTCCTTCACCTCGGCACGCAAGACCGTCGCGGGCCCGCGTCGAATCAATTCCATACCGAGCGAAAGCATGTGTCTCGCCCACCCACGCCCCCGAAAGGCGGGATCGATCGAATAATCAATTGTCGTCTCTGCGCCGTCGCGATCGAAGCGAATCTGCCCGACGGGAAGCTCGCCAGCCTCCATAAGAAAAAGGCGGTTCTCACCCGATTCGAGCCGTGCGGAAAACCACGCGCTGTGACGCCGCCAGTCGATCGGCTCCGAATTCAACGACTGTCGACGGACTTCGGGATCGTTCACCCAGGAAAAATAAAGCGAGGCATCGCGAATTTTGGCATGGCGCAGGCGAAGCCTGGACACCGGCGTAGGATCCAGAACCTCTGTGACCCGCACCGCTCCAAGACCATCCACCGTTGCACCGCCACGGGCTGATGCGGCCGCGAGTTCTGCTGGATTCGCGATGCACTGCCTTATTCCAAGGCAAATTTCCGACGCGCCGACGTCGGAATCCGTGCCCAGGTAATGGATCAATCCGCTCTCGGCCAGGGCTTCGCAAGCGGGCACCTGATTCGCCGCAATGCTCACCACGATGCTTGGGACGCCGAGACACAAGCGTTCCCAGGTCGTGCCGCCACCTGCGCCGATCGCGAGATCCGCGCCGGCCATCAGGTCCGCCATTTGTGTCATGGGTCCGTGCAGTCTCGTGCGAGGACGTGCCGCGGCGCTTGCCCGCAGTTCCTGTCCGTGTTCGTTGTTCGCGCCGACAACGACGTCGACTTCCAGTTCAGCGAACTCTGGGATGGACAACGCTTTCAGAGCGCGACCGGTCACGTTGCCCTGGTCGGTGCCGCCAAAAAACACGAAAACGCGATGCACCTGCCCGTTATGGACCTTGGCCGATCGACGATCCCGCGCGAACTCTGGTCGCAGGAGCGCGTAACGAGGTCCGAGCAGCAGGCGGCAGCCTTCCGGCGTCTTTCCCCTATATCGATCCCGGCCGCGATTCGAGAAGTTCTGGTTCAGCAGCACGTCGCAGTCGTGGACACGACCCTCGAAATCGCTGACGACCATGACTTCCGAAACGTGTGGCCGCAACAGTCGTTCCCATGCGGCATCGAGACCATAATGGTCGACGACCAACCAGTCAGGCCTCGCATCTTCCAGGGCCTCGATCGTCTGAATTGCGTCCACTTCCTTCGCGACACCCAACCACGCTCCATAGTCGTTTGCCCCCACTGCCTCGGAAACACGCTTGGGCGCCGGCAGTACCGCGACCGGCATCTTCCGATCGCGTAACAGATTGTTCAGGTTGCCGTCCTGCTCCCGGCAGACGAAGCGTATATCCGCGCCGCGATCGTGCAGACGGTCCGCAAGCGTGAGGCAGCGCATGAGATGACCGACTCCCATGCGAGTCGATGCATCAACTCGAAAAACCGCCTTCAGAATAGCCGCCGTGCCAGCATGAATGCTTCGGCCGCGTCGACACCGACAGTCGCGCCACGCCAGCGGGCCAGGTGCTCGACGCCCTGGCGCGAGCGTGGGTGAGGCCAAGCCCGCATTTCCACCGCATACGCGTCGAGAGCGGCGAGCTTGCGAGAAAGTGAGGTCGAGATATCGATGAACCAATTCGGAGCGAAGACCGGGGCAGAACCCGGCGGCTGCCATTCGGTACTCGACGGCACCTCGAACGCGAGAAGAGTTCGCACGGTTGAGCCCACCTGTGGGCGACAAGCGGTGACGGCCGCCTGGTGAATGAGGCGGTGATCGACATTGAGGTCACCTGCGTGATGAGTCAGCAGGACATCGGGGCGGAACTTCGCGATCAATTCTTCAATTGTCTGCACGAGTGAAAGCAGCGCAACGGTGTCGAGCCGGTTGTCCGGAAAATCGCCGAAGTACAGTGTGCGAGCACCGAGTATTTCGCAAGCGTTCCCCGCCGCCGCTCGCCGGGCCCGGAGACCGCCCTGATCAGCGGCAGCTTCGCCCGCGCGGGACGTGACACCGTCCGCCAGGAAGGCGACATGGACTGCAGCGCCCTCCTGGGACAACCTCGCGATCGTGCCGCCGCAACCGAGCGCCTCATCGTCCGGATGCGCCGCAACGACCAGGATTGATTTGTGCATCAGTTCGACCCCTCGCGTTGAAAGCGGAACTTCGCTTCGGCCTGGGCCCAGTCGTCCTCCGCGTCGATGTCCTGCACACGATCGTCCGGCAGGACGATTGCGACTGAATCGCGCCCGAACATCACGTCGTCAGAAAGCCAGGCTTTTGTGGTGCCCCAATAGAACTGGCCGGCATCGTGGTAGGCGGGCTCCAGGTCCTGGGAGCGGCTGTTCGCGTATTCAGGATTGAACATCGCGACGCGCCCTTTCGCGTCGAGCCGAACGGCTCGCTGGATCGGTGCACTGAACCGGCTCACCGGAAAGGCAAAATTTGCAGCCTCGGCTCTGAGCAAGGCGAGACCCCGATGAAGGTCCATGCCAGTGACGAAAGGCGCGGTCGGATAGATGCAACACACCGGGTCAGGCTTCTCGCCGCGCTCGTTGCACCAGCCGATCGCGTGACGCACGACCGTCGCCGTACCCGTCAGATCATCCGAAAGCTCAGTCGGGCGCATGAACGGCACGACGGCTCCAGCGCGTCGCGCCACGTCCGCAATCTCCTCGTCGTCTGTTGAAACGATGATTGAATCGAAGCAAGCGCTCTCCCGCGCTGCTTCGATCGACCAGACGATGATCGGCTTGCCGCAGAAAGGGCGGATGTTCTTGCGCGGAATCCGTTTGCTTCCACCGCGCGCCGGTATGACGGCAAGGATCACAACGCCCCTCTCAGCGCCGCGACAACTGCGTCCTGCTGGGCCTCGGTCATGAGTGGAAATAGCGGCAGCGTGATCGCGGATTCGCCGTAGGCCTCCGCCTCGGGGCACAGGCCCTCACG
>Ga0105107_10002086_pt1 | contig 13142 bp, 12 predicted proteins | sample PPLLaktember2015_6_FD_79335 | JGI IMG/M metagenome (GOLD analysis project Ga0105107, IMG submission 79335) | Freshwater sediment microbial communities from Prairie Pothole Lake near Jamestown, North Dakota, USA - PPLs Lake P8 Core (1) Depth... | ecosystem: Environmental > Aquatic > Freshwater >...
ACCTACGGCACCTCCTATTACGCGCTCACGGATCGGGGCCAGCTGCGCGCGGGCGAGACGCTGCTCGTGCTCGGCGCTTCGGGGGGCGTCGGGCTGGCTGCGGTCGAGATCGGCAAGGTGCTCGGGGCGAAAGTGATCGCGTGCGCATCGAGCGAGGAGAAGCTCGCGGTGTGCCGCGAGCATGGCGCCGACGAAACGATCAACTATGTCAGCGAGGACATGCGCGCGCGCGTCAAGGCGATTACCAAGGGAAATGGGGTCGACGTGGTCTACGATCCGGTCGGCGGCCCGTACTCGGAGCTTGCGCTGCGGGACATGGCATGGGGAGGGCGCTTGCTGGTGGTGGGGTTCACCGCGGGCGAGATCCCGAAAATTCCGCTCAACTTGCCGCTCATCAAGGGATGCAGCATCGTCGGGGTGTGGATCGGTCAGTTCTCCAAGCGCGATCCGGCGAAGCACCGCGCCAATGCGCTCGAGCTGTGGCGCTGGCTCGCGCAGGGGAAAATCAAGCCCCACATCTGGGGGACGTATCCCCTCGAGAAGGCGGCCGATGCGCTGAACGCGATTGCGTCGCGCAAAGTAGCCGGCAAAGTGTTGTTGACGCCTTGAGACGGGAGTAGAGATGCCTGAATTACGTTCTGAGCCGCGCGACCCGATCACGCGCAAGGCCCAACTGCAATACGAGGGTGCCTGGGTGCCGGTCCTCATCCAGGACATGAGCAGCCGGGGATTCGGCATCATGAGCACGCGCCAGTTCTCGGTGGGACAGGTTTCCGAGTTGCGCTGCGAGCCCTTTGCCGGCAAGGAGTTCCAGTGCCAGGTCGAGGTGCGCCACTCGGGCGAGTCGCACATGGGCGTGCTGATCCGGGAAATGAACGAAACCGGCCGGCGTCTGTGCATGCAGCTGATGCAGGACTATCATTCCGACCGCAAGATGCGCAACCAGTAGCGCAGCGCCGAGCGCGTCCCGCTGCTCGCCGTCGCGGATTCGCTTGGCGGGCGCGCGTTGACACCTGCGACGCGTGCCCGTAGAGTCGGCGCCGATTCGCTTCGCCGCTCGAGCATTCGCACGAGTCGCTAGCAAGGGGGGAGCCCGCATGCCGCAATCGAAGAAGGCGCGTCCGAAAGCCGGTCGTGCCCGCGCGCCGAAGAGCCTCGGCACGTATCTGGACCGGATTCGCCACGATCCGGCCGAGTTCCGGACGGTGAGCCGCACAGCGAACCCGATGAACTTCGACGTGACTGCGGTGCTGGGGCACCTCGATCAGCGTCGCGAGTACCCGACGGTCCAGTTCAGCAATCCGCTCGACATGCACGGCAAGCCTTCGCGCTTTCCGATCGTAACCAACCTCTTCGGCACCCGCGAGCGTTGCGCTGAGGCGATCGGGTTGTCCCGCAGCCAGGCGGGCCCGCAGCTCGGGTCGCTGCTGTGCGACCGGATCGATCGCAAGATCAGGCCCGTGACGGTCAAGAATGCGCCGGCGCAGAAGAACGTGCTCACCGGCAAGAAGGCCGACCTTTGGATGTTTCCCGCGGTGCGCCACTTCGAGATGGACCTCGGGGCGGTGCTGACGATGGGGATGATCGCGAAGCCCCCAGGCGAGGACTTCTACAACATCACCTTCGTCAAGGCATTCCCCGAGTCCGCGAGCCGCGCGGGTCTCACGGTGCATACGCTGCACATGAGCCGGATCCTGCGCGAATGGGAGCAGCGCAAGGAGCGCTGCCGCGTGGCGTACGTGCTCGGACATCATCCCGCCTTCTGGCTCGGCACGCTCAACAATACGCCCTGGGGCGACAACGAGTATGCGACCTGCGGCGGATTTCTCCAGGAGCCGGTGCGTCTCGTGCCCTCGGTGACTTGGGGCAAGGAGTTCCTGGTCCCGGCCGATGCCGAGATCGTCATCGAAGGCGAAATCGTTCCGGGCGAGCGCACGGTCGTCAATCCCTTCGGCGACATCAGCCTGCAGTACCAGGGACAGCAGCTCGGCCCGGTGATGGAAGTGAAGGCGATCACCCACCGCGACGGCGCGCTCTTCCAGGACATCTTCTCGGGCCATCGCGAACACATGCTCCTGGGAAGCATCCCGCGCGAGGGCACGATCTACAACCACCTGCGCAACAGGCTCGGCAACGTCGTCGCCGTGCACATGCCGTATTCCGCCTGCGCGCGCTATACGGCCTACATCTCGATTCGCAAGGTCGAGGAGGGGCAGGCCAAGAACACCGCCCTGCAGGCACTGGCGCACGTGCCCAACCTGCTTGCCGTCGTCGTGGTCGACGACGATATCGACGTCTTCAACGAGGAGCAGGTGCTCTGGGCGATCAACTTCCAGGTCGATCCGAGCCGCGACATCTCGCTCATCACGAACATGCGTACGCCGAGCGACCCCAGGGCGCTCGGCTCGACACGGGTCATCATCGATGCCACCCGACCTGGCCATATCGCTTTCCCGACGCGGCTGCGGATCCCGCAGTCGGCGCTCGAGCGTGTGAACCTCGGGGAATGGCTCGATGCGGCAAAGGGAGACGCGCAATGACCGGGATGCGAATCTTCTGGTCGACCTGTCCGAAGTGCATGAAGGGCTTCGTGGTGGCGTGGGAGCTGCGCCACGCCAAGTACAAGCTGATCTGCCCGCACTGCGGGCATCGCTATCTGCCGGACGAGTCCGCCGCGATCGACGAGCGGCACGCCGAGTGAGTTGGTGCGGCCGGTCTGCGACGTCAACAAACGTCGCGAAGTCGCCGGCGCTTCTTCCGGGCAAGAGCGTCGGCTAGCCCAAGCCCGCAGGTTGCTTGGGCCGGTTTAGGAACTCGCTTCCGTCAGGCGCATACCATGGGTGCGGCGCGGCAGCCGGCGCGGGGTGGGGCGCCTGCAGGCTTTTCCTAGGAGCGGCGCCGCCCCGAGGACACGACGCTGTATCGGGTGGTGCAGGAGGAGCTCGAGACCTTTCTCGCCCAGGTCGAAGCGCACACCGGGTCGAGCGTACCTGAGTTCGTGACGGTGTATAGAGTCGGCGATACAGTGACGCGGACAGAAAAGGGACGTTTGAAAATACTATCCGCGGCCTTGGTGTGACGCAGTGTCCGCGTACCGTAGTCGGCCGAATCAAGACCAATCGCCTGCAGCCGGCGATCGACCCTGCAGGCGTACTGCCGGGGCGAACGGTATCGCGATCCGTGGCGCCGACCCGGTCTGAGTCACGTCGCAGTGATCCAGTTGGCCCTGCCGGGCAATTCAATATGTTGTATCGACGTTGTTCTCCGCCCGGCAATTCCTTACAGTAATAGACAATCGCAAGCCCCTCAAGGTGGACGCAATTGCGGTCATGGTCATTGGAGCGTGCTCTCCGCTCAAATCTGCCCGCGCAGGGCTTTGTGCTGGCTTCCAGCGTCGCCATGGTGGTCATCATAGCCATCGCGGATTTTGTCACCGGGTACGAGCTCACCCTGGCCATTCTTTATTTCGTTCCTCTGTTCCTTACAACGTGGCGATGCGGAGTTTTGCAGGGTCTCGTCATTGCGGTTTTCGCCGTTGCGGCCGCGCTGGTGTCCGACGTTCTCAGTGGGCACGGTTATTCACACCCTTTTTTCCGCTGGTGGGATGGGCTCATCAAGCTCTTCACCTGGAGCATGTTCGTATTGTTGCTCGCGCGATTGAAGACCGCGCTCGAGAGATCGGACGAGAGATTCGTGACGGTGTTAGACGGCCTGGATGCTTTCGTGTACGTCGTCGATCTCGAGGATGGCAAGCTGCTATTCGCAAATCGCAGTTGCCGTTCATTTTTCGGCGACCCGGGACGGGCCGAGCAATTCGAATCCGATTGGCAGCCGCCCCCGGATGAGGCGTTCTCCCGGGACAGGCTGCTGGACCCGCTTGGTGCCCCCTCCGAAGGCGTGACTGCCGAGTTGCAAGACACCGCTCGAGGCCGAAGTTACATGGTCCACGCGCGCGCCATACGCTGGGTGAATGGACGACTTGTACGCCTGCAGATCGCCACGGACATCACGGCCCGCCGGCAGTCGGAGTTGCGTGCGAGGTTCCGACAAGGTCAGATGGAAACGCAGACGCGTTTGATCATGATAGGCGAGATGGCCTCGACGCTCGCCCACGAACTGAATCAGCCGCTCGCAGCGATTGCCAACTACAATCGCGGCGCGTTGCGCCGCCTCAAAGCGAGCGGATTCGACGCCAGTGAAGTCCTCGACTCGCTCGAAAAGAGCGCTGTCCAAGCCGAGCGAGCCGGGCGGATCATACATCGAGTGCGACGATTGGTTCGAAAACGAGCGCCGGAGCGCTCGGCCTGCAGCGTATACGAATTGGTCGATCGCGTTTGCGCGATGTTGGAGCCTGACATCGTGAAGGCTCGCATTGAGCTGAACGTGCATGTCGCGCAAAGCCTACCGCACGTCGACGCGGACGGTGTACTCATCGAGCAGGCACTGCTCAATCTATGCCGAAATGCCATCGAGAGCATGCGAAGTGTGACCTATGCGCATCGCGAGTTGAAGATATCGGCAGAGCCGCTCGGCGGTGAATCGATCGAGCTAAAGGTGGCAGACACGGGCCCCGGCGTGCCGGCGGAAGTTGCCGAGAGCCGGCAGGAGCTCTTCTTCACGACGCGACAGCAGGGGTCAGGCATAGGCTTGCACGTTTGCAGGTCCGTTATGGAGGCACACGGCACTCGGATGTCCGTGCACCCGCAGCCGGGCGGCGGCACTGCATTCTCCTTCGTTCTCCCACGATGGCGAACATGAAGATCCCGGACGATACGCAAACCATATGCGTCGTGGATGACGACGAGGGCTTCCGTGACTCGCTCGTTTGGCTACTGCAAGCAGCCGGTCACCGGGTGGCGTCATTCGCGAGTGGCGAAGGGTTTCTCTCACATTGGCGCCCCGAGACTCCCGGTTGCCTGTTGGTCGATATCCGGATGCCAGGCATGACCGGACTGGAACTGCAAGTGGAGCTCGAGCGGCGAGGCTATGGCGCGCCGGTCATCTTCATTACGGGGCACGGCGACGTGCCCATGGCGGTGAGCGCACTCCGTAACGGCGCGTTCCATTTTCTCGAAAAACCATTCAATGACGAGTCGATGCTCGCCATAGTCGAGCAGGCGCTCGCCGTGGATCGACAGAGGCGAAGAAGCCAAGCCCACCGCGCTGAGGTCGTCGCACGCGTGGAGAAGCTGACACCCCGCGAGCGCGAGGTGATGAACTGCGTAATCGCCGGTAAGCTCAACAAGGTGACCGCGGACGAGCTCGGAGTAAGTATCAAGACGGTCGAGGCCCATCGGTCACAACTGATGAGGAAGCTGGAAGTCGACTCCACCGCTGCGTTGATTCGGCTGCTGCTCGAGCCAAGTGCCGAGCCTGTCGACGCCACTATTCCGGACGCCGAGCTATCCAGCCCAACCAAGGGTTTTCCCCAATAGTGGTGGCCGGCGAGGTTGTCTAATCTTTCCTTCGCGCACCGGTTCTCCGGGGCGATCGAAGGGGAGTAGCTAAGGCAGCGTCGAAGCGGACGTTGCTTCGGCACGGCCGTCAGCACGGGATGCATCTCGAGTGCGTTCCCGGCCCTACCGGCAATTATTCATTGCAAGCGAGACCTTCACCTGTACGGACGGGCCGTGTGGGCCCGTTCGTGCTGTGAGGCCTCGTTGCACTGTCGCTCTCGTAGCGCGAATCGCACGCGGCCCGATAAGAAGGATGTCGAGGAGATCGCATGCGATGGGTTCGGGAAGGTCTGCTCCGTGTGGCGCACGGTACGACGGCCAAGCGGACGAGACTCGCGCTGCTCGTAGCTGCCATGCAGCCAATGATGGCGTCTGCCGCCCGTGATCCGCTGGCGATCTTCGCCATCCCGGTCGACTTCATCCTGTTCGCGCTGACACTGCTCGGCGTGGCGCTGTTTCATCGGCACACGCTGCTCGTGGCCTTGAGCGGCCTCACGATCATCGTCGTCTACAAGGTGCTGTTTACCGGGTTCAACGCGGGCGACGGCATCTCGGGATTGGCGCTGCACTTCGCGCACGAATGGGTCATCCTCGTCAACCTGCTCGGCTTGCTGCTCGGTTTTGCGGTGTTGTCGAAACACTTCGAGGAAAGCCGGGTACCAGCGGCGCTGCCTCGATTCTTGCCGGATGAATGGAAAGGCGCATTCGTGCTGCTGGTGCTGATATTCGTCCTGTCGGCTTTCCTGGACAACATCGCCGCGGCATTGATCGGCGGCACGATTGCGGGCGTCGTGTATCGCGGCAAGGTGCATATCGGCTACCTTGCGGCCATCGTCGCTGCGTCCAATGGAGGCGGTTCGGGCAGCGTGGTAGGCGATACCACCACCACCATGATGTGGATCGACGGCGTTGCTGCTACCGCGGTCCTTCCCGCGTTCATCGCGGCAGGGGCTGCACTCCTCGTGATGGGCGTCCCGGCTGCACTCTTACAGCAGCGTTACTCGCCGCTCGTCAAGGACCTCGCTGCAGGGATCGCCCTCGATTGGGCTAGATTGTGCATCGTCGGGCTCATACTGGTGAGCGCAGTCGCAGCAAACGTTGCCATGAACACGCTCGCGGCCGAGATGGGCGACCGCTTTCCCGTAATCGGCATCGCCGTGTGGCTGGCCATCTTGGCTACGGCAGGATGGCGCACGCCCGAATGGTCGTTATTGCCCGAGGCATTCAAGGGGAGCGTCTTTCTACTGGCGCTAGTGAGTTGCGCGTCGCTGATGCCGGTCGAGAAGTTGCCGGCGGCCTCATGGCAAACCGCGTTCGGCTTGGGCTTCATCTCTTCGGTATTCGACAACATTCCGCTGACCGCGTTGGCGCTCAAGCAAGGCGGCTACGACTGGGGAATGCTCGCTTTCGCGGTGGGCTTCGGCGGCTCGATGATCTGGTTCGGCTCGTCCGCAGGCGTTGCCATATCCAACATGTATCCGGAAGCGCGATCGGTCGGTGCGTGGCTCAGGCATGGCTGGTTCGTTACGGCTGCCTACATCGTTGGGTTCTTCGTCATGCTAGCGCTATGGGGCTGGCATCCGAGCGCCAAACGTGAGAAGACCGTAGCCATCGATGTGCCGGCGACCGTGCTCAGCGCTCAGCCGCACGCGCCGGCGCATCTCGACAAATGCGTCGCTTCCTGATCCAGCAGCGACGCTCAAGGAGATAGAGCCAATGGAAATGATGCAGTGGATTACGCTGATCGTCTTTGCGCTGACGATCGTCGTCGTGATCACCAACGTGATCGACAGCACGCTGGCGGCGCTGCTCGGCGTCGCGGTCATGTGTTGGATCGGCATCATGACCGAGACCGACGCGTTCGGTTATGTGGATTGGAATGTCATGGCCATCCTGATCGGGATCTGGATGATTGCGGGGTATTTTGGCAAGAGCGGCGTGCCGAGCTGGCTGTCGATTCAAGCGCTAAAGCTCTCAGGTGGACGACCCGGGCTGCTGGTCATAATCCTCACGTTTCTGGCGGGATTCATCTCGATGTTCGTCGACAACGTCGTCACCATCTTGATGATGGCGCCGGTCGCTCTCCCGCTGGCCCGCGCCGTGGGACTTCCCGTGGTGCCCGTCATTCTCATGATCGGCTTCGGTGCGAACTTCATGGGCACGGCGCTGATCATCGGGGACCTGCCGCCGCAGATGCTGCATAGCGTGGCAGGCGCGGAATTCTTCGATTTCATCTGGCAGTTCGGAAGGCCCTCCTCGTTCCCCATTCTCATGCTTACGTTTCTCGTCACGTTGGGCGCGATGTGGTTCTACGGCTTTCGTGGACATAGAAGAATCACGGATATCGCAAGTCTGGGGGTCGAAGCCAAGATCCCCAACCCGTTGTTTGCGGCTGTCGTCGTGCTGTGGTTTCTCGGTACGGTCGTCGCAATGTCGATGCGCGAACATATCGGCGTGCAGCTTGGCTTCATCGCACTGACGGGCGCGATCACGCTCGTGCTGGTCCTTGCCTTGCTAGGCGATCGGGTGAAGGCGTCGAATTTCGAGGAAACGATGCAGGAGCTGGATTGGCGTGCGATATTTTTCTATATCGCCCTGTTTGCGCTGGTTGGCGGCCTGGAGAAGAGCCATATCCTGGACAAGCTCGCTGCGGCCTTGCGACCGGTGTTCATGGAAAATTACGCGCTCGGCGCGACGCTGCTCTACTGGGTCACGGTGCCGATCGTCGGTATCGTGGAGCACGATGCGTACATTCTCACCTTCCTGCACACCATCAAGGACATGGCTCAGGGCGGCATCGAGCCGTGGCCGCTATGGTGGATGTTGCTATGGTCAGGAACGCTCGGCAGCAACCTCACGGTCGCTGGCGCACCCGCGTTGTACGTCGCGTTGAGCCTGGGAGAGAAGGAAGAGGGGCGCAAGGTATCGTTGCGCGAATTCCTGTCATGGAGCATTCCATTCACGTTGGTGTGCTCGCTGATCTGCTACGTACTCGGCATGCTGATCTGGGTCCTACCCTACGCGAAGTGAGCGAGTAGCTGCAATGCAGAAGCGGGGCATCGCCGTGACGGCCGCCAAGTACCTCGGGGTGATTGCAGCTGCATGCCGGAAGGCCGGCGTCGCATGTCGGACCGTGCATGTAACAAACGAGCTCGCTGCCGATGCGATCATGGCGGCGGCCAAGAGACACAAGTGCGACCTGATCGTAATGGGCTCGCATGGTCGGCGTGGATTTTCGGAGGTGCTGTTGGGCAGTCAGACGCATAGAGTCATCACCAGAATCCCGGTGCTGGTGTATCGAAAAGGCTAAGGAATTTGGGGACAGACCACGTTTTCGTTCGCAGTAGCTGAAAACGTGGTCTGTCCCCTAGTTTCCGTAATCTCATCGAGTGCAAGGAATTTCGAGCGAGCGCCTTACGATTGAGGGTGTATAGAGTCGGCGAGTGACGCGGACAGAAAAGCGACGTTTGAAAATACTATCCGCTCCAGCGGAATGCTCACTGCGGCTTGATCCCAGCCTGCTGCGCGATCTTCCCGAAGCGGTCGATCCACAGCGCGAAGCGCTCGGTGAGCTCCCTCGGCGTGCTCGACACGGCCTCCGATCCCACGGTGCGCAGCTTTTCCCTGACGTCGCCCGAAGCGAGTGCACGCGCCAAGGCCGCATTGAGCGCCTGGACGATGTCCGGTGGCACGCCGGCGGGTCCGACGATGCTGCGCCAGATGGTCATGTCGTAGCCGGGCAGCGCAGATTCGGCGAGCGCCGGGATGTCGGGGAGCGCTGGCGCGCGCGTTGGCGTCGTCACGGCGAGCGGCCGGAGCTTCTGCCTGTATGCCATCGCCGTGGCCGACGGCGCGAAGAAATAGTCCACCCGTCCGGCGACGAGGTCGGACATCGCTTCGCCGAACGACTTGTACGGCACTTCGAGCGCCTTGATGCCGGCCATGCTGTTGAACAAGTGCGCGCTCCAGTACGGCGCCTGGCCGGCGCCCATCGTCGCAAACGTGATCTTCCCCGACTGGGCACGCGCGAGCGCGACGTAGTCCTTCGCCGTGCGTGCCGGCACCGCCAGGTGGACCAGCAGGACGAACGGCGAGGTCTCCAGCATCGAGACCGGCGTGAAGTCTCGCAGCACGTCGTATGCGGCGGCGGCATTGACGTAGCGCGCGCCCGCCATGGATGCGCCCGCCAGCAGCCACGTGTAGCCGTCGGGCGAGGCCTTCATCACGTGGTTCTGGGCGATCACTCCTCCGGCGCCGAGCCGGTTCTCCGCGACGAACGACTGGCCGAGCAGCTCGCTCAGCTTGGGCGCGAGCAGACGAACCACGAAATCATCGCCCCCGCCGGGCGGGGTGGCCACGACGATGCGCGCTGTTCTCTCGGGCCAGCGCTGGGCGTGGGCGGACAACGCGGCCGAGGCCAGGATCGCGGTCGCGAGCAGCGAGCCGGCGCATGCGGGACCATTCATTTCGATCTCCCTTTGCTCTATGCAGTCGCTATACTGGGTTCGAGGCGATACTTGCAGCGTGCGATTGCACACGCAATCGTCCGGATTTCATGCCGGGATGAATGTCGGTTATCGGGATGGAACTGCGTGATATCGAGTACTTCCGCGTCGTGGCGCAGCACGGGCACCTCGGCCGGGCCGCCGAGGCGCTCGGATTGAGCCAGCCTGCGCTTAGCAAGAGCCTGCGCCGGCTCGAGCACGAGCTTGGTGCGAAGCTGGTGAAGCGCACGCCGAAGGGAGTGGAGCTGAGCGCGGAAGGCATGGCGCTGCTCGGCCGCGCCCGCGAGCTTCGCCTGTCAGTTCAGGCCATGGCCCAGGAGATCCGGGACGTCAGCCGCGGGCGCGTCGGCCACGTGCGCATCGGTGCCGGCCCGGTCAGCTCGGCGGAGATGCTGGTGGAGGCGCTCCTGCCGCTGGTGCGCGACGCGCCCAAGGTCTCGTTCAACATCGTCGTCTCGGACAACGACCTCATGATCCCGGCGTTGCGCCGTGGCGATCTCGACCTGATCGTGGGCTACGCGCCGCGCGCGCTCCCGCGCGAGGGGCTCGTGGAGGAACCGCTCTTCGAACTGGACTTCGTCGTCATCGCGTCGGCCGACCACCCCCTCGCCGGCCGCAAGGCCGTGAGCCTGGCCGATCTCGCACGAGAGCGCTGGACGCTGACCGAATCGAGCCTCCTCACGCAGCAGCGGCTGCGCCGAATCTTTCTCGAGCGCGGCTTGCCGCCGCCGGACATCGCGGTGGAAACGCGCTCGCTCAGGCTAAGGCTGCAGCTCGTCGCTTCATCGAACCTGCTCGACTACACGGCGCGTGGCGTCTACGTTTCGGCGAGGAAGAGCTTCCGACTGAAGGTGCTGCCGGTGAAGGAGCTCGCGTGGCGCCGGCCGGTGAGCGTGGTGTACCGGGAGGGTTCGTACCTGTCGCCAGCGGCTCGGCAGTTGATTGCGAGCATCAAAGCGGCGGCGATGCAAAACGAATGAAGCTCGCCGGATGTCATGGAGGGTGGATCGGGTGGGAGACTCATTGTCGAAAGGCTGATGGAATGCCGCTAAACTGCGTGCGAGACCCGGCGCTGCGCCAGCACGCTATCGGAGAAGGAGGGCACGCGATGACCCAAGTCAAAGGCTATCACGCTCACGTCTATTTCGATGCCGCCACCCGAGCGCTCGCCGAGCGGCTGCGTGACACGCTCGTCGGCATGTTCACCGTCGAGCCTGGCGCCTTCGCCGACGAGCCGCGAGGCCCGCACCCCGTGCCGCAGTTCAACGTTATCTTCGAGCTGCCGGAGTTCCAGAACATCGTGCCCTGGCTGATGTTGAATCGCGAGGGCCTCGACGTTCTCGTCCACCCGCTCACGGAAAGCAACTACGACGACCACACCAGGTATGCGCTGTGGCTTGGCACCCCGGTAGGGTTGAAGCTCGAACGCCTGAGTGCGAATTTGCCCGAGAACCTGCTGCCGGCTGCCCAACGGGCGTAAGCACCCGGAATCAGAGGTGCCAGGCTGGTCGCCAGCCACCTCCCCCATGATCTATCCGCGGGCCTGCCGAACAGGATGACGGCAAAGTGCGCTCAGGATGTTGCGCCGTGGGCTCGCTGCCATTCGAGGAGGCGGCTCTCCCCGAAACCGAACCGGTCGGCGCGGCCGAGGTGATCGAGCGCGCCCCACAGCGCAGCCAGGTTCGCGGTGATCACCGGTTTTCCGAGCGCTTTCTCGAGCGCACCGATGACACCCATCGTGTGCACGCCGGTGCCGCTCATGAACAGCGCATCGGCCTCGCCCTTTGCCGCGGCGCGCAGCCCCACTTCGTATGCCGCCTGCAGCGGGACGTGCTTGAGATCGGGCCCATGCGCGACGCCCAGACACTCGACCGAGACGACCTCGAATCCATGCGCGGTGAGGAAGTCGGCGGCGGACCGGGTCGGCCCCATGGGATAGGGTGCCGCAAGCCAGACCCGCTTTGCGCCGACCGAGCGCAGACACCTCACGGCCGCCGTCGCTGTCGTCATTGCAGGGACGCCGACCGCTTCTCCGACCATGCGTGCGATATCGGCGTCACCCGCGGGGCCGTTGACGTAGCTCGACGCGGTGTGGCCGTATACGAGGAGAGAGAGCTGCGTCTGGCTCAGCGATAACGCGGTTTGCGCCGCATTCCTGCCGGTCTCTGTCATCGACTGCGCATCGACGGCCGCGCTTGCGCGGTAGATATGACTGGTGTGTACCGTGATGTCGGCGGGCAGCGATCGGTAGAACTCGACTTCCATGACGGCGTTGCTCGATGGAACGAGCAGGCCGATGCGCGTGGTTGCTGCGGTAGTCTCGAACATGTTCGGGGGTGAGCTTGCTCGCTTGGGTCGTCCACTACTCGACCTTGATCTTAACCTCTTGAGATATACGGGCGAGTGGCCGTGGTAGGACCAAATGCAAGATTCAGGGGGCCGAACCGTTGGCAAGCACTCCTGAGGCAGTCGCAAGAAAGTACGCCGACTGGGTTGAGCGGTTCGGCAAGATTGCGAACCGCCGGACGAGTGCGCCGCGATCGACGAGCGGCACGCCGACTGACCGAGCCGGGCACCCGCGCTCGCGGCCGGATCAGCGCTGGTCGGGCTTGATCCCCGCGGCCTTCACCACCTTGCCCCAGCGGGCGAGATCGGAGCGGATGATCGCCGCGAACTCTTCGGGCGAGTTGCCGACCGTTTCGCCGCCGTCGGCTTGGAAGCGCTGCTTGATCTGAGGATCATGAACGGCGCGCACCGTGGCCGAATGCAGCCGCGCGATGATCTCCGGCGGCGTTCCCGCAGGGGCGATCACGCCAAACCACTGCACGACCGCGTAGCCCGGCACGCCCGCCTCGGCAATGGTGGGAATGTCGGGGGCGACGCTGGAGCGCTGGCTGCTGGAGACGCCGAAAGGGCGCGCCCGGCCATTCCTGATATGCGGCAGGGCAGCCAGGACGTTGGCCATCATCAGATGCAGGTGGCCGCCGACGAGATCGATCATGGCAGGGCCGATGCCGCGGTAGGGGACGTGGGTGACCTCGAGGCCCGCCATCGAGACGAAAAGCGCCATCGCGAGGTGAGGATTGCTGCCGACGGAGCCGGTGCCGTAATTGAGCTGGCCAGGGCGGGCCCGAGCGAAGGCGATCAGCTCCTTCAATGTCCGCGGCGGCAGAGAGGGATG
>Ga0105107_10002087_pt1 | contig 13140 bp, 8 predicted proteins | sample PPLLaktember2015_6_FD_79335 | JGI IMG/M metagenome (GOLD analysis project Ga0105107, IMG submission 79335) | Freshwater sediment microbial communities from Prairie Pothole Lake near Jamestown, North Dakota, USA - PPLs Lake P8 Core (1) Depth... | ecosystem: Environmental > Aquatic > Freshwater >...
AGAGACAGGACCTTTTGACCTGGATGGAGGGCTGGAGTTTATCTCTGGACGAAATGAATTTCCAGAAGACGGGGTTGAGGACCGGCGGAATTCTGGATGTCCATCTGGTCACGGATGAGGACATCGCCAACAGGACGAGCTATGCGGTGAAGATCGACGCCGTGACCGATGCGGCCAGGCCCCTGCGATTCAAAGGGGACGGCAAAAAACCCAATTGACCGGCGCCTAGATCAGCTCGCGGCTGGCGGCGTCCAGGTTATCGGGATCGAAACGGACGAGGGCGAGCTCAGGTCCATCGTGAGCGGCTGACAAGCACTGGGTGCGGCCGATCCGGTCCCGCCAGGAGCCGGAAAGCCTGGCTGACTCATGAACATGCCCGTGAAGTGTCAGCAGCGGCTGGCGGGCTTCGATGAACCGGCGGACCGCGATGCTGCCGAGAGAGACATCAAGGGGGACATGATCAATCATTTGGCCCTCCCGGGCGGATTGGTCGAGTTTGCTTTGGTAGGGGGGGGCATGAAAGAGGAAAATCGCTCTGGCCATATCCTGGTTCTTGGTGAACCTTTCCAGATCATCTTTGATCGTAACATACTTGATTTCTGTCTCGGAGGCGGGGTAGGTGCGCCAACCCTCTTCGGGTGAGATGGCGTCCGGATCAGTATAACGGGACACATCGTACCGTTCCCAGTCTTTTAGTCGAAAAGGCGTCGGGGGAACATAAGCATAGCCATAGATTGTATACCTCCCGAAACCGACTCTGCGTTGATGGATATACTCCCAGAAACCGCGGGCAGCCGCATCCAAGACTGCCGCTTCTTCAACCCGGGCGTCGTCATTGCCCATGATCAGGAAGATCCGCGGATAGCCATCCCCCAGCTCACCCTGCAAGGCCAGAAGATTTCTCACCAGGAAATCATTGATGAAATCCCGGTGCGGAAAATCCAGCGTCTCGCGGCCGTACCACCCATGCGGGAGTAAGTCGCCTCCGATCAATACGGCCTCAGGCCTTTCCCTGAGGACCGCCTCAAAAAGCTTCTGGTATCGGCCGATCCTGCCGTGAAGGTCGGAGACAAAGAAGATCAGGGATCTTCCCCCACATTGAATTTGTAACCGACACCGCGTACGGTCTGGATATACCTTTTGGCCTTACCGAGCTTCTTCCGGAGGCCTGTCAGATGGTAATCGACGACGCGCTCGGTGATGGGGTAGCCGTCTTCGCGGACATTGTCGAGGATTCGAGACCGGGTGAAAACCTGGTTGGGCTTGCCCGCAAGCAGGGCAAGGATATCGAATTCCGTCTTGGTCAGGCCGATCTTCCGGCCGCCCGCCAGGACCTCATAGGCGCTCCGGTTGATCACCAAGCCGTCGATTTCCAGAATCGTTTTTTGAGCTCCGGACGACAGGAGACGCCTCCTCAGAAGGGCCCGGATGCGGGCTAACAGGACTTGCGGCTCAAACGGCTTGGTTACGTAGTCATCGCCATAGTCCTTCAAGCCGGCGACAATATCTTCCATCCGTTTCTTGGCCGTCACCATGATGACCAAGATCTCGGAGGTGTTGGGGTCCTTTTTCAGGATGCTGCAGACTTTGAAGCCGTCGATTCCCGGAAGCATGAGGTCCAGGAGGATAAGGTCGGGCTTCTCCCCTCTCGCAAGCTCAAGGGCTTCCTCACCGGTCTGGGCGCAGAAGACCTCGTAGCCCTCCCGCCAGAGGATGAAGGAGAGGCTTTTTTGGAGGTTGAGGTCGTCCTCGACGCAAAGGATCCTGGCTTTGGAGGGGGTGTGTTCGTCTGCTGATTTCATCCTCGACCATGCCCCGGCACTTCATTTTAATGAAAACCAAACAAAAAGCAAACGGAATCAAAATACTCGGCGGGAGAAAGCCCAAAGGGCTGATCGGGTCGAGCGTGGTGAGAAAATATCAGATGCGTGAATCTCGCTCCCTGTAAACCGTCTTCCATTTATCGACAATCTCGACGAGGGTTTGACGCAATCCAGCACCGCTGCCGTGGATAGGGCGGAGTTCTTCAGCCAGCTCAGAATAGCCCTTGCGGTCGAGCCAGGAAGAAAAAATGTCGTTATCCGAGTAAGGTTGAATCGTCTCCGGCGCGAGCGAACGAAGGGCCCCCAGCAGATCGGGCAGGTTATAGATCTTCTCTCCTCCCATTATGAGCGGGGTTCGGTCCAGGCGGGCTATCTCGACCATGAGGTTTCTCTTGAGAAGGGCAATCAGCCCGCGGCCTCGGCTCCTCCTGGGCCGCAACCGGTCCCCCAGCTCCCTGTAGCTGTGCATGTAAAGCCAAGTCGAAAATTTATCCTTTTCCCCGTAGTTCTCCAGTATCTGGCGCAACCGGCTGGCCTCTTCGGTCTCTTTCTCCGCATCGAGGAGGATCCCGCAGATCTCCCGGATATTCCTGGCTCGCCGAATCTCCTGGCCATTATCATCGAAAACAAGGAAGTCTCCCATCCCCGTGAAGTTCAGGATGTAGTCCTTGAGCTTCTGGAGGCTCCCCGGATCCCCCTTGGGAAGGACGAAGCCCAGCCCTTGAAGTTCGTTGGCCTCTTTCGCCTTGGAGGCGATGATCACGGGAATGCGGGGATAGTGTGTGTTCACCAGCCGGATGAGGTCGCGGCCGGCGCCGCTCTGAAGTTCGGTTCCCTTGGGAAAGAAGATATCCGTGATCAGACAGACGACATCGTCCCCGTGACCCCGGGAGAGCCGGATGTCACTGCGGATTTTTGACTCTTCTTCAACCCCGAAAAGGAAGCGGAAGCTTTCCTCATAGGTCCTGGTGATCATGACATCCGCGCGCTGGCCGATGATCGTATACAGGACCGGAAGGAATTGGGAAAACCAGCGCGGCTCGTCATCGACGATATGGAAAATAAAGCGCCTGAGGCTTGAGTGTTTGGTTATGTTGAGCCGATCCTCCGCCGCCCGGACGGCCGCAAGAACGATTGCTTCGGGCGGAAATTCGTTCCGGTTGACGGCAAAGACGAGGTCGGCGAAAGCCGTATACGCATACTTCTGTGCCGCCGCCTGAGGGGGTGCGCATTGGATGAACGGTTGGAAGGAAAAAAGAACAAAAACCGCATCGGGGTTTCCCGCGCGCAGCTTTTTGGCATCGAGGATGGCCAGGCTGGTGTCATCGAAAAAGAAGACTGATGGTCCACCGGAAACGGCCGTCAACACAGAATAAGGATCGGGAAGGAGCTCAGTCCTAAGCCATGGCATCTCCTTTTCTAGGACCTTACTGGACTCGCGCACCTGGGCGTCGGCGGCAAAAAACAGGGCCCGGTTCATCTTAACGGGGTTAATGATCCGAGGGATGAACTCATACTCCCGGGAAGCGTGCCTAACCATTCTCAGAGACCACCTGGCAACGCTGCTTGAGGGAATCCGCATACACCGTCACGGGGGCTGGAAAGGCCAACACTGAAAGCGCCGACTCTGGCTGAGTCCCGGAGAAAAGCCACGGGTCGAAAGGATCAAGCTGCGGCGTGACATATCCATAGATGATGTTGTTACTCATCAGGTTGGTCAGGAAATGCGTGCCCTGGGTCCCATACATCCGGGTCTGGAGTCTCTTCTGATCCTCGTCGAACCCACCCTGAATCATGTACAGAAAATGGCTGCCGTAGACCCCCCCGGTGAGGCCACTTTCCTCGGGCAGGGGCTCGGACCGCCCGGCCACATCCACCCCGTATTCAAAGATCGCCGCCGCCTGGTCGACATCCTTGAATTCGACAAAAATCCCCCAATCCGGGTTTTTGCTCCCAAGACGTCCGGGAACGACCAAGATGTATTTCTCGCCACGGCCCTTCATCTCGCGGTTGACCTCGACCACGCGCTTTCTGACAACCGTCTGCATCTCTTTTGTGTAGGTGAAAGGAGATATGACAACAGCGAACCTGATCTCCCTCTTGACCCCATGTCCCTGGGCGTTGGTGATCGAAAGATAGGTGTGACGGATGTGCCGGGGGAGCGGGAGGGCCTCGAGCCTCAATTCGGGCAGCTCGGTCAGCTGGACGATGTGAAAGGTCCCTTGTCTGTCGTCCTTCCGGGAGAAGTCAAGGTTGAAGACAAACTCAATCTGGAAATGGGAGGAGATGCGGCTGACGATAGTCTGCATGATCTCGGCCAGGGTTGTTTTAAAACCAAAGTGGTCTTTCTGGATGAGCTCTTCGATCGTGATCAGGTTGTTCTGAATCCCCAGGAGTCGGATCTTGTGGAAATTAGCGAATCGGACATGAAGCTTCTTCATCGTCTCCAGTTCTTCGCCTTTGAGGTCTTTGTTTCTGGTCATGTCCAGCGCATAAAAATACTGTTGGCCGGCTCCGATCTTCAGGAGATCGAGCGGGATCGGGTGGAGGATGGTGGCCATGGAGATGACAGGAAAATCATCCAGGACGGTGGCGTAGCCATGGCCGAAGGCGATCCGGGCAAATCCCTCCTCGGGGTTCTGGTTCTTCAGGGCATGGGGAAAAAAGGAACTCGCCACTCCGGAAATATAAGGATAATAGACCGGCCCGGCGAGTGTGTCGTCGAAGAGGCCGGGGATGGGATTGATCACGATGGCCATTTTTTCCAAGCTTTCAGGCGGCTGCTTCCGGCGGAAGTCGTCATAGATATGGCCGATTGCCAGGACAGCCTGAGCGACGCGGACCTTCGGTTCGGGATGGTTGTTGGGCAGCATGAAAGAGGCGTTCTCGCCCGCATGAACGGGGCCGATGCCGGAAGTCGTGCGGCCCGCCTCATTCGTGGCCGAGGAACGGATGCCGAGGGGAATTTCTCCGAGTTCATCGAGGATGGAGGTAACAACTAAGAGATCCTCCTCCCCGAGCTTGCAACTGTTCTCCAGGTAACGGTCATAGAAATCTGTGGCCAAGATGCGCGTCTTGAGCTTTCCGACCTTGGGCAGGATAATTTCATTCGTCTTGATAAGTCCCGCGCCTTTTCCTCCCGGCTTGCCTGAGCCAAAGACTCTGACGTCGCCCGTTTTCTCGGTAATTGGGATGCTCATCTGGCCCTTTTCATATTAGGACAAGCCTTCTGTTATCTTGATTCGGCGCCCTGAACGGCCGCCTCGATCAGGCGATAGGCTGCGCGCAAAGACCGACCCTCCTTGTCTCGTTCTCCGAACGGGATAGAGGCGATGCCCACGGCAGCAGCTCTCGGCCAGGTGAACATCCGCCGGATACAATTCGCCAGCTCTTGGCTTGTCGGGCCTTCAGGCGCGGTTAAGGGATGTCCCGAAACTTCGGCTGGGTCGAGCACGTCCATATCGACATGGATGTAGATAACGTCGGTCAGGCGGCTGAGCCTCTTCATCTGGATATCGACGGCGTCGGAAGCCGCCCGGATGTCCTCAACCGAAAGAAACTCGCAGTCGGAACGGTCGAGAAGCTCCTGCTCGAGGGGGTCGACATCCCGCAAGCCTCCAAAGGTGACATAACTGGTCGGCAGCGCAGGGTCCAGCCCCGTCTTCAGCCGAAGCCGGGTCAAACACATCCCCGCGGCGACCGCGACGTCCATCCCGCCCAGCATGCCGCTCAGGCTGGTCTCCGGAGTGTTGAAGTCGGCATGGGCATCGAAATAGACCAAGCCGACGCGAAGAGGCTTCAGGCCAGTAAGCCCCTCCCTTTGGAGGCCCCTTTCATCGCCTCCAGCGCCTTCGATGGAGGGCCGGAGATGCTGCAAACCGGCCAGCATTCCCAGGAGGTCAGTGCAGTTGGTGAGAAGCCCGATGATCAGGCCGTCGCCCAGGCGATTGTCGGAGGCCAGCTGTCCGAGGCGCCGGCTCTCCAGCGCGTCCCGGTTCCAATCTCCGTATTCTTTTTGTTCTTCCGGGGCAAGGACGACCGTATCGTTCCTCTCGACCTCACACTCCAGTTTTTCCAAGAGTGGCAGGAGTCCTCCCTCAGCCATATATTTTGGCCCCTCAGAATCGCTTTTCACGATGGCCACCCTGAGCTTGCTCTTTGATCCAACCGGGGAGGCTGCGGAGGCCAGGAGTGGAAGGGCAAATGCCAGAAGAGACAGAAATCCGACGACCGCTGTGAGACGGATCATTTTTGAATCTCCCGTCACTTCAGCCACTGGTCGAGCCAACCGATGACCGTCGCGTGCCAGAGGATGGAGTTGGCCGGCTTGAGGACCCAGTGATTTTCGTCGGGGAAATAGAGGAGTTTGCTCGGGATACCGCGCCGCTGCAAGGCATTGAACGATCCCAAGCCTTGCGATTCTACGATCCGGAAGTCCTGGCCGCCGTGTATGACGAGCATCGGCGTCTTCCAGTTTTTGACGAAGTTCACCGGGTTGTGTTTTTCGTAGCTCTGCGGGTTGTCCCAGGGAGTACCCAGGTGGTCCCACTCCGGGAACCACAGCTCCTCGGTCTCGAAGTAAGCCGCCCGCTCATCGATGTTCCCATCATGAGAGATCAGGCATCTAAAGCGGTCCGGCCAGTTGCCCGCGATCCAGTTGATCATGTAAGCGCCGTAAGAGGCACCCAGGGCCCCGACCCGCGTGCCGTCCATCCAGGGGTATTTCTCAAGCGCCGCCGCCAGCCCCTTCTTCAGGTCCTCGAGGGGCTTCCCTCCCCAGTCGCCGCGGATGGAATCACAGAAGGCCTGGCCGTAGCCTGTCGAGCCGTGAAAATCAACCGTGACAACGGCATACCCGGCTCCGGCGTAAGCCTGCGGGTTCCAGCGATAGTGAAAATCATTCCCGAACGAACCCTGAGGCCCGCCGTGGATGAGAAAGGCCACCGGGTATTTCCTGGCCGGGTCGAAATCCACCGGCTTGACGACATAGCCGTATACGGTCTCATTGTTCCATCCCTGGAAGCTGAACTGCTCGGGATCTCCCATCCGGGCGGCGGCGACTTTGATCTTGTTGATCTCGGTGACCGCCTGCTCGCCTCCGCCGGGCTTTATCAAATAGATCTCCGCGGGCGATTTCAAATTGTGCCGCTCGAAAACGACCCCATCTCCGGCCGGGGCGAAACCGTTGACCATCCCCTGATCAACAAGCACATGCGCCTTTCCGGTCGCAACATCGATGGCAAAGAGGCTGGATTGACCCTTATTAGGCGCGGTGGCCAGGATCGTGCTTCCGTCTGGAGTCCAGCAGAACGAAGCCACCGAATAGTCCCAGGCTTCGGTCAGGACACGCTCCTGCCCCTCGGGCCAGGGTTTGAGCACGATCCGGAAGCGGTCGGCTTCGTTGCGCGGACGGGCCATGGCCAGATAGGCCAGGGTCTTTCCATCCGGAGAAAAAACAGGCGTCGTATCCCAGGCTTGGTTGGCCTCGGTCAGGCAGCGGGGAGCCGCCGAACCGTCAACCGGGACATAGTAAAGGTCAAAATCTGTGGACCAGGCTTCCTCACTGCCCACATCGCGGGCCGTGAAGACAAGACCCTTTCCATCCGATGTAAAGGCGATCTCCTCGCCTCCGCCAAAGGGCTTGCTGGGCGAGTCGGCCTCCATGGCCGCCATCAGGTCCCTGGCTTCACCCCCTTTTTTCGGCACGACGAAGACGTGGGACCGCCGGCCGTCGCTCCAAGTGTCCCAGTGACGGACAAAGAGCTTTTCATAGAGCCGGCCCGTGGCCTGACGCTTTGCGTCCGCCTCGAGTTTCTCGGCTGTCTTCTCCACACTCTGCCCGGGGAAGACCTCCATGGTGACAGCCAGGTATTCGCCGGCCGGGGAGACAATGAGATTCCCGATATCGAGCGGGAGTTTTGTCACCTGCTCGGCCTCTCCCCCGTCGACCTTGATCCGCCAGACCTGGGATGAGCCGGACCGCGTCGACAGGAAAAAGACGCACTTGCCGCAGGGTGACCAGCGGGCGTTGAAGTCGGCCGCCGGGTGGGAAGTCAGGCGGCGGAGTCCTTTACCGTCCGTGCCGACAAGCCAGATATCGGTCCGGCCACGGTTGGCCTCGAGGTCGGTCTCCCGGACATTGAAAAGAATCCATTTCCCGTCCGGTGAAACCCGCGAGTCGGAGATGCGGTCCATGGCCAGCATATCGTGGATCGAAAAAGGATGGGTTTCCGCCGGCGAGGCCTGGGCTTGAGCGCCAGCTGAGCCGACCGCGGCAAAAGCTGCCCAAGCCAAGAGCAAAGGGACCACAAATAGAAATGAAGATCGACGCATGGCTTCACCTCCCGGACTTTACAGAGAGCTTATAACACACCCCTCAGTGCCTCGTCAAAACTCGGGCAGATCCGGGCCGACAACGCGTCTGTCAGGGCCGGATACCCCCGGGCAGAACCTTTTCGGGCCCGTTTCCGTATGATAGGGGTGTGGAGGGCAAAGCGATGAAACTCAGGTTTGGATGGATCATCCTTGGCTGCGCCGCCGCCCTGACTTTGGCCGGCTGCGAGGATAGGGGCGATCTCACGACCGACTCAAAGACGGTCGAAGCCGCGGGGGCGGAAGCCGTCGAAGTGAATGTAAAGATGGGCGCCGGGGAACTGCGCGTCTCCGGCGGGGCGCAGACTCTAATGGAAGCGGATTTCACCTACAGGACGAGGCGCCGGCCCCCCGAAATCGACTACCGTGTTGCCGGAACAAAGGGATTCCTCGCGGTCCGACAGCGCCGAGGCGGGGGGGTGGTCTTCGGAAGCTCCAGGAACGAATGGGACATCCGGCTGAACAGCCAAATTCCTGCCGACCTCAAAATCGACATGGGCGCCGGCGAGAGCACGCTCGACCTGGCGGAAGTGGACCTCCGTTCGCTCACCATCGACATGGGAGTGGGCGAGATGAACCTCGACCTCCGGGGAAAGCAAGAACGTGACTTGGACGTGAGCATCGAGGGCGGTATCGGAAGCGGAACGATCTACCTGCCGCGGGAAGTTGGGGTGCGCGTCCGGGTCGACGGCGGGATCGGCTCGGTCGATGCCCATGAGTTCCATAAAGAAGGCCACGTGTACACGAACGACGCCTACGGAAAATCCCCGGTCACGATCGATATCAACATCGACGCCGGGATCGGAAGCATCGACCTCCGTCTCGACTAACCGGGCTCGGGGAGGGCTAAGCCTCCTGGGGCCGCTCTCCATTCCCGAATTCCTGCCCGCAGAAAAGGGCAGCCAAGGGCGGTTCGCCAATTTCCAAAACCTTTATGAATTGATATATTAGCCATTCGCGTTTTTTTGTTCCGCTTCTTAAAAGGAGAAAAAATGGAAAAAAACTTGGTCTTCGTCCTGGCCGTCATATTAGCCCTATCGGCCGTCGCCTGGAGCGAAACCAAGCCGGCGGAAAAGCAGGCCCTTCTCACGGCGGAGATCCTGTCCGGGCTGGAATTCCGGAACATCGGCCCGGCCGTGATGTCCGGCCGGATCAGCGATATCGCCATCCATCCCAAAAACAGGAGCCTATGGTATGTGGCTGCCGGCTCGGGTGGCGTCTGGAAGACTGAGAATGCCGGCACGACCTGGACGCCGATCTTCGACGGCCAGAGCTCTTATTCTATAGGCTGTCTTAGCCTTGACCCGAACAACCCGGATGTCATCTGGGTGGGGACGGGAGAGAACGTTAGCGGCCGTCACGTCGGCTTCGGCGACGGCGTCTATAAGAGCCTAAATGCTGGGAAGACATGGACGAACATGGGCCTGGCCAAGTCCGAGCACATCGCCCGGATCCTTGTCGACCCGCGTAACTCCAACACGGTCTATGTGGCCGCCGAAGGGCCCCTCTGGTCATCCGGAGGTGAGCGCGGCCTCTATAAGAGCGCCGACGGGGGCAAGACCTGGATACTCTCCCTCGAGACCGGCAAGGACACCGGAGTCGCGAGCGCCGAATTCGACCCCTTGGACCCCGACATCATCTATGCCGCTGCCTACCAGCGACGCCGCTCCGTGGCCGCCTTTATGGGCGGAGGCCAGGAGTCGGCCATTTACAAAACTGAGGACGCCGGGAAGACCTGGCGGAAGCTCAGCGTCGGGCTGCCCTCCGGCGACAAGGGGAAGATCGGCCTGGCCGTTTCGCCGGTCAAATCCAGCGTCGTTTACGCCACGGTTGAAGCCGGACCCGAAGAGAAGGGTTTCTATCGGTCCGCCGACCGGGGCGAGAGCTGGGAAAAGCGCAGTCCCTATATCAGCGGCGGCACAGGTCCCCATTACTACCAGGAAATCTTCGCCGACCCTAACGCCTTCGACCGCGTCTACCAGATGGACCCGATGACGCGGGTGACCGAGGACGGGGGGAAAACCTGGCGTCCCCTCGGCGAGAAGAATAAGCACGTCGACAATCACGCCCTGGCTTTTGTCAAAGAGGATCCCGACTATCTGCTTGAAGGATGCGACGGGGGCGTGTACGAAACGCACGACCGGGGCAAGACGTGGCGCTTCTTCGATAACCTGCCGGTGACCCAATTCTACAAACTTGCCCTGGACAATGCCCTCCCCTTTTACAATGTTCATGGCGGCACGCAGGACAACGGCAGCCAGCTCGGTCCCTCCCGAACGCTCAACGCCCACGGCATCGGCAATTCTGACTGGTTCATCACTTTCGGCGCCGACGGCTATGCCTGCGCCATCGACCCCGAGGACCCGAACATCCTTTATGTCGAAATGCAGGAGGGGAACTTGCTCCGCTACGACAAGAAAAGTCAGGAAACCGTCGCGATAAGCCCGAGGCCGGCGCCGGACGACCCGCCGCTCCGTTTCAACTGGGACTCTCCGGTCCACATCAGCCCGCACTCGCACACCCGCATCTATTACGCCTCGCAGTTCCTGTGGCGGAGCGAGGACCGCGGCAACTCCTGGACGAAGATCAGCCCCGATCTCACCCGGAACATCTTCCGTCTCGAGCAGCCGATCATGGGCAAAACCTGGAGCGTCGACTCGCTCTGGGACCACGGCGCCATGTCGATGTTCTCGACCATCACGACAGTGGATGAGTCGCGCCTCCAGGAGGGCCTGGTTTACATAGGCACCGACGACGGCCTGATCCAGGTGACAGAGGATGGCGGCAAATCCTGGCGAAAGATTGACAGGATCCCGGGTGTTCCAGACTCCCTTTTCGTCAATAAGGTCAAAGCCTCCAAACACGATAAAGACACTGTGTTCGCCGCGGTGGACAGCCACAAGACCGGAGACTACAAGCCCTACCTTTTGAAAAGCGGCGACCGCGGAAGGACCTGGACCAACATCAGCGGCGACCTGCCCCAGCGGACCATCGTCTGGTCATTGGCCCAGGACCAGGTCAACAAGAATCTGCTGTTCGCCGGAACCGAATTTGGGATCTATACCACGCTCGATGGAGGAGCCCACTGGCTCAAGCTGAACGGAGGTGTCCCGACAATCTCCTTCCGCGATATCGAAGTCCAGGAACGCGAAGGCGATCTCGTGGGAGCATCTTTCGGCCGGGGTTTCTTCATCCTCGACGACTACTCCCCTCTTCGCCAGCTGACCGAAGAAAGCCTTCGCCAGGAAGCCGTGGTCTTCCCGGTCAAGAAGGCCCTGCAGTATATCCCCCTCCGGCCCATTGACTCGAGCGCTAAGGGATGTCTGGGTGACGGGTTTTATGCGGCCCCCAACCCGCCTTTCGGCGCCGTGTTCACCTATTATCTCAAGGATTCCTTGAAGACCGGGGCCGAGGCCCGCCGCGAGGAGGAAAAGGAGCTTGAAAAGGCCAAAAAGCCGCTACCCTTCCCCGGCTGGGACAAGCTGAGGAAAGAAGAGACGGAAGACAAGCCCGAACTCGTGCTCACCATAAGCGACGAGTCCGGACAGGTCGTCCGCCGGATCACGGGGCCGGGATCCAAAGGGATTCACCGCATCGCCTGGAATCTGCGCTACCCTCCCGTCGAACCGGTCGAGCTGGAGCCGGCCGAGCGCGAGGAATGGGACTGGACCCCGGAAGGTCCCCTCGTCGTTCCAGGAACGTTCACGGTTTCGCTGGCAAAGAAGGCCGAAGGCACCTTGACGCCTCTGGGAGAGCCGCAGAAATTCATAGTTGAATCACTCGGACTCGCATCACTGGCGGAAAAAGACCGCAGCGCCCTGCTTGATTTTCAGAAGAAGGCCGGCAAGCTGCAGCGGGCGATGATGGGCGCCGGAGGGGCCGCGCGAGAGGCTGCCGAAAACATCCGCTATATGAAGAAAGCCCTGATGGAGACGCCCAAGGCTGAACCCAAGCTCATGGAGCGGGCGAAGGATCTCGAGAAACGACTGCAGGATGCCACCCGGGTGCTCTGGGGAGACCGCACTGTCATGCGCCGCAGCGAGGCTGCCTCTCCGGGACTCATGCAGAGGGTCAGCGCCCAGCTCACGACGACCTGCCCGATCACGGAAACGGCCAAACGGGATTATGAGATCGCCGCGAGCGCTTTCGAGAAGCTCCTGGAGGACATGCGAGTCCTCATCGACCAGGATGTCAAGAACCTCGGGGACGAGCTCGAAGCCGCCGGAGCGCCCTGGACTCCGGGCCGCCGCGTGCCGGTCTGGAAAAAGAAATTATCATAATGCCCCTAAGCACCCCTTCGCTTCGCCGCCCTGATCGCTTTCGGCCTATCGCGTCTGCCCGCACTCGCCTTCGAGCGGATCGATGTCGGCGTTACGCCGCGCCGGCCTACAAGTCAAGATAAGCCCCAAGAGGTCCGGTCAGGTCATCCCTTCAAATGGACAGGTCTCTTACCTTCTGTATTTCCTTGACTCCGGTCCTCGCCCGGGTTTATCATTTTTTCGTCAAGTGCCGTGGCCAGTCCGAGCTGACTGAGGGGAAGATCGTGAAGCGTGGAAAAGGGACATCCTTTCTTGTGATCGTAAGGGGTTCAGGGTGACCACCAAGTGCCCCCGTTGTCAGGCTGAAAATCCAGAGACGCAGCGCTTCTGCGGCGATTGCGGAACAAGATTAACCCCGGCCAAAGAAATCGCTTTTCCCCGGACTGAGACTCTACGGACTCCGTTTGAGGAACCGGCAAGGGGGACATCCTTCGCCGGAAGGTATATCGTCATTGAAGAACTCGGCGCCGGAGGAATGGGCAAGGTCTACCGCGTCGAAGACAGCAGCGTCGGGCAAGAGATCGCCCTGAAGCTGATCAAGCCCGAGATCGCTTCGGACAGGAAGACGATCGAAAGGTTCCGCCATGAGTTGAAGACGGCCCGGATGATCTCCCACCGGAATATCT
>Ga0105107_10002089_pt1 | contig 13126 bp, 9 predicted proteins | sample PPLLaktember2015_6_FD_79335 | JGI IMG/M metagenome (GOLD analysis project Ga0105107, IMG submission 79335) | Freshwater sediment microbial communities from Prairie Pothole Lake near Jamestown, North Dakota, USA - PPLs Lake P8 Core (1) Depth... | ecosystem: Environmental > Aquatic > Freshwater >...
ATCGATCCCGTACTTCTCCAGCGCGCGCGACACCTCGCTCGCGGCGACGCTGCCTTCCTCGGCGAGGGTGCGGAGGGCCGCCACCACCACCCAGTGGCGGCTCACCTCGAAGAAGCTGCGCAGCCGCTCCCGCACGTCGGAGCGCCCGAAGCCGTCGGTGCCGAGCACGCGGTAGCGCCGCGGCACGAAGGGGCGGATCCGCTCGGCGTGCGCGCGCACCCAGTCGCTGGCCGCGACCACCGGGCCGGCGGGGCGCCGGGCCAGGCAGGCCTCGATGTAGCTCTCCCGGCGCGGCTCCGCGGGGTGGAGCAGGCTCCAGCGCTCCGCTTCGACGCCGTCGCGCTGGAGCTCGCTGAAGCTCGTCACGCTCCAGACGTCCGCGGCGACGCCGAAGTCCTCGCGCAGCAGCTCGGCGGCGGCGAGCACCTCGCGCAGGATCGCGCCGGAGCCGAGCAGCTGCACGCGGGCGCCGTCGGGCGCCGGCTGCAGCAGGTACATGCCCCGCACGATGCCCTCGGCGGCGCCCTCGGGCAGGGCGGGGTGCACGTAGTTCTCGTTCGCGATCGTGACGTAGTAGAACACGCTCTCCTGCTCGGCGTACATCCGGCGCAGGCCGTCGTGGAGGATCACCGCCAGCTCGTAGGCGTAGGTCGGGTCGTAGGCGATGCAGTTCGGCACCGCGGCGGCCGCCACGTGGCTGTGGCCGTCCTGGTGCTGCAGGCCCTCGCCGGAGAGGGTCGTCCGGCCGGCGGTGCCGCCCATCAGGAAGCCGCGGGCGCGGCTGTCGCCGCCGGCCCAGATGAAGTCGCCGACGCGCTGGAAGCCGAACATCGAGTAGAACATGTAGAAGGGCACCATGTAGAGCCCGTGGTTGCTGTAGCTCGTGGCCGCGGCCAGCCAGGACGCGAGGGCGCCCGCCTCGCAGATCCCCTCCTGGAGGATCTGACCCTTCTTGTCCTCGCGGTAGTACATCACCTGGCCGGAGTCGACGGGCTCGTAGAGCTGGCCCTCGGAGGCGTAGATGCCGAGCTGGCGGAACATGCCCTCCATGCCGAAGGTGCGCGCTTCGTCGGCGACGATCGGGACGACCCGCGGGCCGAGCGAGGCGTCGCGGGTCAGCGCCGCGAGCATGCGCACGAAGGCCATCGTGGTGGAGATCTCGCGGTCGCCCGAGCCCTTCAGCTGGGACGCGAACACCTCGAGGGGCGGGATCTCGAGGGGCGCCGCCGAGACGCGCCGCGCCGGCAGGTAGCCGCCGAGCGCCTCGCGGCGCTCGTGCATGTAGCGGAGCTCGGGGCTGTTCTCGGCGGGCTTGTAGAACGGGACGTTCTCGAGCTCGTCGTCGGAGATCGGGATCCGGTAGCGGTCGCGGAACACCTTCAGCGCGTTCTCGCCGATCTTCTTCTGCTGGTGGGTGATGTTCATGCCCTCGCCGGCCTCGCCCATGCCGTAGCCCTTCACGGTCTTGGCCAGGATCACGGTGGGCTGCCCGCGGTGCTTCACCGCCGCGGCATACGCGGCGTAGACCTTCTGCGGGTCGTGGCCGCCGCGGTTCAGCTGCCAGATGTCGTCGTCGGTCATGTTGGCGACGAGGGCGCGCAGCTCGGGGTGGGCGCCGAAGAAGTGCTCGCGGGTGTAGGAGCCGCCGCGCACCTGGTAGTTCTGGTAGTCGCCGTCGACGGCCTGCTCCATGCGGTCGAGCAGCAGCCCCTTCTTGTCCTTGGCGAGCAGCGGGTCCCAGCGGTCGCCCCAGATCACCTTGATCACGTTCCAGCCGGCGCCGCGGAAGGTCCCCTCGAGCTCCTGGATGATCTTGCCGTTGCCGCGCACCGGGCCGTCGAGGCGCTGCAGGTTGCAGTTCACCACGAAGATCAGGTCCTCGAGCTTCTCGCGCGCCGCGATCTGCAGCCCGCCGAGGGATTCGGGCTCGTCCATCTCGCCGTCGCCGACGAAGCACCAGACCTTGCGCCCCTGGGTCTCCAGGAGCCCGCGGTTGTGCAGGTAGCGCATCAGCCGCGCCTGGTAGATGGCCAGCATCGGGCCGAGGCCCATCGACACGGTGGGGAACTGCCAGAAGCCCGGCATCAGCCAGGGATGGGGATAGGAGGAGAGGCCGCGGCCCCCGATCTCCTGGCGGAAGTGGGCGAGTTGGTCCTCCGAGAGCCGCCCCTCGAGGAAGGCGCGCGCGTAGATGCCGGGAGCGCTGTGCCCCTGGATGTAGACGAGGTCGCCGCCCGAGGGGTGGGACGCGCCCCGGAAGAAGTGGTTGAAGCCGACGTCGTAGAGCGTCGCCGCCGAGGCGAAGCTCGCGATGTGGCCGCCGAGCTCGCCGTGGCGCCGGTTCGCCTGCACCACCATCGCGAGCGCGTTCCAGCGGATGATCGAGCGGATGCGATGCTCGAGGCCCGGCTCGCCCGGGGAGCTCTCCTCGTCGTGGACGGGGATCGTGTTCACGTAGGCGGTGGTGAGCTTGTACGGGAGGTGGGCGCCGGAGCGGCGCGCCTTGTCGATCAGCTGCTCGATCAGGAAGTGGGCCCGCTCGGCGCCCTCCTGCTGGAGCACCGAGCCGAGGGCGTCGAGCCACTCCCGGGTCTCGTCGGGGTCGACGTCGACGGGACGGTCCACCATGGCTCCTCCTCGCCCGCGCGGGCTCGCGGGACGCGATCGTGCTCGACTCGGGGGCGGGGGGCCCCCCGAGGATCGCAGACGTCTCTCCGATCGGACACCGCTCCGAAGGGCTGGAGTCGGAGCCGTCGTGGGGGGAACGCCCCGGGGGCGTGTGCTACAGCCGGCGGGTGCTCGCGCTGGCTTTCGCGTCGTTCTTCGCCTTCGGCGTCGCGCTGGTGATCGTCGGGGCGAACCAGGCGGGCCTCGCCGCCGATCTCCGGCTCGACCTGGCCGAGTCCGGCATGCTCGCCGCGGTCCTCTCCCTCGGCATCGGTGCCGGCGTCCTCGTCTCGGGCCCCCTCGTCGACCGCACTCCGCGGCGACGGCTCTTCGTCGCCGCCTCGGCGGTCGCCGTGGCCTCGCTCGCGGCCATCGACGCCGGGATGGGCCTGCGCCGCGCCCTCGCGTGCCTCGGGACCCTCGGCTTCGCGCTCGGGTTCTACGAGACCCTCCTCAACACCGTGGTGGCCGAGCGCTATCGCGAGGCCGCCGCGCGGCCCCTCACCTTCGTGCACGCCGGCGCGACCCTCGGCGCCGTGGTCGGCGCGCCGGCGATCGCCTGGATCGCCGCGCGCGCCCACTGGGAGGCGAGCTTCCGGACGAGCGCGGCGATGTTCGTCGCCCTCGGCCTCGCGGGCCTCGCCCTCCGCTTCGAGGACGCCCGCCGCGCCGCGCCGGCGCCGGGCGCCCGGCGCCCCTTCGCGCGCATCGGCCTCGCCATCGCGCCCTTCGCCGGGGTGGCCGCGTGCTACGTCGGCGTCGAGACCGCGGTCACGATCTTCGCGACCCCCTACGCGCGGGACGCCCTCGGCCTCGGCGCCGAGCGAGGCGTCGCCGGCATCAGCGCCTTCTGGCTCGGCCTGCTCGCGGGGCGCCTGCTGTTCCTCGCGTGGCGGGGGCCCGTCGACGCGCGCCTCCTCGTCGGCGCCGGCCTCGCCGCGGCCCTCGGCCTCGCCGGCGGCGTGGCGGCGCAGCTCCCCGCCTTCGAGGGGGTGCTCTTCGCGGTGGGTCTCTGCCTCGGGCTCGTGTTCCCGGTCTTCGTCGCCCTCGCGGCCCTGCGCGTTCCCGACGCCCGCGGCACGGCCACCGGCATCGTGACGGGCGCCGGCGCGGCCGGCGGCTTCGTGGCGCCCTGGCTCGCGGGCCTGCTCGGCGACGCCTGGGGCGTCCGTGCCGCGTTCCTCTCCCTCTCGGCCTGGTGCGTGGCGCTCGCCGTCTGCGCGGCCTTCGCCCTCCGGCGGCGGGCGCCGGCTCAGGGCGAAGGCGCCGCGTCGTTCAGCCGCCAGTCGTAGTCGAAGTAGCGCAGCGCGAGAGCCTCGCCGCGCTCGCGGAGGGCCCGGGCGCCGGCTTCCGGGAGCCGCGGCGCGAGGTAGCTCCGCACGCCTCCCCCGGCGGCGAAGTCCTCGGCGAACCAGTCGAAGATGGCGCTGAGGCGCAGCACGCCGGCCTCGGCCTCGAGGCGCGACCCCTTCCTCGGGTCGGCGAGGAAGCGGCGCAGCGCGTCCTCGAGCTGCGCCTCGACACGCTCGCCGCGGTAGGCCTCGCGGCGCAGGGAAGGACAGGAGACCGAGGCGCACACGATCGCCGCGTGGATGCGCGGCTCGCCGAGGGGACGCAGGATCCCGTGCTCGATCTCGTCGAGGGTGACGCTCCGCCCCGCGACGACGCCCGCCGGCCGCTTCCACACGGGACGCAGCAGCGAGCCGGCGTCGCGGATCGAGGCCACGGGGTAGTGGCGCCGCACGACGTCGATGGCGAGCACGTTGTAGGCGTTGATCCACAGCGCGAGCCGCTCGGCGGGCTCCTCCGCCGGCGCCGCCTCCGCGAGGCTCGCGAGGAGCGCGGGCCAGCGGGGATCGCCGCGCAGGCTCCCGTAGTCGACGCGCACCCCGGCGGTGTCGGCGACCTCGCGCGTGTGCTCGGCGAGGAGCGCATCCCAGAGATCGGCGTCGAAGCTGCCGGCGGCGCTCGCCGGGCGCAGGAGGGCGAGCCACAGGGCCGGCGCGGCGGCGAGCCGGCGGAGCCGGCGCCCGAGGCTCACGAGCCGAGGGCCTGCATCGTCTCGCGCAGCGCCAGCACCACGTGATAGACGCTCGTCGCGTTCTGGATGCCGCCGAGGGGCTTGCCGTCGCGGCCGAGCTGCTCGGTCCAGCCGCCTCCCGCGCGGGCGTAGCGGGCGAAGAGGCGCGCGAGGGCGCCTTCGAGGGCGGCCCGGTCACCGCGCACGGCGAGGGCCTTCAGGCGCTCGGTCTGGGGCCAGAGGCGCTGGGTGTCGGCGAGCAGCCGGCCGCGCCGGTCGACGCGGTCGAAGACGCCGCCGCCTTCGTCGGTGCCGTGGCGCTCGGCGAAGGCGAAGAGCGCATCGGCCTCGGGGTGCGGCGGCGCTCCGGCGGCCTCGGCATGACGCGTCAGCAGCCAGCACCACTCGTAGTGGTGCCCGGGCTCGACGACCTCGCCCTCCGGCCCGGGGGCCGGCTTCCAGTCGGCCCCGAAGAACTCGCCGAGGCAGCCGCGCTCGGCGTCGAGCCAGCGCCCGCGCAGCAGCGCCAGCAGCTCCGCGGCCTCGGCGAGGATCGCCGCGTCGGGCGCGACCCGATGGAGCGCGAGCAGGGCCTCGAGCCAGTGCATGTGGGGGTTCTGGCGCCGCGGCAGCTCGCCGCTCGGCGACCAGCCCTCGTCGGCGGCCTCGTGGTAGCCGCCGTGCACCCCGTCCCGCAGCCGCGCGAGGGCGAGCTCCGCCGTGTGCTTCGCCCGGGCGAGGGCCGCCGCGTCGCCGGAGGCCGCGTGATAGTGGGCGAGGGCGAACACCACGAAGGCGTGTCCGTAGCAGTCCTTGCGGCGGTCGAGGGGCCGGCCCTCGGGCGTCGTCGTGTGGAACCAGCCGCCGTGGATGCGATCGCGAAAGGCGTCTTCGAGGAACGCGACGCCCCGGGCGGCGAGCTCGAGCCCGTAGGGGGCGCCGAGGCGCGCGGCTTCGCTGAAGGCGTAGACCTGGCGGGTCTGGACCAGCAGCCGCTTCGAGCCGTCCGGCAGCGGCTGCCCCGCTTCGCCCAGGCGGTTGTGGAAGCCCCCGCGAGCCCGGTCGACCCCGCGCTCGGCCCAGTACGGCAGCAGCTCCTCGAGCAGATGGCGCCTCAGCCCGGCGGCGGTCCACTCCATCGCCGGGCAGGGTGACAGGGCCCGCGGCCGCGGGCCAACCGCCCGAGGAGCAGCAGGCCGCCGAGGCCGAGGACGAGGGCGCCGGGCTCGGGGACGGGCTCGGGGCCGGCGGGCTCGCCGGGAAGGGAATCGGCCGCCGGAGGGCGCGCGGCGCGCGTGTCGAGGCGCACCTCGCCCGGGACTCCGAGCAGCGCTTCGAGGGCCACGCTCTCCCGCGGCCCGCCGCCGCGCGGGGGCAGGGCGGCGAGGTAGACGACGAGCCTCGCGGAGCCTCCTGCCGGCGTCGCGAAGCGGAGCGGGGTCGCGCCGGCCCCGAGGAGGATCGCCGCCGAGCCCGGCGGGCCGGGCCCGCGACCCTCGAGCTCCTCGAGCCCGGCGGGCGCTCCGCGGCCTCGGGGAGCGAGCTCCGGAAGCTCGGCGCTGCCGGGGCCCGCGAGGATCACCCCCAGTGCGAGCACCCCCAGCGCGAGCCGCCGCCCCATGCAGGGCCTGCATCGGAGCCGAGCGGCGCGGCCTTGAGCCGCCCGCCTGCGACCGCATGGGACGGAAGGCGAGGCGCAGGCTCAGCGCAGGGCGCGAATGCTGCCGGCGGCGATCACCGCTTCGAAGCCCCGGCGGATGGTGGCGCGGGCCGCCTCGATGCGGGCCGCGAGAGCGGCGGCGCCGAGGCCGGGCTCGACGAGCTCCGCCACGTCGGCGAGGCGCGGGTCGTCGCGCTCGAGGCTCTCGACGGCGCGGCCCGCGCACCAGCGCATGCGGCTCTCGACCCGGCGCAGCAGGCGGTAGGCGACGAGGGTCTCCCGCGCGGGCTCGGCGCCGGCGGTCGCCGTGAGCAGGTCCGGCACGGCCGGAAGCGGCGCGGCCTCGCGGCAGCGGCCCCGCTCGAGCACGCCGCCCTCGGCAAGGAACTCGACGTCCATGAGCCCGCCCGCGCCGGTCTTCAGCTCGATCGCGCGGTGTTCGCGGCCGGCGCGCTCGGCCTCGATGCGGCGGCGCATGTCGGCCACGTCGGCCCAGCGCCGGCCCCCCCAGCCGAAGGCCCGCTCCTGGACCCGCTCGAGCACCGCCTCGGTCGCCGCGCGGGAGCCGGCGATGGCGCGCGCGCGAACCAGGGCGAGGTACTCCCAGGTGGCGGCGTCTGAGCTCTGGTAGGCCTCGAAGCCGTCGAAGGAGGTCACGAGCATGCCCTGGTTCCCCGACGGACGCAGGCGCGAGTCGACGGCGTAGGCGAAGCCGGCGCCGGTCATCGTCGAGACGTACGAGATCAGCCGCTGGACCATCCGCGAGGCGCCGGGCACGGCCTCGACGCCGCCTCCGTACAGGAAGATCAGGTCGAGGTCCGAGTGGTAGGTGAACTCGCGCCCGCCGAGCTTGCCCATGGCGACGACGCCGAGCTCCGGCGCCGGGCCCCGGAGCGAGCGCGAGGCGACGGCGAGGGCGCGCCGCACGATCGCCTCGGCCAGCGCCGAGAGCAGGCGCGACACCTCCTCGAAGTCGCAGGCGCCGGCGAAGTCGAGACAGGTGGCGAGCAGCATCTCCTCGCGGCGCAGCAGCCGGATCTCGTCGAGGAACGTCTCCAGGTCGAGCCCGTCGCCGGCGCCCTCCGCCGGCTCGCCGTCGAGCTCGGCGGCGCGGCGCGCGGGCCAGTCGGCGGCGAGGCCCGCCGCCCGCGCGAGGAGGCCCCGGCGCCGCACCGAGAAGCGCGCCTGCTCGGGGTTCGCGGCGGCGGCCCTGGCCAGGCCGGCGAAGATCGGGTCGGGCATCGCCGCGAGGGCGGCCGCGGCGTCGGGCCCGTCGCCGAGGAGGCCCGCCACGGCGGCGGCGCGCTCGGCGAAGACGGAGCCGGCAAGGGCGTCGCGGGTGCGTGCGGAGAGTCCGCTCGTCATCGTTCCTCCGCGGGCAGCAGCTCGTCGAAGTGGCTCCTCACCTCGGTCCGCACCACGGTCCAGTCGTCGAGGAGCCGGACGCGCGCCTCCTCGGCGTCGTCGTCGGCGTAGCCCATGCGGCGCGCGTGGGCGCGCTGGGCGGCGGCGTCGCGGGGAAACGCGTGGGTCTGCCGCTCCTCGTCGAGCTGGGCGGCGTGTTCGGCGCGGCGCAGCCACAGGTAGGCGCTGGCGAGGGCCGCCGCCGTCTCGCCCGAGAGCGCGTTCGCGGCCGCCAGCGCCTCGAGGGCCTCGAGGACGTTGCCCGAGCGCACCGAGGGCTCGCGGCCGCCGGTGAAGAGCTGGAGGGCCTGGGTGAGGAACTCGACGTCGCGGATGCCGCCGGGCCCTTCCTTCAGGTCGTAGTCGACGTCGCGCCCGGCGTCGCGCCGCTCGCGCTCGATGCGCTCCTTCATCTCGCGCACCGCGCGCAGGGAAGCGGGCGAGATCGACCGCCGCCACACGAAGGGAGCCAGGCCGCTCACCAGGGCTTCGGCGGCGGCCGCCGGTCCGGCCACGGGACGCAGGCGGATCAGCGCCTGCCGCTCCCACTCGGCGCCGAAGCTCTCGTAGTAGGAGAGCGCGGCGTCGACGGAGTTCGCGAGGGGTCCCGTCTCGCCCTCGGGCCGCAGCTCGAGGTCCACCCGGTAGCCGAAGCCGAGGGCGCCGCGTGCTTCGAGGCCGGCGCGCAGGGCGCGCACGAGCTTCGCCACCGCGCGGTTGTGCTCGAAGTCGGCTTCGAGCGTCGCCGGGGCCTCGTAGACGAAGAGCACGTCGACGTCGGAGGAGAAGTTGAGCTCGCGCCCGCCGAGCTTGCCGAGGGCGAGGAGCGCGGGGGCCGCGACGCCGGTCTCACCGGCCGCGCAGGCGAGGGCCGACGCGAGACAGGCGTCGGCAAGGGTCGACAGCTCGCCGAGGCTCGCGCGGAACGGCCGGCCCCCGAGGTCGCGGGCCGCGATGCGCAGCAGCCCGCGGTACTTCGCCTCGCGGATCGCCTCCCAGTCCGGCGCGATCGCGCTCGTGTCCGGCGGCGGCGGCCAGCCCTCGGGCCCCGACGCGAGATCGTGTAGCAGGGCCGGCCTCGCCAGCAACAGTCGCGCGAGGAAGCCGCTGCTCCCGAGCACCCGGGGCAGCGCCGGGAAGCGGCCCAGGTCGAGGGCGTTGCCGGCGAGCTCGCGATGGCGCTCGGCGAGGGCCAGGAGCTGCTCGGCGGCGAAGCCGGGACGGGCGCTGCGCAGCGCCTCGGGCGCCCAGGCGTCGAAGCGCGCCGCGAGCTCGGGGCAGGCGCGGGCGCGGGCGAAGGCCTCGAGGGCGCGCCGCGGGTCGCCCTCGCCCGCGCGCGCGAGGGCTTCGCTCGCGGCGGTCCCCGCGCGCAAGGAGGCGACGAGCTCTCGAATCAGCGACATCGGCTCCTCGCGCGGGTGCGCCGGGACGCAGCGGGGGCTAGACAATTAGGATAGGGTCGCCGCCGTGAGCCACTCGGACCCGCAGCCTCGCGAGGTGCCCGCGCCGGCGGATCGGCGGCCGGTGTGCGTCGACCTCGACGGGACGCTGCTCGCGACGGACAGCCTCCACGAGCTGGCGATCGGCCTCGCCTGGCAGCGTCCCCTCGATCTGCTCCGCCTCCCGGCCTGGCTCGCCGGCGGGCGCGCCCACCTGAAGGCGCGCCTCGCCGAGCGCATCGCCCTCGATCCCGCGCGGCTCCCCTACCGCGACGAGGTGCTGGCCGCGCTCCGCGCGGCCCGGGCGGAGGGCCGGCCCTGCGTGCTCGTCACCGCCGCCGACCGGCGCGTGGCCGAGGCCGTGGCCGAGCACCTCGGCCTGTTCTCCGAGGTGCTCGCGAGCGACGGCGGCGCGAACCTGAAGGGACGCCGCAAGGCGGAGCGGCTGGCGGAGCGCTTCGGGCGCGGCGGCTTCGAGTACCTGGGAGACACCGCCGCCGACCTCCCGGTCTGGGAGGCGGCGGGCTCCGCGTCCCTCGTGGCTCCCTCCGAGGGCCTGCGGCGCCGAGTGGCCGCACGCATCCCCGTGGAGCGCACCCTCGGCGCGAGAGGCGGCGGCGGCGCGCGGCTTCGCGCCTGGCTGCGGGCGCTGCGCGTGCACCAGTGGGTGAAGAACCTGCTCGTCGTCCTCCCCCTCCTCGCGTCCCACCGCTTCGACGAGCCGAAGCTGGCCCTGCTCGCGGCCTTCGCCTTCGCCGCCTTCTCCCTGTGCAGCTCCGCGGTCTACCTCTGGAACGACCTCGCCGACCTCGGCGCGGACCGGGCCCACCCCAGCAAGCGCCTCCGGCCCTTCGCGAGCGGCGAGCTCCCGGTGGCCGCCGGCGTCCTCGCCGCCCCGCTCCTCCTGGCCGCGGCGCTGGCGCTGGCGGCGGCGACGCTGCCGAGCCGCTTCGCGACCGCCCTCGGCGCCTACGTGCTGGCGAACTTCGTCTACACCTTCTGGCTGAAGCGGGTGGCGATCGCCGACGTGGTGCTGCTGGCTGCTCTCTACACGCTGCGGGTGGTGGCGGGCGGAATCGCGGTGTCGGTGGTGCTCTCGCCCTGGCTGCTGGCGTTCTGCCTGTTCTTCTTCCTGAACCTCGCGTTCCTGAAGCGCTACGTCGACGTGCGGCGAGTGGCGGAGGAAGGCAGCGGGCGCGTCCCGGGGCGCGACTACGAGGCCTCGGATCTGACCCTCCTCGCCAGCATGGGCCTCGCCGCCGGCTACCTCGCCGCCCTGATCCTCGCGCTCTACATCCAGAGCGAGAACGTGGCGCAGCTCTACCGCTCGCCGGCGCTGCTCTGGCTCGCGACGCCCCTCGCCGCCTACTGGGTGAGCCGGATGTGGCTCCTCGCCCATCGAGGGCGGATGGACGACGACCCCGTGGCGTTCGCCGTCCGCGACCCCGTCACCTGGGCGGTCGGCGCCGCCGGGGCGCTGATCGCCGGGCTCGCCAGCTGGGCCTGAGGCTCAGACCTCGCCGAGATGGTTGGTGAGGTTGAAGGAGAGCAGGGCCGGCGCCGGCTCGAGGGCCAGCTCGCTGATGCCGCAGTTGTCCATCATCCGGCGCCAGGCCGAGGGGTTCCCGTCGAGGAGCAGGCCGAGCCCGAGGGTGAGGGCGCCGCCGTGGGACACGACGACCACCCGCTCGCCGCGGTGGGCGTCGGCGATGCGGCGCAGGGTCGCCGCGCAGCGCACGGCCACCTGACGGGGGCTCTCGCCGCCGCCGGGACGACAATCGGGATCCTCGCGCATCCGCTCGAAGATCCGGTGGTCGGAGATCAGCTCGCGGTAGCTCTTGCCCTCGAAGTCCCCGAGGTGGTACTCGGCGAGGTCGGGCTCGAGGCGCGCCTCGAGGGCGAGGCGGCGGCAGATGGCGCCCGCGGTCTCCCGGGCGCGGCGGAGGGGGCTCGAGTAGAGCGCGGTGGGGAGCGGCGAGGCGCCCGCGAGCTGCAGGGCGACGCGCTGGGCCTGGGCGACGCCGCGCGGCGTCAGCTCCGTGTCGATCGAGCCGTGCCAGACGCCCTCGAGGTTCGCCGGAGTCTCGCCGTGGCGGACGATCGTGAGCAGGGCGGGCTTCACGGCGCAGAGGGATGCCCCATCCGGGCCGCGAAGTCACGGGCCGGCGAGCAGGCCGCGGGGCCGCGCCCGGCGCCTAGGAGCTGCGCCGCCGGCCGATCCGCCAGGCCACGAGGGCCGTGCCCGCCGCGAACAAGAGGCCCGCCGCAGGCTCGGGGATCGCCCCCTCGATGCGCCGCGAGGTCTCCTCGACGGCGGCCGGGTTGGTCATGGCGAGGGCGGGCCCGGTGACGGCGAAGGCCGTGAGCCCCAGCAGCAGCATCCGACGCATCGCGTTCTCCTTGGCGGGGGCGGGGACCAACTTAGCTCTCCTAGTTGCAAATCGTGAGTGCCGCTCAGCACCGAAAAGGTTACGAGGTGGACGAAAGATTGGGTCCGCGCGGCTGCGCGCTGCAGCGAAGGACACGCTGGGCGGCTGCGGGCACGGTTCCGTCGCCCGGTTCCGCCGTTGACTCCGATCTCCGCACCGCGTCAGGGCTTATTGGCCTGGAGACCCATTTTCCGCTCCACCGTCGGAGGTCTGCCAGGCGCGGAGGAGGTCGCGGAGGGCGGCCGGCTCGTTCTTCGAAGGCTCGGCGAGCACCCGCAGGGTGAGGTGCGCGAGGGCCCGCCCCACCCGGGGCCCCGGGCCGCAGCCGAGCCACGCCATCACCTCGGCGCCGCCGACGGCCAGGTGCGGCCGGCCGCCGGCGAGCGCGCCGGCCCGCTCGAGGCGCGAGACGGTCTCCCGGAGCTCCGCGACGCGCCGGGACGCCCGCTCGGCCGCTTCCCGGGGGAGGCTGCCGGCGGCGAGCTCGGCCTCCCGAAGCGCAAGGAGGCGGAGGACGCCGCTGCTCCCGAGGCGCTGGAGGAGGCGGCCGAGGTCGGTGCGCGCGCCGTCGATCGGGTGGAGGCGGACGAGCTGGGCCACGGCGTCGGCGCGCTCCCGCGGGAAGCGGAGCCGGCCGAGGAGGGCGCCGGCGTCCCGGCCCCGGAGCCAGCCGGCGAGGCGGAGCTCGAGGTCCGTTGGCAGGGCGGCCACGACGGCCGGCCCGTCCGGGGCGAGGGGGCTCCCGAAGAGCGCCGCCTCGAGGCCGGCCTCCCGGAGTCCGGCCAGGGCCCGGCCGACGGCGGGGCCCAGCAGCAGCCGCTCGAGCTCGGCGCGAATGCGCTCCCGGGCCACCTGTCGGAGGGAGACGCGGGGGAGGGCCGCGGCCAGGGCGGGGTCGAGGGCGAGGTCTAGCGTGGCGACGAGGCGCAGGGCGCGCAGGGCCCGGAGCGGGTCCTCGGCGAGACGGGAGGCGGCCGAGCCCACGGCCCGGAGCCGTCCGGCCCGGAGGTCCGCGAGGCCGCCCTCGGGGTCGAACCAACGGGGCGGCTCGAGGGCCAGAGCCATGGCGTTCACGGTGAAGTCGCGCCGCGAGAGGTCCGCCGCGAGGTCCGCCCCCCGGTAGCGGGTCACGTCGATCGGGCCGGCGGCGCTCGGAATCATCACCGTCCCGAAGCGCAGGCCGATCGGCACGGCCCGGGGAAACAGCGCGAGGACCTGCTCGGGGTCGGCGGAGCTGGCGACGTCCCAGTCGGCCACCCGCCGGCCGAGGCAGAGGTCCCGGAGGCACCCCCCGACGAGGACGGCCTCGTGGCCCGCCGCCGCGAGGGCCCGGAGCACCCCGCGCACCGGCTCGGGAACGGGGGGATCCGCGGGGGCGTTCGGCCGGGACACGAGCCCGAGTGTAGGCGGCCGGCGCCGGGGGCCTCTCGCGCGGCCCCTGCCGGGCCGATAAGGGCCGCCATGGGGGCTCCCCCTCGGCGAGCGGGCCGCGGCCCGGACACCTCGG
>Ga0105107_10002090_pt1 | contig 13124 bp, 13 predicted proteins | sample PPLLaktember2015_6_FD_79335 | JGI IMG/M metagenome (GOLD analysis project Ga0105107, IMG submission 79335) | Freshwater sediment microbial communities from Prairie Pothole Lake near Jamestown, North Dakota, USA - PPLs Lake P8 Core (1) Depth... | ecosystem: Environmental > Aquatic > Freshwater >...
CATGACTTGCACTTCGACCAGGTTGCCGGGCGTGACGTTGCCCTGGTCGGTGGGCAGGATGATGAAGCAGTTGGCTTCGGACATCGACCGCAGTATCCCCGATCCCTGCTCGCCGGTCACGCGCACGCTCCACTCACCGTCCTTGTCGCGTCCGAGTATGCCGCGCTGGAACTCGGTGCGGCCGGGTGCTTTTTTCAGCGCCGACGTGCACGGCACCCGGAAAGTCGGAACCGTTTCCACCGGGTCCTGCCCGGAGAGCTTGAGAAGCGCATCACGCACGAACTGGTAGAACGTCACCATGACCGATACGGGATTCCCCGGAAGGCCGAAGAAATGGGCGCCGTGTATGCGCCCGTACGCGAGCGGCCGCCCCGGCTTCATCGCGATTTTCCAGAACACGACTTCGCCGAGCTTACCGAGCAGCTCTTTCACGAAATCGGCTTCGCCCACCGACACGCCGCCGCTGGTGATGACGACGTCGGCGGCCCCAGCGGCCTCCTTGAACGCCGTTTCCAGGCGCTCCGGTACGTCGGGCACCACGCCCATGTCGAGCACTTCGCAGCCCAGGCGCTCGAGCATGCTGTGTATCGTGTAGCGGTTGCTGTCGAAGATCTGGCCTTCCCGCGGCACCGTCCCGATCGAAACGAGCTCGTCGCCCGTGGAAAAGAAGGCGACGCGCAGCTTGCGATACACGCTCACTTCCGGAATGCCGAGCGAGGCGATGAGCCCGACCTCGGCCGGACGCAGCCGCTGGCCTTTCTTGAGCGCTGCGGCGCCCGCCTTCAGGTCTTCCCCTGCGCGCCGCAGGTTCTGCTCTTTGCGGTGTCCGCCGCCGATGGTGACGCGCCCGTCAGCGGCTTTCACGTGCTCCTGCATGACGATGGTGTCGGCGCCCTGCGGTACCACGCCTCCGGTCATGATGCGCACCGCTTCGCCGGTCTTCAGCGCGCCGGCGTAAGGCGCGCCGGCGAAAGCGGTGCCTGCGACCTTGAGCGTGACCTCAGCATCCGCTTTCAGGTCGCTGAAACGCACGGCGTACCCGTCCATCGCCGAATTGTCGTGAGCCGGCACGTCGAGGGGCGAAATGACGTCCGCAGCGAGCACGCGCCCGAGCGCGGCGCGCACGTGCACGCGCTCGATCGCGGTGATCGGCGATAGAAACCGCGCGATGACTTCTCGCGCCTTGTCGACCGGCATCGAATTGGGATCGTAGTCGTCCGCGCAGGAGAGCGCGGGTAAGGAGGCGGGCTCATTCATGTTGCACCGGCTGGGCGTGACTCGGATAGGCACGAATTCTACGCCTGAGGTCGGAATCACGCCGACGCCTTAAGCCCCTTGCCGGAAGGTCAGTCCAGGCGGAAGCCCAGCTCCCGGAGGTGCGATCGCACCGACGCTTCCTGAAGCAGGTCTCTGAAGGCCGATACGGCGGAGCGCTCGCGCCGCGCTTTCGGCACGACAAAATCGTAATGCTCTTCCTGTACCGGAATGAAGCCGAGGCCGTACTGTTTTGCGACCGTATCGATCGCCATGCCCCAGTCGGCGCGGCCCTGTAGAACCGCGGTCGCTATGGCGTTGTGCGACTTCGCCTGCACGCCGTAGCCGGGTGGCTGCCTGCCGCCGAGCAGGCGATCGATCAGGATGCGGGTGCCGCTGCCGGGATTGCGATTGATGATGGTGCAGGCGGGATCGGCGAGTGCGTTCGCCACGGCCGGGTCGAGAGCGAGCCCGGCGAAGCGCGCGTCGCCAGGCCGGAAGACGAGGCCCTGCATGCGCCGGTAACCGGTGATGAGCTCGAGGCCCGCGTCGAGGAACGGCCGGTTGTAGACGCCCGTCGCGGCATCCATCAGATGTATGCCCGCGATGTCGCATTCCTCCCGGCGCGCGGCAGTGAGGCCGCCCATGCTGCCCACGTGCAGCGCTTTCACCGCAATGCCGCGGCTTTGCAGCTCGCCCAGCAGATAGTCGAGTCCCACGCAGTGGCTGCCGATCGCGACCAGTGCGGCAGGCTCCAGCCCTTGTCCGAGCAACTGCACTGCGACCCCTGCATCGGCGTCTACGATTTCGTCATGCTGACCTATGGTCACGAAACCGTCCGCATAGCTGAAGGCGGTGACGGATCCCGAACCTTTGCCCATGGGATACGCGGCAAGTCCGCGATCGCTCTCGATCAAGCTCACCAGCAGATATTCGGTGCGGCCGCGCTCCGAATTCACGCGCACGGGAAGCGTCGCATCCACCGTCTGGCGCCGCTGTGGCGGCAGGCCCGCGAAGGCGCGCAGCACGGGCGCGACGAACTCGTGGAAAGTGAATATCGCAGAAGTCGGGAAGCCGGGGAGTATCACCACCGGCTTGCCGCCGGTTACGGCGAGGCAGATGGGTTTCCCGGGCTTGAGCGCGACGCCGTGCGCGACGATGCCGGGGTCGCCCAGGCGGCTCACGACGCGATACGAGAGGTCGCCCGCACCCTTGGATGTGCCTCCCGAGAGTATGACCATGTCGCAGCTCATGCCGCGCTCGAGGATCGCAGCAAGCTCGGCATCGTTGTCGGCGACGATCCCGAGCTGCACCGGCTCGCCGCCGAGCTCTTCCACCGCCGCGCCTATGATCGCTGCGTTCGAATCGAAGACGGCGCCGTCGCGCAGTGCGGAGCCCGGGGCGACGATCTCGTTACCGGTGGAGACGATGGCGACCCGCGGCCGCCGATAGACCTCGACTTCGGAGCGGCCGATCGCGGCGAGCACGCCGATCTCGCGCGAGGTGAGGGTCTGACCCCGGCGCAGCACCGTCTCGCCCTTGGCGATGTCCGTCCCGGCGAAAGTCACGTTCTGCCCGGGCGATACCGAGTTGCGGCACTCGATGCCGCCGTCGTCGTCGGCTTCGGTGTGCTCGACCATGACGACGGCGTCGGCCCCTCGCGGCAGCATCCCGCCGGTGGCGATGATCGTCGCTTTGCCGGCCGCGACCGCTTCCGTGGGTGTTTTTCCGGGCTCGAGCACCTCGTCGTTGAGATCGATCGTGCGCGGGCTCTCCTCCATGGCCCCGTAAGTGTCCGCAGCGACCACGGCGAAGCCGTCGACGTTGGAACGGTCGAAACCCGGTACGTCCACCTCTGAGACGATGGTCGTCGCGAGCACGCGGCGCAGCGCGCCACCCAGCGGCATCGTCTCTTTGCCTAGAGGTTCCAGCCTCAAGTGGCGCTGAAAGCGCGCAGTCGCTTCGTCGCGCGTGACGACTTCGAGGAATTGCTCCTGCCGCGCGGCAACGCGCGGACCGGACGCCTTGCGTTTCTCGGACATGGCGTGTTCTAACAGTAAGGTTCGTAGAGATACACGGTGACTTCAGTACCCGGGGCGTAGCCTTCGCTTTCGCCCGGCACGATGACGAAGCCGTCGGCGCGGGTGGTCGAGGAGAGTATCGATGCGCCGCTCAGCGCGAGCGGCTCGGCTTCATCGCCATCCATGCGGACGCGGCAATAGTCGACGCGGCCCACAGCCGAGGCGATCTTGCGATTCAGCACGGCGCGAAGCGCGCGATGCGGCCACCCCGGCGCACGACCGCCAAGGAGACGCAGCGCCCGTCCCGCAAAAAAATCGTAAGCGCACAGGCACGAGACCGGATTGCCCGGCAGCAGGAATACCAGCGTCGAGCCTATGCGTCCAAACCCTGCGGGACTCGAGGGACGCATCGCGACGCCGTGGATCGCAAGCTCACCGGCTTCGGCGAGGAGCGTAGGGGCATGGTCTTCGGCGCCCACGCTCGAGCCCCCGGAGACGAGCACCACGTCGGCGCCGGACCCGAGCATCGCCTCGCGTATCGTCTCGCGATCGTCGGCGACTTTGCGCACCGATTCGAGCGTCGCACCGTCGCGCGCGAGGAGGCCGCGCAGCATGCTCGAGTTCGCGTCGTAGATCTGATAAAGGCTTTTGGCTGCGCCCGGGCTCACGATCTCGTCGCCGGTCACCACGATGCGCGCGCACGGACGCCTGACCACCGAAGCGTGATCGATGCCGACGGAGGCGAGCAGCCCGACGTCCTGCGCGCGCAGCCGCCGCCCGGCCGCGAGCAGCTCGGAGCCGGCGCGCACGTCCTCGGCGCGGCGCCCCACGTGCTTGCCCGGCGCGAGCGGCGCTGCGATCTCGACCTGCCCGTCGCGCTCGGTGGCGAATTCGGCCGGTACCACGGCATCGGTGCCCTCGGGCAGCGGCGCCCCCGTCATGATGCGAATCGCGCTTCCGCTTTCGACCGGGCCGCCGTGAGGGCGGCCGGGCAGGGCGTGCCCGCGCACCGCAAAGGTGAGCGGGTTGTATTCGCTCGCGCCGGTCGTCTCCGCACCGCGCAGCGCATAGCCGTCCATCGCCGAACGATCGAATGCAGGCACGTCGATCGGTGCCTCCACCGCGGCGGCGAGCACGCGGCCGTGCAGCGCGTCAAGCGTGACTGTCTCTGCGCCGAGCGCACGCACGTGCGCGTCTATCCAGGCGAGCGCGGTTTCGACGAGCGCGCGTTTTGCAAAGCCGCGCATGCGCACGTCGGCGTCGGGGGAAGGGGGGCTGCTCATGTTTCTGCCTGCTCGAAAGCTTTCTGGACCGACATGGTTATGACCCGCGCCGGCGCCGCGTATCCCGGCATCTCGCGCATGATTTTACGAAACCAGCGGCTGCCGAGCGCTTTCAGGAACGCTTGCGTGGCCGCGCTCGTCGCGGTGGCGCCGCGCATCGCGAGAAAATAACGCTCGGATGCGAGCGGCACGAACGACAGTCCCTGCTGTGCCGCCGCCGCCTCGATGCCGAAAGCCGCATCCGCAGCGCCGCTCGCGATCATCGCCGCGACTGCGGCATGCGTGAACTCCTCGTGACGGTAGCCGTTGATCTGGGCGGGCCGTATGCGATGCGCTGCGAGCAGCGCATCGAAAAACAGGCGGGTCCCGGAGCTCGGCTGCCGGTTCACGAAGCGCGCATGCAGGCGCGCGAGGTCGGTAAGGGACGCGATCCCGAGCGGATTGCCTTTCGCGACGATCAGCCCCTGGCTGCGATCCGCGAAGTGCACGAGCAGCAGCGTGCGGTTCCTGAGCCACGGGCGATAGGGCTCGACGAGCGTGTGACGGCCCGGAAGCTCCGGAACGTGAAATCCCGCGATGTCGCATCGGTTGCGTGCCAGAGACGTCAGCGCATCGACGCTGCCCTGGAAATGCAGCTCGATTGGCGGCGCGCCGTGGGCCTCCAGCGATTCCGCAAGCCGATCCAGCGCGAGGTCGTGACTGGCGCATAGCCGCAGGCGCGTGGCCGCGGTTGCGCGCTTGCGTGCGAACGGCCGATTGAGATCGGTGGCGGCGCGCTTCAATTCAGGCTGCAGCCGCGCTTCGATGGTGCGCGTACTCGCGGCGAGCTGCGCACCCAGCGGCGTAAGGCTCGCACCGCGCCCGCGCTCGAGCTGTACCAGCCGCTGCCCCATGGCGCCTTCGAGCCGCCCCAGGAGCTCCCACGCGTGACGGTACGAGAGTCCGATGTCCCCGGTCGCCTGCTTGAGCGACCCGCGCTCCGCGATTGCGCCGAGCAGCGCGAGCAGGCGCGAGTCGATCTCGACGCCGTCCAGCACCCACCGCAATCCGACGGTCATCAGCATATATGCACTCTACCGCATATTCTGGCCCGCACGCACGTCACCTAGAATCGGACGCCGAGCATATTGGAAGTATCGAGCATAAGAAATGGGGGACCTCACATCCGCCTTCACCGAAGCCGGCCGTCTGATCGCCGGTGCGGACAGCGAGCTCTACGCGATCGTCGCCTTGAGCCTGCGCGTGAGCCTCACCGCAGTGGTGGTCGCCGCCATGATAGGCCTACCCCTCGGGGCGATCGTCGCGATCACGCGCTTTCCGGGACGTGACGCCGTCATCGTCGCTTTCAACGCGCTGATGGGACTGCCTCCGGTCGTCGTGGGGCTGCTCGTGTATCTGGCGCTATCGCGCGCCGGGCCGCTCGGACCGCTGGGGCTACTCTTCACGCCCACCGCGATGATCGTCGCGCAGACCATACTCATCGCCCCCATCATCGCCGGGCTTTCGCGGCAGACGCTGGAAGACGCGTGGCAGGAATACGCCGAGCAGTTGCGATCGCTCGGCGCGACGCCTTTGAGGGGCGGCCTCACGCTCCTGTGGGACACGCGTTTTTCGCTCGTCACCATCGTGCTGGCGGGTTTCGGTCGGGCAGCGGCCGAAGTCGGGGCCGTCATGATCGTGGGCGGCAATATCGACGGCGTCACGCGCGTCATGACCACTGCGATCGCGCTCGAGACGAGCAAAGGCGATCTGCCGCTCGCGCTGGGTCTGGGAGTCATCCTGGTGACGCTCGTGATCGCGGTCAACGCCGCAGCGCAGCTCATCAAGAGCGCTGCCCAGCGCCGGTACGGATAAGCCGCCCCGTGCTGCCGCTGCTCCTCGATAACGTGTGCTTTGCCGCCGGCGGCCACACGATCATCGACGGTGTCACGTGCGAGATCGCCTCCGGCCCGCGCACGATCATCCTGGGGCCGAACGGAGCGGGTAAGAGTGTACTGATGCGCTTGTGTCATGGGCTGCTCACACCGAGCGCAGGACGCATCGAGTGGAGTGGCAACGGTAGCCATCGCAGACTGCACGCCCAGGCGATGGTATTTCAGCGGCCGGTGATGCTGCGCCGGTCCGCGCTCGCCAACGTGACCTACGGGCTCGAGCTCGCCGGCGTATCGCGCCGCGAGCGCGAGCTGCGCGCGCAGGACGTGCTCGACGTGGTGGGGCTCGCGCATCTCGCGCAGCGCCCGGCGCGCGTGCTCTCGGGCGGCGAGCAGCAAAAGCTTGCGCTGGCGCGCGCGTGGGCCCTCGGCCCGGAAGTGCTTTTTCTCGACGAGCCCACCGCCAACCTCGACCCCGGCGCGACTCGCGAGGTCGAGACCATCGTCGGTCAGATTCGCGCGAGCGGGACCAAGATTGTCATGACCACCCACAACCTCGGCCAGGCGCGGCGGCTGGGCGACGAGATCCTGTTCATCAGCGCCGGGCGCCTGGTCGAGCGCGCACCGGTGGACCGCTTTTTCATTCAACCGGCGTCCGCGGAAGCGGCCGCTTTCATAAGAGGAGAACTGCCGTGGAGCTGAGAAGAAATCTGATCGGGACCGGTCTCGCGCTCGCCGTGCTGGCCTTTGCCGCACCTGCGACTGCGCAGAAATTCATCACCGTCGCGTCGACGACTTCGACCGAGCAATCGGGCCTCTTCAAGCACGTGCTGCCGATTTTCGAGAAGAAGTCCGGAATACAGGTGCGCGTCGTTGCGCTGGGCACCGGACAGGCGCTCGATCTCGCGCGCCGCGGCGACGCCGACGTGGTCTTCGTTCACGCGAAGTCGCAGGAAGAGAAATTCATTCAGGAAGGGCACGGCGTCAAACGTCTGCCCGTCATGTACAACGATTTCGTCCTAATCGGGCCGAAAGCGGATCCGGCGAAGATCGGTGGGGGAAAGGACATCGTCGATGCATTGAAGAAGATCAAGGGTGCGAGCGCGCCGTTTGTGTCCCGCGGCGACCGCAGCGGCACCCACAGCGCCGAGATCAACCTGTGGAAAATCGCCGGCATCGACATCGCCAAGGAAAAAGGCCCGTGGTATCGCGAGGTCGGGCAGGGCATGGGTCCCGCGCTCAATACATCCTCGTCGATGGGCGCTTACGTGCTTTCGGATCGCGCCACCTGGCTCGCGTTCAAGAACCGCGGGAGCCTCGTCATTTCGGTGGAAGGCGACAAGCGTCTCTTCAACCAGTACGGCGTCATACTCGTGAATCCCGAGAAGCACAAGAACGTAAAGCGCGCGGAGGGGCAGGCGTTCATCGACTGGATCGTGTCGCCTGAAGGCCAGAAAGCGATAGCCGATTACAAGATCGGCAGCGATCAGCTTTTCTTTCCCAACGCGCACGAGGCCGCGGCGTAGGGTGGCCGGGTCCCGCTGCTACGCTTGATGTATCGGGCGCTTTCGCTCTCTCAGATGTCCCCCGCGATGACGCGTCATGACCGCCTGCATTTCGGACAGGATCGACATCGCGACTTCAGTGGGGCCTTCGGAGCCGATGTCGAGGCCGACGGGGGCGTAAAGGCGCTCGAGCTTGACGGCCTCGGGCTCCACGCCCTTTTCTTTCAAGTCCGTGAGCAGTTGATCGGTGCGCCTGCGCGGTCCCAGCAGACCCAGATAGCGCACCGGTGAAGGCAGCAGGAGCTCGAGGAGCTCGAGGTCGCGCAGATAGTTGTGCGTCATGACGAGCGCGAGCGTGTCGCCGTCGAGCGCAATCGCAGCGGCATTCTCCCTCGGCATGCCTACGACGACCCGGTCGGCTTCGGGAAAGCGCTCCCGAGTCGCGTACGCCGGTCGGTGATCGGCGAGCGTCACGTGCCAGCCGAGGTCTTTGGCGAGCCGCACCACCGGCATCGCATCGTGCCCGGCGCCGAATACGACGAGCGGCGTCGGCGGATCGATGCGCTCGAGAAAGACCAGCGCTGCGCCGCCTTCCACCGCCAGGCGGACGAGCGAGGTGCTCCCGGTCAGCCCGTGCAGCGCGTCCTCGATCCGGGCTTCCAAGGCCGGATCGCCGACGTCCGATCGGCGGGTACCATCGCGCAACAAGAGGCGGCTGCCGGTGCGCGGCGGGGTGGCTCCTTCGGTGCGCACGACGGTGGCGGCCAGGCCGGTGACACGCGCATCGAGGCAGGAGCGGGCGAACGCGATGAAGTCGACGCCCTGGTCCGCCGCGCGTATCGGCTCGATCAGGATGGTGATCACGCCTTTGCAGCCGAGACCGACACCGAAGACGATGTCGTCGTCGCTGGTCGTGTCGTAGACTGCAACGCCGGCTTCATCCTTCTCGACCGCTGCGCGCGCGCGCTCGACCACGTCGTCCTCGAGGCAGCCGCCGCTGATCGAGCCCGCGACCCACTTGCCGTCGACGATCAGCATGCGCGCACCGGGAAGGCGGTAGGCCGAGCCTTCGATGTCGACGACGGTCGCGAGCGCGACCGCTTTTCCCGCGGCCCGCGCCGCTTCCACCTCGTTCAGGATTTTCTGCAGCTCCTGCATGCTTTACCCCCGCTCGAAAAGCACATGCCCTTGTGTTTGGAGCGCGCTACCCGCGGGAGGTTCGCGCTCACCGGAGTGGCTGCGGCTACAATTGGCTGCATGTCGCAGTCCACGACCCGTGCAGCAGGAATGATCTTACTGGTAACGCTGTTGTCGGGAACGGCATCTCGCGTTACGGCTGCCGAAATCCCCGCGCTCGCTGCGGCATCCGACCTCAAGTTCGCGGTGGAGGAGATCGCCGCGCAGTTTCGCGCATCCACGCGGCGCGAAGTGAAGCTCGTGTTCGGCTCTTCCGGCAACTTCTATCGCCAGATCGAGCACGGCGCGCCGTACCAGATTTTCATGTCGGCCGACGAAGATTTCGTCTTCAAGCTTGCGAAGGCAGGCAGGACGGAGGATCAGGGGCAGCTTTACGCTGTCGGCCGCATCGTACTCTACGCGCCGCACCGCTCCAGGCTCGCGATCGACGAGCAGCTCGCCGGCCTGAAAGCGGCGGCCGCCGCGGGTCAGGTGAGGCGCTTCGCCATAGCGAATCCGGAGCACGCGCCGTACGGGCGTGCCGCCGAGCAGGCCTTGAGGAAAGTCGGCCTGTGGGACACTTTGCGTCCCCGGCTCGTCCTCGGCGAAAACGTCTCGCAGGCGGCGCAGTTCGCTTCCGGCGGCTCCGCGGAGGGCGGCATCTTCGCCTATTCGCTCGCGCTTTCGCCGCAGATCGCCAAGCTCGGGCGCCACGTACTGATACCAGAAGCGTTTCACGATCCGCTGCGCCAGCGCATGGCGCTCGTCAAAGGCGCGGGCGAGAGCGCGCGTGCGTTCTACCGCTACCTCCAGGAGCCTCCCGCGCGCGGCGTGCTCAAACGCTACGGCTTCACTCTGCCGGACGAGCGTACGTAAGCCATGGACTGGGAAGCGCTTCGGCTTTCTCTGCGCCTTGCGGGCTGGACGATACTCGTGCTGCTGCCCATCGGCATCGTGCTCGGGCGGGTGCTCGCGTGGCGGCGCTTTCGCGGCAAGGCGCTCGTCGAGTCCCTGCTGGCTTTGCCTCTGGTCCTGCCGCCGACGGTGCTGGGTTACTACCTGCTGGTCGCGCTCGGTAACGCTTCACCGCTGGGCGAGCTGTACGAGAGCGTGACCGGCCGCCAGCTCGTCTTCAGCTTCGGCGGGCTGCTCGTCGCGTCGGTCGTGTTCAACCTGCCTTTCGCGATCCAGCCGATGCAACGGGCTTTCGAGGGGATATCGCAGGAGGTTCGCGATGCGGCGGCGTGCTGCGGGCTCACGCGCTGGCGGACACTCTGGCGGATCGAATTGCCGCTCGCGTGGCCGGGCATCGTATCGGCGCTGGTGCTCACGTTCGCGCACACGCTGGGCGAATTCGGCGTGGTGCTGATGGTCGGAGGCAATATCCCGGGCGAGACGCGCACGATCGCGGTGTCGATCTACGATCGCGTGCAGGCGTTCGACGATGCCGGGGCGGCGGTCATGTCCGCGACGCTGCTCGTGATCTGCCTCGCCGCGATCGGCGCGACCTATTTCAGCGCTTCGCGAATGTCGGGACGCGGCCATGGCTGACCGCGGGCTGCACGTGCGGCTCGCTCAACGCGCGCCGATTCCGCTCGACGTGAGCCTGCAATGCTATCCGGACGAAATGCTGGCGCTGGTCGGCCCGTCCGGCAGCGGAAAATCGACGGTGCTGCGCGCGATCGCGGGGCTCGCGCACGCGGCCGAGGGCGCGATCTCGTGCAACGGCGTGCCGTGGTTCGACGCCGCGGCAGGCATCGCGCTCTCGGCGCGCGAGCGGCGCATCGGATTCGTCTTCCAGCATTACGGGCTGTTTCCCCATCTGACCGCGCTCGGCAACGTCGCGGAGTCTCTGGTCGAGCTGCCGCGCGCCGAGCGCCTGCGCCGCGCGCGCGACTGGCTCGCCCGCGTGCACCTCGACGGGCTCGAGGATCGTCTGCCGGGGCAGCTTTCCGGCGGACAGCAGCAGCGCGTGGCCGTGGCGCGCGCGCTCGCGCGCGAGCCCAACGTGCTGCTCCTCGACGAGCCTTTCGCCGCCGTCGACCGCGCCACCCGCGAGCGGCTTTACGCCGAGCTCGCGCAATTACGCAGCGAGCTCGCGATTCCGGCGGTGCTCGTGACTCACGACCTCGACGAGGCATCGACGCTCGCCGATTTCATGACGGTGCTTTATCAAGGCCGGACGCTGCAGACCGGTCCTCCGTACGACGTCGTCAGTCGCCCCGACACGGCGCAGGTCGCGCAGCTCGTCGGCATGAAGAACGTCTTCAGGGCAGGCGTGCTCGAGCACGACGCCGACGGCGGTGCCACGACGATCGAGTGGCGCGGGCGCACACTGCGGGCGCCGCTGCAGACGCGATTCGCGGCGGGTACGCAAGTGACCTGGGGGATTTCACAGGGCCAGCTCGTCCTGCTCGGTAAAGCCGACGCCGACACGACCGATCGCCCGAACGTGCTGCTGGGGGTCGTGGTGCAGCTCGTGCGCCTGGGCAGCAACGCCGCGATCGCGGTCGCGGTGGGCGGGACGGACCGGCCTCCGTTGTTCATGTCGGTTCCCCTGCACGTGGCGCAACAGTACGGAATAGCGGTGGGCTCGGACGTCACGGTTTCGCTCGTTCCCGACGGCATTCATCTCATGCCTTCGGACGCCAACACCAAGCCCGAGCGCGGCGAACGCCGTAGAATGCAACCCGCATCCGAGCTGGTCGTGTGACGTCACCATGAAAATCTTCGGTTTCGCCGGTTATTCCGGCAGCGGCAAGACGACGCTGATCGAGCAGCTCGTTCCGCTCCTCGCAGCGCGCGGCGTCACGGTGTCGCTCATCAAGCACGCTCACCACACGTTCGAGATCGACCAGCCGGGCAAGGATTCCTTCCGCCACCGCAAGGCGGGCTGCACCGAAGTGCTCGTCACCTCGTCGCGGCGCTGGGCGCTCATGCACGAGCTTCGCGGCGCGCCCGAGCCGGCGCTCTCGGAGCACGTGAAGCGCATGTCGCCGTGCGATCTCCTGCTCGTGGAAGGTTTCAAGCGCGAGGCGATTCCGAAGCTCGAGGTCTATCGCGCCGAAGTCGGGGAACCCCTGATCCATCCGCACGATCAGAACGTAGTGGCGATCGCGAGCGATAAACCGGTGGAAACGGCATTGCCGCAGTTGCAACTGAACGACCCGCCTGCGATCGCCGAGTTCATACTCAAGCACACGGGCTTGAAGGCTTCATAATCGGATCATGGTCACCATTCTCTATTTCGCCCGGCTCAAAGAGGCGCTCGGCACCGCACGCGAAGAGCTCGCGCTGCCGCAAGGGGTCGCGAACCTCGGGGGGTTGCGCGCGTCGCTCGCATCGCGCGGAGACGCGTGGACGCGCGAGCTCGCGCAGTCCAAGAGCATCAAGGCCGCCGTCAATCAGGAAATGGCGGGGCCCGACACGCCGTTGAAAGACGGCGACGAAGTGGCTTTCTTCCCGCCGGTGACCGGGGGATAGGCGGCTTTCGCGTGGCGGTAAGAATACAGACCGAAGACTTCGACCTCGGCGCGGAAACCGCGGCGATGCGCCGCGGCAACCCGGCGATCGGCGCGATCGCGAGCTTCGTCGGCGTCGTGCGCGACGTGAACGAAGGCGACGCGGTCTCCGAGATGACGCTCGAGCACTATCCGGGCATGACTGAGAAGTCGATCGAGGACATCATCGAGCAGGCGCGAGGGCGCTGGAAAGTGCTCGACGCTCTGGTCATCCATCGCATCGGTATTCTCAAACCGACCGACCAAATCGTCCTCGTGATCGTGGCGAGCGCGCACCGCGGCGACGCATTCGCCGCGTGCGAGTTCATCATGGATTATCTGAAAACGCGCGCGCCGTTCTGGAAGAAGGAAAAAACCGCTGAAGGCGCGCGCTGGGTCGATGCACGCGTCACCGACGATGCCGCCGCGGAGCGCTGGAAGTCGAACGCCGGCAATTCGTAAGTAGCGGAGCGGTCGGGGCATTGGTAATGCACCGCGCGGTGGGTGCATCATC
>Ga0105107_10002093_pt1 | contig 13119 bp, 12 predicted proteins | sample PPLLaktember2015_6_FD_79335 | JGI IMG/M metagenome (GOLD analysis project Ga0105107, IMG submission 79335) | Freshwater sediment microbial communities from Prairie Pothole Lake near Jamestown, North Dakota, USA - PPLs Lake P8 Core (1) Depth... | ecosystem: Environmental > Aquatic > Freshwater >...
CGAGGGCGCAGGTGAGCGCGGCGGCACCGCCGTGCCCGTGATCCCGCTGCGCGAGGCGCGCCGCGGGCAGACCGAGTGCGAGCATGCCCGCGTTCATCCAGCTCGCGAGGTGGCCCGCGGCGCCGGCGCCGGACGACCGACACCAGAGGGTGTCGAGCGGGACCGGTGTGCCCGCGAGGGCGAGGTCCACCCACCAACCGAGCGTCATGCCGAGGCCGCCGAGCGCGAGCATCGCGACGGCGGCAGGCGCGCGACGCAGTGCGGGCCGCACGACCGTGGAGCCGAGCGCGGCCCCGAGCGCACACGCCGCGGCCGCGAACGGCGCGGTCAGGCCGGCCAGCGTTGCTACGACGGCGACTTGCCCGGCGCACGCCGCGATCGCAACCGCCTGGAACCTTGCGCTGACGCAGCCCATCCCCTGCCGTCATCGCAATCGGCGTGCCGCCCCGGCCGCGCATCCCGCGGCGCGCGGCGCCCGACGTCGAGGCGCAGCCCCTCAGCGGCGCGCACGCCTGGGGCGGCTCGCCCCGCCGCTACCTCCCGCCCACCTTCCACGCACACGGCATGCGCTTGATCCCGTGGATGAAGTTCGAGCGCAGCATCTCCGGCGGGCCGGTGATCTCGAGGTCGGGGATGCGCGTGGCGATCTCGCGGAACATCACGCGCATCTCGCGGCGCGCGAGGTTGGCGCCGAGGCAGTGGTGCGGGCCGGGGCCGCCGAAGCCGACGTGCTCGTTCGGCGTGCGCGTCACGTCGAAGCGGTAGGGGTCGGGGAAGACATCCTCGTCGCGGTTCGCCGAGTTGTACCAGAGCACCACCTTCTCGCCGGCCTTGATCTTCTGGCCCGACAGCTCGGTGTCGTGCGTGGCGGTTCGCCGGAAGTGGATCACCGGCGACGCCCAGCGCACGATCTCTTCGAGCGCGGTCGGGGCCACGCCCTCGAAGTCGGCCCACCACTTCTTGCGCTGGTCGGGGAAGTCGGTGAGCGCCTTCATGCCGTGGCTGATGGCATTGCGCGTCGTCTCGTTGCCGGCCGCCACGAGCAGCACGAAGAACGAGGCGAGCTCCGGCTGCGTCAGCGACTCGCCCTCGAGCTCGGCTGCGAGCAGGGCCGAGGTGAGGTCGTCCTGCGGCTTGTTCCGGCGCTCGGCGACCAGATCGTTCAGCAGCCCAGCGAGCGCCTGCCCGGCGGTCAGCGCCGCCATCAGCACGTTCGTGCCCTCGGGCACGTACTCGGGGTCACCGAGGCCGAGGATCAGGTTCGTCTTCTCGAATACGAACTTCGTCTGGCTGTCGGGAATGCCCATCATGTCGCAGATGATCTCGAGCGGGAGCTTTGCTGCGATCTCCGTGACGAAGTCGCAGCTCCCCTTGTCGAGCACGCCGTCGATGGTCTGCTTCGCCCGGCGCTGCACGTCCGCTTCCAGCTTGCCGAGCGCGCGCGGCGTGAAGCCGCGCGAGACGATGCGGCGCAGCCGGCCGTGCTTCGGGTCGTCCATGTTGATCATCGAGCCGAAGAACTCGTTGAAGGCCTCGGGCAGGTCGGGGATGTTGGTGCCCTTGCCCGAGCAGAACCGCTCCGGGTTGCGACTCACTTCGAGCACGTCCCGGTGCTTCGTCAGCGCCCAGTAGCCCGGGCCGCGCGGCAGGGGGACGTTCGGCGGCGGCTCGAACTCCTTGTGGAACGAGATCGGCTTCTCGCGGCGCAGCGCGGCGAAGCCGGCCTCGCGCGCGGCGGCGGGCTGGCCCCAGAAGTCGAAGCTCGAGAGGTCCACGTCTTCGGCGCGAACTCGATCGTGAGCAGCGCCAGGCGTTGCGGTCTCTGTCATGGTCGTTTCTCCTCCAGCACGAGCGCAGCACGGCGCGTGAGCAGATAGGCGCGGATCGCCGCGACGTCCGGGCGGCGCAGCCAGGCGTCGAAGCGCGGCATGCCGTTGTTGGCGAGCGCGCCCCACAAGACGATCTCGTCGAGGCCGTCGTAGAGCTTCGGGTCGGACTTGCGCAGGTCCGGCAGCACGCCGCCCGAGACGGCGCCGACGCCGTGGCAGGTGGCGCACCAGCGGTGGAAGGTCTGGTTGCCGCGCGTGACGAGCGCGGCGTCGAACTTCGCCGGCAGCGCCGCGATCTCGCGCGCGGCCGCCTGCTGCGGCGGCAGCGTGGCCGTGCCGCCGAGCTTCCAGACCAGCAGGCGCCCGCGGTTGTCCACCACGCCCGCCGCTGCGGCGGCGTCGCCCGCCACCAGCGCGAAGGCGCCGCCCCAGCCCGCCATCACGGCCACGTACTGCTCGCCGTCCAGCTCGTACGTGACGGGCGGCGCGATCACGCCGGTGCCGGCGGGCGCCTCGAACAGCAGCTTGCCGTCCGTGGCGCGGTAGGCCGCGAAGGTGCCGTGCGCGGTGCCCTGGAAGACGAGGTTGCCCGCGGTGGTGAGCGTGCCGCCGTTCCACGGCAGCGTGTACTGCGCGCGCCAGACCTCCTTCTTCGCGACCGGATCCCAGGCCAGCAGGTGACCCGACACCAGCTCGCGCGGGAAGGCGTCCGCCACGGTCGGGTCGGCGCCCGTGTTCCAGGCGCCCATGCGGTGCTTCCACTCCTTGTCGAGCCGGAAGAAGTAGGGGACTTCCTGCGCCGGGATGTAGACCAGACCCGTCTCCGGATTGAACGACATCGGCTGCCAGTTGTGGCCGCCGAACGGGCTCGGCTTCACCTCGACCATCCGGTCCCGGTAATCGAGGCCTTCGGCCTCGATGGGCCGTCCCGAAGCGAGGTCGACGCGCTTCGCCCAGGTCACCTCGACGAACGGGTCGGCGGAGAGCAGCTCGCCCGTCGCGCGGTCGAGCACGTAGAAGAAGCCGTTCTTCGGCGCCTGCATCAGCACGCGGCGCGTCTTGCCGCCGAGCTCGAGCTCGGCGAGCAGGAGGTGCTGCGTCGAGGTGAAGTCCCAGTTGTCGCCGGGCGTGGTCTGGTAGTGCCAGACCAGCTCGCCCGTATCGGGCCGCAGCGCGAGGATCGACGAGACGAACAGGTTGTCCCCGCCGCCGGGGCTGCGCACGTAGCGGCTCCAGGGCGAGCCGTTGCCGGTGCCCACGTACAGCAGGTCGAGCTCGGGGTCGTAGGCGAGCGCGTCCCACACCGTGCCGCCGCCGCCCACCGTCCACCACTCGCCGGTCCACGTCTTCGCGGCCTGCTCGAGCGCCGGGCTCTCGAAGGGCTGCTTGGGATCGCCGGGCACGGTGTAGAAGCGCCAGCGGAGCTGCCCGGTGCCCGTGTCGTAGGCCGAGACATAGCCGCGCACGCCGAACTCGGCGCCGCCGTTGCCGATGATCACCTGCCCCTTCACCACGCGCGGCGCCATGGTGATGCTGTACGGCTTCGTCTGATCGACGGTGACCACCGACCAGATCAGCGCGCCGCTCTTCGCGTCGAGCGCCTGGAGCCGCCCGTCGAGCGTGCCCAGGTACACGCGGCCCTGATAGAGCGCGACGCCGCGGTTCACCACGTCGCAGCAGACCAGCCCGCCGTAGCGGCGCGGCACGGCGGGGTCGTGGCGCCAGAGCTGCTGGCCGGTGCGCGCGTCCACCGCATACACGACGCTCCACGAGCCGGTCGTGTAGATCACGCCGTCCACCACCAGCGGCGTCGCCTCGAGGCCGCGCGTGGTGTTCGTCTCGAAGGCGAAGGCGAGGCCGAGCGTGCCGACGTTCGTCTCGTCGATCTGCGCGAGCCGGCTGTAGCGCTGCTCCGCGTAGTCGCCGCCGTAGGTGAGCCAGCTCGCGGGCTCGGCCGCCGCCGCCTCGAGGCGTGCGTCGTCGACCCCGTCCACGCCGCGCGGGGCGCTCGAGCCGCCGCCGCCGAGGCCGCCGCAGCCGGCGAGGCCGGCGGCGAGCAGGACGAGCCCGATGCGAAGGCCGGCTCTCATCAGGATCCCCCTCGAGGCCCGCAACGTAGCAGCGCTCGACCCTCCCCGGGCTCCGGGCGCGGTAGAGTACGCGGCCGGAGGGAACCCCCATGACCGCTCGCAACGCAGAACGACTCGGACGCCTCGGCGTCTGGACCTGGTTCGACATGCTGCCCGCCCCGAAGGCGGTGGACCTGGCGCAGCAGGTGGAGGGCTGGGGCTACTCGGCGCTCTGGTTTCCCGAGGCGGTCGGGCGCGACCCCTTCTCGATCATCTCGCACCTCGCGTCGCACACGAAGAAGCTCGTGTTCGCGACCGGCATCGCGAACATCTACGCGCGCGACGCCATGACGATGCGCGCGATCCAGCAGACCGTGGGCGAGCTGTCGGGCAACCGCTTCGTGCTCGGCCTCGGCGTCTCGCATGCGCCGATGGTGGCCGGGCTGCGCGGCCACGCGTACGGGAAGCCCGTCGCCACCATGCGCGGCTACCTCGAGGCGATGGAGAAGGCCACCTACCTCGGCCCGAATCCGTCGCAGGAGACGCCGGTCGTGATCGCGGCGCTGCGGCCCAACATGCTGAGGCTCGCGGCCGAGCGCTGCGCCGGCGCGCACCCCTACAACGTGACGCCCGAGCACACCGCCCGCGCGCGCGAGATCCTCGGGCAGGGCCCGACGCTCGCGCCCGAGCAGATGGTGCTGCGCGAGACGGATCCCGCGAAGGCGCGCGCGATCGCGCGCAAGAACCTGACCGTGTACCTGGGACTGCCGAACTACCAGAACAACTGGAAGTGGCTCGGCTTCGACGACGCCGACTTCGCGAGCGGCGGCAGCGACCGGCTGATCGACGCGATCGTGGCGTGGGGTGACGAGAAGGCGATCGAGGCGCGCATCCAGGCGCACTTCGACGCCGGCGCCGACCACGTCTGCATCCAGCCCTTCCGGGCGGACGGCGAGCCGGGGCCGGACCTGCGCCTGCTCGAGGCGCTCGCGCCGCGCCCGGCGCCGAAGGCGAAGCCGGCCGCGCGCCCGGCCAGCGTGCGGGCGCGGGCCAAGGCGAAGGCCGAGCCGAAGCCCAGGCCGAAGGCCAAGGCCAAGCCGAAGCGCGCGAAGGCGCGGACGGCGAAGAAGAAGAGCGCGAAGAAGCGGAGGTGAGCGCCGGCGCGCGCAAGTGGTGGGGCTGGGGGGTCGAGGGCGCCGGCCCGACGCCCGAGCAGGCCCAGGCGATCGCGCGGACGGTGGCGGGCCGCTTCGGCAGCGCGGTGGAGCCGCGCCCCCCGCCGCGTCTCGATGCGATCGCGCTGCCGAAGCCGCGCGTCACGCCGCCCGCCGCCCTCGCCGCCTGCGTGAGCGACGCGCCCGAGGCGCGCGCCGGGCACCACTACGGCAAGTCGTACCGCGACGTGGTGCGCGCCTTCCGCGGCGAGCTGCCGAGCCCGCCCGACCAGGTCGCCTTCCCGCGCGACGAGGCCGAGGTGGCCGCGGTGCTCGACTGGTGCGGCGCGGCCGGCATCACGGTGGTGCCGTACGGCGGCGGCTCCTCGGTGGTGGGCGGCGTCGAGACGGCGATCCCGGGCGCCCACGCGGTGGTCAGCCTCGACCTCGGCCGTCTCGACCGCGTGCTCGAGATCGACCGCGTGTCGCGCGCCGCCCGCATCCAGGCCGGCGTGCTCGGCCCGGCGCTCGAGGACCAGCTCCGCCCGCACGGGCTCACGCTCCGGCACTTCCCGCAGTCCTTCGAATTCTCGACCCTCGGCGGCTGGATCGCGACCCGCTCCGGCGGCCACTACGCCACGCTCTACACGCACATCGACGACTTCGTGGAGTCGCTGCGGGTGCTGACGCCGGCTGGTGTCGTCGAGACGCGCCGGCTGCCGGCCTCGGGCGCCGGGCCCAGCCCCGACCGCCTGTTCATCGGCTCCGAGGGCATCCTCGGCGTGATCACCGAGGCCTGGATGCGGCTCCAGGACCGGCCGAGCCACCGCGAGGGCGCCTCGGTGCGCTTCGACGGGCCCGACGGCTTCCTGCGCGGGGCCGAGGCGGTGCGGCGGCTCGCCCAATCTGGACTGCATCCGTCCAACTGCCGACTGCTGGACCCGCAGGAGGCGCAGACCTCGGGCGCGGGCGACGGCTCCCACGCGGTGCTGGTGCTCGGCTTCGAGTCCGCCGACCACCCCCAGGATGCCCGGCTCGCGCGCGCGCTCGAGCTGTGCCGTGACGGCGGTGCCGCCTCCCCTGGACGCCGCGACGGACGACAGGGTAGGCCGCAAGCGGATGCGGGCGGCGTGGGAGACCCGGCCGGGGCCTGGCGGCGGGCCTTCCTGCAGGCCCCCTACGTGCGCGACGTGCTGGTCGCCTGCTCGGTGATCGCCGAGACCTTCGAGACCGCGATCCCATGGAGCGCCTTCCCGACCTTCCACCGCTCGGTGATGGAGGCGACCCGCGACGCCGTCCTGCGCGTTTGCGGCGCCGGCACCGTGGCGTGCCGGTTCACCCACGTGTATCCGGACGGCGCCGCGCCCTACTACAGCGTGCTCGCACCGAGCCGGCCCGGCAGCGAGCTGGCGCAGTGGGCCGAGATCAAGGCGGCGGCGGTGGAGGCCATCGTGCGTGGCGGGGGCACCATCACCCACCACCATGCGGTCGGGCGGGACCATCGGCCGGGCTACGACCGCGAGCGGCCCGATCTCTTTGCCGCCGCGCTGCGCGCCGCGAAGCGCGCGCTCGACCCCCGCGGCCTGCTCAATCCGGGTGTATTGATCGACGTCTAAGTACGCGACTTTCCCCTCGTTTGGGGGATGCGTCGCCACGTCGCCATCGTTCACACTCCGCTCAGGCCCCGTAAGGGGAGACGTCCAAACCGCTAGGCACCCAGCGGTGAGGCGTCGGCGCCGACCGGCTGCGTGACTGCGCACGGCCGGTCGGCGCTCCTGCTTTGGACGCCGCAACCGGCGACGAGCTAGGCCGCAACCGGATGCGTGCGGCGTGGTCCGGGGCTCTGGAGGCCTCGCCGAGCCGACCGTTCTACTACCGCCGGGAGGCCGGGCCGCGCTTGCAGCGAGGAACGGCCTGCGCTGCGACGCCTCCACGTCACGGTCCACGCCGCACGCATCCGGCGTCGGCCTACCCGGTCGCCAGTCGCGGCGTCCAGGGCCTATGCTGCCGCGCCATGGCACGGATCAACGAGCATTATCGGAACCTCGCGGCCGGGTATCTGTTTCCCGAGATCGGGCGCCGCGTGCGGGCTTTTCAGCAGGCGCATCCCGAGGCGCCGGTGATCCGGCTCGGCATCGGCGACGTGGTGCTGCCGCTGGTGCCCGCGGTGATCGAGGCGCTCCACGCCGCCGTGGACGAGATGGGCACGGCGCAGGGCTTCCGCGGCTACGCCCCGGACCACGGCTACGACTTCCTGATCGAGGCGATCCGCGAGCACGACTACCGCACGCGCGGCATCGAGATCGCGAGCGACGAGATCTTCGTCTCGGACGGCAGCAAGCAGGACTCGGGCAACATCCAGGAGATCTTCGGCCTCGACTGCAAGATGGCGGTCTCCGACCCCGTCTATCCGGTCTACGTGGACACGAACGTGATGGCGGGCCGCGCGGGCAAGGCCGACGCCACGGGCCGCCACGCGGGCATCGTGTATCTGCCCACGGGCGAAGCGAACGGCTTCGCGCCCGAGCCGCCGCGCGAGCGCGCCGACGTCGTCTACCTGTGCTCGCCGAACAATCCCACCGGCACCGTGCTCGGCCGCGCGCAGCTCGAGCGCTGGGTGGCGTGGGCGCGCGCCCACGACGCCGTGCTGATCTTCGATGCCGCGTACGACGCCTACATCGCCGATCCCGAATTGCCTCGGTCGATCTACGAGATCGCCGGCGCGCGCGAGTGCGCGATCGAGATGCGGAGCTTCAGCAAGCGCGCCGGCTTCACCGGGCTGCGCTGCGCCTACACGGTGGTGCCGAAGGAGTGCACGGGCGCGACGGCGTCGGGCGAGCGCGTGCCGCTGCGCGAGCTCTGGGCGCGGCGCATGTCCACCAAGTTCAACGGCGTGCCCTACGTGGTGCAGCGCGCGGCCGAGGCCGCGCTGAAGCCCGAGGGGCGCAAGCAGGCCGACGAGCAGGTCGCCTTCTACCGCGAGAACGCGCGCCGCCTGCGCGAGGGGCTCGGCGCCGCCGGCTTCACGGTGTTCGGCGGCGTGCACGCGCCCTACATCTGGCTGCGCACCGCGAACGGCCTCTCCTCGTGGGACTTCTTCGATCGCCTGCTCGGCGAGGCGCATGTGGTCGGCACGCCCGGCGCGGGCTTCGGGCCGGCCGGCGAGGGCTACTTCCGCCTCTCCGCCTTCAGCTCGCGCGAGAACGTCGAGGAGGCGCTCGCGCGCATCCGCCGCACGTTCGGGCGGGTCTAGACCGTGGCCGCCGTCACGCTGCGCCGCGAGGGCGACGTCTTCGTGCTCGACTGGAACGACGGCGGCGACAACCGCTTTCGCGACGAGGCGATCGCGGGCTGGAACGCCGCGCTCGACGAGGTGGAGCGCACGGAGGGCCCGAAGGCGCTGGTGACCACCGGCGCAGGCAAGTTCTACTCGAACGGCCTCGACCTCGACTGGGCCTTCCGTGAGCGCAAGGACGACTTCCCGGACTACATCCTCGAGGTGCTCGCGATCCTCGGACGCGTGCTCACCCTGCCCTGCACCACAGTCGCCGCCGGCAACGGCCACGCCTTCGGCGCCGGCGCGCTGCTGCTGCTGACGCACGACTTCCGGCTGATGCGCGCCGACCGCGGCTTCTTCTGCATGCCCGAGATCGACATGAAGGCGTACCTGCACCCCGGCATGACGGCGGTGCTGGCCGCGCGCCTGCCCGGGCAGACGGCGCATGAGGTGATCGCCACCGGCCGGCGCTACGGCGGCGGCGACGCGAAGGCGGCCGGGATCGTCGAGCAGGCGCTGCCCGAGGCGGAGCTGCTGCCGCGCGCGATCGCGCTCGCGGGCGGGCTCGCCGCCAAGGCGAATCCCGCGATGAAGCGCCTCAAGAGCGACCTCTACCCGCACGTGCTGGCGGCGCTGCGCGAGCGCCAGACCCTGGGCGGTTGAGCGGGGACGGTGTTCAGATTCAGATTCCAACGGCGGAACGGATGCCCGCTCCGCCTGACTGGAGGGTCCGAGGATGACGCACGCTCACGCGCTGGAATCTGAATCTGAACACCGTCCCCGCACGATCGGAATCATCGGCGCCGGGGTGATGGGCGGCGGCATCGCGCAGTCCACCGCGCTGGCGGGCTACCCGACGGTGTGCACCGACATCGCCGAGAAGGCGCTCGACGATGCAAAGCGCGACGCCGAGACGGGCCGCTTCGGGCTGGCGGGCGCGGTGGCGCGCGGCAAGCTCTCGGCCGAGGGCGCCACGACGGCGCGCGCGCGCATCACCTGGAGCCGCAAGTTCGAGGAAGCCGCCGCCTGCGACCTGGTGATCGAGTGCGTGCCCGAGCGGCTCGACGTGAAGCTGCGCGTGTTCCGCGACCTCGACCGCGTCGCGCCCGCGCACGCCATCCTCGCCTCCAACACGAGCGGCCTGCCGATCGCCGCCATGGCCGGCGCCACGAGCCGCCCGCAGCAGGTGATCGGCTGGCACTGGGCGAGCCCCGCCTTCGTGATGCGCTTCGCCGAGATCGTGGTCACCGCCGACACCGCGCCCGAGGTCCGCGACCGCGTGTGCGAGGTCGCCACGCGCTGCGGCAAGAACCCGATCGTGGTGAAGGACCAGCCGATGGCGTGGGGCTTCGTCGCGAACCGCGTCTACGGCGCGATGCTGCGCGAGGCCGCGCGCGTGGTCGAGGAAGGCGTCGCCACGCACGAGCAGGTGAACCAGCTCATGGTGGACTGCTTCCGCTGGCCGGTCGGCCCCTTCGCGATGGTGAAGGGCGCGGGCTCCGGCTGGGGCGATCGGAAGAAGGGCTAGCGCTCACAGGCTGTCGCAGTCGATCCCCTCCACCGCGGAGCTCCCGTCGATCACCCCGTCCATGTTGCAGTCGTAGCTGAACGACCCGCTCAGGTCCGCCTCCAGAGAGCCGGCGACGAGGCAGAACTGTCCGTAGCGGGTGAACCCGACCACCAGCGAGTCGGCGTCGAAGCGGGTCTCAGGGCGCGAGCAGCGTCTCGCAGTCGATGGACGCCACCGAGCCCGTGGTGTCGTTCGCGCTGTCGAGGTTGCAGTCGTAGGAGACGCTGCCGCTCAGTGTCTCGTCCAGCACGAAGCCGATGAGGCACCTCTGGAAGTGGCGCGTGAGCCCGAGAAACAGGCCGCCGTCGAAGTCGCGGATCAGCGTGCCGCTCAGCGGCAGTGAGGTCGCAGACGTCCCGGTGAGGCCGAGGCCAGAGACGGATACGGAGTCGCCCGGCCGCTTGGGCAGCTTGAGCCGCTTCAGCACGAACGCAGCCTCGTTCCCGGAGTCGATCAGGCAGACGTCTCCGCCGGCGGCGGCGGCGGTCGCGAAGCAGAGCGTGAGGAGCAGGACGGCGATGCGAAGCAGCGGCATGGGGGATCCTCCGTCGCGCACTCTGGCACAACGTCGCGCCGCGCGTCGATCGACTCTAGCCTGCCCTCCCATGACCGAGCCGCTCCTCGCCGAAGCGCGTGCCTGCATCGAGCGCGGCGCCACCCTTCCGCCGCGCTGCTACACGGACGCGGATCTGTACGCGCGCGAGGTCGAGCGCATCTTCCGGCGCGAGTGGCTCCCGCTCTGCCGCTCCGACCAGCTGCCCGAGCCGGGCGACTACCTCGCGCTCGACCTCGCGGGCGAGCCGCTCGTGGTGGTGCGCGGCCGCGACGGGCGCATCCGCGTGCTGTCGAACGTGTGCCGGCACCGCTGGATGCCCGTCGTCTCGGGCGCCGGGCGGGCCAACGCCTTCCAGTGCCCCTACCACCTGTGGAGCTACGGCCTCGACGGCGCGCTGCTCGGCGCGCCCGGCATGGAGGGCGCGCGCGGCTTCGAGCGGGCGACGGTCCGCCTGCCCGAGCTGCGCTCGGAGCAGTGGCAGGGCTTCGTGCTGGTGAACCTCGACGGGAAGGCGCCGCCCCTCGCCCCGCGCCTCGCGGCGCTCGATGAGAGACTCACGCGCTACGGCGTCGGCGACCTCGTCACGCTCGCCGCCCTCGACTACGACTCGCCCTGGAACTGGAAGGTGATGCTCGAGAACGCCGCCGAGTCCTACCACCACATGGGCCCGCACGCGGCGACGCTCGAGCCGGTGCTGCCGGCGCTCAAGACCGCGGTGCCGCCGCAGCAGGGCGACTTCCTGTTCTGGCGCAATCCCACGCGCGGCGGCGAGCCGCTGCCCACGCTGTTCCCGCCGCTGCCGGCGCTCGACGCGGCCGAGCGCGCGGCGCTCACGCTCGCCGCCGTGCCGCCCTTCCTGCTGCTCGCGCTCCAGCCCGACCAGCTCGTCGCGCTGCTGATCCTGCCCGGCGCCGTGGAAAGCCATCGGGTGCGCTGGCTGGTGTGCGCGCCCGAGTCCGTGCGAGCGGAGCCCGATTTCGAGGCGAAGCTCGCGGCCTCGCAGCAGCTCCTCGACGCCGTCCACCGCGAGGACATGGCGACCTGCGCGGCGGTGCAGCGCGGGCTCCACTCGCGGCTCGCCGCGCCCGGCGCGCTCTCGCCGCTCGAGGACACGCTCGCGCACCTCCAGCGCTGGTGGCTCGAGCGGATGGCCTAGAACGGCGCGTCGCCGATCAGCGTCACGCGCTCCATGCGCCGGTACTCGGACAGCGCGTCCGCCAGCACGCGGTGCTGCGTACAGCGGTTGTCCCACATCGCGATCGAGTCCTTGCGCCAGCGGAAGCGGACGCTGAAGTCGGGCGTGGCGATGTGCTCGTACAGGAAGTGGAGCAGGGGGCGGCTCTCGGCGGGCTTCATGCCGACAATGCCTTTCGTGAATACCGAGTTCACGAACAGAGCCTTGCGCCCCGTTACCGGGTGCGTGCGGACCACCGGGTGCACTGCGTTCTGGCGCGCCTCGAGATCCTTCTTCTGCGCCTCGCTGCGCGCGATCGCGCGGAAGCCGCCGCCGTCGTGGAAGGCGCTGAGACCCGAGAGCAGGCGCTGCATCGCGTCCGAGAGCCCGGCCCAGGCCGCGTACATGCTCGCCCACATCGTGTCGCCGCCGGCGGCCGGCACCGCGACCGCGCGCAGGATCGAGCCCAGCGGCGGGCACTTCTCGAAGGTGACGTCGCTGTGCCAGCGCTCGGCCACGATCGGCCGGCTCGCGTCGCTCTCCAGCACCACGATCTCGGGATGGCCCTGATCGGCCATCTGCTGGAGCACGGGGTGGACGTGCAGCTCGCCGAAGTTGCGCGCGAAGGCCTTGTGCTGATCGACCGTTACGGCCTGGTCGCGGAAGAAGAGCACCTGGTGCTCCATCCACGCCTCGTGGAGCGCCTGCTTCGCGGCCGGAGCGAGCGCGCGCGCGAGGTCGATGCCGTGCACCTCGGCGCCGAGCGCGCCGGCCAGGCGCTCGATCTGGAGGAGCGGAGCCGGATGCGAGGCAGCAGCGGACATGGGCGGTCCTCCGGTGGAGACGCCCCAGCCTAGCCCGACTGGTCCTCCTCCGACTCCGGCACCTCGTCCCGGTCGAAGTGATGGCGCCAGGCCGGCCCTTCCCAGTCGTCCCACTGGCCCTCGCGCGCGGCGCGCACCACCAGCCAGAGCAGGATGCCCGCGAGCAGCAGCGAGACCGGCAGCGTGACGGCGAGGAAGCTCATGGGGAGGCCCGGAAGCGCAGCAGGCGGATCGCGTTGCCCGTGACGGCGAGCGAGGAGAGGCTCATCGCGATCGCCGCCGAGAGCGGGCCGAGGACTCCGGCGATGGCGAGCGGCACGGCGATCGCATTGTAGGCGACCGCGAGCACGAGGTTCTCGCGGATGCGCGCGCCGGTGGCGCGCGACAGCTCGACCAGGTCGGCAGCCGCCCCGAGGCGCGGCGACGAGATCACGGCGTCGGCGGCGTGCAGCGTGACGTCGGAGCCCGCCGCCATCGCGACGCCGAGGTCCGCGGCGCCGAGCGCGGCGGCGTCGTTCACGCCGTCGCCGAGCGCGAGGGTCATCTCGCCGGCCGCACGCGCGGCGCGGATCCGCTCGACCTTCGCCTCGGGCGAGGCCGCGGCGAGCACCTGCTCGATGCCGGCGGCCTCGGCCGCGAGCGCCGCCGCGTCGGCGTGATCCCCCG
>Ga0105107_10002094_pt1 | contig 13116 bp, 10 predicted proteins | sample PPLLaktember2015_6_FD_79335 | JGI IMG/M metagenome (GOLD analysis project Ga0105107, IMG submission 79335) | Freshwater sediment microbial communities from Prairie Pothole Lake near Jamestown, North Dakota, USA - PPLs Lake P8 Core (1) Depth... | ecosystem: Environmental > Aquatic > Freshwater >...
AGGCATTACCGCACCGAAGGTCCGGGGTATTTTGCCATATACCTCGAGCGCTGCGGTCTGCCTTGGTGCTTGATCAGAATCGATGCGGGCGATCCGGTGCCTGCCGATGTGTCAGAGTTCAGCGGCATCGCCCTGATGGGCGGGCCGATGAGCGTCAACGATTCGCTGCCCTGGATCCCAGCCGTATTGCAACTGATCCGGCGTGCGGTCGAATCGGACGTTCCGGTAGTCGGGCACTGCCTGGGTGGTCAGCTCATGGCGAAGGCGCTCGGTGGCACGGTCGTGCCCAACCGCGAGAAGGAAATTGGCTGGGGCGAAGTCGAAGTTGCCGCCGTGCCCGAGGCGTCGAGCTGGTTCGGTGCCGCGGTCTCGCGCTTCACGACATTCCATTGGCACGGTGAAACGTTCTCCGTGCCTCCCGGGGCGGTGGCGCTGCTCTCGAGCGCGCTGTGCGACAACCAGGCGTTCGTCCTCGGCAAGCATCTCGCCATGCAGTGTCACGTCGAGATGACCGCGGAGCTGATCGAGTCCTGGTGCGAATCGGGTGCCGCCGAAATCGCGCAGAGCGCGGGCGCCGGCGTTCAGACATGTGCCGAGATCGGGCGTGACCTGGATCGACGCCTTGCCCGGCTGCACGCAATCGCGGATCGAATTTATGCCCGGTGGGTAGAGGGGCTCGTGCGCTCGGTTTAGCGGCGCCGGCGCACGCGGTGACGCCGCCGCCTCGTGCGTGACGGCGCCGCGGCCGCGGACTGAAAGGCCGCCTGGCGCTCGAGGTGATGGGCGCTGTTGCGCGGCTGTCGGGTAAGAACGCTCCACAGCAAGGCGTAGGCGGCGAGGAGCAGATATACCAGCATGCTAAGCGGGTGACCGGCGATCTCCATCACCAGCTCGACGGCTTTCTTGAGCGGTGTTTCGTCGTGCGCGGCGACTCTCCAGGTGCCATCGGCAGCGAGTCCGGCCTGCGGCTGGCCCGAACCGGCACCGCCCGCCGCGGGCTGCGATCGCTGTGCCAGCAGCAGCAAATCGTCGCCGAGCGTGAGTGCGATCTGGGATCGGTCTCCCGAGACGGATAGCCCAAAATCTCCCATGCCCAGGATGGAAAAAGAGGCCCGCCCGCGCTCGTTCACGTCGAGCTGGAGCACCGAGTCGACGATTCCCTTGAACGCGTCCTGCACCCATTCCCGAGCCTCGGGCCCGAGGTCTATTCCCGCCAGCGGATCGTTCCGAGGATCCCGCGCTGCGCCGGCATTCGCCCGGCGGCCGGATGTGGCCGGAGCGACGTTGACGAATCCGCGCAATGAATCGAGGGCTGAATTGCCGCCGGGCGTATCGCTGGGATCGAGCAAGCGTGCGTGATCCGACTCGCTCCAGGAACCCAGATCGGTCGCGACTCGCCCGCCCTCGTGCGGCCGAAACAGGTTCGGCTGCGTGAACGTCAGGCTGTCGGGCTCGGCCGGCGCACCCGCCCGCGTTTCTCCGCTGACGAGCTCGCGTTCGCTCAGGCGAACCCAAGGTGCCGGCCTCTGGCCCGCCGCAGTGTCGGCTGTCATCGGTGCGGACATCGCTGCCCCATGCCCGAGCGCAAACAGCATCAACGTCGCCAGTCCCGTACGCATGCAGAAAGCGAAAAGGTGTACCAAGGTGCGCGGCGCCGCGGAAACGTCCCCGAATTAGGAGGCTTGTAGCAGGATCGATGCCTGCACGCAATCGCCAGGAAAATCAGTCGCTCACGCGACAGGAGCGCGGGGCACGAAAAGAACTGTAAAGTTCGTCGACAAGGTCCTAGTCACGGAAGTTCTTGAACTGCAGTGGAAAGTCCGTCACCGCCTTGCGCACGAGCTGAATGACCTCCTGCAATACGTCCTTTTTCGCCCCCGATACGCGCACCGTATCGCCCTGGATGCTGGCCTGCGCCTTCAGCTTGCTGTCCTTCACCAGGCGTATGATCTTCTTGCCCAACTCCTGGTCGACGCCGGCGCGCACCGTGACGGCCTGCTTGACCTTGTTGCCGGAGATCTTCTCGGCCTGTCCGACGTCGAGGCAGCGGATGTCGACGCCGCGTTTGCTGAGTTTGCCCGTCAGCACGTCGCGAACCTGGCCGAGCTTGAATTCGTCATCGGCAAATACGGTGAGAAGTTGGTCGCCGATCTCCACCCGGGCGTCCGAGCCCTTGAAATCGAAGCGATTGGTGACTTCCTTGTTGCACTGATCGACCGCGTTTCGCACCTCGACCTGATTGACTTCCGAGACGATATCGAACGAAGGCATGGTCTGCTCCTACCTGCTGGAACTTGCGATTTTCACCCGGTGCGCGGTGACCGGAAGCCCGGTCGCGTCATCGAATTCGGCAGCCGCTTCGACCGCAAGCCGCGCGAGCGCGAGCGCATCGCGCTTGGCGTCGTCGTAGGCGGCATACAACGCGCCGAGCGCCAGATCGGTTCCGCTGCCGATGGCGTAGAACTTGGAATACTCCTGCACCGTGCGGTGGGCGCCGATGCCGAAGATGCCGTGCGGATTGGCCACCAGCACGTCGAAACGGCTGGACTCCAGTACGTCGTCCTTCTCTGCGCCTGCATTCAGGAAATACTTCGACTTGAGCGCGACGTGAAAGCGTTGCCAAGTGTGGAATATTGCCATCGGATCGTCGAAACGGGCGGCGGCCCGGGGAGCGGAAAAGTAGTCACGCATGATCATCTTCAACGTGGCCGAGCCCGACGCGGCAAGGAAGGTCGATCCGACCCGCACGATCTTGTCGTTGTTCGACACGTAGGCAGCCGATTCCTTGCCCGAGCCCCATTTGGTCAGCGTGTCGGCGGCAATGGCCGCGTACCCGCCTTTCTTGACGACCGCGATCGTGGTCATGGCATTGTCGCCTCGAGTCCGGCGTCAGGGCGCCTGGCGGCGATGCTTCTTGCGCAGGTTTGCCTCGATTCGCATCCTGAGCGCATTGAGGCGGATGAATCCTTCCGCGTCCGCCTGGTTGTATGCACCCTTGTCGTCGTCGAAGGTGGCAATTCGCGGGTCGAACAGCGAATCGGAGTCGGAGCGCCGTCCGGTCACGAGCACCGTTCCCTTGTACAGCTTGACGCGAACATGCCCGTTGACCGGCTTCTGCGACTCGTCGATGAGCGATTGCAGCAGACGGCGCTCGGGGCTGAACCAGTAACCGTTGTAGACCAGCCGCGCATACCGGGGCATGAGGTCGTCCTTGAGCGCGAGAACTTCACGATCGAGGGTGATCGATTCCATGGCGCGGTGAGCGCGCAGCATGATCGTGCCGCCCGGCGTCTCGTAGCAGCCGCGCGACTTCATGCCGACATAGCGGTTCTCCACCATGTCCAGGCGTCCCACGCCGTGACGCCCGCCGATGCGGTTCAGCTCCTCCAGCACCTTGGCCGGGCTCAGCTTCTTGCCGTTGATCGCGACGATGTCGCCGTGGCGATATTCGAGATCCACGTACTCGGGCCGAGCGGGTGCTTTCTGCGGCGAAACCGTGATGCGCCACATCGATTCCTCGGGTTCGTAGTCGGGGTCTTCGAGCACGCCGCCCTCGTACGAAATGTGCAGGAGGTTCGCATCCATCGAGTAGGGGGCGCCGCCTCGGCGTTTCTTGAAATCTACCGGGATGCCGTGCGCATCCGCGTAGGCCAGCAGTTTTTCACGCGACAGCAGGTCCCACTCGCGCCAGGGCGCGATGATGCGCACGTCGGGCATCAGAGCATAGGCACCGAGCTCGAAGCGGACCTGATCGTTGCCCTTGCCCGTTGCGCCGTGCGAAATCGCGTCGGCACCCGTGGCCCGGGCAATCTCGACCAGATGCTTGGCGATGAGCGGGCGGGCGATGGAGGTGCCCAGGAGGTACTCGCCCTCGTATTGCGCGTTCGCGCGAAACATCGGAAAGACGAAATCACGCACGAACTCCTCGCGCAGGTCTTCGACGAAGATCTGCTTTACCCCGAACTGCTTGGCCTTGCGGCGCGCGGGCGCGAGCTCTTCGCCCTGACCGATGTCGGCGGTGAAAGTGACGACTTCGCAATCGTAGCGGTCCTGCAGCCATTTGAGGATCACCGACGTATCCAGGCCGCCCGAGTATGCGAGCACGACCTTTCGCACTTTTTTCTGAGTCATATTCAGTCCCTGTCCAGTGTTTTATCCGCCGCTGGGAATGCATCCGGGGCGAGCCGAGTGGCGGTTGGCGCCGCGTTTTGGTGTTGGTCGCAGCGGCGCGCGTCGACGCAGGCCAATGCGATGTGAAGCCTCATCTTGAAACAACGCGGTCTCGGTGGGCGCCGGAGGATGACGACAGGGCACGGGCGTTCCGTGCCTGGATTCGACGGGCCTGCCCGCACGCCGGCTCATCGCGCGGTTACGCCGTCTCGATTCGGCCGATCAGCAGGTACTCCAGCAAGGCCTTCTGAGTGTGCAGTCGGTTCTCGGCCTCGTCCCAGACGACGCTCTTGGGCCCATCGATCACGTCGGCCGTGACTTCCTCGCCGCGGTGCGCGGGCAGGCAATGCATGAACAAAGCATTTGGCTTTGCGAGCGCCATCATCTCCGCATCCACCCGGAAATCGGCGAAGTCCTGCTTTCGCTCGTCCGTCTCGTCTTCGAACCCCATGCTGGTCCACACGTCGGTGGTCACGAGGTCCGCGCCTCGAACCGCGTCGTGCGGATCGGCGAAACGTTCCAAATGAGGACCGTAATCCGCAGCCCGTTCGCCTTCGAGCTCGTAACCCGGCGGTGAGGCGACGTGAAGCTTGAAACCCAGAATGCGCGCGGCCTGCAGCCATGTGTTGCAGACGTTGTTCGAGTCTCCGACCCAGGCCACCGTGCAACCGCTGATCGAGCCTCGGTGCTCCATGTAGGTGAACACGTCGCCGAGAATCTGGCAGGGATGAAACTCGTCGGTCAGCCCGTTGATCACGGGGACGCGGGAATTGGCGGCGAAGCGCTCGATGATCGCCTGCTCGAAGGTGCGTATCATGACGATGTCGACCATGCGCGTGATCACGCGCGCGACATCCTCGATCGGCTCGCCACGGCCGAGCTGCGTGTCGCGCGTGGCCAGATTGATCGCATGGCCGCCGAGCTGCATCATGCCGGCCTCGAACGATACCCGCGTGCGCGTGGAGTGCTTCTCGAACACCATGGCTAGTGTCCGATCGGCGAGCGGGCGATACGGCTCGTAGCGCTTGAAGCGCTCCTTTATCCAGCGCGCCCGCTCGAACACGTACTCGATCTCGGTTCGAGAAAAGTCGCTGAACTGAAGAAAATGCCGCACTGACACGAGGCTTTCCTAGGCCGCCGAGCGCGCGGGTGTGCCGGCGAGAAAACCCCGAATCAGGGGCACGAGGGTCGATAACAGCAGATCCGCGTGTTCGACGCCGAACGACAGTGGCGGCACGAGACGCACCACGTTGTCGGCCGTGACGTTGATGATCAGGCCGCGCTCCAGTGCCTGGCCGACCAGCTCGCCGCAGTTGCGGTCGAGCTCGATGCCGATCATGAGGCCCTTGGCGCGTATCTGCACGAAACCCTGAAGGCTGGAGAGCTCGTCGTGCAGGCGCCCGACGAGGTACGCGCCCGCGGACGCGGCATTCTCGATCAGTCGCTCTTCCTCGATGATGTCCAGAACGGCCAATGCGGCCGCGCATGCGAGCGGGTTGCCGCCGAACGTCGAGCCGTGCTTGCCGGGTTCGAAGAGCTTCGCGGCGGGACCGGCCGCGAGGCATGCTCCAATCGGCATGCCGCCGCCGAGGCCCTTCGCCAGCGGCATCACATCGGGGAGGATTCCCGAATGCTGGTGTCCGAACCACTTCCCGGTGCGCCCGATTCCGGTCTGGACTTCGTCGAGCATCAGGAGCCAGCCGTTCTGGTCGCAGATCGCACGCAGCTCGCGAAGATAATTCTCGGCCGGAATATGGATCCCGCCTTCGCCGGTGATGGGTTCAACGAGCATTGCGACCACGTTCTTGTTGTTGGCCGCAACGTGGCGGACCGCTTCGACATCGTCGTAGGGCACACGGGCGAATCCGGCGAGCAACGGCTCGAACCCTGCCTGCACCTTGCGGCTACCGGTGGCCGTCAGGGTTGCCATCGTGCGGCCGTGAAAGCTCCCCTCGGTCACGATGATGGTCGGCACATCGATGCCTTTCTTGTGGCCGTAGAGCCGGGCGAGCTTGATGGCAGCCTCGTTGGCCTCGCAGCCCGAATTGCAGAAGAACGCGTTGTCCATGCCCGAGAGCGCGCACAGCCGGTCCGCAAGCTTCTCCTGCAGCGTGATATGGAAAATGTTCGATGTGTGGATAAGACTGTGGGCCTGGTCCGAGATCGCCTTTGCGAGCTTCGGATGGCAATGGCCCACGCTTATGACGGCCACGCCCGCCAGCGCGTCCAGGTAGCGCTTGCCGTCGGCATCGATCAGAAAAACGCCTTCCCCCCGCGTGAAGGCAAGCGGTTGCCGCGCATAAGTGCTCATGACGTGGGACATGGCCGTACCTGTCGCTCGTGGAATGTGAAGCCGCTACATTTAGCCGAATCGACCGCCGCACGCAAGGCCAAGGCGTCGATCCCCGGCGCGAGCACATCGTGCCCAACGACCGCCCGGATCGCGCCGCCTTGCTCGATTGACCGCAGTGCTGCCACGGGCGCTCGTAACGGCGAGAGTGTGAAAACGATCCCCAACGAGTCGAAACGGCCAGCGGTAGCGTTCGAGCGTTTGATCGGTTCTCGCAGCGTTACCGCGCCGTCGCCGATCCTCAGGATCTTGCTGGTCAACTGATCCAAAGCATGCCTTGGCTGCCCCCTGCGAGGCGGGCGACGGGGCGGAAGTCGTTCGGCCGACGAGGCGGAAAAATCTGTCTGCTAGAATCATTCGATGGAATTCGGAGCGCGGCCGCGCGGCGCATCGCGAAACACCCGACGGTCGACGTGACCGGTGGCGAACCTGTGTCGACGTCCACGGGGCAGTCGATTGACTGCTGGAGGAGGCCCACGAGCCGGCGAGGCAGGCTGTCCTTACTTCGGCAGGGTCCGAGCAGAGGCAAAGTGCCGGTAGGTTTGCGACGCCCCTCTCGGAAGGGCTCTTGTCGGGGCGATGATCCGGCCTCAGGCCATTGCCTTGATGGCCGCGGCGAGGCGGCTCTTGTTTCGGGCCGTCATGTTCTTGTGCACGATGCGCTTGCCGGCGGTGGAGTCGAGCACGCTGGTGGCCGATTGCAACGCATTCTGCGCGGCGCTCTTGTCGCCGTCGGCGATCGCCTTGCGCACCCGCTTGATCGCCGTGCGCATGCGTGAACGCAGGCTGGCGTTGTGCTCTCTGCGAACCTCGCTCTGACGCGCGCGCTTCTGGGCTGACTTGATGTTTGCCATGAAATCCTCGGGGGGAGCGGAAAAAAGGGTGAAATCATACGGTTGTTATCCGGTTTTGACAAGGCGAGGACCACGGGTCGCAGTACCGGCGGGAGCGCGCACGGCTCTCGGGTCCGTCCGCGCTGAGCGCGCAAGGCCACACAGCGAATGAACCTGCTGAAGGCGCTCGCGACCGTCAGCAGCATGACCCTGCTGTCGCGCATCCTGGGTTTCGTCCGCGATGCCGTGATCGCGCGGGTTTTCGGTGCCGGGGCAGTCACCGATGCATTTTTCGTCGCGTTCAAGATTCCGAACCTGTTGCGCCGCCTTTTCGCCGAGGGCGCGTTCTCGCAGGCCTTCGTCCCGGTCCTGGCCCAATTCAAGAATCAACGCGGGGATCAGGCAACGCGCTGCCTGATCGATCATGTCGCGACCTTGCTCTTCCTCGCGCTGGCGGCCGTCACCGTTGCCGGCATCTTGGCCGCACCGGCCATCATCTACCTCACCGCGCCCGGGTTCGCCGCGGATCCCGCGAAGCGGGCGCTGACGATCGATCTGCTGCGGATCGTCTTTCCATACATCCTGTTCATTTCAATGACCTCGTTCGCGGGCGGAATTCTCAATACCTACAGCCGGTTCATGGTGCCGGCGTTCACGCCAGTGCTGCTCAATCTGAGCTTCATCGTCTTCGGGCTGGCGCTGGCGCCGTACTTCTCGCCGCCGATCGAGGCGCTGGCCTGGGCCGTCTTTTGTGGCGGGGTCGCGCAGCTTGCCTTTCAGTTGCCCTTTCTTGCCCGGCTGGGCGTGCGGCCGCGGTTCAGGCTCGATCTGCGCGATGAGGGCGTCTGGCGCATCCTGCGGTTGATGGCACCGGCTGCGTTCGGTGTTTCGATCGCACAGGTGAGCCTCCTCATCAATGTCGTGTTCGCATCGTTTCTTGTCACAGGCAGCGTCTCATGGCTCTACTACGCCGATCGACTGATGGAGTTTCCGAGCGGCATGCTCGGCGCGGCGCTCGGGACGATCCTGCTGCCGAGTCTGGCCAGGGCGCACGCCAATGCGTCGATCGAGGAATACGCGCGCCTGCTCGACTGGGGACTGCGGTTGACGCTTCTGCTGGCGCTGCCGGCCGCAGTGGCTCTCGCTGTCCTCGCGGTGCCCCTGATAGCGACCCTGTTCATGCACGGGGAATTTCAGGCGCACGACGTGCTGATGACACGAAATGCGGTCGTCGCGTACAGCGTCGGGCTGGTCGGCATCATTCTGGTCAAGATCCTCGCTCCGGGCTTCTATGCCCGGCAGGATATCCGCACACCGGTCAAGTTCGCCGTGATTACGCTGGCAGTCACACAGCTGATGAACCTGGCGTTCATCTGGCCGCTGAAGCACGCGGGCCTCGCCCTCGCGATAGGTCTCGGCGGTTGCATCAACGCTGGATTGCTGTATCGCGGGCTGCGCCGCGCAGGCATCTATCGTCCTGAGCCTGGCTGGTCGAGCTTCGCCCTGCGTCTACTGGTCGCCATTGGCGCGATGAGCCTGCTGCTGTGGCTGTCGGCCGAGAGGACCCAGTGGTGGTTGGATGCGCCCGCGACGGCCCGGGTGCTTCGACTCGCCGGCATCGTGACGCTCGGTGCGGCCGGTTATTTCCTCACGCTGTGGCTGCTCGGTTTTCGAATTCGCGATTTCATGCGTCGCGCCGCCGAATGATCCGCGAGGCGGGGCGTGGGCGAGCCGGTTTAGCCGGAGCGTTGCACCGCGCTCGCTTCGCTACCGCGAAGCAGCAAAAGCACGGTAACATGCAAACTTTTGCCGGCGAAATCATGCGCGTATACCGAACCATTCCGGCGCGCGCCGATCTTCCCCTCGCGCTTACCATAGGCAACTTCGACGGTGTCCATCTCGGTCACCGTGCGATGCTCGATCGGCTCAAGCGGGAAGCGGCTGCACGCGAGCTGCCGGCTGCCGTCATGACCTTCGAGCCGCATCCGCGTGAATTCTTCGCGCCGGACCAGGCTCCGACCCGGCTCTCGTCGCTGCGCGAGAAACTGGAGATGTTGGCCGCGCTCGGTGTCGACAGGACCTACGTCTGCCGGTTCACCTACGATTTCGCCCGGACCCCGGCCGAAGAATTCGTGGCGCGGGTTCTCGTGCAAGGCTTGGGGGTGCGCTGGCTGCTCGTTGGCGACGACTTCCGCTTTGGCGCGCGGCGCGCGGGGGACATGCAGCTGCTATCGGCGCTTTCACAGCGACACGGCTACGAGGTCCATTCCATGGCTTCAGTGGTGGCGGACGGGCGCAGGGTGTCGAGCACGGCGGTTCGGGAAGCGCTGAGCGACGGCGACCTGGAGCTTGCCGCGCAACTGCTCGGACGCCCTTATCTGATCAGCGGCCGCGTGGTTCGCGGGGACCGCATCGGCAGGACCCTGGGCTTTCCGACCGCGAACGTGCGGATGCGCCACAACCGGCCGCCGCTTTACGGGATATTCGCGGTTCGGGTGCACGGGCTCGGACCGCGTCCTGTCAACGGCGCTGCGAGCCTGGGGGTGCGTCCGACGGTGGATACGCGGGGCGTGCCGGTGCTGGAAGTGCACCTGCTCGATTTCGAGCGCGATATCTACGGGCGGCACGTTCAGGTGGAATTCCTGCACAAGCTTCGCGACGAACAGAAGTACCCGGACCTCGAAAGTCTGCGCAAGCAGATCGCTGTCGATGTCGCGCAGATCCGCCGCTTCTTTTCCCGAGAGGACCTGCCGCTGCAGGCGAGCAATGCGGCGAACTCGGCGTAACACGCCATTGGCGGGCGCCGGGTGCCGACGAGCCAGACCATGACCGACTATAAGAAGACACTCGATCTGCCGGATACTGCGTTTCCGATGCGCGGAGACCTGGCACGGCGCGAACCAGCGATGCTGCAGCGCTGGCAGCAAGAGAGTCTGTACGCGCGCATAAGGGAGGCACGGCGCGGTCGCCCGCGATTCATCCTGCACGATGGTCCGCCCTACGCGAACGGCGACATTCACATCGGTCACGCGGTCAACAAGATACTGAAGGACATCATCGTCAAGACCCGGACGCTGATGGGCTTCGATGCGCCCTATGTGCCCGGCTGGGATTGCCATGGCATGCCGATCGAAGTCCAGATCGAGAAGGATCACGGCAAGAACCTTCCCCCCGAGCAGACGCAGCGGCTGGCCCGCGCTTACGCCACTGAACAGATTGCGCGCCAGAAAGCGGATTTCATTCGCCTCGGCGTGCTCGGGGACTGGGATCGGCCGTACCGGACGATGGATTTCGGCAACGAGGCCAACGAGATCCGCGCCCTCGGCCGGCTGTTGGCCAAGGGGTATCTCTTTCGCGGGCTCAAGCCCGTCAACTGGTGCTTCGATTGCCGTTCCGCCTTGGCCGAGGCCGAGGTCGAGTACGCGGACAAGAAGGACATCGCGGTCGATGTCGGCTTTCCGATCGCGCAGCCGAGCGCGCTGGCCCATGCCTTCGGATTGGACACCCTCCCCGAGGTCCGCTGTTACGCCGTCATCTGGACGACGACGCCGTGGACGCTGCCCGCCAACCAGGCGCTGAACGCCCATCCCGAGCTCACGTACTGTCTGGTCGCCACGTCCAAGGGCCTGCTCGTGCTGGCCGACGCGCTGGTCGAATCCTGTCTCGAGCGCTATGCGCTGACCGGCGAAGTGATCGCGCGATGCGTCGGCAAAGCGCTGGAGCGCATCGAGTTCCGTCACCCGTTCTATGATCGAAGCTCACCCGTCTTCCTTGGGACCTACGTCACCACGGAGCAGGGCACGGGTATCGTGCACAGCGCGCCGGCCTATGGCGTCGAGGATTTCCTGTCGTGCCGTCACTATGGAATGAGCGATGACGAGATCCTCAATCCGGTGATGTCGGATGGCCGTTACGCCGAGTCTCTGCCCCTGTTTGGCGGCATGCACATCTGGGAGGCGAATCCAAGAATCGTCGAGACGCTGCGGCGGGCCGGCGTGCTGTTCGCGTCCGAGGACAGCGTGCACAGCTACATGCATTGCTGGCGGCACAAGACCCCCGTGATCTACCGGGCGACCACGCAATGGTTCGCGGGCATGGACGAGGTGCCGGGCTTTGCAGGCGCACGGCCCTCGGAACCGCTGCGGGTGACCGCGCTCCGAGCCGTCGAGGCGACGGAGTTCTTTCCGGACTGGGGCAAGGCGAGGCTCCATGCAATGATCGCCGGCCGTCCGGATTGGACGCTGTCGCGGCAGCGGCAGTGGGGGGTGCCGATGCCCTTCTTCGTGCATCGGGAAACCGGTGCGCTGCATCCGCGAACGTTGGAAATACTCGAAAGCGTTGCCGCGCGAGTAGAAAAGGAAGGCATCGAGGCGTGGCAGAAGATCGGCCCGGCGGATCTCCTGTCCGGTGATGCGGAGCACTACGAAAAGGTGCGCGACACCCTGGACGTGTGGTTCGACTCCGGCGCCACGCACGAAACGGTGCTCGGCGGCCCGGATAACCGCGCTCGCGGCTCGCATGCCGATGCCCTCAGTTTTCCGGCGGATCTTTATCTGGAGGGATCCGACCAGCATCGAGGCTGGTTTCACTCGTCGCTCCTCGTTTCGTGCATGCTGAACGGCGTGGCGCCCTACCGGAGTTTGCTCACGCATGGGTTCGTCGTCGATGGCGACGGGCGCAAGATGAGCAAGTCGCTGGGCAACGTGATCGCGCCACAGAAAGTGGTCGGGACGCTCGGCGCCGACATCCTGCGCCTGTGGGTCGCGTCGACCGATTACTCCGGCGAGCTCTCCATCTCCGACGAGATCCTCAAGCGGGTGGTCGAGAGCTATCGGCGGATTCGAAACACGCTGCGCTTTCTTTTGGCAAACCTGTCGGACTTCGACCCGGCGCGGCACGCCTTGCCGCCCTCCGACTGGGCCGAGGTCGACCGGTACGCGGTCGCGCGGCTCGCCCGTCTGCAGAGCGAACTCGACAGGGAGTACGAGCAGTACCGGTTTCACATCATTGCGCACCGGCTGCACGAGTACTGCTCCGAGCATCTCGGCGCGTTCTATCTCGACATCCTGAAGGACCGCTTGTACACGGCGGGGACCAATTCGCGCGCCCGCAGAGCGGCGCAGAACGCGCTCTATCACATCGCCCATACCGTCGTGCGGTTGTTCGCGCCCATATTGAGCTTCACGGCGGAGGAGGCGTGGGGACATCTGCCCGACAAGCCGAAAGACAGCGTGTTCCTGCAGGAGTGGCATGCGAATCCCGCGATCGAGGATGCCGAGGTGATTTGCGAGCGCTGGGAGAAGCTGCTCGGATTGCGCTCGGACGTCAGCAAGGAGCTGGAGCGTCTGCGCGTCGCGGGCCGAATCGGCTCGGCGCTTGCCGCGGAGGTCGAGCTTTACCTCGGTTCGGACGAGGAGCGCGATGTGCTGGAGCGCTTCGGCAACGATCTGCGGTTCGTGTTCATCACGTCCGCAGTGCGCATACTGCACGATGCGCATCCGGACGCCGTGCCGAGCCGACTGAAGGGGGTTTCGATACGCGTGCTGCCGAGTGACGGTGCGAAGTGCGAACGTTGCTGGCACTATCGGCACGATGTCGGCATCGCACCCGATCACGTCGGGCTCTGCGGCCGGTGCGTCAGCAACCTCTATGGTGACGGTGAGCCTCGCCCGTATGCCTAGCAACCCTCGTCTCGTGGCATGGCTCCTGCTCGGTGGTGTGATTACTGCCGCCGATCAGCTCACCAAGTGGGTCGTCGAAGCG
>Ga0105107_10002095_pt1 | contig 13116 bp, 10 predicted proteins | sample PPLLaktember2015_6_FD_79335 | JGI IMG/M metagenome (GOLD analysis project Ga0105107, IMG submission 79335) | Freshwater sediment microbial communities from Prairie Pothole Lake near Jamestown, North Dakota, USA - PPLs Lake P8 Core (1) Depth... | ecosystem: Environmental > Aquatic > Freshwater >...
AGATTATTTTCCGGTACAATTTCAGTCCCTTTGAACTTATTGCCAAAAGAATAACCGGCTGCTAACTGGGTAGTGAAATAAAAATTGCCTCTGAACATGTTGTCTGTAAGAGTGAAATCTTTAAATGCTCCCGCATATGCTACTGAGCTTTTATCCATGTACTGGTAAAATAAATTTTCTCCCTCTTCCGTAAGTATCCTGGTATACCACAGTTTGGTATCAAAACCTGCAATTAATCCGATGTTCCTCAAAGGCTCCTTAAATGAGAGACTTAGTCCTGTGTAGATATCATGCATTGTGGCTTTCGTTGAGAGGAGCAATGCCATCTGATCAAATCCCGGATCGTATTTTCCCGGGAAATTGTTTTTCTCAAGCATGTTTATGATTTCTTTTTTCCTGTATTTGGATGCGATATCATAAGGATCCGGTGTTTCCCGGTCAGGGTTTGCCCATTTATCTCCGGCTTTGATCAGCAATTCCGTTGCCTGAATCTGATCAGATTTAATTGAGAGGCATAAAGCATCCCAGTTGTAAATGTTTTTCTCATAAATGTCGACACCTTTTTTTCGAAGCAAGTTAAGCATCAGGGTATCACCATTTTGAGCTGCAATGAGAAACGGTGTGAATCCCTCATTATCCCTGGCTTCCATATTGGCTCCATGCTGGATCAGCAGGTCGGCAATATCAGGGTAGCCGGCCCATATAGCGGCCATGAGCGGGGTTGTTCCGTCATCATCTTTAATATCTGTTTCTGCTTCATAATATAAAAACAGGTCGACAAAATAGAATAGACCATAGATAGAAGCACGGTGAAGCAGGGTTGCACCATTCCGGTCCTGGTAGTTGATATCCGCACCTGCCCTGATTAAAGCTTCGGCAATATCAAGATCTCTTACACTTACGGATATAAGCAGCGGAGTCTCCCTGAGCATCGCAACCTTATTTACATCGGCCCCATACTGGATGAGCATATTTACTGCTTCAGGTTTTTTGTTAATTATCGCAAAGTAAAGGGGTGTGGCACCCTCGGGGGTTTCGACATCGACCTCCGCACCCGCTTTAATAAGTCTTTCAATTTCAGAGCTATATCCCAACGACGCAGCCATTGTCAGGTTATATTCCAGTGCCCCGTCGTAAAAGAGGGGAAGATAGCTTGAGGTGTCAATAGCGTCTGGCTGGGCAGTTAAACGGCCGGCAAGACATAAAATCACTGCCGAAATTACCAGACGCGTTACTGATCTTTTACCTGACATTTTGCAAAGTTAATTCTTTGATTTTTTATTTCAATCATCCGAAGCCAATGTAAAACAAATATTTTGAGAATAAAATGAAACAATAATTAATAATTTTTAAAGATTTCTATTATTCTGACCGGAATACTTATATTTTTGCGTTTGAAAACAGATTACTATTTGTTAAGGATCAGGAAAATATTATTGGTAGTACTTTTTGCCACAGTGGTTGGTTATAATCCGGGTGCTGTTGAAAAGGTCAGTATTCTTACTGACGATTTTGTGCCGGGAAATGTAAGGCTGACCAATGATAATTCATCCGGAAGCGAATTCGCCGCGATTGAAAAGAACCTGAGGTTGTTCATGAAGAAATGGTCAATTGCCGGCGCCTCTGTTGCCGTATCAAAGAATGGTAAACTGGTATATGCCAGGGGATTCGGTTATTCAGACACAATTACAAAAGAAGAGGTTCAACCCTACAATAAGTTCCGCATAGCCAGTATTTCAAAGCTGGTTACTGCCATTGCAATAATGAAACTCTGTGAGGAAGGAAAACTGTCGTTAAACAGCACGATTTTCGGACCTGATGCAATCCTCAATGATCCTTATTTCAGCAATCCCAAAGATAAAAGAGCCTTCAGGATTACCGTTGCACATTTGCTCAGTCATGAAGGCGGATGGTCGCAGAGATGGGGCGATCAGATGTTCATGCCCCTTACAATTGCCGATAAGATGGGATTGAGACCGCCTGTCGAAACGAAAGAAATAGTCAGATTTGCCCTCGATAAAAGGCTCCATTTTACACCCGGAACTGGCAGATCATATTCAAATCTTGGCTACAGTATTCTTGGTCTGGTAATTGAAGAAGTATCGGGAATGCTTTATGAAGATTATTGCAGAAAATATGTCCTTGAACCTGCCGGGATATTCGATATGACTCTTGCCCGAAACCTCGCTTCGGAGAAGGCTCCATATGAGGTAACCTATCATACACCACCTGATATTATACCGAAACCTTCAATATATGGTACCGGGGAACTGGTATCACCAAGTTACGGAGGCAATGACATTGAAGCTCTCGGCGGAGCAGGTGCATGGCTCGCAACTGCCCCCGACCTGATAAGGCTGCTTCTGGCAGTGGATGGTTTCGACACCAGACCGGATATTCTTAGTCATGAGAGCATTGAACTGATGACAGATCAACAGAATGATCTGGCTCCATTAGGCTGGAAAACAACGATTTATAATGGTACCTGGTGGAGAACAGGATCATTCCCCGGAAGCGCCGGTATGATGAAGCGGCAGGCTGACGGAACCGGCTGGGTGGTCTTATTCAATTCAAGCGCCTGGAATGGCCCCGAAATCCATTCTTACGTCAATAACCTGATGTACAGGGTGGTATCAGAGTTGAACAAGCAGCCCGAACGGGACCTGATGGACTATTCTCTTCCTGTACCCCTTACAGCCGGCTTAACTGATCAATAATCCTTTCGGACATGTGCTTTTCGGTTAACGTTAATCTTGTTAAAGAAGAGATTGAGAACAGATATGGCGTTGACTTCCCCGATAAATACCGGTACGAGCCCAGCTATTATTATCATGCATTCAGCCTCCCCGAAATACCGGTAATATGTTCCGATAAACCGGGCATTGCACGGTTACTTAAGTGGGGGTTGATACCACCGTGGGTGAAAAGTCCGGAAGATGCCGATGCCATAAGAATGAAAACATTTAATGCAAGATCTGAAAGTATCGAAACAAAACCCTCTTTTTCTCCTTCCTTTAAATCGAAACGATGCCTCATACCAGTCAAAGGTTTTTACGAGTGGCAGCATATTGGTAAAGAAAAAATACCCTGGTATATCTTTAGTAAAGATATTGAGATATTTACGCTTGCCGGACTTTACTCGGATTGGCTGAATAAGCAAAACGGCGAGATTATCAGCACCTTCACAATCATAACAACCGATGCTAATGATCTTCTGGCTGAAATACATAACACAAAAAAAAGGATGCCTGCAATTCTCTCTGTGGAGGAGGAAAAAAGGTGGATTGACCTTTCCATTACACCTTCAGAAGCTGCAGGATTGCTTAAACCCTGCCCTCCTGATATTCTAAAGGCTCATACAATAGGTCCTCTTATAAGCAACAGGTATGCCGACAAAAACTCACCTGAAGTAATAAGGGAGTTTCCCAGGGAGAAGAAAGACCTGTTGTTTTAAAATTCAACGACTTTCTGAGATCATTTTCGCCCGATTTCCACGGGTTAATCGCTTTTAAACAATTGCTTACAGCCAATTGTTTCATTTTTTTCCTAAATTGGCAGACAAACTCAATTTAATTTCTTCCAGTCATGAATCTAAAACATAAAATCTCAGTCATACTGTTTTCAATATACTTAACGGTATCCGGCCAGAATGAAGCAAGATTACTCAGGTTTCCGGCAATAAGCAGCGATAAAATCGTTTTCAGCTATGCCGGCGATCTGTATTCGGTCGATATTAATGGCGGCCTTGCCAGAAAACTGACAACGGATGCCGGTTATGAGATTTTCCCAAAGTTCTCTCCCGATGGCAGGTCAATTGCATTCACAGGGCAGTACGACGGGAACAGTGAGGTTTTTCTAATACCGGGTGCAGGCGGAAATCCAAAGAGACTCACGCATACGGCTACCCTGACAAGGGATGATATCGGAGACAGAATGGGACCGAATAACATTGTGATGGCATGGACCCCGGATGGAAATAATATAGTCTACAGGTCGAGACGATATTCAACCAGCGATTTCCTGGGACAACTATTTATGGTATCGCCGGAGGGGGGAATGTCGAAGGAATTGCCTCTTACAAAAAGCGGATTCTGTTCATATTCTCCCGACGGGAAGAAACTTGCCTTTAACTGGGTATTCCGTGAATTCAGAACCTGGAAGTACTATCAGGGAGGGATGGCTGACGATATCAGGATCTATGATTTTGACTCGGGTAATGTTGAGAAGATCACTGACACCAAGGCGCAGGACATAGAACCTATGTGGATCGGTGATGAGATCTTTTTCCTCTCTGACCGGGACAGAATCATGAACCTTTTCGTTTACAATATGGTAACCCGGCAGAGCGAGAAAGTAACAAACTTCGATACTTATGATATAAAGTTCCCTTCATGCAGTAAAGATCATATCGTCTTCGAGAACGGGGGCTATATTTATAAGATGAATGCCAAAACACGTAAACCTGAAAAGGTAACGATCTATATAGCTGACGATTATGAGGCTGACAGAGTGGTATTAAAGGATGCTTCACAGAGAATTACCGCAGTAAACTCCTCACCCGATGGTGAAAGGGTGGTAATCAGCGCACGCGGGGATATATTCAATGTGCCTGTAAAAGAAGGTGTTACAAGAAATATTTCAGCCACCTCCGGAGTGCATGAAAGAAATGCAGAATGGTCACCGGATGGAAAAAATATAGCCTGGATCTCAGATGCGACAGGCGAATTTGAGATTTGGATTCAGGAAGCCGACAGATCCGAACCTGCTTCACGCCTGACCAAAGATCAGAATACGTTTATTTTCGATTTTGACTGGTCGCCTGATAGCAAAAAGATCCTTTACATAACAAAAAAGAATGATCTGAGATATGTTGATGTCAAAACAGGTAAGATCACAATAGTCGATAAATCACAAAAAGGTCCTGGTTATGATGCAAGCTGGTCACCCGACAGTAAATGGATCACGTTTGCAAGACCGGATATCGATTTCACGGTTATCAGGATTTACAATCTTGAAACTGCTAAGTCAACGGAAATTACCGACAGCTGGTATTACTCCGGGAATCCTGTTTTCAGCCGTGATGGCAAATACCTTTTTTTCGTTTCCGAAAGGGATTTCAATCCAATCTACAGCGAGACCGAATTTAATCACGCTTATGTTGATATGAACAGGATCTATCTTGTAACACTTTCAAAAGATACTCCTTCCCCCTTTGCTCCGGTTGATGATCAGGTAAAAGAACCTGAACCTGAAGTAAAAACACCGCCGGCTAAGGAAAAAAATAAGAAAGCCCCTGAAAGTGAGAAACCTGAAAACGAAACTAAAGACATTAAGATTGACCCCGACGGGATCATGGTCAGGATTGTTTCGCTTCCGGTCAAGGCTGCCAGCTACAGTAATCTGCAGTCAGTCGGGGATAAATTATTTTACAGTATGAATTCACGTCTGGGTGATGACGGTCCTGTGGCAAAATATTACGATCTGAAGGAAAAGAAGGAGGTTGAGGTAGGGCAGAGGATCTCCCTTGAGGTTGTGCCAAGCGGAAAGAAAATGCTGGTCCGCCAGGGCGGGAAATATGGAATCGTGCCAATTCCGACCGGTAAAGTCGAGCTGAAGGAAACAATAAGCACCGATAACATGCAGGTGATGGTAAATCTGGAAGAAGAGTGGGAGAATATCTTCAATGAATCGTGGAGACAAATGAGAGACTTCTTTTATGATCCCGGAATGCATGGTGTGGACTGGAAGAAAATGCATGATAAATATGCAGTCATGCTTCCGTATGTAAATCACAGGTCGGATCTTACTTACCTGATCGGCGAGATGGTCGCCGAGCTCAGCGTGGGTCATGCATACGTCATGAATGGAGAACGAACGATGCCTGAGAGGATTGAGACAGGGCTTCTTGGAGCCAAACTGAGCAAGGATCCTTCTGGTTATGCCAGGATTGACAGAATACTTGAAGGGGCAAACTGGAGCCCGTCGCTTGTATCTCCGCTGACAGTTGCAGGAATCAATGCCAAAAACGGTGATTTTATTCTTGAAGTGAACGGAGTGGCAGTCAACAAAGTAAATGATATTTATGAACTTTTGGTCGGAAAGGCAGGTAAGCTTGTTGAGCTGACAATAAGTCCGAAACCTGATCTTGCCGGAAGCCGTAAAGTTATTGTCAAACCGATAGCATCTGAATCGGAACTATACTACTACAACTGGGTTCAGAATAATACCCGGAAAGTGAGCGAAGCAACCAACGGACGGGTAGGATATATCCATATTCCTGATATGCAGGCGAGGGGATTGAACCAGTTTGTGGAGCACTTCTATCCACAGCTTAGTAAGGAAGCTCTGATTATAGATGACCGAAGCAACGGAGGCGGTAATGTATCCCCAATGATCATTGAAAGGTTGATGCGGAAGATAACTTATGCAACAATGAATACCGGATCCAAAGTGGGTGATGTCAATCCGCGGGGTACACACCTCGGACCTAAAGTTGCTATTTGCGATAAATATTCGGCATCAGACGGAGACCTGTTTGCATACAGGTTCAAATATAACAAAATAGGTACTGTGATCGGGACCAGGACCTGGGGAGGTGTTGTTGGCATTTCCGGACCTGTGCCCACGATCGATGGCGGAAGCATTAACACACCCTCATGGGCGCCTTTTGCTGCTGATGGAAGCAGCTTTATAATTGAAGGATACGGTGTCGATCCGGATATTGTTGTTGAGAATGATCCTCACAAGGAATTTCTCGGACAGGATGACCAGCTTGATAAGGCGATAAGCGTTGCACTTGAAAAGCTGAAAACAGAAGCCGTAAAAGTTCCGACAATTCCGCCGTACCAGGATAAAAGCGGGAAGAAATAGGAGTTATTAGTTATTGGTTATTGGTTATTTGTTCCTTGCACCTGAACCCTGAACCAGTCGATGCCTGAAATACGTTGACCGAAAAAATGGTTAACGATATGACAAAAGTAAGTTATTTTGATCACGAAAATAAGCCTAACTGCCATAGGAATTTTAGTGAGGATTTTAAGAAGAAGAAAATAAGGGAATTAGAGAGAAATATATCATCAGTTCCCGATATTTGTAAGACCTACTCTGTGAGCAGGACATCAGTTTATAGATGGATTTACAAATACTCGGCAATGGCAAAAAAACAAGTAAAACAGGTAGTTGAAGCTAAGAGCGACACACAAAAGATTAAAGCTCTTCAAGAGAGAATTAAAGAGCTAGAGAGGATCGTTGGGCAAAAGCAATTATTGCTTGAGTTTAAGGATAAAATGATAGAGATAGCAGAAGCTACGTATGGTGTTGATATCAAAAAAAAAGTAGGTTTCAGGCTCTCGTCTGGTACTACTTCAACCGGGAAGGACACCGAAAAAAGTTGAGTAATCTCTATAAAGTATTAGGCATAAGCAAACAGTCTTTTCATCAGATGTTAGACCGAAGGAGATATAAGTTTGAAGAGCAGGAGCAATTGATTCCTCTGATCAATGAGATCCGTCGGGATCATCCTCGTATGGCAGCCAGGGATATCTACATAAAGCTTCAACCCAGCTGCATGGGTAGAGATCAGTTTGAACGCTTCTGCATGGACTCAGGGTACAGGATTAAAAAGCTAAGGAATTTTAGAGTTACAACAAATAGCCTTGGAGTTACCCGGTTCCCGAACATGATAAAGGATATTGAAGTTACACGTGTAAACCAGGTTTTTGTGAGTGACATAACTTACTTTGATATTGGACTAAATACCTATTACCTTACCTTCATTATGGACTTATTTAATCGTGAGATAGTGGGATGGTCAGAAAGTGATAATCTTCGCACTGAGAGTACTACGTTACCGGCTCTACATAGATTAATTAAAGAACGTGGCAGGGCAAATTTAAAAGGAGCAATCCTGCACTCAGATGGTGGAGGGCAGTACTACTGCAATGAGTTCAAAGCGCTCACGAAAGAGTTAAAAATGATAAACTCGATGACCGAAGAGAAAGTGTACGAAAACTCACATGCCGAAAGATTAAACGGAATAATCAAAAACAACTATCTTTATCCATATGGGCCAACAGACAGAAGATCACTTAAGAAGCTATTAGATAAGGCAGTACTAATGTATAATACAGGAAAACCACACAAAGCTTTAGGAAAACTAACACCAAAATCATTTAAAGATACCATTGATAACGAGGATAACTCTGCGAGTAATCTCCCGTTATCAACAGTAAATCATCATCATAATAAAAGAAGTAAATTAAGTAATAAAAAGGTCAACGTTATTTAGGCATTGACTACCATGTACCCTGTACCCTGTACCCTGTACCCTGTACCTTGTTCCAATCATAAGTTATTGGGCTACAAAATGATAGGTAAGGGTACCCGGTTGTATCTTCGGGGACTTGATATCCGGATTGAAACGGGAGATCAGTGCTGTTTTCAGCGCTGTCTCAACAAGGCAGGGATCAGATGCAGTGCTGACGGTTTCAATGATTTTAGCTTCCTCTACGATACCTTTCTGATTTACAAGTATTGACAGAACAACTTTTCCGGAGCCCTGGCATTTATAAATCGGGATTGGCAGGTACATATGGTGACGACCGGTCAGGTCGTAATAAATTCTGGTCGGTCCCTGGTAATTAGAAGCCATCTCCCGGGAATCCTGTTCAATCTCATCCTTCTGCTGGTTTTCCGCATCTCTTTCATATGCAAGCTTTTCGTCACCCGATTGTTCCAGTAATCTTTTTTGCTCATCTATGTAATTGTCCCGGGTAAGTTGTCCGCTCTTTATAAGTTCTTCCTTTACTTTATCAATGTAATCGGCCGGATCAATTTTTACATCGGGCCTGCTGGCTAGATTCCTCGCAATATTCAGCAATTCCTCGTCGCCCTGCAGAATACTTTCAATGCTTGACGCAGGCAGTTCAATAAGATTTTCTTCTTCATCAGATTCGACAGGAACAAACTCCACAACGAACTCATCTGAACGATCGATTTTCAGTTTATGAATCTGAAACGACATGAAGATAATTGCTGCAATAAGATGGACAATCACAGTTCCAAGAATACCTACAAGTTTGCTTCTCAGATTCTTCATAATGTGCAAAATTACACATAACCTAGTTCTTCTCCGCCTTCTTTTTCTTCTTCTTTATTACTTTAGCTTCTGTAGGTCTCTTAAATGAATGATTCTTCAGCAATCCTTTTCTTACTTCAGTTATGAATCTTGACCAGGCGAACGGATTGAGGAGATTGTTTACAGGATACTGATTCCGTGTTGCCATTGAACTGAAGTTTTGTTCCATTGCAGTTCTGTACCCCGCTTCGGGAGATATGGTGATATTAGTCTGGTTGGTTATTGCCACATAGATCGAAGCAAGGTTTTCATTCATATTCTGAATAATCGGGTCTACCGGTTTCTCTTTCGTCACATCCCTTATGAACTCATTATAGTTCCGCCAGGGAAGAATGGTGATCTCCTCTATAGGTATAGTATCGGCTTCGAGAACAATATCAACCATACAGCGTCTCTCTTCATAATCTTCAGGAATTACTGTATGGTATCTTTTAAATCCAAGCGCTCTGTAGAACACAGTATCGCCGGGAGTGCTTGTGATGGAATATATCCCCGACCTTTCGCTTACGGTTCCGCGCTGAAGCTTTTTGGATACGACCGCAACGCCCGCCACCGGCCTTCGGGATACATCTGAAATTATACCACTTAACTGTACAAATCTTTCAGGGCGAGTCGTCTGGCTACTCAGTGTTGAAAAAGTAAGTAAAAAAATTACTGTATATGTATATCTATTCAATATCAACCTTCTCCTGTGATTTATCCAACTTCACCATCTTGAACCTGCAAAATAAACATTATTGAGTGTAACGGGAAAGTTTTAACTTAATTTTAATAAATTCAAAAATTGAAATTTATGTCAGAAATGAAGAAATTACTCTTACTGGGTGACGAGGCTATTGCCCAGGGTGCCCTTGATGCGGGTCTGAGCGGCATGTATGCTTATCCCGGAACTCCTTCAACTGAAATTATGGAATATATTCAGGTATCAAAAACAGCATCGGAGGAAAATATTCACAGGGAATGGTCAGCGAATGAAAAAACAGCCATGGAGGCTGCACTTGGAATGTCATACACCGGAAAAAGAGCAATGGTGGCAATGAAGCATGTAGGACTCAATGTTGCATCAGATAGTTTTATCAACTCGGCTATAACCGGTGTTAACGGAGGTCTGATAGTGGTTTCAGCCGATGATCCCTCGATGCATTCCTCCCAGAATGAACAGGATTCAAGGTTTTATGGCAAATTCGCATTTGTACCCTGCTTCGAACCGTCAAATCAACAGGAAGCATATGACATGGTCTTTGATGCTTTTGAAATGTCGGAAAAATATAAGTTGCCGGTGCTTCTCAGGATAACTACAAGGCTGGCTCATTCAAGGGCCGGTATCGTTCTTGTAAAAAATCGTATACCTGAAAAGAAGATGAAACTGCCAGTAGACCCGCTTCAGTTTGTCCTGTTGCCGGCTCTTGCCAGAAAAAAATACAGGGCATTACTATCATCTTATGAATCAATGAAATATGATGCCAGAATTTCGAAGTATAACTCATTTTCAGATGGTACGAAAAGAGAGCTTGGGGTAATAACATGTGGTATTGCATATAATTATCTGATGGAAAACCTGAACGAAGTTCCGGTAGATCTTCCTGTACTTAAAATCTGTGTTTATCCCTTCCCGGTAGACCTCCTGAAGGAGATCACAAGCCGGTGTAAAGAGATACTGATTCTGGAGGAAGGATATCCTCTGATCGAAGAGGGATTACGTGGTTTACTTGACGATGGTATAAAAATAATGGGTCGTCTTGACGGAACTGTGCCAAGAGAAGGCGAACTGAATCCCTCGATTGTCGCTAAATCCCTGAGTTTACCGGTCAGTTACGGCATGACTGTACCCGGCCTTGTTAAGATGCGACCTCCTTCATTTTGTAAAGGATGCGGACATGCAGATACCTTTAATGCCCTGATAGAGGCCGTCAATCCATTCGGGCAGGGGAGGGTCTTTTCCGATATTGGATGTTATACACTTGGCGCCTTACCACCTTATAGCGTAATTAATTCATGCGTCGATATGGGAGCTTCAGTAACGATGGCAATCGGGGCTGCAGATGCAGGACTGATTCCCTCCGTGGCAGTAATAGGCGATTCCACATTCACACATTCTGGTATGACAGGATTACTTGATGCAGTGACCAAAAATTCACACGTTACAATAATTATTTCCGATAATCTCACAACAGGAATGACAGGTGGTCAGAGATCTCCGGCTACCGGAAAACTTGAGAAGATATGCTTCGGAATCGGAGTTGACCCCGGACATATAAGATCGATTATTCCGTTACGTAAGAATCATGAAGAAAACGTACGTATAATGAAAGAGGAATTTGAATACAAAGGAGTATCAGTCATCATTTCATCCAGGGAGTGTATTCAGACAGCCTCGAAGAGAAAAAAGGCTGAAACAGCCGGATAACAGGTAATGTGAAATTTTATGAAGAATGATATAATAATATCGGGAGTGGGAGGGCAGGGGATCCTTTCCATTGCAGCAGCTATAGGGCTGGCAGCTCTTGAAAATAATCTGTTCATGAAGCAGTCGGAAGTGCACGGGATGAGCCAGAGAGGCGGTGATGTTTACTCTCATATCAGGATTTCCGACAAGCCTGTATTGTCTGATCTGATCCCTCTCGGCAAGGCCGACCTCATAATTTCTGTCGAACCTATGGAGTCTCTGAGATATCTTCCCTGGCTCTCGGACCAGGGCTGGCTTGTTACAAGCTCGAATCCGTATATCAACATTCCTGAATACCCTGCCATTGAAGAGATCCTGAAGGAGATAAAAAAGGTTAAGAATAATGTAATTGTTGATGCTGACTCAATTGCAAAAGAAGCAGGTTCAGTGAGATCGGGAAATATTGTAATTCTGGGAACCGCATCACCCTTTATCGAAATACCCTTTAAAAGCCTTGAAGATGCTGTCAGGAACCTTTTCAGCCACAAAGGAGATGATGTAGTGGAAATAAACCTCAAGGCCCTGAAAGCCGGTCGTGATATTTCACAAATGTAAAAAAGGCTGCCTCATGGCAGCCTTTTCAACGAAGGAAATGCAGCGATCTCGTGGCGGCTACTCTTCTTTTGCAGCTTCCTTTTCCTTTGCTTTCCCTTTCTGACCCTGAAGCAAAACAAGTTCACTCAGTACAATTTCTGTGATGTACTTCGTAACACCTTTCTTGTCTTCATAGCTTCTGTAATTAATTCTGCCTTCCACAACAACCTCAGTTCCCTTCTTCAGGAACTTCGATGCAGTTTCTGCCAGACCATTCCACGCCACTATGTTGTGCCATGTGGCTTCTTCAACTCTCTGACCGTCGGCATTTTTATACCCGTCATTTGTGGCCAGAGTGAAATGGGCAACTTTCTTCCCGCTTTCAAGGGTTTTGACTTCCGGATCCTGACCAAGATTTCCGATCAGGAAAGCTCTGTTTCTTACTGAGTTCATGGTTTACTGTTTTTTGTTTGACACTAATTTTAATCTCACAGCAAACTTAAACATGACTGCAAAACCGTATCGGTTGTTAAATATTTATACCCGGTTCATAACCTTTTATAGTCGTTTGTAAATGATTAACCAAAAAAAGAAAGCACACTTTCGAGTGCTTTCCCGGTAATAAACAATCACTTTATCACCTTAAAGTATTTTATTCCACCATAGTTTGTAGCACCATAGTCTTCTCCACCATGTAAAGCTATTACTGAAGCATCTTAATAATTTAATTGATCAGTCTGAATATTGATAAAACAAATAAATATATTTGCCTGCGGCGTAAGAACAGGAATTATATTTCTTATATCATTCAAATCTGATGAAGCGGCGCATTTATGAAATATGTCACATTGCTCATATATATTAACCACATACATAGATTATTGTACAGGGTGTTTAGACCCCCATACCAGCCTTTCCCCACAGGGGAAGGAGCGCAAAGCCTTTCCCCCCTGGGGAACCGGAAAGGGGGTTTAAGTAGAATAGATGCGTTATAAAACAT
>Ga0105107_10002096_pt1 | contig 13115 bp, 14 predicted proteins | sample PPLLaktember2015_6_FD_79335 | JGI IMG/M metagenome (GOLD analysis project Ga0105107, IMG submission 79335) | Freshwater sediment microbial communities from Prairie Pothole Lake near Jamestown, North Dakota, USA - PPLs Lake P8 Core (1) Depth... | ecosystem: Environmental > Aquatic > Freshwater >...
AACCGGCGCATCAGGGAAACCATCGGCATCCGCTACGGCGATCTCGACAAGATGGCCGCCATCGTTGCCGACGTGAAGGCCATGCTGCAGGCCCATCCCGAGATCGATACCAGCACCACCCTGATTGTCAATTTCAACGCGTTTGCCGCGTCGTCGCTGGATTTCTTCATCTACACCTTCACCAAAACCGTCGAATGGGTGCATTACCACGAGGTCAAGCAGGACATCCTGCTGAAGGTCGCGGCCATCATCCAGGCCCGCGGCGCCGAAATCGCCCTCCCCACCCGTACGCTGCATATCGAACCCGCAGCAGACGCAATGCCAGCGGGGAACTGACGGCAGTCACTTTCCGGCAGGAGGCCGGGCTTTGCTGCGCGATCGTAGTGTCACGCAAACTTGCTACACGTTCAGCGTTCAATGGATGATCTTGCCGCCATTTTGGCGGCATTTTCCAGGCGGATCCTCCAGGCACGCCGCCGCATCCCAGCAATGGCGCGGGCCTTGGCCGCCAGCCTTGCCAATGCAGGGCTCGCCCGCCATACTGCCAGCGTCGATCGATAGTTTTAGCTGTCCTCTTCTGCCCTGACGGGCACTCAGTCGGCTGGTCGCATGGGCAGCCGCACCGCGCCCCACCCAGGCGCCTCTTCCGCAGCCTTGCTGCGATCTTTCAAATATCCACCCCCGCTGGCGCACTCCACCGTCGCGCCATAGGTCAATCTTGAGGAATCGAAGCATGTCAAAAGAAGAACTGGTAGAAATGGAAGGCGTCGTCAACGAAGTGCTGCCGCAAACGCGCTTTCGCGTCACCCTGGACAACGGCTTTGAAATCACCGCCTACGCTTCCGGCAAGATGCGCAAGCACCGTATCCGCATCCTGGCCGGCGACAAGGTCACCATCGAAATGTCGCCCTACGACCTGACCAAAGGCCGCATCAACTTCCGCCACAAGGAAGCCTACTCGCAGCCGCAGCGCCCTGCCGCAGCCAGAAGGCCCGGTTGATCCGACGCCTGGTTTGCACAGCCCGTCCGGAATGAATCCCTAACCTCCTGCAGAATGAACAAGCAGCAACCAGACCTGTGTCCGCCCCCTGCACCGGGGAAGCCGCTCACGACCGACCCGGTCAAGAGCCATCCCCTCGGGGTCTGCCGGGTCTGCGGCGCCATTACCTACCGCAAGGAAGCCATCAACCAGCGCTGCGGGCGCAGTCCGCGCGGCCACCGTTGCAGCGGCACCTATGCCACCGCCGCGCGCGATGCCGTATGGAAACGCTGCACCAGTTGCGGCGGCACCGGCAAGCAGGGCGGCGCGCCCTGCATCTACTGCCGTGGCATCGGCTGGAGTCTGGCAAGACCCTGGTGTTTTTAAGCCGCTCGAGACCGAACCTTTCCCGACCATCCCTTCCCTTTTATTGAATTCTGTAACGGAATTCAATAATGGAAAAAGCGCCCCAATCCGCCCGCGGCGGCAGTCGTCCCGGCGCCGGTCGTCCCCGCGGCGAATCGTCCAAAGTGATCCGCCTCCCTGTCAGCCTGCTGCCAGCGGTGCAGGCGCTCCTGGCGGCGCCAGCCGGCGCTCAGGTTCCCGATCCCCATGCCACGTCGCTCAAGCGGCCGCTGTTCGGCCACAAGGTCAAGGCGGGGTTTCCCTCGCCGGCGGATGACTTCGTCGAAGCCTGGCTCGACCTCAACGAACACCTGATCGAGCACCGCGACGCCACCTTCTTCCTGCAGGCCAGCGGCGATTCGATGATCGGCGCCGGCATTCAGGAAGGCAACCTGCTGGTGGTCGACCGTTCGCTCGAAGCCCGCCACGGCGACATCGTCATCGCCGTGATCGACGGCGAACTCACCGTCAAGCGTCTGGAGAAGCGCCGCGGCAGGATACGCCTCGTCGCCGAGAACCCGGCCTACGCGCCGATCGAACTGCAGGACGGCCAGGAGCTCACCGTCTGGGGCGTGGTTACCAGCGTCATCCAGCGGATCAAGCGATGAGCGCAGTTCATCGCCAAATTGAAACCATGAGCTTCGCACTCATTGACGGCAACAACTTCTACGTTTCCTGCGAGCGGGTGTTCAATCCCGCGCTGGCGCACTGGGGGCTGATCCCCGTCTGGGCCAAGGCAGCCGACAGCGGCTATTCCACCATCAACGCACGTGCCGAAACGGTCGATACCAAACCCAGCTTCCGCGCGCCCTTCAAGCGCCATCGCTGCATCATCCCGGCAGACGGCTTTTATGAATGGCACGAAGAGGGCGGCATCAAGATCCCCCACCACATCGGCCGCAAGGATGGCGCGCCGTTCGCTCTGGCGGGGTTATGGGATCACTGGAAAGGTCCGCAAGGCGAGGTGACCAGCTGCACCATCATCGTCACCGGGGCCAACGCGTTCATGAAGCCGCTGCACGACCGCATGCCCGTGATCCTTGCCCCACAGGACTACGCACGCTGGCTCGATCCTGACAACCATGACACCGCCAGCCTCAAGCAGCTGTTGGCCACAGCCCCCGAAGACTGGCTCGCCGAATGGCCAGTCAGGCGGGCGCTCAACAACCCCCGGCACGAAGGCCCGGACTGTGCGGAGAAAGCCAACTGACAACTGCTGTCAGCGAAGGCAGGTCATGCGACCTGGCCGCGCTGTGGATGAGCATGCCGGAACAGCGGCAGCCTGGGTCACACCAGGGATGATGCGCCACCTTCACTGCCGGATCCGACCGCCTACTTTGCCTGCACGATCCCCGGCGGACTCCAGGTGCCTTCACCGGCCGGAAGGATGGAAGGCGCTTCCGTCTTCGGCCAGTAGAGGCGCATGACGAGGTAGATCGGGCCGCTGGGTGCCGGCAGCCAGTTCGCATCCTTCGCCTTGCCCGGTGAGTCCTTCTGGATGTAGAGCGTCAGAGATCCGTCCGCATTCTTCTTCATGCCGGGCAGCATCGGCGAATTGATCAGATAGCGGTTGATCGGGTTGTCGATCAGCAACTGCGTCTTGCCGTCGTACATCGTCACCGACCAGAAGGCGTTGACCGGCGGCAGCTGGCCAGCGGGAAAGGTGAGCGTGTAATTGTGCTTGCTGCCGTCGAGCGTCTCGCCCGTCGCGTCCGTTCGGGTCATCGGATACATGGCCTCGACAGCATCGTTTCCGTAGATGCCTCCCTTGGCGGCGGCAGCGCGTTTCAGCCAGTCGCCATTGAAGAAGGCGGCATCGCCGAAGACCGATGCGACCTTCCAGCCGTTGATATCCGCCGTTCCCGCGTTCAGGAAGGCGCTCACCTTGTCGTCGCCTTCCTTCATCGCCAGCAGGATGGCGGCCTTGTGCTCTGCTGAGAGATCCTTGAACGCGAAGGTCTTGCCCGGCCCGATGCCGATGCTGGCGAGTCTGGCGCGGATTTCCTTGTCCTGCGGCGTGACCGGCACGAACTGCAGCGCGGCGTCGAGATATTCGTAGAAGTTGGCCTTGATCCCCGCCGTCGTGGCTGGCAGGAAATCGATCTTCGGCGCGGCGGGCGGCGCAGGCTGGTTGAGGTACGCGGACAGCGGCTGGCCTTTGTACCCCGCCTGCACTTTCTCGACGTTCGGCATATCCGCGGCATCAAAAAGCTGGGTGCGGAAAATGGTCAGCGCGAAGGGTGTCGTCGAGCGGAACACCTGCTTGATCCCGGCCGGCTTCTCGCCCTGCCAGTCGGGGCCGACGACGAGGTAGTCGCCGGACTCGTTGCCTGTGGCCCGGCTGCCGATGTACCCGTAATTGTAGGTGTTGCCGTCGATCAACTGCACCGAGTAGTAGCGCTTTTTGTCCACTGCCGGCACCGAGATCACCATCGGCTCGGCGCGCAGGTCCAGCCAGAGCATCGAATACGGCGTGTCGCTGTTCGGCGTGACGACTGCTGTGTCTTTGTAAGTAAAGACGCGGGCTTCGTTGCTGATGGTGTTGAACGGCGCCTTGTATTGCCCCGAGTTCTTGTCGATGACGAACTCATTCATGACTGCATAGTTCATCACGATCGGCAGGCCGTAAATAAAGCCTTCCTCGGCGATGGCCTTGGTCTCGGCGATGCTCGGTGCGGCGATGCCCGCCTTTTTATCAGCCTGTTCGGCAGCGGAGATGGGATCGGCCTTCTTGTCGCAGCCAGTCATCAGCAGCGTGATGGCGATGACGCCGCACAGCGCGCCGATGGACAGGATGTGTCTGGGTGTATTCATTCGTCTTTACTCCAGAATTGTATTGTGTGGCCACAGGTGAGGGCAGCATCACTCATCGATGTGGCAGGAAGCAATTTTACTGTTGGATTCCGAGACCTGCACCATCAAATATCGCCATGTTGCGGGTGAATATTGCGTCGTGTCGGATCTCGAGCCCAGGGGCCGTCGCATCCCCGGTTCCCGGTTTCTGGTAAACCGAAGCCTGTCAAAAACCGGAAAACCAGCATATTCCAGGATGCCACGACCTTCTATCTTGCAGGGGGGCCTGTCGACTATTTTAGCCAGAATCCCGGCCAAGCTGGCCATGCATAGAATATATGGAGTATCGGGAATGGTTCTTGAGCAGATGACTCCGGCAAATCTCGCGGCACAAGGACAAGCACTTGGCTTGCTCCCTTTGCCATATCGGGGTTCTTAGGGCGCCATGGACGCCGTTTTCATGCTGTCCTCTGCAAGACATGGCAGCTCAAGCAATGAAGCCGAAAGCCACAGATGCCTGTGCAGCTTTCGGCTTCATTCATTTGTTAGCGCTCGCCAGCCCGACGCAATTTCTGTTGTCTGCGGCCGGACAGGGTGCCCCGTCACGTTGATTTCTCAGCTTACTCGGAATACCCCTGTGGACCTGTCGTAGCACGCATTGCCTTGAGGGCCGCAGCGGCTTTTTCCTTTGCTGCCTGCTTCCTGGCTTCTTCCTCTTTGGCTTCCTGCTGCTTGCTTGCCTGATTCAGTGCCACCTGCTGCTTCGCTGCTGGCGCGGCTTCAGCGAAGGTCCCGCTTATCCCCGCCGAGGCCCGCATTGCCTTGAGCGCCTCAGCCGCCCTTTCCTTGGCAGCCATTTTTTCGGCTGCCTGCGCCTCTTTTTCACGCTGCGCATTCAGGATGCGCTGCTTCTCGCGTTCAGCCTTCTCGATCTTGGCCAGTTCTTCCTGACGGGCCCGGGCCTGGGCAGCTTCCAGGGCCTGCCGCTGCTTTTCTTCCTTGAGTGCCAGTTGGCGGGCCTCATCAGCCGCACGCCTGCGTTCCGCCTCCTCTTTCGCCTGCTGGGCTTCAAGGCGGGCACGCGCCTTCTTGATGTCCTCCTGCAATTTGGCCCCGGTTTCGCGGATCCGCTCGCTTGCCGAACTCAAGTCATCTTCAGAAACGGAGGCGCTATCGGCCTTGCTGGCCTTTGCATTGGCAGCGTGAGCACAGAATGGCATTAAGGCTATCAACGTAACGGCAACGAGACGCGTTGCAGGTTGGGTCTTCATGTAGGTTCCTTTCGTTGGTCGAATTTGCCACGGGTGAGCTATTCCAGCGGGTTTCGCGGCTATTCATGAGGAATGGCGCAGAAAACACGATCAGGAAATCGCTCGTACCCGTTACTGTCTCGACTAACGGCCGAACATGCATGAATCTTTATGGCAATTTATGCCGGCACTGCCTCTTCGAACTCCAGGCAGACCTTGTCGCCGGCATCGATATCGATCGTCACCCTTCCCCCCTGCGCCAGCTTGCCGAACAGCAACTCGTCGGCCAGCGCCTTGCGGATGGTGTCCTGGATCAGACGCGCCATCGGGCGGGCGCCCATCAGTGGATCGAAGCCATGCTTGGCCAGATAGGCCTTGAGCGCGTCGGTAAACACCGCTTCGACCTTCTTCTCGTGAAGCTGCTCTTCCAACTGCATCAGGAACTTGTCCACGACCTGCAGGACGACGGGCTCGGTCAGTTGGGCAAACGGGATGATCGCATCCAGCCGGTTGCGGAATTCCGGGGTAAACATGCGCTTGATCTCCCCCATTTCGTCGCCGCTCTCGCGTGAATTGGAGAATCCGATGGTCGACTTGTTGAGCATTTCAGCACCCGCATTGGTGGTCATGATCAGCACCACATTGCGGAAATCGGCCTTGCGTCCGTTGGTATCGGTCAGCGTGCCATGGTCCATCACCTGCAACAGCACATTGAAGATGTCCGGATGGGCTTTTTCCACCTCGTCCAGCAGAACAACCGCGTAGGGGTGCTTGCTCACGGCTTCGGTCAACAGTCCGCCCTGGTCGAAACCGACATAGCCGGGCGGCGCACCGATCAGACGCGACACTGCGTGACGCTCCATGTATTCCGACATGTCGAAGCGCAGCAATTCAACGCCCAGCACATAGGCCAGTTGACGCGCGACTTCGGTCTTTCCCACCCCGGTGGGTCCGGAAAACAGGAAGTTTCCGATCGGTTTCTGCGGGTTGCCGAGGCCGCTGCGCGACATCTTGATCGCATTGGCCAGGGCATCGATGGCCGCATCCTGGCCGAACACCACGGCCTTCAGATCACGGTCCAGGGTTTTCAGGGAACTCCTGTCGTCCGACGACACCGATTTGGGCGGGATGCGGGCAATCTTGGCGATGATGTCCTCGATCTCGCGCGGGGTAATCAAGCGCTTCTGCTTCGATTTCGGCAGTATGCGCTGCGCTGCGCCCGCCTCGTCGATCACGTCGATCGCCTTGTCGGGCAGGTGGCGGTCGTTGATATAGCGCGCCGACAACTGCGCCGCCGTGGTCAGCGCGGCCGACGTGTATTTGACCCCGTGGTGGTCCTCGAAACGCGATTTCAGGCCGCGCAGGATGGCGACCGTCTCGGTGACCGAGGGCTCCGGCACATCGACCTTCTGGAAGCGCCGCGACAGGGCATGATCTTTCTCGAAAATGCCCCGGTATTCCGTGTACGTGGTGGCGCCGATGCAGCGCAGATTGCCGGACGACAATGCCGGCTTCAACAGGTTGGACGCATCGAGCGTGCCGCCCGACGCGGCACCCGCGCCGATCAGGGTATGAATCTCGTCGATGAACAGGATGGCCCTGGAATTGTCGGACAACTGCTTCAACACGCCCTTCAGACGCTGCTCGAAGTCGCCGCGGTACTTGGTGCCGGCCAGCAAGGCACCCATGTCCAGGGCATAAACCGTGCTCTCCGCCAGGATCTCGGGAACCGTGCCTTCGATGATGCGGCGCGCAAGCCCTTCGGCAATGGCGGTTTTCCCCACCCCGGCCTCCCCCACCAGCAGGGGGTTGTTCTTGCGCCGCCGACACAATGTCTGGATCACACGGGTCAGCTCGTTGTCACGCCCGATCAGCGGATCGATCTTGCCCGCCAAAGCCTGGGCATTCAGATTCTGCGCGAAGCTGTCGAGCGGCGAGGCGGCAGGTGCCTCGGAACTGGTCTCGGCAGGCTCATCGGCGCGTGGCGCCGGCTCGCCTTGCGGGGTTTTGGTGATGCCGTGAGAAATGAAATTGACGATGTCGAGCCGCGTAACCCCTTGCTGGCTCAGGAAATACACCGCATGGGAATCCTTTTCGCCAAACACGGCCACCAGCACATTGGCGCCTGTCACTTCCTTCTTGCCGGAAGATTGCACATGCAGGATGGCACGCTGGATCACGCGCTGGAAACCAAGCGTCGGCTGGGTGTCAACCTCTTCATCGCCTTCGACCTTTGGCGTGTGCTCCTCGATGAAGGTGCCCAACTGATCCCGCATCGCCTCGATGTTGGCGCCGCAGGCACGCAACACTTCCACCGCTGAAGGGTTGTCCAGCATCGCCAGCAGCAAATGCTCCACCGATATGAATTCGTGGCGCTTCTGCCGCGCATCCATGAAGGCCATGTGCAACGTGACTTCGAGTTCCTGGGCAATCATCTAACTTTCCTCCATCGTACATTGCAGCGGATGCTGATGCTGCCTCGCGAAATCGACAACCTGCTCGACCTTGGTGTGCGCGATGTCCCTTGGGTACACCCCGCACACGCCGACACCCTCAGTATGCACTTTGAGCATGATTTGTGTAGCCCGTTCTTGGTCGATGCCAAAAAACTTCTTCAAAACATGCACCACGAATTCCATCGGGGTGTAGTCGTCATTCAGCAGCAACACCTTGTACAAGGGCGGCGGCTTCACTCTGACCGAAGTCGGTTCCAGTAGGGTACTGCCTTCTCGCTTGGTTGCCATAGCCTCTATCAGCCTGAGTGACGGCTTTAATTTTGATGTGATATGAAGAATTTTCAAGCCCACCGGGAGCAGGGCCTATTCAGGAAGGGCACGTTGTGCAAGCAAAGCGCTGAAAACCTGGAGCAAACTTTGGAATCGCCCTAGTTTTCCGCAGTCATCCCAGGGCTTCCTGATGTGCCTCGAGCCCGCTGTCGCAGCGGATCACCTTCGGACTGCCGTGCCACTCGATGATCTGCTCAAAAGATCGGACCATCGGCACGGCTGGCGGCAACAGCCCTTTTCAGTCCCTGTTCCCCAATTGAAGTCATCCAGCACATTGAACAGGCGAAAGCTGCATCCGTCGCTAGACTTAACTGACTTCGTCGATCCACGCCATCTGGATGGCTTCGAGGATTTTTTCGCCGGAATGCTCGGGGTTGTCTTCGAAGTCCGGCAGTTCCATCACCCACGCGTGCAGGTCGGTGAAGCGGATGGTGCGCGGGTCGATCTCGGGGTGTGCTTCGGCGAGTTCGATGGCGATGTCTAGGGAATCCGTCCACTTCATTTCAATGACCTTCCTTGACCATGTTGATGGTGTATTTGGGAATTTCGATCACCAGATCGCTGTTGTTCACGCGTGCCTGGCACGACAGCCGCGATTGCGGTTCCAGGCCCCAGGCCTTGTCGAGTAGATCATCCTCTTCTTCGGCGGAAGCTTCCAGCGAATTGAAGCCTTCGCGCACGATGACGTGGCAGGTGGTGCAGGCGCAGGATTTTTCACAGGCATGTTCGATTTCGATGCCGTTGGCGAGCAGGGTATCGCAAATGGTGTCGCCGGGTTTGGCTTCGATCACGGTGCCTTCGGGGCAGAGTTCGACGTGGGGCAAAACGATGAGTTGGGGCATGATTGGATTGGGGTTTCAGGCTGCCTGGGCGTGTTGGCTGGGCAGTGCTTTTAACACACCGTCCCAGAAAAGAATACGGGCGTTGACCGCGGCTTCGGCTGCCGCCATGGCCTCGCGCCATTTGTTGGCGTCGCCGCCGCACAGGGCAGTTAGCAGGCGCAGGGACAGCGGCGCGTGGAAGTCCTCGTCCAGGTGAATGTGACGGTTGAGGTAGTAGTGGAAGCTCGGCGCCTGCGCTTCGGTCACCGCCATGCGCGCCAGGAAGGCACGGAACATCGACGGGATGACGTGCTCACGCCCGAGCGCGAGGGCGGCAGCGACGGCATGAGGTTTGCCGCTGGCGATGAAATCGAAGGTGTTGCGGGTGAAGCTGGCGGACGGCACGGGCAGCAGATCCGAGCCGAGTGCTGCATCGATCCCCTGCTCCCCTGCCATCTGCACAAAGCGTTCAGGTCTGTTGGCATCGGCGCCGATTTCCCTCATGGCTGCGAGATACAGCATGAAGTGGCTGGTGTGCCCCTCATGCCCTGGCAGCGCACTGTCGGTTTCCTCTTCCAGCACCAGTTCGTTGATGAAACGCTGCACCGACGCATCGCCACTTGGCACCCATGGCCAGCGCGCTGGCGCGACTTCATTCTGCAGGTACTTGATCAGCGACATGAAATCCCACACCGAATAAACGTGGTGCTGCATGAACACGCGCAGGTCATCCAGCGTGGTCACCGCTGCGTAGATCGGGTGGGATTCGAGCCGCACCCGCAGGGATTCAATGAATTCGTCGTTCAGCATGGGAATTTCTGCACGGTCAGCCAAAGGTTTCCAGTTTCTGCCCGGCCATGGCACGGCGCACGTTCTGGTCCATGCGGCGCTGGGCGAATTCGGTGGTGGCCGCGTTCAAAGCCTCGATGCCGCGCTTGATGGCTTGATGATCGGTGCCCGTCAGCAGAATTTCAAGGGTGCCGATACTCGTTTCGATCGCAGCAGTTTCAGCCGCATCGAGCAGCGCATTGTCCTGCGCCAGTGCTGCGCGGGTAGCGGCGATCAGGCCCTGGGCATCGATGATCTGCTCGTTCAGCGCACGCGCGAACATGTCGTCCCTGGCATGGGTGAAGGCATCCTTCAGCATGCGCGTGATGTCTTCGTCCTCCAGCCCATAGGAAGGTTTGACCTGGACGCTGGCCTCGATGCCTGTGCTCTGCTCGCGTGCGGCTACCGACAGCAGACCGTCGGCATCGACCTGGAAGGTGACGCGGATGCGCGCCGCGCCTGCGACCATCGGCGGTATGCCGCGCAATTCGAAGCGTGCCAGCGAGCGGCAGTCGGACGCCAGTTCGCGCTCGCCCTGCAGCACATGCACGCTCATCGCGGTCTGGCCATCCTTGAAGGTGGTGAATTCCTGCGCGCGCGCGGTGGGAATGGTGGAGTTGCGCGGGATGACTTTCTCGGTCAGCCCGCCCATGGTTTCCAGCCCAAGCGACAGCGGAATCACGTCAAGCAGCAGCCAGTCTTCGCCTGCGCGGTTGCCCGCCAGTACATCGGCCTGCATGGCCGCGCCCAGCGCGACCACCTTGTCCGGGTTGAGATTGGTCAGCGGCGTCTGTCTGAAGAAACCAGCGACGGCATGACGCACGCACGGCATCCGGGTGGAGCCGCCGACCATCACCACCCCCTTGATCTCGTCCACGCTCAACTCCGCATCGCGCAGCGCCTTGCGGGTGGGGGCAAGCGTCTTGTTGACCAGGCCGGCGGTCATCGCGTTGAACTCGGCCTGGGTCAGGGTCGCGTCCATCATTTCGCCGGTCGACAGCACGGCGGTGATGCGCACCTCGGTATGTTCAGTAAGCGCTTCCTTGGCGTCGCGCGCCTTGGTCAGCAACAGCCGCATGTCGCCTGCCGATAACGGCTGGAAACGGCCCTGTTCGACCATCCAGCAGAACACGCGCTGGTCGAAATCGTCGCCACCCAGAGCCGAATCACCGTTGGTGGCCAGCACCTCGAACACGCCCTTGGACAGCTTGAGAATGGATATGTCAAAGGTGCCGCCGCCGAGGTCGTAGACCGCGTAGACCCCTTCGGATGCGTTGTCGAGGCCGTAGGCGATGGCAGCCGCTGTCGGCTCGTTCAGCAGACGCAGCACATTCATGCCGGCCAGTTGCGCTGCATCCTTGGTGGCCTGGCGCTGGGCATCGTCAAAATAGGCGGGCACGGTGATCACCGCACCGACAAGTTCGCCACTGAGCGCGGCTTCCGCTCGCTGGCGAAGCGCTTTCAGGATTTCCGCCGACACCTCGACCGGGCTTTTTACACCGGCAACCGTTTTCAGCTGCACCATGCCGGGTGCATCGACGAAGTGGTACGGCAGACTGGCGATGTCGGCGATATCGGCGATCCCGCGCCCCATGAACCGCTTCACCGACACAATGGTGTTGTGGGGATCGTGATTTTGCGCAGATTGCGCGGCGTAACCCACATCGGCTGCGCCGTTCGGTTGATAACGGACCACGGAAGGCAGCAACGAATGGCCCACTTCGTCATCCAGCACGACCGCGAGACCCGAGCGCACGGTGGCCACCAGGGAATTGGTCGTGCCCAGATCGATGCCAACCGCCAGCCGGTGCTGGTGCGGGGCCGTTGACATGCCGGGTTCGGAAATTTGCAATAGGGCCATGCTATTTATCGATTCGGCACGATGAAGGTCGAGAGGGTTTAACCGCAACTTGTCTACAGCCCGATTCGAATGGAAGGCGTGTCGAATCGGTAAACATTAAAAAACAGCGCCTTGCCGAGGCGGCTTGACACACGACACCAGAACAAACAACTTGTGCGTTCATTTTCAGATTCAAATCTATCAGGCCGTCTCAGCCTTCGAGTTCTTCGTACACATCGCCGACCTCGGCGATGAGCTTGTCCATGAATCGCAACTGGCGCACCGCTTCGCGCGCGCCCTCGTAATCCTTTGCCGAATCGATCAGTTCGCCAAGCAGCGTCTCGATGCGACGGTGCGTCACACGCAACTCGTCGGTCAGGGCGTCAAGCGCATCCACCTTTTTGCCGGCACGCGCCTCCTCGATCGCCTCGCGCCATTCCATCTGCTGCATCAGGAAGTCCGGCGCCATTCTGGTATTGCTGGCGTCGAGCGCTTCGATGCCCTGCAGTCGCAACAGATATACGCCGCGGCTCACCGGGTGCTTGAGGGTCTGATACGCCTCGTTCACCTGCGTCGCCCACTGCATCGCCACCCGCTGCTCGGCTTCGGGCTGCGCGGCGAACCGGTCCGGATGCACCGTGTTCTGCAGCCCGCGATAGGCCGCATCGAGCTGATCGCGGTCAAGCGCATACGTTTGCGGCAGATCGAACAGCGCGAAGTGGGTTTGGGAGAAATCCATTATTAGGGGCCAGGGGCTAGGGGTCAGGATTCAGGGGGCTTTGTCGCTACGCGTTTTTTTAAAAACGGCGCGGCCAAAGGCCGCACAAAAACCCTGACCCCTGAATCCCGACCCCTGATCCCTTAAACGTTGAACGACTCGCCGCAACCGCACTCGTTCTTCACGTTCGGATTGTTGAACTTGAAGCCCTCGTTCAGGCCTTCGCGGGCATAGTCGAGCTCGGTGCCATCGATATAGCTCAAGCTTTTCGGATCGACGAATACGGTCACGCCATGGCTGGTAAAGACCTCGTCGCCTTCGGGTACCTCATCGGCAAACTCCAGCTTGTAGGCCATGCCGGAACAACCGGTGGTGCGCACGCCGAGACGGATGCCGACACCCTTGCCGCGCTTGGCCAGGTAGCTGGTGACGTGTTGCGCTGCGCGCTCGGACAGGGTCACCGCCATGGCTTACTCCAGACCTTTTTTCTGCTTGTAATCGCTGACTGCGGCCTTGATGGCGTCTTCGGCCAGGATCGAGCAGTGAATCTTCACCGGGGGTAGCGCGAGTTCCTCGGCAATCGCGGTGTTCTTGATTTCCATGGCCTGGTCGAGCGTCTTGCCCTTGACCCATTCGGTCACCAGCGAGGACGAGGCGATGGCCGAGCCGCAGCCGTAGGTCTTGAACTTGGCATC
>Ga0105107_10002097_pt1 | contig 13114 bp, 11 predicted proteins | sample PPLLaktember2015_6_FD_79335 | JGI IMG/M metagenome (GOLD analysis project Ga0105107, IMG submission 79335) | Freshwater sediment microbial communities from Prairie Pothole Lake near Jamestown, North Dakota, USA - PPLs Lake P8 Core (1) Depth... | ecosystem: Environmental > Aquatic > Freshwater >...
ACGAGCTTTAGGATTTTCTACTTCTCAATTCCGCATGGGAGCGAGTACCGTATCGATTGGGATTGGCTCCTGAAACAGCCCGCGGTTTCCGAGACCCATTTCGTCAGGCACGTCGAGCTCACGCGCCCGCTCCTCGCAAAAGTCGACGGCCGGACCGGGCGGGGAGTGATCACACATGAGTGACCGCAAGGACAAAGCGGATGATCTAATCCATTTCTTCCGCGAGCGCGAGAAGGAGCTCGAGTGCCTGTACAATATCGAGGAGCTCCTCGTCGAACCGGACGCCCCCCCCGCTAAGGTCTTCCGCCGTATCATCGAGACGATCCCCTCCGGATGGCAGTATCCGGACATCTGCAGAGCCAGGATACGGATCGGATTGAAGAGCTATTTCGTTCCCGGCTTCGTCGAGACCCCGTGGGTGATGAGCGCGGACATCTTCGTCGAGGATGAGAAACGTGGCGAGATCAGCGTCTTCTACTCGAGGGAGTTGCCGCCCGCCGACGAGGGTCCCTTCCTCAAACAGGAGAAACGTCTCCTCAAGACGATCGCCGACCGGATCGGCAACTTCATCCTCCACCAGGAGCTTCGCGAGGCAGCCGAGGAGCGCCTCGAAGAACGGCCGCGCGAGAGCACCGGCGAATGGCGGGTCGTCCTCAATCTCCTGCACCATACCGACCGAGGTCTCTTCGAGAACGTCTCGGAGAAGATGCTCAACCATCTTTGCTGGAGCGGCGTCGATGAGGCGGAGCGGCTCCGGAGCACTATTGTCCCCGCCGACCTCGATTTCGAGGCTGGACCGGATCAGGAAGCCAACAAACCGTACCAATTGCACTCGATCGAAATCACCGACCGCCTGAGCGACGAGATTTTCCGCGTTGCCGCGAAGGAATACACCGGAGAACAGATCCTTGCCTTCCTCAGGAAATGGATCCAGGACGACAAGCTGAGCTACCTCATGCGCATCGGGAACCGCAACATTCCGCTCGCCGAGGTGATCGGGGCGCTCCGGCAGTTCCGCGACATGTCCCCCGAGGGCAGCGATCTCTCGCCGGCGGCGAAGATAGGCGTCATTGTATCCCTCATCACGCGCTTTCTTTCGAGACAGCTCGCCTACATCAACGTCGCGAAGAAGTACGTCGAGATCCGCGATTTCTTCGAGATTCTCGATCGCATCATCTACACCCCTGAGAGCCATGGGCAGCTCGGCGGCAAGGGCGCGGGCCTCTTCCTCGCACAGCAGATCATCAAGAAATCGTACGGCACCGATCCGCTCTTTGCGAACGTGAAAGTGCCGAAAACCTGGTATATCACCTCCGATGTGCTGCTCGGATTCTTGCGATACAACAACCTCGACGAGGTCATCGAACAGAAATACAAGGACGTGAACCAGGTCCGCCTCGAGTATCCGCATGTGATGCTCACCTTCAAGGACAGCCGGTTCCCCCCGGAAATTGTCCAGGGTCTTTCCATGGTTCTCGACGAGTTCGAGGGCATGCCGCTCATTATTCGAAGCTCGAGCCTCCTCGAGGATAGCCTCGGGGCGGCCTTTTCGGGGAAGTACAAGAGTCTCTTTCTCGCGAACCAAGGGAACAAGCAGGAGCGCCTCGAGGCGCTGCTCGACGCCATCGCCGAGGTGTACGCCTCGACCTTCGGCCCCGATCCCATAGAATACCGCGCTGAGCGCGGCCTCCTCGATTTCGACGAAGAGATGGGGATCATGATCCAGGGAGTCATCGGTACGCGCGTCGGGGACTATTTCCTCCCCGTCTTCGCCGGGGTCGCCTTCAGCAGGAATGAATTCCGCTGGTCTCCCCGGATCAAACGCGAGGACGGGCTTATCCGCACCGTGCCCGGTCTCGGAACGCGCGCGGTCGACCGCGTGAGCGATGATTATCCCGTTCTCATCGCCCCGGGACAGCCGGGGCTGCGCGTCAACGTCGCGCCGGAAGAGATCGTCTACTACTCGCCGAAGAAGATCGACGTGATCAATCTCAAAACCAACACCTTCGAGACGATGGACGCACAGGAACTCCTTCGGACGCACGGCGCGGAGCTCCCGCTGGTCGAGAAGATGGTTTCGGTCTTCGACGGCCACAATCTGAAGAGACCGCTCGCGATGACGATCGACTTCGAGAAGGACGATCTCCCCTTCACGCTCGACGGGCTCATTGGCGAGACGACATTCGTCAAACAGGTTCACGGCATTCTCAAGCTGCTCGAGGAGAAGCTCGGGTTCCCCGTCGATATCGAGTTTGCCCACGATGGCACCGACATCTATCTTCTCCAGTGCCGCCCGCAGAGCTTCTCGCAGGCGAGCGCCCCGGCGGCGATACCGCAGGATATCCCGGCCGAAAGAATCGTCTTTTCCGCGAAGCGCTACGTCTCCAACGGGCGCGTCCCCGACATCACGCATATCGTCTACGTCGATCCCCTCAAGTACGCCGAGGTCCCGGATCGCGACGATCTCGTCGCCATCGGGAGGGCGGTGGGACACCTCAACAAGCTGCTCCCCAAGCGGCAGTTCATCCTCATGGGGCCGGGCCGGTGGGGAAGCCGGGGGGACATAAAGCTCGGGGTGAACGTCACCTACTCCGACATCAACAACACCGCCGTCCTTATCGAGATCGCCCGCAAGAAGGGCAACTACATGCCCGATCTTTCATTCGGCACGCACTTCTTCCAGGATCTCGTGGAGGGACAGATTCGCTACCTCCCCCTCTTTCCCGATGACGAGGGGATCGAGTTCAACGAGCGTTTTCTCCTCGGATCGCAGAATATCCTGGGGGACGTCTTGCCGGAGTTCGCCCGCCTCGCGGACGTCGTCCGGCTCATCGATATCCCGCAGGCGACCGGCGGAAAGATCCTCCGCATTCTCATGAACGGAGAGCTCGGAGAGGCGGTCGCCATTCTCGCTGTGCCCGAATCGGGAGACGAGCGCATCGAAACGCGGGGCGACACCGAGGGAAAACAGCCCGACAACTCATGGGTGTGGCGTCTCCGCATGGCGGAGCATATCGCCTCCCAGCTCGATCCGGAACGGTTCGGCGTCGCCGGATTCTACGTCTTCGGAAGCACCAAGAACGCGACGGCGGGGCTCGGGAGCGATATCGACATCATCGTTCACTTCCGCGGCACGGAGCTCCAGGAGCGCGAGCTCAAGCTCTGGCTCGAGGGCTGGAGCCTCTGTCTCGACGAGATGAACTACCTCCAGACCGGCTACCGGACGGGAGGGCTCCTCGACGTCCACATCGTGACCGATGAGGATATCGCGAAGAAAACGAGCTACGCCGTGAAGATCGGCGCCATCACCGATGCGGCCCGCCCGCTCCCGATGAAGAAGCGTCCGTAGCTTTTCCTTGAAACCGCGTCCCCGGCTAGAGCAGCTCCCGCGTCGCCTTCGAGGGATCCTCGAGATCGAAGCGCACGAGCGCGAGCTCGGGGCCGTCGTGCGCGGCAGAGAGGAGCGTGGTGCGCCCCAGAGAATCGCGCCAGGAGCCGGTAATCCGCGCCGATTCGTGGATGTGCCCATGGAGCGTCAGAAGGGGCTGGGACGTTTCGATGAAGCGGCGGATCGCGATGCTCCCGACGTGCACGTCGAGCGGCGCATGATCGACGTATCGCCCGTCGAGCCCGGCGCGATCGAGATTGCTCTTGTGCGGGGGCGCATGAAAGAGAAATACGGCGTTCGCAAGATCGTCCGACCCCGCGAGCACGGAGAGATCCTCGGCGATCGTGCCGAACTGGATGTCATCGGGGGCAACCGCCACGGTCCGCCATCCTTCCTCCGGCGAGACGCATCCCGGATCGACGAAACGCGACACGTCGTAGCGTTCCCAATCCTTGAGGAGGAACGGGCTCGGCGGCGTATGGGCGTAGCCGTATATCGTCCACTCCCCGAATGCTTCCTTGCGGCCGTGCATGTAGGCCAGTACCCCCGCGCCGGCCGCCTCGATGAGAGACCCCTCCAGAACACGCGGGTCGTCGTTCCCGAGGATGACGAAGATCCGGGGATAGGCTCCGCCGAGCTTTTTCCGCAGATTGCCGAGCCCCGCGAGGAAAGAATCTTTGAGGAAATCGCCGCCTGCCTCCGGAGACCCGAGACCCGGCATGATATCGCCGCCGATGAAGACGCCATTCGGCGTTTCGGCGGCAATCGCATCGAAGAGCTTCCGATAGCGGCTCGATCTCCCGTGAAGGTCGGATACGAAGAAGCAGCTGGTCATGCGGCGATGGTATCAGAACTCCCCGGTCGGGTCAAACCATCAGGCGCCGCAGCGACGCGCGATGCTTGGTCACTCAGCCGCCGCAGCCGTGCCCATGGTGTCCGCAGGCGTTCTCGATGGTGAGCTCCTCGAGCCGACCTCCCTTGAGCAGATCGATATTCTCGCGAATCGATCCCGGAGCGGCCCGGTACACGCGCATCCCGCCTGCATTGAGCTTCATGATGGCGCGCCCGCCGATGCCGCCGACTATGATCGCATCGATCTCGCGCCCCCCGAGCGCGCCGACGGGATGGCACATGCCGTGCGCGTGGAGGCTATCGGTGTTATCAACAATCTCAGTCGTGCCCGTCTCGCTATCGTGCACGACGAAATGGGACGCCGAGCCGAAGTGCCCGTGAGGCGCCTCTTCGAGCCCTTTTGGATCCATCGCGGGAATACAGATCTTCATGGTTCATCTCCTCCTATAGTTCATTCGCAGGCGGCTTCACGCCGCGAACAATGACGCTCGCCGCTTTCGCTTCTTCGCCGCAGCCCTCTATCGAATAGCCTTTCTCCTGAAGCACAGCGACTTCCTTGAAGGCCGCCCCGCGAACCAAATCGAGGTACCTCTGCTTCATCTCGGCATTCGCAACGCAACCGACGAGAAGATCCTCCGATTCGCGGAGCTCCTCGGGAAGGGATTTCAGCAGAACGACGTCTGATACGACGAGCCTGCCCCCCGGCTTCAAAACGCGGAACGCCTCCGCGAAGACACGATCCTTCTCGGGCGATAGATTGATGACGCAGTTCGATATGACGATATCGATCGAATTGTCCGCCGCGGGCAGATTCTCGATCTCGCCGAGCCTGAACTCGACGTTTGCGAAGCCGCCGCTCGCGGCGTTCGCGCGCGCTTTATCGATCATCTCGGGCGTCATGTCGACGCCGATAACCCTGCCTGCCGGTCCCACGACCTTGGAGGCGAGGAAACAATCGAGGCCGGGGCCGGAACCGAGATCGAGCACCGTCTCTCCCGCAACCGGTTGTGCGAAACTGAGCGGATTGCCGCATGCAAGACCGATAACGGCGCCCTCGGGCACCGATGCAATCTCTTCCGCCGAGTATCCCGCCTCCGAAAAGAACTGCTGCGCCGACGTTTCCCCGCCGCAGCACGAACTCGGACTGCACGCGCAGGAACATGAGTCTCCCGCTATGCGCGCATACCCCTTCCGAACAGCTTTCTTGATCTCTTCCTTTTCCACGGCGCACCCATCCTTATTCGAATAGCTCTTTCATCATCGGCCCGAGCATGCTCTTCACGCTCTCGGCGAGCCCCTCGGCTTTAATCAAACTGATGCAGCAGACTTCTCCGTGTCCGTGCGGTCCATGCATGATGACCGCGAGCTTGTCGCCCGCCTTGATTCCGGCCCTCTCCCGAATGTCTTTTGGAAGGACGAGCTGGCCGCGATCGTCCACCGAAACAACCGCTTCGACCTTGCAGCAGTTCATCCGATGCATCACTTCTCCCCGCTTCATTCCCCGCGGCCCGCAGCATCCGCCGCCTTCGCGATCGCTCTTTGCGTGCATGACGATCCTCCTCGTTAAACGCCCCACTCACAGTATATTCTTATAAGTCAGAATAATATGAATATTCTGATTTGTCAAGAGGCATAAGAAAGAGGGCTTCGCCTTCAGCGCAGCCCTCGTAACGCACTATACATCAGCGTGTTACGCGCTCGCGAGCTTCTTCTTCGTGTACTCGGCCAGTCCCCCGGCCTTGAAGATCTCGGCCGCCTGCCCGGCGAGCGGCTTAAAGGAGAATTCCTTCCCCCCGATCGAGAGCTTCCCCTTCTCGGGATCGAGCTTCATGCTCTTGTGATGCAGCGCCGCTTTGTTCTTCCGCGCGTACTCGGACGCCTCCGGGCACTCGATGCAGTAGAGCGCCTGATTGATGGCGTTGCGGTAATAGAGGCGCGAGAAAGAAGCCGCGATGACGGCCACGACCCCGGCAAACTGGATCGTCGAGACCGCCTGTTCGCGCGAGGAGCCGCAGCCGAAATTCCGCCCGGCGATGATCATGTCTCCCTTCTGGGCCGTCTTGGCGAAGGTGGGATCGTAATCCTCGAGGGCATGCTTCGCCATATCCTCGTTCGAGAGCATCTCGTACGTGTACTTTCCCGGGTAGATCACGTCGGTGTTGATGTCGTCGTCGTCCAGTATCCAGACTCTTCCTTCGAGCTCCATGGTCTCCTCCCCTATCTCATTCGGGGGACACGATCTTGCCGGCGAGCGCCGAGGCGGCCACCGTCGCGGGACTCGCGAGATAGATCTCGGTCCCTTCCTTCGTGCCCATTCTCCCCTTGAAATTCCTGTTTGCAGTCGATATGGCGCGCTCGCCGCTCGCGAGCACGCCGCCGTAGGCGCCGAGGCAGGGCCCGCACGCCGGGATGCCGATCTGCGCGCCCGCCGCGAGGAGCTTCCGCGCGACGCCGCGCTCGAAGGCCTGATCGAGGACCTTCCGCGAGGCGGGGTACACGAGGAGACGGACGCCCTTTGCGATCTTTTTACCATCGAGGATGCGAGAAGCGGCCTCGAGATCCTCGATGCGCCCGTTCGTGCACGTACCGAGGAGCGCCACGTCGATCGGGAGGTCGCCGACCTCGCTCACGGGCGCCACATTATCCACGTTGTGAGGCTTTGCAACCATCGGGGGGATCTTCGACACGTCGTACGCATAGACCTTCTCGTACGCGGCGTCCTTGTCGGGATCGAGCACCGTGTACTTCGGCGCGCCCACTTCCTTCAGGTACGCCTCGGTATGCATGTCGAAGGGCACCATCGCGCACTTGCAGCCCGCCTCGGCGGACATGTTGCATAGAGTCATGCGGCCGCCGATGCCGACCTCCTGCATCGCGGGACCGTGGAATTCTATTGACATATAATTCGCGCCTTCCGCGGTGAGCTGCCCGATGATGTAGAGAATGATATCCTTCGCCTCGACGTTCTTCCGGAGCTTTCCCTCGAGGACTATCTTGATCGACTCCGGCACGCGAAGCCATGTCTCGCCGAGCGCCCATACGCTCGCCGTCTCCGTGCGGCCTATCGCGATACCCGCTGCGGCGAGCGCTCCGTGCGTCGTCGTGTGCGAGTCGGATCCGAAGATCACGACGCCGGGAATCACGTGCCCATACTCGGGAAGCACCTGGTGGCAGATACCGACGCCGCAGTCGTAGAAGCTCTTTATCCCCTTGTCGGCGACGAACTTACGAATAGCCTTGTGGTTATCCGCCTTCTTCGAATCGGGAGGCGGGACCTCGTGATCGAGCGCGATGAACACACGCTCCGGATCCCAGACCTTCTTTCCGCCCATCTTTTCGAATGTCTTGAGAATGGCGGCCGAGTTGTCGTGAGAGAGAATCATGTGAGGCTTCGCAAAGACGATCTCGCCGACCGAGACCTCCTTCTTCCCCGAAGCCTTCGCGAGTATCTTCTGGATCATCGTGTAGCCCATGGCCAATCACTCCCCCGTGGCGCCGCGCGCCCGGCTGAAACGCTCCTATTCACCCGAATAGGCGAAGAGGTCTCCCGCGCGGCAGATGTCGAGCTGCACGCTCGTCGGCGCGAGTGCCTTGATGACCGCGCCGTTTTCGCGCTTGATCGTTCCCTTCTCGAAATCGATCTCGAGCTTCTCGCCTTCCCTGATGCCGGCCTCCGCGAGACTGGGCACCTCGAGGAACGGGAAGCCCGCGTTGATGATGTTCCGCTTGTAGATCGCCCCCGTCGACTCGGTGACGATGAGAGAGACGCCGAGCGACATGAAACAGTCGACCGCCTGCTGGCGCGAGGAACCGCAACCGAAGTTCCCCCCCGCGATGACGATGTCGCCCCGTTCAACCGTCGGCGCGAACTTCTCGTAGCCTGAGAGCGTCTCGAAGGCATGGGGTCCCATCTTCTCGAGCTCGGTGATCGCGAGGTATTTGTTATGGAAGATCATGTCGGTGTCGATGTTGTCCATGAGACGGCCCTGCGGCGTCGTGACGAGCCGCGCGCGCCCGATGATGATCTTCGGGCACTCCCGCGCCGCGGCGGTTGCCTTCTTCGCCCGGGGCTTTCCGGCTGGAAGAGGCTTCTCGGGCATCGTGCGCCACGAGATCATCGAGAGATCGGCCCGGTGCTTCGAATCCTCGTCGCGCCTGAATTTGAGAAGCTCCCCTTTCCACGAGCGCGGATCGGCGATCTTCCCCTCGATCATCGATGCGGCGAGCACGGCCGGGCTCACGAGGTAGGTCTCCCCTTTGCCCTGTTTCCCGGCGAAGTTGCGGTTCGAGGTCGACAGCTGCACCTCGCCCTTTCCGACCATGCCGATCTGCCCCGACGCGCAGCCGCTGCAGCCCGCGTTCGACACGAGCGCCCCCGCCTCGATGAAAATCTTGAGGAGCCCTTCCTTGACCATCCGCTCGTACACTTCCTGCGTTGCAGGCACGACACGGAGGGAGACGCCTTCCTTGATGCGGCTCCCTTTGAGGATCGACGCCGCATGCGCGAGATCCTCGAAGCGACCGTTCGTGCAGGATCCGAGGAATCCCGTGTGCACGACCGTCCCCGCGATCTCGGAGATCTTTCTCACGTTCTCCGGGCTCGGCGGGCATGCGGCGAGCGGTTCGAGCCCCGAGAGATCGATCGTGATCGTTTTCGTATAGCTCGCGCCGCGGTCGGCCTTGGTCGCCTTGATCGAAGCATCGCCGGAGCGCTTCTTCAGATACGAGACGGCCTTTCGATCGACCGGGAGAAACGCCGCGACGGCGCCCATTTCGGTCGCGAGGCTCGCGAGCGTGATCTTGCCCGAGAAGCTCAGACGTTCCGCTCCCGACCCCTCGAACTCGATTGTCTGCCCGAGGGCGCCGGCGGAGCCGAGCTTGCGTATGACTTCGAGCGCCGCGTCCTTCGCCGTCACGGGGAATTCGATCTCCCCCTCGAGAACGATCTTCATCGTCGCGGGCACCTCGAACCAGTTGCGCCCCGTCGCGAAGATGTAGGCGATATCCTTATCCCCCATTCCCTGCCCGAAGCACCCGACGCAGCCGAGGATATTGAGATGGCTGTCCGTGCCGACGACGATCGTTCCGGGCTTTGCGGCGCCTTGCTCGATATTGACGTGCGAGCCGATCCCGGCGAGCACGTCGAACACGCGCACCCCCGTCTCGCGGGCGAAGATTCGGCAGATCTGCTGGTTCTCGGCGTAGCCCGTGTCCCGCGCGGGCACGTTGCAGTCGAAGGTGAAGAATGTCTTTTCCGGGTCGTCAATGAACGGCGGCTCGAAGTTCGCCCGGAGGTTCTTCACGACGTTCGCGCCGCCGAAGTCCCGGGCGCTCCGGATGTCGATGTCGATCCACACGACGTCCCCCGCCTTGACGTTCTTCCCCGAATGCGCCGAGAGGATCTTCTCTATGATCGTCTTTCCCGTATGAATCCCCCCCTTTTCAGGATGCCCGCGCACAGCGACCCGCGGATCCCTTGCTCAACGACGACTCGCACCATCAACTCGTCGTTGCGGCCCATGCTTCGATCGCGGTATTCGCCTTGCTTTCATCGACTTCTTCTTGATTTCGTACTTTGGAAGCTCTTCTCGAAGAATCCGCTTAAGAGTCTCTTCCAAGGCCTGCTCGCTCCTCTTCATATGCTCGCGAAGCGCCGTATTCATGAGACTCTGATAGTTGCCTCCACCCATCTCATGTACCTTCTTGCGAAACCAATCGAGAACATCGTCATCGATACGAATGGTAATACGTGTCTTTCCGGGAGAGGTCTGAGCCATCGCACCCCGCTTTCCCCGGCTGAAATCATAGTGCATCTTCATACCTTAGCCCTCATACTCCTGTCGCTCACGCCGGTCCGCCTTTCGAGCGGAGATTATCCGTGTATGTGAGCCTCGGGATGCATGAACAACGACCACTATACGCCCCAGGGCGTCCATCCCAATTGTTACAAATCGCAGCTCTCCGCGCGATTCATCTGTAATAGTGATCGCATGAGCGTCCTCGAGCACATGCACCGCATCGGCGAAATCGATGCCGTGCTTTCGCAGATTGCGCATACTCTTCCCAACATCCCATTCATACCCCACCTACCCATTGTATGCACAATTGTACGCACAGTCAAGATATTTGCTCGTTGCCTAACCTAGAGCTTCTTCGCGATCGCTTCCGCCATATCGAGGGTCTTGGCGTCGCCGCCCATATCGTACGTGCGGACCTTGCCCTCCTTGATGACCTTGGCGACGGCGTGTTCGATCCGCTCCGACGCCTTCTTCTCGCCGAGCCAGTCGAGCATGAGCTTCGCGGCGAGGATCGTCGCAATGGGGTTCACCTTGTACATGCCGGCGTACTTGGGCGCCGAACCGTGCGTCGGTTCGAACACCGCGTACGTGTCGCCGAGGTTCGCCGCGGAAGCGAAGCCGAGCCCGCCGACGAGTTGCGCGGCGAGATCGCTGATGATATCGCCGAAGAGGTTCGAGGCGACGAGCACGTCGTAGCTCATGGGGTGCTTCACCATCCACATGCACATGGCGTCGATATTGGCCTCGTCGAGGGCGATGCCGGGGTATTCCTTCGCGATCGCCCGCGCCTCGCGTATCATCATGCCGCTTGTCTCGCGAAGCACGTTCGGCTTCTCGACGATCGTGACCTTCCGGCGTCCGTACTTCTTCGCGAACTCGAAACCGCTCCGGATGATGCGGTCGCATCCCTTCTTCGTGATGATTCGAAGGCCCAGCGCGATCTCGTTCTCGGGGAGCTTCCCGAATTTGCTGAACTTCTTGTGTTTCGCGCTCAGGAAATCGAGCACCTCGCGCGGCGTCGGGTAGAACTCGACCCCTGCATAGAGCCCTTCCGTATTCTCCCTGAAGACCACAATATCGATGCCGTCTTTGTAGTTGAGCGAGTTGCCCGGATAGGCCTTGCACGGACGCATGTTCGAATGGAGATCGAAAAGCTGGCGAAGGCCCACGATCGGGCTCGAATAGACGAAACCCTTGTCCTTGAGGGACGGATCGAGCTCCGCCTCGGATTCGACCTTCGGCTTCGAGGTGATCGCCCCGAAGAGCGCGCAGTTCGTTTCCTTGAGGAGCTTCACGGTCCGCTCGGGGAGCGCGTTCCCCTCTCTGCACCAGAACTCCCAGCCTATGTCACCGTGAATATACTCCGCGTCGATCTTGAGCGCGTCGAGCACGAGCCTCGCCGCCTCCATAACCTCCTTGCCGACACCGTCGCCGGGGAGCCATGCAATCTTATACTTCGCCATTCGGAGCCTCCTTGAGCTCGACACAACGAAACAACGGCCGGCGCCTGCGCCGGCACCGCGCTATCACTTCATTTTCGGCAGGCGGACGAGACCTTTCTTCTGGAGAAGCTGGAACTTGTCTCGCGACTCTTTGATCATCTTCTCCGCCTTGCTGATGAGCTGGTCCCAGCTCAGGTCGACCCGGGCGACGCCCTGCTCGACCGCCTTGCGTCCGACCGCCGCCGCCTCGCGCGGATACACCTCGACCTCGTCCATGGTCGGGATGAGATAATCCTCGCGAAGCCCCTTGTCCTCGGCCACCCGCGCGAGCTCCCGCGCCGCCGCGATGCACATCTCATCGGTGATGGTCTTCGCCATCACGTCGAGGGTGCCGCGGAAGATGCCGGGGAATCCGAGCGAGTTGTTGACCTGGTTCGGGAAATCGCTCCGGCCGGTCGCTACGACCCGCGCACCGGCCTCCTTCGCTTCCCAGGGCCAGATCTCGGGGATCGGATTCGCGCAGACGAACACGACGGCGTCCTTGGCCATCCGCGCGATCCATTCCTTCTTGATCGTATCGGGGCCCTGCTTGGAGAGCGCGATGAGAACGTCGGCGCCTTCGATCGCCCGCGGAACGTCCCCCATCCTCCCCTCGCCGTTCGTCTTCTGGGCCATCTCCCATTTCTCTTTCCAATCCTGCTTGAGCTCCTCCTCGCGCCCCCTATGGAGAATGCCCTTGCTGTCGCACATGATGATATTCTTCGGGCTCACGCCGGCGAGCATGATCATGCGCGCGATGCAGATGTTCGCGGCGCCCGCGCCCACCATCGTCACCTTGACCTTCGCGAGGTCCTTGCCGACAATTTTCACCGCGTTGATGAGGCCCGCCACCGTCACCGCGGCGGTTCCCTGCTGGTCATCGTGCCATACCGGGATATGGCATTCCTTGCGAAGCGTGTCGAGAACGCGGAAACACTTTGGCTGCGAGATATCCTCGAGGTTGACGCCGCCGAAGGACGGCTGGAGCAGCTTTACAAACTCGATGAGCTTGTCCGGATCCTTCGTATCGACGCAGATCGGGAAGGCATCCACGCCGCCGAGATACTTGAAGAGCATCCCCTTGCCCTCCATGACGGGCAGCCCCGCTTCGGGGCCGATATCGCCGAGGCCGAGGACGCGCGTGCCGTCGCTCACGACCGCGACGAAGTTCCCCTTGTTCGTGTGCTCGAACACCTTCTCGGGATTGTCGCGGATGTCGAGACACGGCTTCGCGACGCCGGGGGTGTACCAGATCGCGAAGTCGTCGAAGCTGCGGATGCATGCCTTCGGCATGATCTCGATCTTCCCCTTATAGAAGGGATGCATGATCATCGCGTCTATGCCGGGCTGCTTCGCCTTCTCGATGAGCTCCTCCTTCGTCATCGGCTTCAAGATTTTCGGGGCCGGCTTCTTCGGGGCCGGTTTGAACGCCGGTTTCTTCGCGGCGATCTTCTTTTTCGGCTTCGCGGCCTTTTTCGCGCTGCTCTTCTTCCCGGATCCGGACTTTTTCGGAGCCGCCTTCTTCGTGCCCTTCTTCGCTCTCTTGGGACTCATCTCGCAACCTCCCCGGGGTATAGTCGCCTGTGAAAAAAATG
>Ga0105107_10002099_pt1 | contig 13113 bp, 12 predicted proteins | sample PPLLaktember2015_6_FD_79335 | JGI IMG/M metagenome (GOLD analysis project Ga0105107, IMG submission 79335) | Freshwater sediment microbial communities from Prairie Pothole Lake near Jamestown, North Dakota, USA - PPLs Lake P8 Core (1) Depth... | ecosystem: Environmental > Aquatic > Freshwater >...
AGGCGATTCCGAAAACCATCGAGACGGAAGTAATGCGCGAAATGTAAGGCGGCCGGCAGGCGCACCCTCGGCGGGTCGATGTCGAACTCCCACGGGTGAACGGCCAACACGGCGGGATGGCCCGATCGATTCATGTCCTCAATGCTCCGAAGCACCCTGCGCGGTGAGCTCATCCGAAGTCCCCAGCCCCAGCCAACCGGCATGACCTGGCCGAACCGGTCGGCGACCAGCGGTGGCACTTCCGTAATCATTCCCGATGGCGTCTGACGGACGTGGGGATGGCGAGGGAACGCCGGGGAGCCGACGAGCCTCACCGGCGCCATGCTCGCGTCCATTTCGAACCCCTCCTGCGTGAGCGCACCCAACGCCCAGAGCGAGCGCTCGTTGATCGACCACTCGGGTGCGCGGAACGACGTGACGCGCGTCACCCCCACAGCCTTCAGCGCGCTGACGCTCGTCCGAAGATCTGCGGCAAACTCATCGGGCCTCACGTCGTACGCGCGAAGGTGATGATGCCCGTGCGATCCGATTTCGTGGCCCGCGTCACGGACGGTGGTGACCAATTGCGGATGGTGCTCGGCAACCCATCCCAGAACGAAGAACGTCGCGCGAATCCCGGCGGCATCGAGCGCATCCAGCAGCCAGCGCGTGGTGTCATCGATTCTCGAGGGCAGCCTGCTCCAATGCTCGCGCGAGAGCGCGCTGACGCCGCAGACGTGAAACCAGTCTTCCAGGTCCACGGTAACAATATTTGTCACACGATCCTTTTGGCACGCTCGGCAACGATGAAGTCCGCAATCGTATCGACCGAGCGCAGCACTCGCTGCCCGGTCTCATCGTCAGTAATGGACACACCGAACCGCCGCTCCATCTCCAGCACCAGTTCGAGCACATCGATGGAATCGAGACCGAGGCCCTCTCCGAACAACGACATCGAATTGCCAATCTCGTCCACGGAAATAGGGAGTCGCAGGCCTTCGACGATGGCACGTTTGACCTCTTCCTTTAATGTATCGGGCGCGCTGCTCATGTCCCTTAGATCCTACAAGAGGCCCCCGTCTACCCCGATGACCTGTCCGGTGACATAGCTGGACGCGCCGGACGCGAGAAACGCGACCAGCGCGGCAACCTCACGGGGTGTGCCGGTCCGACCGACGGCGACGGCTCGCAGATGCGCTTCGCGCGCCGCTGGGGGCATGGTGTCGAGCATTTCCGAGTCGATCAGGCCTGGGGAAACAGCGTTCACGAGCACGCCTTTACCGGCGAGATCGCGCGACAACGCCCGCGTGAACCCTTCGAGCGCCGCTTTCGATGCCGCGTACGCGCTCTGACCAGACAGCGGCATGCGCGCGCTGGGAGAGGACACGTTGATGATGCGCCCCCACCGTCGCAGCAGCATCCCGCGCACGACGGCACGCACGCAGTGATAGACGCCGTCGAGATTGACCTGCATGACTGACCGCCACTGCGGGAATCCGAGCAGCGCGATATGCGCATCGCGCGACACGCCGGCGTTGTTGACGAGAATATCGACGGGACCGAGTTCCAGCACCGCCTGCTCGAAGAAATCGGCCACGCTCTTCTCGTCGGCGACGTCGCACCGGCCCGCCCACGCACGTCTGCCGGCGGTGCGCACCGAGGCTTCGAACTCCCGGGCGGGTTCCTCTCGTTCCCGGAAGGCAATTCCCACGGCGGCGCCCCGCTCCGCCAGGAGCTCGGCGATGCCTCTGCCGATGCCGCGCGATCCGCCGGTGACGACAGCAACCCGGCCGTGAAGGAAGAGATCCGTTGAGGATGTGTCCAACTTGGCCTCTCAAACGGCGGCGCGCAGCACAACACTGAACAAAGCGCCGCCGCTTGCGAAGCTGTTGACCAGCGCCACAGGCCCTGGCGCGTCGACACATGTGGTTGCGAGACCGAGCCTGGAGGCGGAGACATCCGGCGTCACCAACCCGGATATCGGCGGCACGCGGCCAGCCCGGCTGCACAGCAGTGCGGCGACACACGCCGCGCTGCCCGAGGCACCCGATTCTCCCAGCGCGCCTTTCAACGACGTCACCACGGTTGCGCTCGACCCGAACAGCTCGGTCAGTGCGTCGGCTTCGACGCGATCGAGAGCCTGCGTCGCATTGGCAGAGGCGTACACCACGTTCACATCGCGCGGCGTCATGCCCGCGTCGTCCAGAGCCAGACGCATGGTCCGCACGAGCGGCTCCGATGTATCGGGCCAGGCGTTGAGCGGGACGGCTGCGCTGGACTCACCGACCCCGAGGATTTCTCCGTATGCGACAGCGCCGCGCGCCTCCCACTCACTGCCCTGCTCGAGCCACAGCATGAAACTCCCTTCACCGAGCACGAACCCGCTACGAGACGCGTCGAAAGGTGCGACGCGCGAGTCGTGCGCTGGCGCAGGGGACATGACACCGAAGCGATCGTATGCCTTGAAGAAGATTTCGTATACTGCATCGACAGCGCCTGCCGCAAGTGCCGAGGCATGGCCTTCGCGAATGATCTCGGTGGCCGATACGATGGCGGCCAGTCCCGACGCCTCTTTGTAGCTAACGGTCGCATTGGGTCCGCGGAGCTTGAACTCGAGGCCCACCAGACTCGCCGCGGCATTGGCCACAGTACTGTTGAACAGCAGCGCCGGTGCGCCCGATGGACCGCTTCGGAAGAGCGCCGACAGGTAGTCCTGCGTCGCCTGACCTCCCGCAGTCCACGTTCCGAGCATCACGCCACCGCTCTCGAGACCGTCGGCCGTGATCGGCTGCCGGGCATCCGCTATCGCCAGACCGGCAGCGGCGACGGCGTACGCGCCTGTGCGATCCATGCGGCGCAGCTTCATCGGCGGAACAAACGCCGTCGCGTCGAAACTCCTCACGTTCGCGGCAAGCGTCGAGCGGCAACCTGTTGTATCGAAATCGGTGATAGGAGCGATGCCGGTTTCGGTCTGCAGCAACGCGTCCCTGAATCTCTCGAGCGATGTGCCGAAGGGAGAAACGACGCCCATCCCGACGACGCTCACCCGCCGCTGCATCCCGTGCGGATGTTACCATTGGAACCATGAACCATCAACGCGACCGCGTCGCGGCTGTGCGCCGGGCAGTGACGATTCTGGCCGTGTGCGGAGCCTCGATCGCAAGCGCGGCCGCCGGCCGGTCGCAGGCCGCGCCGTCGAAGAACGCGGCGTTCGACGACTTGTACCGGCGCGGACAACGCGCCAACGACGGATTGAAGACGCTCACCGCACGATTCACGGAAACCACGAACTCGTCGCTGCTGGCCACGCCGCTCGTCGAACGCGGCACGCTTGCGGTGCGGCGACCGGCGACCGTCGTCCTGAACTACGCCGAGCCCGAGGTGCGCACCGTGTTGATCGACGGCAACCAACTCGTGCTGAGCTGGCCCGGACGAAATATCCATCAGGTCAGAAACATCGGGCAGATGCAGGGCCGGATTCAGAAATACTTCGTCGACAGCGATCCAGATGAGCTGCGCAGGAGCTTCGAGATCACTATCAGCGATGCGGAGAGCCGCCGCGGGGCGGACCACGTGACTCTCGTGCCGAAGCGGAAGCAGATCCGCGAGGGACTGACCCGTCTCGATCTGTGGATCGATCAATCGTCGTTATTGCTGGCGGCGATGCGCATGACGTTTGCGAACGGCGATACGAAGCTGATGGCGCTGGAAGACGTCGTGCCTAATGCCCCGATCGCTCCAGGTACGTTCGTCCATCCGCCGCCATCGCGCTGAATCCGTCGGCCGGCGAGGCAAGGTCGCACTCCGACAGGTAGTGTGCCGGAGACATCATGCGCTGGGTGCGCCGGAGCGCGCGCAGCAGGAACACCATGTTCCGCACATCGACTTCGCCGAGCCATTGCCAGAGGCGCTTGCGTCCGCGGAGGTTCAGCACCGACCGGCGCCACGTCTCGCAGTAGAGCTCGAAGAAACGCTCGGCGCCGAGTGCCGGCTGCCAGAGCAGATGGTGCATGTCGAAATCGGACCAGCGGCGTGGACGAAGGACCGGCCGCATCTTCTCGAAGTACTCCGTCCCCGGAAGCGGCGTCAGAATAGTGAAGCCGGCCTGAAAAAGCTCGTGGCGCTCGACGAACGCCCACAGGCGCTCGAAGTCCTGACGCTCCCACGCCGGATCGATGACGAAGTTTCCGGTCACACCGTACCCGGTGCGCCGCGCAATATCCACGCCACGCGCGGTCTCATCGACCGTCGCGTCTTTCGTGAGGTCCCTGAGTCCCTGGTCGGTCGCCGCCTCGAGCCCGAAAAAAATGTCGAAGTTCTGTGCGATGGGCCGCCACGCCTGGAGGAGATCGGGATGGTGCGCCACGAGATCGACACGGCTTTGCACGAGCATCCAACGTTTCCGTATTCCGCGGCGCTTCAGCTCTGTGGCGAGCTCGAGGCTGCGCGAGGGATGATGCCAGAACAGATCGTCGGCCACGAACACTTCGTCGCCAACCGCCGCAAAATCCCGGCACACGGATTCGATGGAGCGCTCTCGCACGGCACGATCGTGCAGCTGCCAGATGGAGCAGAACGAACATCTGAACGGACATCCTCGGGCCGTCTCGACGAGCCAGACAGGGCGGTGGGCGAGACACGCGTATTGGCGGCGCCACGCGCTCACGTGACGGCGAGCGGGCAGCGGCACCTTGTCCAGTGCGAACGTGCCACGCTCCCCATCGGTGGAGACAGGCTCGCCATCGCGGTCGCGAAGACAAAGACCTGCGACCTCTCTCAGCGCGCCGCCTCGCGCGATCGCGTCGGCAACGTCGGGCAGCACCACCTCACCATCATCGATGACGACCGCTGCGACTTCGGGAACGAGGAACGGCGTTGGATACGCGGCGGCGGTGTGGCCGCCCACGATGATGGTGATGCCGGGAAGGTTGGCCCGCACGCGCCTGGCCAGCGCGAGAACGTCATCGGTTTCGAGCGCGTGCATCGCGGCGATACCAACGAGATCGGGACGCACGCGGCGCAGATGTGCTTCGAGCGAGCTGAAGCGCAAATCGGCGATCGTGACGTCATGCCCGCGTGCTTCGAGCGACGCCGCGATGTACTCCATGCCAAGCGGCTCGATTCGGAAGAACGGCCCGAGGCCAAAACGCTCGTTCGCCGGCACCGGGCGAAGCAGAAGAACTCGCATCTTTGTCGCGTAGGAGGGTAACATACCGCGTTTGATCGAAGCTCTCGTCACCTGGGCCTACCGTCGGCGCGCGCTCGTGGTTGGCGCGGCGTTGTGCGTGCTCGCCGCCTCAGCAGAGGGAGCCCGGCGGCTGTCGTTCGACACCGACGTTCTCACCCTTCTCCCTGCCGACGGCCGCGTGGTTCCCGCGTTCCGCACGTTTCTCTCCACTTTCGGCAGCTTCGATCACTTGTACGTCGTCTTCACTGTCCCGGATGGTTATGCGATCGCCGACTACGACGATCGCATCGAGGCATGGGCGGATCAACTGCGGCGCGCGCCCGAAATCGATGGCGTCGACACCGGCATCGCCGATCAGTCGCGCGATTTCGGATGGCTTGCAGACCGGCAGCTGCTGCTCCTCGACGAGCGCACCTTCGAACAGGCGCTCGACAGACTCAGTCCCAAAGGGCTTCACGCGGCGGTCGCGAAGAGACGGGCGCTTCTCACGCTGCCCTCCGCCCACGTCGCCGATCTCGTGCGCCACGATCCGCTTGGGCTGTTCGAGCTGACGCAGGAATCCTTCGGCGGGCGGGCGCCCCAAGGGTTCGGTACAGATGGATACGTGACACCGGATGGGTCGAGCCGGCTTATCATTGCGCATCCCAGCCGGCCGCCGTACGATGCGGAATTCTCGCGCGCGCTCGACGCGCGACTTCGCGAAATCGCCACCCGGCAGACGGAAACAGAGATCAGCAGCGATGACGAGCAGCGGCCTGCACTCCGCGTCGAGTTCGCGGGAGGACATCGCATCGCCGTCGAGACCGAAGCGCTCATCCGCCGCGAAAGCATCGTCAACACCGTAGGGTCACTGGCTCTGATTCTCCCGGTGCTCTACCTTGCATTCCGGAGTCTGTGGTTGGTCGCCGTGGGATCGCTCCCGTCGGCGCTTTCCCTGGTCGTGGTACTTGGGATGTTCGGGTTCAGCGGCGAGACGTTGTCCGCGGCGGCGACAGGTTCGGCGGCGATGCTGTTCGGGCTGGGTGTCGACGGCGTCGTCCTCCTGTATGTGTCTCATCGGCTCGCGCTCGCCCGAGGACTGGCCCCTGGTGAAGCCGTGCGCGCGAATGCCGGACCGTCGAAAAGCATGTTGCTCGGCATGTGGACGACGGCCGCCACCTTCTACGGACTGATGTTCGTCGACTTTCCGAGTCTTCGGGAACTGGGACGCCTCGTCGGGCACAGTATGGTGGTCTGCGGTCTGGCCACGCTCTTCCTGGTCCCCGCCACGCTGCCGCGGCGTGCGCCACGCGCCCAACGCATCCTGGTGCTGCCCGCGCTCGCGGCCTGGATTCTCGGGCACCGAACGGCGATCGTCGCGGGATCCATTGTTCTAACGGTAGTCCTGGGCGCGGCGGCGGTCCGGCTGCGCGTCGATCCGACACTCGAACGGCTGCGTTCGGTCACCGACGCTGCGGCGCTCGAAGCACGCGTCGGTTCTGCGTTCGGGCTTCCTCGTGAGGTCAGCGTCGTGATCGCCGAGGGACGAGATCTGGAAGCGTTGCTCGTCACCAACGGTCGGCTTGTCAGCCGGCTGACTCGAGAGTTGCCAGCAGTGCGGATCGAAGCGCCTGTGAGAGTGCTTCCGTCAAGCACCGCCCAGGCTCGACGCGCCCGGCGTCTGGAACAGTCGGGCCTGACACCGGCCGGTGTGCGCGCGTCGCTCACCGAGGCGACCGTGAAGGCCGGGTTTCGGCCGGACGCCTTCGATGCATTTGCGGAGCGCGTTCCGCGGCTGCTGGATCCCGGTCTCCGGTTGACGCATGACGAATACGCCACCCATGGATTCCGTGACGTGATTGGCCGGTTCGTATCACATCGTGCCGGAGAATGGACACTCGCCACCTACGTCTTCCCCTCCACGTCCGAGGATGTGACCGCGATTCAGTCAATCGTCGATGCCATCGATCCCGCACAAACGCTGACCGGAGTTCAACTCGTCAACCGGGAGCTTTCGAGGAAATTCTTGCCGGAGTTCCTGAAAGGCCTGGTGATCGGCACGACCATTGTGCTCGCATCAATCGTAGCGGTGTTTCGACACTGGCGCTTGTGCACGCTTGCGTTGCTTCCGACTTTTGCGGGGCTCGTCTGGACGGCAGGGCTGCTGTCACTCGCAGGGGTCACACTCGATCTGTTCGCGGTGTTTACCGTCGTGACGTTCGTCGGCATCGGCGTCGACTACGGTATCCACATGGTGCACCGGTATCGAGAACGAGGGGACGCGGTCCAAACGGTCGCCGAGCTCTCGCCCGTTATTCTCGTTGCCGCGACCATTACGCTTGCCGGGTACGGCACGCTCATCAATTCGTCGTACCCGCCGCTGCAATCGATCGGCCTCGTATCGGCCATCAGTGTCTGCGCGCTGGCGTTCGCGTCGGTCGTGCTGTTGCCCGCTCTGATGATGAAGAAGAAACCGCAATGACGATGGTCGTGACTGCGCTGGTGCCCGCTTACAATGAAGCGGCGACGATTCGGGAGGTCGTGTGCGGCGTTCGGCCGTACGTGTCGCAGGTGCTGGTGGTCGACGATGGTTCCACGGACGGCACCGGACATGAGGCGCGTGCCGCCGGCGCGTCGGTCGTTACTCACGAGACGAACATGGGAAAGGGACATGCGGTGCGCACGGGCCTCGCTCACCTCCTGAGCGGTGACAGCACGCACGTCATCCTGCTCGACGGAGACATGCAGCACCTGCCGCATGAGGCGGCTCGTCTGCTGGATGCGTCTCGCGCAACCGGCGCCGATGTGGTGATTGGCGAGCGGCGGTTCGACCGGTCCTGCATGCCGCCGGCACGGTACCATGCGAATCGAATCGGCAGCCGGGCGCTGTCGCGGTTCGTCGGCATACCGGTTCACGACACCCAGTGCGGCTTCCGGGTGTTTCGGACCGACCCACTTCGTCGCATGCCGCTTTGCGCGAGCGGTTATGAGATCGAAACGGAGATGCTGGTGAAGTTGAGGAGACTGGGAGGGCGTGTCGTCAGCGTGCCTGTGACGGCCGTGTACAACGGACAACGAAGCAAACTCCGGCCCATCCGCGACACGACCCGCACGTGTTTCCTCGCGGTGTACTACCGATTTCTCCAACCGCTCTAGTCGTGTATGGAAACGGGCGCCGCACAACCGATTGGCCGCGACGGCGTCGTACCTCGACGGTGGACGCTTCACGGGCTGAACAACGGACACATCTTCGCCGCGACCTATCACGGCGTCCGCCGGCTGCCGCGCGTCCTCTCGTACCTCATCGGCACCATTGGCACATGGCTGGCATGGACGCTCATGCGTGCCTGCCGTGCAGCGGTCGCCGATAATCTCCGCGCAATTTTTCCCGACGAATCCGAAGGGCAACTGCAGCGGCGCGCCCTTGAAACGTTTCGCGCTTACGCGTTCGACTGCATTGACTTCCTTCGCGCAGTCGACGCACCCGAAAAAGGCGCACATGGGCTGTTCGATCACACCGCCGAAAGCCACGCGTTGTTCGAGCGTCTTCTCGCCGAGGGACGCGGCATCATCGTCGTCACCGGGCATTGCGGTAACTGGGAAATGGGCAGCCTGCTGATGCAGCACACGGTCGAGACGCAACTGACGATCATTGCGATGGCCGAGGCGAGCCCCGACGTCAATCGCATACGAAATCAGATTCGGGCACGGCTCGGCGCGGAGACGCTGGAAGTGCGCCAGTCGCTCGACACTGCGCTGCAGATCCGCCGCCTCCTCGGCAGGAACCAGATGGTGGCGATGCTGATGGACAGACATCTGGGCCGCGATCGCGTGGCAGTCACGCTGCTGCATCGTCACGCATGGTTCCTGCGCACGCCGGCTCTGCTGAGCTACCTCACCCGTGCACCTCTCCTTCCCTGCTTCATCAATCGTGCGGGCCCCGGGCGGTTCACGGTCCATCTGGGCGATCCCATTCGAGTGAGCCAGGACCTGCCGCGTGACGAAGCCATCCAGCGCGCCACTCAGGAGTTCGCAGACCAACTGGGCGACCGGCTTCGGCGGCATCCCCATCAGTGGTACCACTTCTACCGCTACTGGGATGCGCAGCGCGATTCGTATGAGGGCCTCGAGTAACCATTCGCGTTCATGGATCCGCTGTCGCACGTGCTTTTCGGGCGAACGTTAATCGCTCTCGATCGTGACGGCCACCTCGGTCGGCGCAGTGTGGCGGCGTGCGTGCTTGGAACGCTTGCGCCAGATGTGGATGCGATCGCCATTGCACGCGGCTGGGACGTGTACCTGCGTGTCCACGAGGGTGGCACGCACTCGATACTCGGGAGCGTGGCCGTCGCATCCGCGGCCGCCGGGCTCGTCCATCTTCCCCGGCGCGGCGGCCGATATGCATCGCTCGTCGTGGCCGCATGGATTGGCGCGCTCAGTCACCTGGCGTTCGACCTGCTTTCTGGGGCGCGCATTGCGCCGGGATGGCCGTTGTTTGCCGGGACGCTGAGCATCCCACTCGTGGCCATGGCGGACCCGTGGCTCGTGGCAGTTTGTGTCTCCGGTGGAATTGCGCTATGGGTGGAGCGCGGCAACATCGCGAAACACGCGCGAAGCGTCATTGCCGTGATTGCGATGTTTCTGGGAGTGAAGGCGTTGCTACTGGTGATGGCGGTGCCGTATTGGACGGCCTCGACGCGCTCCGACGAAATCACGACCCACGCCGTCCAGGCAGTGTGGGGCTCTCTCGCAGAGTGGGACGTGTTCGACCGGACGCCACAGGCGCTCCGAAGGTGGCGCGTCAGTGCTCTTGGCGGGCGCGCGACGTTGTTGTTCTCGTTGCCGCTCGATTCCGGTTCGCCGCCGGTCGAGGCCTCACATTCGCTCGACACGGTCGGAAATTTTCTGCGCGTACATCAACTCGGATTCGCCATCGCCGACCCTGCCGAAAACGGAGGCACACGCGTCCTCTGGTCGGACATTCGGTACTGCCGGTCGGGCACAGACGCCGCCGCACAAGCGAGGACCCACGAGGGGTCAATTACATGCACCGTCTGGTTCGGAGGAATCTACGATCGCGCAGGTCGGCCTCTCAGGCAGGTTGTTCGCGTGGGACGGTGGCTGCAGACACGGCCTGTCGAGCCGTAAGACGAAACAGATAATTCGCAAAAGGAGTGCCGGTCCCCGCGGGTGCTTCCTCGACGTCCAGACCGAGCCGGACGAAACACTCTCGCCATTCGTCGACGGTCCTGAATACCAACTCCTGCCGCCAGGCCTTCGACGTCAAAGCCGTCAAGCGGTTCCCAATCTGGACCGCCCGGAAGCGCCATCCGGCGGACGCGTCGGCTTCCCGCACCAGGATGACACCGCCCGGTTCCAGTGCACGTACTGCCGCGGAGAGCACGGCGTCCTGGTCGGCCTTCGGCATCATGTGCAGCACGTCGAAAAACAGAATGGTTCGGTAGGCGCCGCCCCACTCGCTTCTTGCGTCGCCTTCGATAATATCGGCATCGGAGCCGAGCGCCGCCCGCGCGAGTCTCGCGCGGTGGGCGCGCATTTCGATGCCGACCATCCGCTCGAAGCATGGAAAGCACCTGCCTGGCGGTGCCAATCCTCCGCGGGCGAGCCGCTCGGCCTCGGCGAGAAGCGCGAGCATCAGTCCCTGACCGCATCCGATGTCGAGCATTCTGCCTCCTGAAGGCAGCCACTCGCCCGACAGCACCTCTCGATACAACGGATCTCCGCGCAGTTTCCCACGTGCGAATTCCCATGCCGTGATGCTCGTGCCCACATAACGGTCGGCGGCCTCGCGCGCCAGTCTGTCGAAAAAGGGGTCGTGCCCGGAGCCGCGCAACGCGAAGTACGTAGCCAGTCCGGCCGTTGCGCCGAGCGCGCCTCCGACGACGACGCTGCCGACCAGCAGATCGATGCCGAACTGCCATGGCGTAATCGTTTTGACGTTCTCGAGGGTCAGCGCAAGGACGGACCCGGTGCGAAGCCATGCCCCTGTCTGGACTTCAGCGAACACGAGCACAGGGGCGACGATCGGATTCGACACGTTCGCGGCAAGGTAGACCTTCAGACGGTTCAGCCCGAGCAGACGGCCGCCGAGCAGGCTGAGAAGAAGATGGAAGCCGTAAAACGGTGAGCAGCCGATAAACAAGCCGACACCGATCGCACATGCCTCGCGTACAGGGCCCTGTCCTTCGGTGCGCAAATCGTACACCGTCCGCCGCAGGGTCTTCATGGGAGAGAACACGCGGATATTGTGCCACCGGTATCAGTTATGATCACGCCCTGACCTGACGTGGCCCACGATCTCATACATTCCGAAGCCCGCCCACTGACACCGGTTCCGCCGCGCTGGGTTGAAGCGTTGCTCGTCAGTGCAGCGCCTGATGAAGCGTGTGGCAGCAGGGTCGAGATGAGAACATCCGAGTCTGTCGCACATGCGAGCACGCGTATTCGCGATGCGGTGCACCTCGAACCTCCGGTGTTGCGCTGGCGAGTCGCATCCGCGTATCGCGCGGTCATGGGGGTTCTCGAACGTCTTGGCCGGCACCCGGTGCGGTTCTGGAACTTCGTTCCCGCGATCGGCGACCGCATACTGACCGATCTCGATCGGTACATGGTTTTCAATGCCGGCCGATACGATGCCTATGCGGATCGATACGGAGGGAACGGCCTGGGAAACGATCACCTGGCCACGGCGTCGGCTGTCGGCATCACGGGATCGGATCTGTCGATCCACTGTCTCGCGATGGAACGACCTGGCATCCCCGTTGAAAATCCGAGACAGACACCGGCGTGGCAATACTCAACACGATATGGGCCGCGGCCCCCGTGCTTTTCTCGCGGGACGATTGTCGATCTCGCCGGCCGCCGTACGTTGCTGATCGGCGGCACGTCCAGCGTGGTCGGCGAGGATTCGCGGCATGCCCGTGATTTTGAGAGACAGCTGGACGAGACGCTGGTGAATCTGGAGGCGCTGGTACGCACTGCGGCAGCGGATGCTCGCGACGTCCGTCCTGCGCTGCACCGCCTCATCGATCTCCGCGTCTACGTCACCTCCGCGGATTATGCGAAACACCTCCACACACTCCTGTTGAACCGCTGCCCGCATGCGCGCACGATCGATCTCGTGGTCGCACAAGTGTGCCGCCCGGAACTGCTCGTGGAAATCGAGGGCATCGCGGAGATTTAACCAGCCAGCGTCAAGCTTCCCGACGCCACCACAACTCCATCAGCGGTGACCGTTCCGGCAATCTTGCAGAGCCCGCCGAGCCTGCCGACCACCCGGGCAGACGCTTCCAGGCGGGAACCCGGACGTGCCGGCGCCGGAAATTTGAACGGACCAATCGCCGCCACGCGGAGCTGAACGGTCTGTGACGCCCCGCTGCCGACGGCGGCGGCCGCAAGCCCTCCGGCCTGCGCGACCATCTCAACGAGGATGATCGCGGGAACAACAGGATCGTGTGGAAAGTGCCCCTGAAAATAAAAGTCTGCCGCCTTTGCCAGGCGGCTGCCAACAGCCTCTTCTCCAGGGCCGACTGAGACAACCTCTTCGAGCAAGCGCATCGGCGGCTGGTGGGGCAGCAGATCGAGCCACTGCATCGCCCAGCAGTATACCGGCACCCTGGATCCGGTATTCTCTGACCCTGTGAGCACTATCCTCGAACGCTTTGCACGCATTGCTTGCGATCAGCCGGAACGCCCCGTCATATTTCTTTCAGGCTCCGATCAGGTGCTGAGCGCGTCCGCTGTGTGGAGGGCACACCTCGCGATGCGTGAGCAGCTGTCGGCCCTCGGAGTGAAACAGGATCAGCTTGTGGTCTCGGCCGCAGGAAATCTTCCGGCCGCTGTTCCGCTGCTCCTCGCCTGCCTTTCCCTTCGCGCACCACTGATGCCCGTCGACGCGAGCACAACCGGTGCCGAAATCGAGGAATGTGGTGCACGATTCGGCGCCG
>Ga0105107_10002100_pt1 | contig 13111 bp, 11 predicted proteins | sample PPLLaktember2015_6_FD_79335 | JGI IMG/M metagenome (GOLD analysis project Ga0105107, IMG submission 79335) | Freshwater sediment microbial communities from Prairie Pothole Lake near Jamestown, North Dakota, USA - PPLs Lake P8 Core (1) Depth... | ecosystem: Environmental > Aquatic > Freshwater >...
GACGCAAAGGACGCCAAGGAACTGCAGAATCGTGCTGATGGTGGAGGGCGCTGGCATCGGGGTCTCGTGTCTTATCACGTCGCGATCCCTCGGCGTATGGTTGCATGGCAGGTTCGCCCTAAGTGGACATGGTCTGGCGCGACGGCTCCGGCCAAGAGCATCGCGCGTTGCACAACCCCCGCGATGCGGCCTTGGCAACCGAGTTTCTGATCGGTTTTCCTCGGCGTCCTTTGCGTCCTTGGCGTTGAGAGATTGGCCGTAGAGAGGAGAGAATGAAGATCGCAGTACTGGGAGGAGGCCACGGCGCCTACGCAGCCGCCGCCGACCTGAGCGAGCAAGGGCACGAGGTGAGGCTCTGGCGGCGCGATGCAGCCGCTCTGAAGCCGGTGCTCGACAGCAGCGTCATCAAGATCACGGACGTCCGCGGGTCGCGCGGGATACCCGTTGCCAAACCCACTGCAGACATCGCCGAAGCGGTACGCGGTGCGCAGCTCGTGCTGATCCCAGCGCCTGCGACCGCGCAGGAAGACATCGCCCGCGCGCTTGCCCCACACCTCGAAAGTGGCCAGGTCGTATTCCTGCCGCCCGGCACCTTCGGCAGCTACGTGATGAGCGAGACCGTTCGTGCCGCCGGCTCACGCGCCGAGATCACCTGGGCAGAAACCGGCACGCTGCCCTACCTCGCGCGCAAGCAGGCGGCCGACGAGGTACGCATCACCATCCGCGCCGCGCACCTCCCCACCGGGGCCTACCCCGCGAAGCGCTCGGAGCATGCCTTCGCGGTTATCCGCCAGGCCTACCAGGTCATCGAGCCCTGCGAGGACGCGCTGTCCGGCGCACTGATGAACGCCGGGCCGATCATCCACCCATCGCTGATTCTGATGAACGCCGCGGCGCTGCAGCACTTCGAGCGCTGGGACATCCACAACGAGGGCACACAGCCCTCGGTGCGTGCGGTGACCGATCGGCTGGATCTGGAGCGTGTCGCCGTGCGCGAAGCGATCGGCTATACCCCGCCACACTTTCCGCTCAAAGACCACTACACCAGCGACCGCTGGATGTACGGCGACGCGCACAAGCGGCTGGTCGACTCGGGTGACTGGCGCGAGCATATCGACCTGCACATGCACCGGTACATGACCGAGGATACGGTGATGGGCCTCGCCTTCCTCGCTTCTGTGGCGCGCTGGGTGGGGGTGGATGCGCCGCTCGCCAACGGACTGCTGGCCGTGGCCGGGGGCATCCTCGGGCGCGACCTGCGTCACGGCGCCCGCACGCTGGAGGCGCTGGGGCTCGCGTCTCACTCGAAGGACCAGATGAAGCAGCTGTTGCAGCAAGGCCGCCGATGACGGGATTGCCTCGCCGCATCGTTGCCGTCGGCGCCGGCCGCATGGGGCGGGGAATCGCGCTCGCGTTTGCCTATGCCGGCCACGAGATCGACATCGTCGACCTGAAAGCGCGCCCGCGCACTGATTTCGACGGTCTCGCCCGGGATGCTCGCGACGAGATGGCGTCCAGCCTGCGAATGCTCGCCGAGCTCGAGGCGATGCCGCTGGATGCCGTACCGAGGGTGTTGCAACGGATCCGCGTGGTCTCCAAGCCCGACGCCGGCGAGGCACTGGCCCGGGCTGAGGTGATCTTCGAGGGCGTGCCGGAGACTCTCGAAGCCAAGCGCGACGCCTTCGCCCGGATCTGCGACCTGGCGCCGCCGGCGGCTATCGTCGCCTCCACCACCTCGACCATCCTTGTGACGGACCTCGCCCCGCTCGCGACCCACCCCGGACGGGTCATCAACGCCCATTGGCTCAACCCGGCCTATGTCATCCCGCTGGTGGAACTGTCTGCCCATCCCGGGACGTCACCGGAGGTGATCTCCCGCTTGCGTGCACTACTCGAAGACATCGGCAAGGTCCCGGTGCTGTGCGGGCCGGCACCCGGCTATATCGTGCCGCGCCTGCAGGCACTGATCATGAACGAGGCGGCGCGCATGGTGGAGGAAGGAGTCGCGACGGCGGAAGAGATCGACAGGGCCACCCGGTATGGGCTCGGGTTGCGCTTCGCCGCCGTCGGCGTGATCGAGTTCATCGACTTCGGCGGCAACGACATCCTGTACTATGCGAGCCGTTACCTGTCGGAGCACCTGAGCCGGGAGCGCTACACCGCTCCTGCCATCGTCGATCGCCTGATGCAGGAAGGCAGAGTTGGCCTCAAGACCGGCGAGGGCTTCTACGACTACCGCAGCCGCGACGTGGCCGCCTACCGCAAGGATGTGCTGGCGCGCACGGTGGGGATGCTGAAGCACGCCGGTCTGCACCGGCCGCCGCGTTGACGATCCTCCTGACTTGAAGGCAGGAACCACGGAGGACACGGTGGACACGGAGGAAGACCGGGAGTGAGATTGTTTTGAGAGTAGTAGGTGCATGGCGTAGGACTGTGTACCGTCGCTTTGCCGGAGCAACGCAGCTCCCGGAGCTATTTTCCTGCATTCCTCCGTGTCCACCGTGTCCTCCGTGGTTCAAGCAGTTGTAACCAACATTAGGGACCCCAGCATGCTTCGCTTCACCGCCGCGCTGCTGACCGCGATTTGCCTCGCGGGGACAGCGGCAGCCCAGGAGATCACCCTCAAGGCGGCCAATGCTTTCCCGGAGGGCACGTACTACGCACGCAACTTCGAGCGGTTCATCAAGAAGGTGAACGACGAAGGCAAGGGCATCCTACAGATCCGCTACGTGGGTGGGCCGAAGGCGATCCCGACCTTCGAGATCGCCAATGCGCTGCGCAACGGCGTGGTGGACCTGGCCAACACCACCACCTCTTTCACCACCGGGGTCGTCCCCGAGGGCCTGGCGCTGAACTACACCGATCTCACCATGGCGGAGCTGCGCCGCAACGGTGTGCTCGACTACCTCAACAGGATCTTTCTCTCGAAGGGGCTGTACTACTACGCCCGCACGGGCGAGGGCATCCAGTACTACGTGTACAGCAACAAGAAGATCGACAAGGCCGATCTGAGCGGGCTCAAGCTGCGGATCGCGCCGATCTATCGCGACTTCTTCCAGAAGATGGGCGCCAGCGTCGTGCAGATCGCCCCGGGCGAGGTGTACACGGCGCTCGAGCGCGGCGTGGTCGACGGGTACGGCTGGCCGCTGATCGGCATCTTCGACCTCGGCTGGCACGAGAAGACCAAGTATCGTCTGGAGCCGGGCTTCTACTCGATCGAGCTGGGCGTGCTCTTCAATGCCAATTCCTGGAAGAAGCTTACCCCGGCCCAGCGCGAGTTCCTGGAGAAGCAGCGGGTCTGGCTGGAAGGGCTGAACGCGGACATGGGCGGCAAGGACGCGCAGGCCGAGATCAAGCGCCAGCAGGATGCCGGCATTCAGATCATCAAGCTGGACGACGCCCAGGGGAAGATCTTCGTCAAGACCGCCTACGATGCGGCATGGAACGCGATCGTGGCCTCCAGCCCGCAGCACGGGCAGAAGCTGCGCGAGATGATGGCGCCGAAGTAGGAGTCGGACGGCCGGATCGGCCCTTCACACAGCGCGGAAAGCGAAAACCCACATGGACCACGAAGGAAAGCGCAGCGGGCTTGGTCTGCTGCGCTGCCTGGCGATGCAAGCGTGGTTCATGGCAGCACATAGCCGCCCGAGCCGCTCCCGGACTATCCAATCGGTCATGACCGCCCGGAACGACGGCATCGGTTCTATCTGCCGTTGCCCTCGACGCACGTCTGCGTCTGTTGCTTCTCCTCGGGTTCCTTCGTGTCCTTCGTGGTGAACGCGTTTGAGCTAGCAGAATGAGGCTCTACCGAGGAGTCATGCAAGCCTGCGGCGTAGTCGCCGCGTTGCTGATCGGCGTGAGCGTGCTGCTCGTCTGCTATGACGTGCTCGGCCGCAACCTGGGCCTCAAGAGCCTGCCCTGGATCGTGGAGGTCACCGAGTACGTGCTGCCTCTGATCACGCTGTTCGCCGCACCCTGGCTGCTCTTCCGCGCCGAGCACGTCAGACTCGACCTCCTCAACAACGCGCTCTCATCGGCCGCGCTGCGCCTTCTCGACCGAGTCGCCTCCACCGTCGGGTTGATCGTGTGCGTGGTGATCGTGTGGTACGCGCTGAAGGTCATCGCCGATACCCTGGAAATCGGTGCGATGGTGATGAAGAGCCTGGTGTTCCCGGAGTGGTGGCTGTTCGTGCCGGTGCCCTTGAGCTTCGGCCTGATGGCCGTCGAGTGCGCGCGCCGCCTGCTCCGCCCCGGGCCGCACGAAGCGGTTTCGTCCGGCTCGCTGCACTACGGCGAGTAACCTACTACTACTGATGAGCCGCCTCGGCGGTAAGAATCCGCTATTGACTTACGTCTGACACTAGATGCTCTGGTGGCAAACCCTCGCCCTGCTGTTCGGCATCCTGACACTGCTGCTCGTGCTCGGGCTGCCGGCGGGGTTCGCCTTTCTTGCCATCAATCTGGTGGGCGCCGTGGTCTTCCTCGGCGGGGAGGCCGGCCTCATGCAGGTGGTGCGCAGCGGCGTCGCTTCCGTCACCAACTTCTCCCTCACGCCGATTCCGTTCTTCGTGCTGATGGGCGAGGTGCTGTTTCATACCGGTGTGGCCATGAAGGCGATCGACGCTTTCGACAACGTCATCTGGCGGGTGCCAGGGCGGCTTTCCGTGATCGCCGTAGTGGCGGGCACGGTGTTCTCTGCCATCTCCGGGTCGACCATCGCCACCACGGCCCTCCTGGGCAGCCTGCTGCTGCCGGAGATGCTGCGGCGGCACTATCACCCGAGCATGGCCATGGGACCGATCATGGCCATCGGTGGCGTGGACATGCTGATTCCACCCTCCGCCCTAACGGTGCTGCTGGGTAGCCTCGCGGGGATCTCGATCTCGGGGCTGCTGATCGCCGGCGTCGTGCCGGGCGCCCTGCTCGCCACGGTGTTCGTCGCCTACATCCTGCTGCGCACCTGGCGCGATCCGACGCTGGCACCGCGCTTCGAGCATGCTCCGGTCACCGGGTGGGCGCGCTGGCGCCCGCTGGTGATCTACGTGGCGCCGCTGCTGCTGATCTTCGTTGTCGTGATCGCCGCCATGTCGGCCGGCTGGGCCACGCCGACCGAGTCCGCAGCCATCGGCGCACTGGCCACCCTCGTAGTGGCGACAGCCTACCGGGCACTGACGCTGAAAGCGCTCATGCAAGCGCTCCTGGGTACCGCCGCCATCACCGGCATCATCCTGTTCATCATCATCGGCGCCACCACTTTCTCTCAGATCCTGTCGTTCTCAGGCGCGACGGACGGGCTAGTCTCGCTGGTACAGGGCGTGGACCTGTCGCCCTGGGTCGTGCTGATCGGAATGCTGGCGATCTTGCTGCTGTTGGGCTGCTTCCTGGACCAGGTGAGCATGATGCTCGTCACCCTGCCCTTCTACATGCCGCTCGTTCAGCACTTCGGCTTCGATCCGCTGTGGTTTGGGGTAATGTTCCTGATCTGCATGCAACTGGGGCTGCTGACGCCGCCTTTCGGCATGCTGCTGTTCACCATGCGGGGGGTTGCGCCGAAGCACATCACCACGCCACAAATCTTCCGCGCGGTCGCGCCTTACGTGCTGTTCGGGCTGCTGATGCTGGTTCTGGTGATGCTGATGCCGGGGCTGGCGACGTGGCTGCCGGGCACTTTGCTCAGGAACTAGCTCCAAGGGGACGAGTAGCTGCTCTTCGAGCCACCACCGGAAAATGACGGCCCCATGGACACAGCTCAAGCCCGCAGTCGGACAAAGAGGAAGTGAACACTTGTCTCCAGCCGCAGATGTGGTTTTTCTTATCGATCTCGAGCATCGCCGGTTAAGGTCGAGCGGCGCCCTCATCGTGTATCCTTGAACCCGATCCCTTCACCCTCGCACAGAACGAGGCGACCAGCCCATGTCCTACCTCACCGGCGTCGGCCTGACGCCGTTCGGCAAGCTGCCCGGCCGCACCACGCTCGACCTGATGAGCGATGCGGCCACGCTGGCGCTCGCCGATGCCCAGCTCGAGCGCAAGGACGTCGACGGGCTGCTGGTGGGCTACTCGACCACCTTCTCGCACTTGATGCTGTCGACGGTGTTCGTCGAGCACTACGGGCTGAACCCGACCTATGCGCATGCCGTGCAGCTCGGCGGCGCGACCGGGTTCGGCATGGCCATGCTGGCGCACCACCTGGTCGCATCGGGCGCGGCGCGCAACGTCCTTGTGGTGGCCGGCGAGAACCGGCTCACCGGCCAGAGCCGTGACGCCGCTGTGCAGGCGCTGGCACAGGTGGGCAGTCCCGTCTACGAGGTGCCGCTGGGGCCGACGATTCCGGCCTACTATGGGCTGGTGGCGTCGCGCTACATGCACAAGCAGGGCACCACGGAAGCCGACCTGGCAGAGCTCGCGGTGCTGATGCGCCGGCACGCGCTGATGCACCCTGGCGCGCAGTTCAAGGAGGCGATCACTGCCGAGTCGGTGCTGGCCTCCAAGCCCATCGCAACGCCGCTCAAGCTGCTCGACTGCTGCCCGGTGTCGGACGGCGGCGCGGCCTTCGTGATTGGCAAGGATCCCACCAACGGGTATCGGGTGCGGATCGCCGGCACCGGCCAGGCCCATACCCACCAGCACGTGACCGCCGCACCCAGCCTCACACAGTTCGGCGCGGGGCCGTCCGCGGCCCGGGCGCAGGAGGCGGCGGGTATCTCTCTGGGGGACGTGGAGTACGCCGCCATCTACGACAGCTTCACCATTACGCTCACGATCCTGCTGGAGGAGATCGGACTGGCAGCGCGCGGCCAGGCCGGGCGCCTGGCCCGCGATGGGCACTTCAATCATGACGGGAAGCTGCCCCTCAACACCCATGGGGGCCTGCTGTCCTATGGGCACTGCGGCTGCGGCGGGGCCATGGCGCACCTGGTCGAGACGCATCTGCAGATGACTGGTCGTGCCGGCCCGCGGCAGGTGCGAAAGGCAGGGGTCGCTCTGTTGCACGGTGACGGCGGGGTGCTTTCTTCCCACGTCAGTCTGGTTCTGAGGAACAACGCATGAGCGACCCGACACGGGACTGGACGCAAGGATCCGAGGGCATCGCCTATCAGGCCTGCCCTGCGTGCGCCTCGGTGTGGTACTTCCATCGCACCTTCTGCCCGCGATGCGGAGACCCCCGTCCCCAGACCCGGCAGGCTGCCGGGACGGGCACCGTGCACGCCATCACTGTGGTGACGCGCGCACCCACGGAGGAGTTGCGCGCCCATGCGCCGTATGCGATTGCCCTGGTGGACGCCGACGAGGGCTTCCGCCTCATGGGCCACGCCGCGCAGGAGCTGCGCATCGGCGAGCGTGTGCGCGTCCGGTTCATCGACTTCGCCGGCCGCCCGGTACCACGGTTCGAGCGGACCCAGGACTGAAACCCATCGATCGAACCTCTCACCACGAAGGCACGAAGACACGAAGAAAACCGCAACGACCAGGAGAAGTGGGCTTCTCGGACCGGCCTGGCGCGCTCTTTCGGAACTTCCCTATCAACGTACTACCAGGCTTTCGCCCCGCACTGCTCACCCCTCACTCCTCACGCCTTTCGCTCTATGATCGACTCCCGCCGCGCCGCCCTCCGGGCGGTCCTTGACCCTGCCTCCATTGCCGTCATCGGCGCCTCCGAGAACCCGGACAAGATCGGCGGCCGGCCGCTGTTCTACCTCTCGAAGTTCCGCTACAAGGGCAAGGTCTACCCGATCAACCCCAATCGCAGCAAGGCGCAGGGCTTCAAGGCCTATCCCAGCCTCGCCGCCCTGCCCGACGTGCCGGAGGTCGCGATCATCGCCGTACCCGGCGACATGGCGGTCGAGGCCGTGGACGAATGCGCAACGCGCGGAGTAAAGGTGGCGATCGCCATGACCTCGGGCTTCGGGGAGACGGCCGACCCCGAGGCGCGAGCGAAGGAACGGCGCATGGTCGAACGGGCGCAGGCTGGCGGCATGCGTCTCATAGGACCCAACACCCAGGGGCTCGCGAACTTCGGCAACGGCGCCGTGCTGAACTTCTCCACCATGTTCATCGAGGCCGAGCCGAAGGACGGCCCGGTGGGCGTGATTTCCCAGAGCGGGGCCATGAGCGTGGTGCCCTACGGGCTTCTGCGCGCCCAGGGCATCGGGGTGCGTCACGTGCATGCCACCGGCAACGACGCGGACGTCACCGTCTCCGAGCTGGCTTGCGTGGTGGCTGAGGATCCCGATCTGCGCCTGCTGCTGCTCTACCTCGAAACCATCCGCGACCCCTGGAACCTGGCGGAGGCGGCGCGCACTGCACAAGCGCGCGGCGTGCCGGTGATCGCGCTGAAGTCGGGGCGAACGGCGGCGGGCCAGCAAGCCGCCCGCTCGCACACGGGTGCGCTCGCCAACGAGGATAGGGTGGTGGACGCATTCCTCGAGAAGCACGGCATCTGGCGCGCGCGCGACGTTGGCGAGCTGACCCGCACGGCCGAGCTGTACCTGAAAGGCTGGAAGCCCAAAGGGCGGCGTCTGGTGGCGATCAGCAACTCGGGCGCGATCTGCGTGATGGCCGCCGATACGGCGACCAGCCTGGGCATGTCGATGGCGCAGCTGGGCGAGGAGACGCGCAGCGGGCTGGCGAAGATCCTGCCCAGCTTCGCGACCACCACCAACCCGATCGACATCACAGCGGCGCTGCTCACCAACAGCGGCCTGTTCGGGCAGATCCTCCCGGTCATCGCGAAAGACCTGGCAGCCGATGCCTTCTTGATCGGTATCCCGGTGGCGGGCCAGGGCTACGACGTGGACAGCTTCGCTGCCGACTCGGCGGTGTTCGCGCGCCGCACCGGCAAGCCGCTGGTCACGGCCATCCCGCAGCCCAACATCGCGGCCAAGTTCAAGGCCCAGGGGCTGCCGGTGTTCGTCACCGAGAGCGAGGCCGTTGCGGCGCTGAACCAGTACCTGTCCCACATGCAGATGCTGGAGCGCATCACGCTGCCGCCTCCCGCGGTGCCCGCCCGCCGCACCGCCGCCGTTCGGCCAAGGCGCATGCTCAATGAAGCGGACAGCCTGGCGTTGATCGCGCGTCACGGGGTTCCGGTCATGCGCCACCGCTTGTGCCGTTCGCCCGACGAAGCGGTCGCGGCCCTGCATGAGATCGGCGCCCCGGTGGTCGTGAAGGGCTGCTCCTCGGCGGTGGCGCACAAGTCCGAGTGGGGGCTGGTGAAGCTCAACGTGCGCACCGAGGAGGAAGTGCGCTCGGCCTACGACGACTTCGACAAGACTCTGCGCATCGCGGGCGCACCCTTCGACGGCGCGATCGTCGCGGAGATGGTGCGCGGCCAGCGCGAGTTGATGATCGGGGCCCATGTCGACCCGGTGTTCGGACCGGTCGTCGTCGTGGGCGACGGCGGCAAGTACGTCGAGGCGATGCCCGATCTGCGCCTGCTCCTGCCGCCCTTCGACGAGCTGGACGTCGTGCAGGCCCTCTCGCGACTACGCATCGCACCTCTGCTGCCAGGGGTGCGGGGCGAACCGCCGTTGGCTTCCGAGACCTTCGCGGAAGTGGCGGTGGCGGTGGCCAGGATGATGACAGACCCTGCCTGCGAGGTGGTCAGCCTCGACTTGAACCCCGTCATCGTGGGCGCGCCGGGCGAACCCTGCAAGGTGGTGGACGGGCTGGTCGAGGTGGTCGCGGCGCCTACCTAGGCGTCGCCTGACGCGGCGCGGGCGCGCTCTCCAGGTGTCGCCGGAAGACGAAATGCCGCATCGATCCCCCAAGACTGCGCCGGACGGGGGCTGCACGGCGTTTTCCCTCTAGAAAATCGTTGACTCCGCTCTCGCTCTTGGGCATTCTCTCCACGCGCTTCCTCTAGAGGAGGAGGTCCGCAAGATAGAGACATCTCATCTCACGGAGACATGACGATGGCAACAGCCAAGAAGGCGACCAAGAAACCTGCTGCGAAGAAACCCGCGAAGAAGGCCCCGGCCAAGAAGCCTGCCGCCAAGAAAGCGGCTCCCAAGAAGAAAGCCCCTGCCAAGAAGCCTGCTGCTAAGAAAGCCGCTCCCAAGAAGAAGCCCGCGGTCAAGCGCAAGCCGAATGCGGCTTTCATGTAGGCCATGACGCCCAGCGCGGAGCTCGCAGCCGTGGTCGGGGACAAGGCGATGCCGCGCACGGAGGTCACCAAGAAGATCTGGGACTACATCAAGAAGAACAAGCTGCAGGACTCCGTCAACAAGCGCATGATCAACGCGGACGACAAGCTCAAGCCGGTGTTCGGCGGCAAGAAGCAGGTCTCGATGTTCGAGATGACCGCAATGGTCGCAAAGCATCTCAAGTAGTCGCACCCTCCCGGCCTGGCCCTGGACCCGGGCCGGGCCCCTTGCATAGCCCCGGCGAGCTTCGAGTCGGGGACCCCGTGGCCGTTTCACCAACGGCCAGACGGGCGTGTCGCCCTGCACTGTCCGTGCGGGCGCGGCACCGAAGGCTGCCCGGCTGGTCACACTTCAGTAGTCGCTCGCGCCTGGCGAGCTTCGTCCACCCCTCCAGGAGAGTGACACATGCCTATCCACGCAACGGCGCTCGGCCAGTCCGCCGGTGAATCCGCGCTGGAGGTCACGCCCCGCCTGACCATGGCCTATGCCGCAGGCGTCGAGGCCGAAGAAGCCTGCTATCTCGACGACCTGCGCCCAGACGGCGTCGTGGCGCCCCCGCCCTTCTGTGTGAGCCTCGAATGGCCCGTAGTGAACGGGCCGCGCTACCGCGAGATCACCGGCATCACTGCCCAAGAGGCTTGGGGTGGCATCCACGTCCAGCAAGACTCTACCTTCCACCGGGCTGTCCGCCCAGGTGACCGGCTGCGCACCAGCGGTCGGGTCATCAAGCTCAAACCGACGAGCGCCGGTACACTGGTTGTCCTCAAGCTCGAGACAGGGGACGAGCGCAGCGGCGAACCGGTCGTGACGAGCTACTCCTCGACGATATTCCTGCGTGTTCCGCTGGAGGGGGCGCCAGGGACGCTCGAGGAGCCGCCCGCATTGCGCGATACCGGGACCATCACGGTCCTCATGGAGGGCGGTGTGGCGCTTCCCACGAGCCGTCGGATGGCCCACGTCTACACCGAGTGCGCGGGCATCTGGAATCCGATCCACACCGAGCGTCGCATCGCACAGGACAAGCAGCTCCCGGATGTGATCCTGCACGGCACCTGCACCTGGGCGCTGGCCGGCATGGAGCTGATCCGCCGCTGCGCCGAAGGCGATCCGCTGCGGCTGAAGCGGCTGGCGGGACGCTTCCACGGCATGGTGATCCCGGGCACCACCATCGGTCTCGAATATGGCGTCGAGCCCGGAGAGCCCGGCAAGGTGCAGTTCACCGTGACCAACGCCGCCGGAGACCTGGCTGTGAGCCACGGCCTCGCCGAGTTCTCCTGAGTGGTTGCACCCATGTCGCAACCGGTAGGGCCCGCCGACTCCCTGCTCGACTGGCAGGACGGCCAGCCGATATCGCGCCGGTTCGGTGACGTCTATTTTTCGCGCGCGTCGGGCATCGACGAGACGCGCCATGTATTCCTGGGCGGCAACCGGCTCGCGGAGCGCTGTGTCCGGATGCGCAGCGACAGCGTGTTCGCCATCGGCGAGACCGGGTTCGGCACCGGGCTCAACTTCCTCTGTGCCTGGCAGCTGTTCGAGCAGATGGCCCCGCCGGGTGCGCGGCTACACTTCGTAACTACCGAGCTCTATCCGCTCGCGCGGCGTGAGTTGGAGGCGGCGCTGGCGCTGTGGCCGCAACTCGAGCGGTGGCGCAGCATGCTGCTGGCGCAGTACGGTCCGCTCCCCGGCGGGTGGCACCGCTTCGTGTTCGACGGTGGGCGGGTCATGCTGACTCTCGTCGTAGGCGATGCCCGCGAGACGCTGGCGCAGCTGCAAGGAGTGGTGGACGCCTGGTTCCTGGACGGCTTCTCGCCTGCGAAGAACCCGCAGCTGTGGGAGCCCGGCATCTTCCGTGCTGTGGCGGACCACTCGCGTGCGGGTACTACCCTCGCCACGTATTCCTGTGCCGGCGCAGTGCGGCGAGGGCTCGAGGAGGTGGGATTCAGGCTCGAAAAGAGCAAGGGTTTCGGCCCGAAGCGCGAGATGCTGCGCGGCGAGTACGCAGCAGCAGTCGCCCCCGGCGAGCGCGCGACGGGGACGCGGGAAGCGATAGTCGTGGGAGGCGGGCTCGCCGGTACCTCGGCTGCGTGTAGCCTTGCACGACGCGGGTGGGACGTCACTCTCATCGAGCAGCACGCCACGCTCGCAGCGGAAGCCTCCGGCAACCCGCAAGGCGTGCTCTATGCGCGCCTGTCTCCTAGCCAGCCCCCGTTGAGCCAGCTCGTGCTCGCGGGCTACCAGTACACCCTGCGCGCGCTCGGACAGCTGCTACCCTGCGACAGCGAGGCGTGGTCGAACGCGCCGATCCTGCAGCTCGCGTACGACGAGCAGGAGGCGACGCGCCAGGCTAAGTTGCTCGCGCTGGGCCTTCCCGCCGAACTGCTGCACTCGGTAGGAGCCGACGAAGCGAGCGCGCTCGCTGGGGTACCGCTGCCGACCGGCGGCGTCGTGTTCCCAGGCGGCGGGTGGGTGCACCCGCCCGCGCTATGCCGCGCACTCGCGGATCACGCGCTCATCGCGCTGCGCCCTGACACGCGCGCTTTGTCGCTCGTACGGGGAGAGGCAGGTTGGCGGGTCGCAGCGGACGGCCACGTGGTGGCCGAGGCGCCTGTCGTCGTGCTGGCTGGCGGTGCCGGATCGGGGGCCTTCGACCAAACTCGCCATCTGCCGTTACGGGTCAACCGCGGACAGGTAACCATGCTGGCGGCGACGCCGGAAAGCCGGAACCTTGCGGCTGTGCTGTGCGCGGAGAGCTACTTCGCCCCGGTGCGTGGTGGCCTGCACAGTGCGGGCGCGACATTCGCGCGTGAGGCCTCGACCGACGTGAGCGCAACGGACAACGCCGAGAACCTCCGCCAGCTCGAGACGCTGTCCCCGGCGCTGTACGCTGCGCTGGACGGCCCGGGGCTGGCTGCTGACAGGCTGACAGGGCGGGCGGCGCTGCGCTGTGTAAGCCCCGACTATCTGCC
>Ga0105107_10002101_pt1 | contig 13109 bp, 12 predicted proteins | sample PPLLaktember2015_6_FD_79335 | JGI IMG/M metagenome (GOLD analysis project Ga0105107, IMG submission 79335) | Freshwater sediment microbial communities from Prairie Pothole Lake near Jamestown, North Dakota, USA - PPLs Lake P8 Core (1) Depth... | ecosystem: Environmental > Aquatic > Freshwater >...
CCCTTTCCGACAGCCGCGACGCGCGCGTGATGCGCGCCGACCTGGGCTGGGGAACCGTCTGCGTGAAGCACGCTGCGGCCGGACCCGGCACCCCGCACGACTCGAACTGCATCGAGCGCGTCGACGCGGAGGTCCGCTGGCTCAAGCTCGCGCAGAGCGCCGTGCCAGGGTGCACGCCGACAGTGCTCGGTTCGCTCCCGTCCGGCGGGTGGCTCGCGCTGGAGTATCTCGACGCAAGCGAGTTCCCGGCCTGGCAGCGACGCCTCGCAAGCGGTCGGGTCGAGCCCTGGATCGCGGCCGAGCTCGGCCACCTGCTCGGCCGCCTCCACGCCGCGACCGCCCAGAGCGCGGCGGTCGCGCAGCACCTCACGCAGCGCACGGTGTTCCACGCGTTGCGCATTGCACCGGCATTCAGCCGCGTTGCGGCCGCGGATCCGGACTGCGCCCTGGCGCTGCAGCGCATCGAGGCCGAACTCCCCGCCATGCGCGTCGCGCTCGTGCACGGCGATCTGACGCCCGAGAATGTCCTCTGCGGCCCGCGGGGCCCAGTGCTCGTCGACGCCGACTGCGCGCACTACGGCGATCCCGCCGTCGATGTCGCGATGCTGCTCGCGGCGCTCTGGGTACGCATGGCCACCCATTGCCGCCTCCGCGGCGAGTACACCGCGTGCTGGGACGCTTTCCACCGCAGCTACGCCGCGCACGTCACCTGGGAAATGCCGGAGCGTGCCGGCGCGCGCGCCGCGGCACTGATTCCCGCGTTCGGCCTGGCCGCGTTCGCCGCCGCGCCCTTTGCCGGGCTCGACGCCGCATCCGGCGGGCGGCCGAGCGCGCGCGCCGTCGCACGCGACCTGCTGATCACGCCGCCTGCGGGACTGGACGCGCTGCGCGACGCCTGGCTGGACGCCCTCGCGGGAGAATGAGCATGCCGGACACCACGATCGTAGAAGTCCTCGGCCGGCGCGTTTGGACCGCCGCCGGGGAGCCGGCGTTCGAAGCGGAGATCGTGCTCGCGTGCGGCGCACGGGGCCGCGCGCTCGCCGCGCCCGTCAAGCCCCCACGGCCCGACGCCGCCGACGTGCGCAGCGCGCCAAGCGCGACCGTCGCCACGATCAACGGCCTGGTCGCGGCGGCCCTGCACGGCCTCGACGCGCGCCGGCAGGAGGACGTGGACTCCACACTGTTCAAGCTGACGATCGGCGGCGACGCGCACGCGCGACGGGCCGCGATGTGCGCATGCTCGATTGCGACGGCGCGGGCGGCGGCGCGCGCCGCAGGAGTGCCGCTGCACCGCTACCTGCGCCACGGCCAGCCCGGGCGCATGCCCCTGCCGGTCATCGACGTCTTCGCCGCCGGCAACGAGGCGAGTCCGATCCGCGCGCTTGCGATCGTCCCGTTCGCGGCCGAGGGCGTCGATCACGCCCTCGAGCTCGGTCTCGATATCCATCGCGCCGCCCTCGATGCATGCGGCGCAATGGCGCCGGGCGAGTACGACGAAGTCACGATTGAGGCGTTGCTGGCGGGCATCGACGCGGCCGGCTTCATCCCCGGCGAAGAGGTGGGGGTCATCGTCGACGTCGGCGCCGCGCGGCTTTTCGCCGACGGGGCGTACGCCGGCCCGGACTGGTCGTTCGACACCGACGGCTGGAGCGAGCGCATTGCGGGCTGGATCGAACAGTACCCAATCGCGGGACTCGGGGAGCCCTTCGCCGAGAACGCGGCGCTCGCGCGATTCGCGCGGTTCGCGGCTGGGCGGGTGCGCCTCATCGGCGACGAGAGTCTCGCGAGCGACGCCGAGCGGATCTCCGTGGCCGCCGCCGACCACACGCACTCCGGCGTGGTGCTCCGCCCCGAGGCGGCCGGCACCCTCAGCGAACTGCGCGTCGCATTCGACGCAGCGCGCATCACCGAATGGCCCGTCTTCATGGGGACGGGCGAAATCGAAGTCGAGGACGTGAGCCTGGTCCACCTCGCAACGGCGTGGCAGTCCGGGTACGCGAAGCTCGGCGCGGTGGGCCACGGCGCGAGCCTCGCACGCTGGAACGAGGCGCTGCGCATCGAGGCATCGCTCCGCCCGGCTGCTCCGGCATTCCGGCTCGAAGCCGCGGCGCGCATGGTGCACTGACGCGCTGCCCCCGCCCGCGCCGTCCGGCGCGGCTGCCCCGATATAATCCAAGCGAGCTCTGCGCGCCACGGCGCGCCCTGGCGGCGTCGCGTACCGACCCCGCGGCCACGCTTGCCCCCGATGACCCCTTCCCCGGGCTCCGACCACCACCTCCGCGGCATCTTGCTGATCATGGCGGCGGTGAGCACGTTCGCGGTGCTCGACACGATCGCCAAGTATCTCTCGCGCACGTACCCCGTCCCGCTGATCGTCTGGGTGCGGTACGCGATGCACGTCGTGGTGATGCTGCTGTTCGTCGCCCCGCGCCTGCGCTGGCGCATCGTCACGAGCCGGCGCCCCGGCCTGCAGGTGATCCGCGGCGTCGTGCTCGCGGCGTCGTCGCTGTTCTTCTTCACCGCGCTCGCGTTCATGCCGATCGCCGAGGCGTCCGCGATCACCTTCCTTGCGCCACTGCTCGTCACCGCGATGTCGGCGTACTTCCTGAGAGAGCGGGTCCGTCGCAGCGCCTGGGTGGCCCTCGCTGCAGGCTTCGTCGGCGTGCTGTTCATCGTCCGCCCCGGCAGCGCGGTGTTCTCGCCGGCCGTGGCGCTGCCGCTGGCGACCGCGGCGTGCTTCGCGACCTACCAGCTCCTCACGCGCCGTCTCGCCGGCGTCGACTCGACGCTGGCGACGCTGTTCATCGGCGCGTTGGTCGGAACGCTCGTCGTGTCGTTCCTGCTGCCCTTCTACTGGGGTCTGCCGCGGAGCGCATTCCACGCCTTCCTCTTCGTGATGCTCGGCGTGCTCGGTGCGGCCGGGCACTTCGTGCTCATCCGCGCTTTCGAGCACACCCCGCCGTCGGTGCTCGCGCCGTTCGTCTACACCCAGCTGGTGACGGTGCTCGCGCTCGGGTATCTCGTCTTCGGCGAGTTCCCCGACGGCTGGTCGCTCGTGGGCATGGCGATCATCGTGCTGAGCGGGGCGTGGATCGCGGCGCGACAGGGGCGCTAGTATCGCTCAATGGACCTCAGCCTCAGCTCGGCGATCGTGGTGCTCCTGCTGGTGGTGGACCCGATCGGCAACATTCCCATTGCAGTGACCTTGCTGCGCCGGGTGGATCCGGCGCGCCGGACGCGCGTGGTTGCACGCGAGTGCGCGATCGCGCTCGCCGTCCTGCTGGTGTTCGTTTTTGCCGGCGAAGCGCTGCTCCGGCTCTTCGGGCTGACGGGGACGTCTCTGAACATCGCCGGCGGGGTAATCCTGTTCCTGATCGCGATCAAGATGGTGTTCCGCAGTGGCGGCGAGATCTTCGGCCAGCTGCCCGAAGGAGAGCCGTTCATCGTGCCGCTCGCGATCCCGTCGATCGCCGGACCGACGGCGATCGCGACGGTGGTGGTGCTCACCTCGAGCGCACCGCTGCGCTGGCCGGAGTGGACGATCGCGGTGTCGATCGCCGTCGCGGTGTCGTTCGTGGTACTCGCGTTCGCGGATCGCATCGCGCGCGCGCTCGGCGAGCGCACGCTCGCGGCGCTCGAGCGGCTGATGGGGCTGGTGCTGACCGCGATCGCGGTCGAGATGCTGCTGCGGGGAATCGAGGCGTTCGTGCGTCAGCTCGCCAACGCGAGCTGACGCACGTCGCAGGACTAGATTCGCTCGAAAATCGCGGCGATCCCCTGCCCGCCGCCGATGCACATCGTCACCAGCGCGTAGCGCTTCTGGATGCGCTGCAGCTCGCTGAGCGCCTTGACGGTCAGTATCGCGCCGGTCCCGCCGATCGGGTGTCCGAGTGCGACCGCCCCGCCGTTCGGGTTGACCTTTGCCGGGTCGAACTCGAGGTCGCGGCTGACCGCCATCGCCTGGACGGCGAACGCCTCGTTCGACTCGATAACGTCCATGTCGGAGGGCTTCAGGCCGGCCTTCGCGAACACGTTCTTCACCGCCGGGATCGGCCCGAGCCCCATGTAGTCGGGGTCGACCGCAGCGTGCCCGTAGGCGACGAGTCGGGCAATCGGCTTGAGGCCTTTCTTCTGCGCCGCTGAGGCTTCCATCATTACGATCGCGCCGGCGCCGTCATTGATCCCCGACGCGTTGCCGGCGGTGACCGTGCCGTCCTTCTTGAACGCCGGCTTGAGCTTCGACAGGTCCTCGGGCTTCGCGTCGTGGCGGACGTGCTCGTCGGTGTCGAACATGACCGGACCCTTCCGGGTCTTCAGCTCGAGCGGCAGGATCTGGCTCTTGAAGCGGCCTTCCTTGATCGCCGCGGACGCACGGCGATGGCTCTCCAGCGAGAACGCATCCTGCTGTTCGCGCGTGAACCCGTACTTGGTCGCGATGTTCTCCGCGGTGATTCCCATGTGACCGTGGCCGAACGGATCGTGCAACGCCCCCACCATCGCATCCACGATGGTGCCGTCGCCCATGCGCTGGCCCCAGCGCGTCGTCGGGAGGAAGTACGCCGCGCGGCTCATCGACTCGGCGCCGGCGCCGACCACGCAGTCGGTATCGCCGAGCATGATGTGCTGGGCGGCGGACACGATCGCCTGCAGGCCGCTGCCGCAGAGACGGTTGACGGTGAGGCACGGGGTGCCGATCGGCAGCCCGCCTTCGATGCCGGCAACGCGCGAGATGTACATGTCGCGCGCCTCGCCGTGAATGACGCTGCCGAGGACCAGGTGCCCGACCGCGCCGGGCTCGATCTTGGCCCGCGACACCGCCTCGCGAATCACCGCCGCGCCGAGCGCGGTCGGCGCCATGTCCTTGAGTCCACCGCCGTAATCACCGATCGCCGTGCGGACACCGGAAAGCACTACCACTTCACGAGCCATGTTGACCTCCTTGGACTGACTGCTCAGTTGGCGACAGGAGCCGCCCACAGGTCATGGGCATCGCTCCGTTTGACTTGGACTTCGACAAACTCACCGGGTTTCATTCGCGCTGCATCCGCGACATGGACCATGCCGTCGATCTCCGGGGCATCGGCGCTGGAGCGTGCCAGCGCCTTCCCGCCCTCGACCCGATCGATCAGCACGCGCATCCGCTTCCCGACCTTCGCCTTCAGGCGCCGGGCGCTGATCCGCGCCTGCGTCGCCATGAAGCGCGCGCGGCGCTCTTCCCGCACCTCGTCCGGCAGCGGCCCCGGCAACTCGTTGGCCTTGGCGCCTTCCACCGGGGAGTAGCCGAAGCAACCGACCCGGTCCAGCTCCGCCTCCTCCAGAAACGCCAGCAACTGCTCGAACTCACGCTCCGATTCGCCGGGGAATCCGACGATGAAGGTGCTGCGGATCGTAAGATCCGGACAGATGCTGCGCCACGCGCGGATGCGCTCGAGGTTCGCTTCGCCCGACGCGGGGCGCTTCATCAGTTTCAGGATGCGGGGACTGGCGTGCTGGAACGGCACGTCCAGGTAAGGAAGCACCTTCCCCTCGGCCATGAGCGGAATCACGTCGTCCACGTGCGGGTACGGATAGACGTAGTGCAGGCGGACCCACACGCCGAGGCTGCCGAGCGCGCCGGCGAGATCCGCGAGCCGGGTCTTGAGCGGCTTGCCGTTCCAGAAATCGGTTCGGTACTTGCGGTCGACGCCATAGGCGCTCGTGTCCTGCGAGATGACGAGCAGCTCCTGGACGCCGGCGCGCACCAGCACCTCGGCCTCGCGCATGACTTCTCCGGCGGGGCGGCTCACGAGACCGCCGCGCAGCGAGGGGATGATGCAGAAGGTGCAGCGGTGATTGCAGCCTTCCGAGATCTTGAGGTAGGCGTAGTGCTGCGGCGTCAGGCGGACGCCCTGCGGTGGCAGGAGATCGACGAACGGATCGTGCGGCTTCGGCAAATGCGCGTGCACCGCCGACATCACGCCAGCGACGTCGTGCGGACCGGTCACCGCGAGCACCGACGGATGCGTGTCCTTCACCACCCCGTTCTTCGCGCCGAGGCAGCCGGTGACGATCACGCGACCATTCTCGGCGAGCGCCTCGCCGATCGCCTCAAGCGACTCCTCGACCGCGGCGTCGATGAAGCCGCAGGTATTGACGATCACCAGGTCGGCGCCGCCGTAGTTCGGTGCGATCGCGTAGCCCTCGGCGCGCAACTGCGTGAGGACGCGCTCGGAGTCCACGAGCGCCTTCGGACACCCGAGGGAGACGAAACCGACGCGAGGGGAGGTATGCGTCACGACGTGTGCAGTGGGGCGCGTCGCTGCGGTGCGGCGGACGGGCGACAGCGCCGCCGCCGCACGCTCAGGACTTCGAGTCCGGCTTGCCGTCGCCCGACTTTGCGCCCTCGTCGCCGGCCTGCGACGTGCCGGCGAAGGGGAAGCCCGAGAACATGGTCCGCGTCTGGTTCTGCAGCTGTTCCTGCATCTGGTGGAACATGTTCTTGCTCTGCTCCATGTACGTCGACATCAGGCTCTGCATGGCCGGCCCCTGGAACGACAGGAACTGCGACCACAGCTCGGTCGCCTTGGTCGGATCACCGTAGAGCTGCTTGGACTGGTCCTGCATCGACTTCTGGATCTCGAGAAACGCCTGGATATTCCGCTCCAGGTAGCTGCCCATCATCCCCTGCATTGCGTTGCCGTAGAAGCGGATGAACTGCGTCAGGACGTCGTGCGAGAACATGGGCGCGCCCGCCGACTCCTCGTCGAGGATGATCTGCAGCAGGATCTGCCGCGTCAGGTCCTCAGAGGTCTTCGCGTCCACGACCTGGAACTCCTCCTGCTTCTGGACCAGGTCCTTCACGTCGGCGAGCGTGATGTAGGAGGACGTCTGAGTGTCGTACAGCCGCCGGTTCGGGTACTTCTTGATCAGTCGCACGGAATCTGCCATGGTGGTTTCGGTCCGCAGTTAACGGTGCACGGTTGTAAGCTTTAGCAACGCGAACGCTACCCCGACGGGTTGCAGGGAAGGGGCAGCAATTTTGTTGCGCCGCAACAGGGTGATTCTACTCCACTCCGACCAACGAGGCCGATCATGACCCAACCGACCGAGCAGATCGCTGCATGGAACCAGGCTGCCTACGAGGCCGCCATGAACTACGCGCGGGCCAGCCTCGCGAGCGCGGAGCAGTTGCTCACGCTGAACCTCGAGACTGCGCGCGCGACGCTCGACCAGGCCGCGCAAGCGACGCGCGAGTTGATGTCCTCGGGCGACCCGCAACAGCTGGTGACGATGCGCACCCGGCTTGCGCAGAGCAACATGCAACAGGCGGCAACCTATGCACAGAGCGTGTACGAGATCGTCAGCCAGACCCAGGCGCACCTCGGCAAGCTGTTCGAGGAGCAGATGGGGAGGCTGACCCGCGAGATGGCCTCGAGCGCCGAGTCGCTCGGCAAGGGAGCGCCCGGGTCCGAAGCCTCGAGCGCCGCCCTCAAATCGACCTTTGCCGCGACCTCCGCGATGATCGAGAGCCTCAACCAGACGACGCGGCAGTTCGCGGAGCTCTCGGAGGCGACCATGAAGGCCGCGACCGCGCAAATGGTAAAGGGCGTCGACAAGCGCTGAACCCGTCGCTGCCGCCCGGCCCCGCACACGCGGGGCCTGCCCGCCGCGGAGCAACGGCGTCGCTCAGGATCGTGCCCCCGCCTGAACCGTTCGTAAGGGCTTTTCCCGCGTGACCGCTTGCGCCTAACGGCCCGCCCCGGGCCGCCCCGCGTTACTGCATGTGCTGCCCGCCGTTGATGGCGATGTTCGCGCCGGTGACGAACGCCGCCTCCTCGGAGCAAAGATAGATGATCAGTCCGGCGACCTCCTCGGGCTTGCCGAGACGGCCGACCGGGATCTGCGGAATGATCTTGGTGTCCAGGATGTCCTTCGGGATCGCGGTCACCATCTTCGTCCCGATATAGCCGGGCGAGATGGTGTTCACGGTGACGCCCTTGCGCGCCACCTCCAGGGCGAGCGCCTTGGTGAAGCCGTGCATGCCGGCCTTCGCCGCCGAGTAGTTGGTCTGGCCGAAGGCGCCTTTCGTGCCGTTCACCGAGCTCACGTTGATGATCCGGCCCCAGCCGCGATCAAGCATGCCGTCGCAGATCGGCTTGGTCATGTTGAAGACGCTGTCGAGGTTGGTCTTCATCACGGCGTCCCAGTCGGCCTTGCCCATCTTCTTGAACGTCATGTCGCGCGTGATGCCGGCGTTGTTCACCAGGATGTCGATCGGGCCGACCTCGCTCTGGATCGTGGCGACGCATTTCTGGCAGGAGTCGAAATCGGCGACGTCGACCGGAACAGGGTGGAAATCGTAGCCCTTCGATTTCATCTCGGCGTTCCAGGCCGCGGCGTTCTTGTTGCCCGGCGAGTGGGTGACGACGACCCGGAACCCGGCGTCGTGCATCTTGGTGCTGATCGATTCGCCCAGGCCGCCCATGCCGCCCGTGATCAACGCGATCCTGCTCTGAGCCATGACATCCTCCTTTGGTTGCACTCCGGTCGCCGCGGAAATTATGGCACGGGTACACCCCGTTCGCGGATGCACCGCCGGACCCGCCGTCACTCCATGTGCAGCCCGCCATTGATCGAGATGTTGGCGCCGGTGATGTAGCCCGCGTCCTCCGACGCGAGGAACGCCACCAGGCTCGCGATCTCCTCGGGCTTCGCGAGGCGCCCCATCGGGATCGAGGCAACGATGCTCTGCAGCACCTCGGGCTTGATCGCACGCACCATGTCGGTGTCCACGTAACCCGGCGAGATGGTGTTCACGGTCACGCCCTTCTTGACCACCTCCTGGGCAAGCGCCTTGGTGAACCCGTGCATACCCGCCTTCGCCGCCGAGTAGTTCGTCTGACCGAACTGACCCTTCAGCGCATTGACCGAGGAGATGTTGACGATGCGACCCCAGCCGCGCTCCATCATCCCCTCGATCACCTGCCGCGTGACGTTGAACACCGAGTTGAGGTTGGTATTGATCACCGCGTACCAGTCGTTCGGCGACATGCGCTTGAAGACACCGTCGCGCGTGATGCCGGCGGCGTTCACCAGGATGTCGACCGGGCCCAGCGTCGCGCGGATCCGGTACATCATTTCGGCGCAGGATTCGTAGTCCTCCACGTTGCCCTCGGCGGCGTGGACGGCGAGGCCTTCCGTACGCAACCGGTCCAGCCACTCGTCCTTGCGTTCGTAGCCGGGCAGACAGCCCGCCACGACCTTGCTGCCGTTCGCCGCCAGGCGGCGACAGATCGCCGTACCGATGCCTCCCATGCCGCCGGTCACGAACGCGACTCGCTCATTCATTCCTTGCTTCCTTATAAAACGCCCGTCCCGGACTTTTCCCCGCGGGGCGCGTGAGACCGCGCCCCGCGCCCATGAAACCGTTCAAACAACTCGCTGCTTCACGTACCGCCCCGGCGCGTCCTCCACCGGCGGGTATTGCGCGCTGCCGAGCCGCGCCGGCGCCGGGACCTCGCCGCCCGCGAAGCGCGCGAGCCACGCATCCCAGTCGCCCCACCAGCTGCCGCGGTTCTCCGTCGCCCCGGCGAGCCAGTCCTCGGCGGACGCGGGCACCTGCATGTTGGTCCAATAGCTGCGGCGGTTCTTGGACGCCGGGTTGATGACACCGGCGATGTGGCCGCTCGCGCCGAGGACGAAGCGCGCCTCGCCCTTCAGCAGCTGGGTCGTCTGATAGGCGCCCTTCCACGGGACGATGTGATCCTCGCGCGTCGCGAGCACATAGGCGGGCACGCGCACCGTACCGAGATCGACCGGCACGCCGCACGTCGGGACCTTTCCTGGCACGCGCAGGTTGTTCTCGAGGTAGGTATTGCGCAGGTACCACGCGTACCAGGGGCCGGCGAGGTTGGTGCTGTCCGAGTTCCAGTACAGGATGTCGAACGCATCGGGGCGCTTGCCCTTCAGGTAGTTGTTCACCACGTACGACCAGACGAGGTCGTTCGCGCGCATCATGTTGAACACGGTCGCGAGGTCGCGACCTTCCTTCACGCCACCCCGGCCCAGCTGCCGCTCGACCGCCTCGACGCCGGCCGGGTCGACGAACACAGCGAGATCCCCGACGTCGGTGAAATCGAGCAGCGCGGTGAAGAACGTGGCGCTCTCGATCCGGTCTTCGCCGCGCGCCGCGAGCAGCGCGAGTGCGGCGCCAAGCATGGTGCCGCCGACGCAGTAGCCGAGAACGTTCAGGCGGTCGGCACCGGTGATCTGGGCCGCGACCTCGAACGCCCGCAGGACGCCGTCCCGGATGTAGTCGTCCCAGCCGAGGTGTCCAACCTCGGCGGTGACGTTGCGCCACGACACCATGAACGCGGTGTTGCCACGCTCGACGACGTAGCGCACGAACGAGTTCTCGGGCGTGAGGTCCATGATGTAGAACTTGTTGATGCAGGGCGGAACCATCACGAAGGGGCGCGCGCGCACCCTCGGCGTGGTCGGCGCGTACTGGATGAGCTGCATCACTTCGTTCTCATAAACCACCGCGCCGGGCGTGACGGCGATGTTGCGTCCGACCTCGAAGGCCGACTCGTCGGTCTGCGAGATGCGGCCTTTCTCCACGTCCCCGATCAGATTCCGCAGTCCCTGCGCGAGCGCCTGGCCGTCGGATCCGAGCGCGGCCTTCACGACCTCGGGATTGGTCGCGGCGAAGTTCGCGGGACACATCATGTCGACGAACTGGTGCGCGTAGAACCGCAGCCGGCGCTTGGCGCTCGGCTCGAGCTCCGCCGCCTCGACGACGCCGTCGATGAGGCGCGCACCGAGCAGGTAATGCTGCTTCAGATAGTCGTGGTAGAGGCTGTCGCGCCACTCCGCGCCCGCGAACCTGCGGTCCTCGCGGTCCGGCGTGACGACCGGCGCCGCAGTTTTGCCGGACTGCCGCGCGAGGGCTGCGCTCCAGAGTCGCGCCAGGCCGTGCTGGTACTCGGCCTGGAGCTCCGTCACGCGCGGCGCGTTCGCCGCCAGTGCCGCCGCGAGCCGTCCCGGCTCGAGCTCCGGATGCGCGGCCACCATGCCGAAGAACCCCTGCACCATCGCGAGTCCGGCGTTGGAGGTTGGATCGAACGAGGCGGCGGTGTTGGCGGACACGTGCGTTGCGGGGGCAACGGCTCAGCAGAACGAGGCAGTATTGCACTGCACAAACAGAGTGTCAATTAGCGCGTCGGCCGCCGCGCCAACGCGATGGCGAACCCGCGCAACGCGCCTCATCCGGCAACGCGAGCAACGCGCCGCGACCGCTCAGCGGCCGTAGTAGGCACGATACCACTCGACGAAACGCCGGACGCCCTCCCCGACCGGCGTCGTCGGCCGGAACCCGACGTCGCGCTCGAGATCGGCGATTTCGGCGGCGGTCGCGACCACGTCGCCGGGCTGGAGCGGAAGCATCTCCACCCGCGCCTTGCGACCCAGGCACTGCTCGAAAGTCTCGATCCACCTCATGAGTTGCACCGGCTGGTTGTTGCCGATGTTGTAGATGCGCCACGGCGCCGTGCTCGTCGCGGGCGTCACGGCACCTGCAGCGGCAGGACGGCCCATCACCCGCACGACGCCCTCCACGACGTCGTCGATATAGGTGAAATCGCGCTGCATGTCGCCATGGTTGAAGACCTTGAGCGGTTCCCCCGCGAGAATCGCGCGCACGAACAGGAACGGCGACATGTCCGGCCGGCCCCACGGGCCGTAAACGGTGAAGAACCGCAACCCGGTGCATGGCAGCCCGAACAGATGCGCGTAGACGTGGGCCATGGATTCATTGGCCTTCTTCGTCGCCGCGTATAGCGACGCCGGATGGTCCACGTTGTCACGCTCGCTGAACGGCATCTTCGCATTCAAGCCATAGACGGAACTCGACGATGCAAATACGAGATGACCGATACGGGCGTGCCGGCAACCCTCCAACACATTGCCGAAACCGACGAGGTTGGCGTCGATGTACTTCTCAGGATGCGTCACGGAGTAACGCACGCCCGCCTGGGCGGCGAGGTGCACCACCACCTCGAACGGGCCGCGCTCGAACGCCCGTGCGGTCGCCGCGCGATCGGCGAGCTCAATCCGCTCGAAGCGGAAGCCGGTCCGGCCGTCGAGCCGGGCGAGCCGCGCCTCCTTGAGCGACACGTCGTAATAGTCGTTCAGGTTGTCGAGGCCGAGCACCTCGTCGCCGCGCGCGAGGAGCCGGTCGCAAAGCGCGGCGCCGATGAAGCCCGCGGCACCGGTGACGAGGACTCTCATCTCGCCAGCCGTTTAGAATCGATGCACCCGCTCAAGTGTGCCATTGCCGTGCACGTCATCGTCATCGCCTGGTTGTACGTCACGATCCTGATGGCCGCCACCGAGCCGAGCCTAGTCGGCGGCGTCCTGACCTTCCTCGTCTATGGCCTCGGCCCGCTCGCGCTCTTCGTCTATCTCTTCCGCCGGCGCCGCAAGCCTTCAGCGGGCGTGCGCGAGCTCACCGACGATCCACACGCACGCGATTCCCAGCAGGATGAGTAGCACCTGCTGCGCGGTCGCGGCGAGCTCCGGTCGCTTGTGCAGCCCCGGGATCAGGTCGGCGACGGCGACGTAGATCATGCTCGCCGCCGCCAGCGCGAGCAGGGTGTTGACCCATTCCCCCACCCATTGCAGCGCGAAGTAGGCGCCGATCGCCCCGACCACCATCATCAGGCTGGAGAGCAGGTTGAGCACGAAGGCCCGTGCCTTGGTGTAACCGGAGTGCAGCAGGATCAGGAAGTCGCCGACCTCCTGCGGAATCTCGTGCGCGATCACCGCGGTCGCGATGACGAGCCCGAGCGCGGTGCTCTCCATGAACGCCGCGGCGATCAGCACTCCGTCGACGAAGTTGTGGAAGCTGTCGCCGACCAAAATCATCAGCCCGCTGCGCCCGTGGTCGTGCTGCGGCTGGACTCGCGCGTGCGCGTGCTCGCCTTCGTGCGAGCCGTGCACCTCGCAGTCCTCGACGTGGCAGTGGCGCCAGAGCACGAGCTTCTCCAGGACGAAGAACGCGAGGATCCCGCCGAGCACCGTGGCCGCCGTGCCCTGGATGTTGGTCGAGTTTCCGAAAGCATGCGGCAGCA
>Ga0105107_10002102_pt1 | contig 13099 bp, 10 predicted proteins | sample PPLLaktember2015_6_FD_79335 | JGI IMG/M metagenome (GOLD analysis project Ga0105107, IMG submission 79335) | Freshwater sediment microbial communities from Prairie Pothole Lake near Jamestown, North Dakota, USA - PPLs Lake P8 Core (1) Depth... | ecosystem: Environmental > Aquatic > Freshwater >...
AACCTCTCATCAAAGCGTTCTTTTGAGCCTTAAACTCAACCTTTTGTGCATGATGCGTAGGACCTCTTGAGCCCCGGTTTGTGGGGAGTGTGGTCTCTGGCGAGTCCGCAACCGGAAATGGACTCATCCTGCCAACCGCCCCCTTGCCTTCGAACTTTCCCCAAAGAAGGCGCAGACCTTCAAGCCAATCGGAGGGCCTGTGCCAAAGGGCTTCCACCATAACCCACTGACTTTTCGGCGCCGCTTTACAGCACTAAGGAAATGGTTGCGGCTTTAAAGAGACCACATCTCCCCCAGTCCTGGGCTCAGCCAGTCTCGGCTGCGGCCATAGGCCTGCATTAGGAATCCTAAAACTGGATCTTTTGCCTGAGCGACAGGATGAGTCCCAGGGCAAGGGACCCAACTGCCGCACAGATCCAAAAGGCGCTGCTGTAGCTTCCGGTGAGGTCGAAGAGGTAACCGGCCAAAATGGGCCCTGCAGCGCCCCCGAAAGTGCCCGCAAACAGGACGATTCCGAAAAGAACGCCATGGGAGCGGATGCCGAAGTGTTCAGCCACCAAGGGGGATATCAGGGTGAAATGACCGCCGTGACCGATCCCGTAGAAGACGGCAAAAAGGTAAAGCATCCACAGCTCGTCCGCGAGCTGCAACCAGAGGAAGGCCGAAATCAGGAGCGAGAAACAGCAGATCATGCAGGTTCTGTATCCCGCACGGTCAGCGACAAAGCCGACGCACAATCGCCCGATGACGCTCGCACCGGCGATGGTTGAGAGGAGGCCGGCTGCCGTGGTTGCAGGGATGCCGATGTCCATGGCATGAGGCGTAATGTGAAGCATGATGCTCATGAGACAAAACACGATCGTGAGATTGGTGAAGCAGATGGTCCAGAACTGGTGCGTTCTGAGCGCCTCACTTAAGGAAGCGCCCTTTTCGGCAAGGTCAGCCCCTGTTGCTCCGATCTGTGTGTCTCCATCAGGGAGAAGACCCAATTGGGACGGGTCACGCCGCATCAATTGTCCCACCCCAGCGATCATGAGCGTAACGAAGGCAGCAAGGAGGATGTAGGAAGTTCGCCAGCCATGGCTTAGGATAAGAATGCTGGCTGCAAAAGGAATGAAAAACTGCCCGGCTCCTGTGCCCACCTTGACAAGGCCGGACATCATGCCCCTTCGCCGCACGAACCATCTTGCCGTCGTGCTGAGCGCAATCACATCCACAGGGCTCAATCCTATGCCGACCATTATGCCGTAGAACAAGTAGATCTGCCAAGGCTGTCTGCAGTGGACATAAGAAACAGCCCCATGCCGAAGAAGAGCGCAGTGACCGTGAGCAACACACGAGGCCCAAACCGGTCATTGAGTCTTCCCACGAAAATACCGAGGAAGCCGGAAAGGACAAAGGCTAGGGAATGTGCGCCGGCCAAGGAAGCCCTGGGCCATCCGAAATCGGCGAGGAGAGGCTTGAAAAAAATGCCGAAGGTGACATGGGTGCCGATCCCTGTCGCTTGGATAGCAAAGCAGGCGGCTGCAACGACATAGCCGTAAAAAAGGACTGGCTTTTTCACAGGACCAAGACGTCTTCTTTCAGGAATGTGAAGAATAAGTCTGGACCTTAGGGGATTTTCTGGTTTCCGTCAACCAGGAAAGAGTGCAGCGGAATGCCCTCGGTTTGAGAGTCGCTCTAAACTAAGATAGCCCGATTCCAGCGACTTCTTTATCTGAGGCTTTCGTTGAAGGCGTTACTGATTGCTTCACGGATGGGTATTCCGCAAGAATTAGGGCCATATCTTGCTCCATTTGCTTTGCAGCTGCGAACTGCAACAGCATAAACACTGCCACTAAGCTTACCCCGAGTCCTATGAGAATCCAGAGCATCTCGATCCACCTTTTCCGCACAAAAATGACTTCCCGTGATGCCGTTTTTTTCTCTTCAGTGCAAACGCGGTTGCGTTCCTCAAAGATCTTGAGAATGACCCAGAGAAAAGATGCACGCACACCCGAGAAACCCTCAAAGCGCCACCGCCCACTCCCTTATTTTATGAGTCATAACCCTTGGAGGCCGTATGCCATCCTGTGGTTTATTCTAAGGTGCTGAAGTGGGGTGGCACTTAATGAGCATTATTCCTATGTTGACAAAGAGCAGGTAAAGATACTGTGGATCAGCGATAGAAATAGAGCCAAGCGTTCCAAGGTCAATCACAGATAACGAAAGACAGCATGTTCATAGAACCTGCAAAGCGAAATCGCAACGGCCTTTGGGACACCCAGGTCTCTTAATCGACAATAGACATGAAGAGGATTCAAATAGTGCTGCAATGTTTTCCCTACCGTTTTCATCAAGTCCCTGTCGCGCCCCGGAATGACTGCTGCTCGTGTCCTTATTGTTCGACCAATGACGCAAGGGCTATGCCAAAGCTGGAGGAGAGACTTTTTGGCCTAATTCCAAACAGGTACAATGGTAAGCTTCAAAACAAGGAATGGGTATGTAAAGAAATGCCAAGCTTCATGACGAGAGCAGTGCCACTTGGTGGTAAGTTCTTACATACTCCTGTCCTCTGAAGAATGATGGGGGTCTGTCTTCGCACCATTCAATGCCATGCTGCTGCAGATCCAAAAGCCGGGGTTGCTTTATGCTGCTTCAGCGCCTGACTGGCGCGAACGCTTCGGCCGAGGGATGGGAAAATGGTCAAGAACATCTTCCCCAAAATCGGCGGACGCCTCCGGCTCGCTCATGAGGAGAGCGAGCAGCTCTCCATCACCACTGAGATCATTTGCTATGACGGGAGGGTAGAAGGGGTGAAATCCGTGAACACCACCATGAAGGGAGCATACCGTAGCCCGGCTATTTGATCAGGTCGGCCAGCCAGTCAGGAAAATCGAACCAGGGCAATGCAGTGTTTTTGCCAGGAAGGTTGATCGGCCTGTCCGTTTTGCAGACAAGCAAGCCCGTGTTCGCCGCTTCTTTGCCCGCCATTTCTTTGAAAAGATCGAGCGGCTGGGCGTGATGTACGGAAGGCGTTGATGTCAGCTTAATCTCCACGGGCCACAGCTTGCCTCTGGCCTGGATAATCATATCCACTTCCAGCCCACTCTGGGATCTCCAGAAGAAGAGGGACGGCGTTTTCCCGTGATTCAGAAAAGCCTTCCACGCTTCACACACCATCAATCCTTCAAAAATCGCACCCCCCATATTCCCTCTCAGAACAGACTCTGCCGCAGGTTGCCTCGTCAGGAAGCAGACCAGCGAAGGATCGGTTATATAGAACTTGGAGGTCTTGATGATTCGCTTGCCATAATTCTTGAAGAAGGGTGGCAGCATCATTGCCAGATAGCTCGCTTCCAGGATTCTGCTCCATGCCTTAATCGTCGGCTGGCTCGCACCACAGTCCCCGGCCAGATGAGCAGGATGAAATTCGTGTGAATGGAAGGCGGCGCACAAGTTGACAAAGATCTCAAAGGCACGAAGATCCTTGATGTTCTCTATTTGACGCACATCCCGTTCAACATAGGTTTGAATGTAGGATTTGAGCCACAGATCACGCTTTTCAGGATAACACGCAGGTTCAGGGAAGAAACCGGTCCACAAAAAGTCCTCAAGGGGTCTCCGTGATGGGCCTATCTCATTCAAGTTGAATGGAGGCAATTCTAGAATGGCTATTCTCCCGGCAAGAGTCTCGGTAATGCCCTTCACCAACGAAAACTGTTGCGAGCCCGTGAGAACCCAAGCCCCTGGCTTTCGATCTTTGTCGATTCGCATCTTGATGTACTGGAGAATCGATGGGACATACTGGATTTCGTCAAGAATGATGGTTTTTCCCGGGAACTGATCCAAAAAGCCATTCGGATCTCTCAAGGCAAAATCACGGTTCAGAGGATCATCAAAGGTCACATAAGGAGCTTTCGTGAGAACATGCTGGACGAAAGTTGACTTTCCTGATTGCCTGGGGCCCGTGATCAGCACAGCAGGAAAGTGTTGAAGAGCTACCCTAAAGGGTTTTGTCAAATCTCTGACTACGTACATGGCTTTGACCAAAATAAAATGGTATTTTAATTTGGAATTTACCGGATTCGTCTAAGCCTGTCAAGAGGTGGTGACCATCGAAGGGTTCGCTGGAAACGGTGAACTCCACCCGCTTCAGAAAGCCTTTATCGAACAAGACGCCCTTCAGTGCGGCTTTTGCACGCCGGGAATGATTCTCAACGCCTACAGTCTCCTGGTCAAGAATCCTCGGCCGACCCGGGAGCAAATCATCCAGAGCATGGAACGGAATCTCTGCCGCTGTGGGTCCTATCCGAGGGTCGTTCAGGCCATCGAAGCGGCTTCCAAGGAGATGAAAGGAGGGGAAAAATGAATCGCAGGGAGTTCCTTAAGCGGATCGGTATCCTGGGCGGGGGTGTGGTCGTCTATTTTTCTTATGGAATCCCCCTCGCGCCAGCGCAATCAACCCGCAGCGAGGCGCCTGCTTTCAACTCCTTTCTCAGGATCGGAGCAGACGGCAGGATTGCCTGCTATACCGGCAAGATCGAGATGGGACAGGGTGTGATCACCTCCCTGGCCCAAATGGCCGCCGAGGAGCTCAACGCGCCCTTTGAAGCGATCGACATGATCCTGGGGGACACGGACCTCTGCCCATGGGACAGGGGAACATGGGGATCTATGACAACCCGATTTTTCGGTCCCAAGCTCAGAGAAGCCGCTGCCGAGGCTAGGGCCGTTTTGCTGGAGATGGCGGCGGAATCTCTCAATGCGCCCGTGGATCTATTGATTGCCGAGAATGGCGTGATATTCGACAGGACGCAAACCTCGAACCGTGTGACTTACTCCCAGCTGACCAAAGGGAAAATCATCGAGAGGCACTTGAAGGAAAAGGCGTCTTTGGAGGATGCCAGCAAGTTCACTGTGGTGGGTAAGCCCTTCTTGAGGATTGACGCGCTGGAGAAGGTCACCGGCAAAGCCAAATATGCTGGAGACATTCGCCTGCCGGGAATGTTGTATGCGGGAATCCTGAGGCCGCCCGCACATGGTGCGACGTTGAAGCGCGTGGATTTATCCGGGGCAAAACAAATGGTCGGTGTTCTGGTGGTTCAAGAAGGGGATCTCATCGCCGCGCTCCATGAACATCCTGACAAAGCATGGGAAGCCGTGGCGAAAATCAGGGCTGAGTTTGAGCCGTCAAAGAGCAAGCTTGACGACAAGAACATTTTCGATCACCTCCTTGAGGTCGCCCCTGCAGGAACCGTTGTGAAGGAAGGCGGAAACCTCGATACGGGTAAGAGCCTCGCCGGTGAACTCTTTGAGAGCACCTATGTGAATGGCTATGTCGCCCATGCGCCCATGGAGACGCACACCGCTTTGGCGGAGGTGAAAGACGGGAAGACCACGGTTTGGGCATCCACCCAGACGCCCTTCGGTGTCAAGGAACAGGTAGCCGGTGCCCTTGGTATGCCGCCCGCCAATGTCCGCGTGAAATCGGTCTTCGCGGGAGGAGGGTTTGGCGGAAAGAGCGCGAGCGGGCAAGCTGTCGAAGCCGCTCGGCTGGCCAAGCTGGTGGGACGGCCCGTCCAGGTTGCATGGACCCGTGGGGAGGAATTCTTTCACGACACCTTTATGCCTGCAGCGATTGTCAAGGTCAAGTCAGGCATCAACGACTCCGGGAGCATCGTGCTCTGGGATTATGCCGTGTATTTTGCGGGTTCGGATGGCGCGGAACTTTTCTACAACATCCCTCACCACAAGGAAGTCTCTCGTGGAGGCTGGCAGAGCTCCAGCGGTTTTCATCCGGTTGGTACAGGGCCCTGGAGAGCGCCGGCGACGAACACTAACTCCTTTGCCAGGGAGTCCCAGATCGACATCATGGCCTCCAGGGTCGGGAAAGACCCGGTCGAATTTCGACTTAGTCATCTCAAGGACGAGAGGATGAGGAGGGTGCTTGAAGCGGCTGCCCGCAAGTTCGGCTGGAAACCTTTAAAGGCGCCAAGCGGGAGGGGCTGCGGGGTCGCGTGCGGTATCCGTTCCGGGGCCTATGTGGCCACCCTCGCAGAGGTGGAGGTGGATAGGTCGACAGGAAAGGTGAAGGTCAAGCGGGTTGTCCACGCTCAGGATATGGGCCTGGTCATCAATCCTGAAGGCGCAAAGCAGCAGGTGGAGGGGTCCATTATCATGGGTCTCGGTTATGCTCTAAGAGAAGAAGTGCATTTCAAGAATGGGGAGATTTTCGATCTCAATTTCGACACCTACCAGATTCCCCGCTTCTCCTGGACGCCGACAATCGAGACGGTGCTCATCGAAGACAATTCACCTCCACAAGGTGGTGGGGAGCCGGCCATCGTGTGTGTCGGAGCCGTGATGGCGAACGCCATCTTCGACGCCATCGGTGTGAGGCTGTATCAGTTTCCCATGACTCCTGAGAGGATCCTGGCGGCAATGAAGCGTGCGTGAAGGTAAGCATCGCGGGCGACAGACCGTCACATGCTTTCAAACCTGACCCCTCATACAAACAAAAACGGGAAGCGACTAACCGCTTCCCATGGTGATAGGTAAAATGGCGTCCCCAAAGGTACTCCCCGTTCATTCAAGCTGCCGAATACGCATATCAAGGGACAGAAATTACATAGAATTCTACCCTACCAAGAGACATAAAACACACATCACAGTCCGAATGAAATGCGCTGGCGATGAAGAATAGCAGCCGATTTTTTGTCTCGAATCTGATTCCAGTCCTCCTCAAATTCAGTGAGTGTGTGTATTATGCCCCCCAACGCAACGTTTTCCTGCCCGGGCGAAAGTGCCCCTTAACCGCCCTACCACGCCCATCCTATGCCCTCAATGCCCCTCATTCCGGGCAAGTTGTCTCACAGCGTTCGAGAAGGAGGGCAGAGCGCCCTTCGAAATGAGGCAATAAGGCAGGCTTATTCCCTGAAATCCACAATCGGCATTCGATGCGGCAGTCCCAACAGGCCAGGTCGCCCATGGGGGCAAATCGGTGCCCTTGATTATGAAACGAGGACAGAAAGGGTACCTTGAGGGCAAAGATCCCCCGATATGCCCCGACGTAATAGGGGCGCAGTGCCCGCATTTCACTGCAAGCAGAGATGCATATTCCAGGAAACGCCATTCATTGGCGCAGACGCCTTCGTCCATTAGAATTCCAATGTGGCATGGAGGGATGTCACGAGGAGGTTTGAACCATGGCCGAACACCAGAGAGAGGATTCAAGTCAGCGATTACCCAACGGCGGTGCAGGTCAATTGTCTTATCCGGGGGAGAAGGGCGAATCCTTCTTCATTCGAACTTGCGGAAAGGGGGATTTCAAGGTGGTCAATCTTATTAACCGACCAACCTTTGCTCTTATCGATGCCTTTTTCACCTCGGAGGAAGAAGCTCGGTTATACGCCGAGAAGAGAAACCTCAGAATTGTAAACTACAATGACAATGCCTGTTGGGGTTCCCCCAAGTACCAGCGTTCATCAAAAAGGACTACCCCGACCCATTAATCTTATCTCTCAAAATCCCCGAGCACCTGAACGTAACTACAGTCCTGGCATCAAGCGGTAGATCCTCTCCTGTCGCAGGGTTTCTTCCTTTCCGTGGGGCTTTTTTCTTTGCAGAGAACTTACCGAACCCGCTGATCAACACATCATCCCCGGCTTCCAGCGCCTTCTTTACCAGTTCGAAAACCGTTTCAACCACAGCTCTCGATTTGTGCTTTGAGAAGCCAGATTGATCGTAGAGCGTTTGGATCACATTTTCTTTCTTGAGGGTCATGACGGCTCCTGCTCGTTTCTTTCGCGTGACCGGAAACATATCACTGTCTCTGGGGAAAGCAAAGGGCAGATTCTGGACAGATTCGTTGGGGCGGTTTGAAAAATCCGACTGCGCACGAACTGCCAAAGATTAACAATCATTCACAACAGGAGTAATTTACCCTAAATTTTATCACTCGTTACAGACAGTTACCATCGGTAACCCAAACTCACTGGTGGACCTGGCCTATTTGAATGAAAAGAAGGCTGCACCAAAGGAGAGGCGGAATCAGGGCACCCCATTTCTCAATTGAGGGATGGGGTTTGTTTTTTTGTCGGCGTTTTTCAGCCGCATAAAACTCCAGACTCCTGTCTGGAGATGTAGCGGCAGCCCGGAGGGCTCAAGCAGGTTTAGGCTTGTAGCCCGACGAAGCCCCCAGCTCCTGCTGGGGGAGTGTCACTAAAGGGGCTACCCTCCATTCCCGCCTATTCAACATTTTTGATCAGCGCTGACCAAAACCAACCCACCCCAACTCCAATCAAGTAAATCCGATCACAATCACCAGCAGTAATCAGAAAAAGGAGTCCAGATAGCAGCGGCGGCGGGAATACTTACTGGGATCAATCTGTGCGTAAGAAATGCCATTCGCTTGTAGCGGCGGGCAGTTACAACGAGTTTGGGGTTCTCAACCTATGAAATGCAGATTTGGAGGCTGTCGGAAACGGGCGGGGGGAACAAAGACGAGGATCAGAGAAAGGCTCTCTATACTTTCCACTCTCTATTTCTTCGCTCCTTTTACAGCTTCCTTTGAGCCCGCCTTGATCACCGGAGGTGTCCCTTCCCCAACCCATTTATCAATGGCATTCTTATCAAATCTCCAGACCCTACCGATACGAATGGCAGGGATCCTGCCTTCAGCAGCATACTTACAGATCGTGATTTGGTGGAGATTGAGATACTTGGCGAGTTCCTTTGTGGTCGGTCATGATAAGGGGCATTTGGTAGGACAAGAATCAATCCCAAATTTGTTAAATTGATTTAAATGGGATTTCTTTGATCTGTTTATCCCGAAGTGATTCGGTCATAGGTTGGAAGGTTGAATGGAGTGATTGGCAAGCAACATAAGTATCGTATATTTAAATTCTGAGCGAGCCGTGAAAGCGCGCGATTACCCTGGAGTTCATTCCTTCCCATCCCACCAGAAACCGCAACGGCAACATTACCAAAAGAGTGTGTGTGAAAAAGGGTCGCCTCTCCAGGTGGAATGAGGGCATCGTAAGTTCGCACGTTTTTGTTCTCGAAGACAATCGAGTGGTGAGGCTCCTGCTCAACTGGTACGTCCGTCTGCTGGGGTTGGGCGAATAGTTGTTGCGATACCAAGAGGCAGGCGATAATGAAAATTTTACTTCGTCTTATTGCCTTAACTGAAAAAAAGATCAACTTGGTTTAGTGGTCGTATTCTTATCATCCATGCGAAGACCTCCTGTAAGGTTTAGGCGTGGCGTAGAAAGCCAGAGCTGTTAATGGGATAGCGGGTCTTTGGCCCTCAAGATACGTCGTGGGGACTTCCATGTTTCAAACAAGAAAGGACTTAGGTTATAACGCTAAGTCATTGATATAGCATGGCGTCCCCAACGAGATTTGAACTCGTGTTGCCGACGTGAAAGGCCGGTGTCCTGGACCGGGCTAGACGATGGGGACGCAAAACAACTGCGCTGAATGGTCACCGTCGGGGCAATGCCCCATGGGGTCCAAAATATTCAGTTGTGGTGGGCCGTGCGGGAGTCGAACCCACGACCAACGGATTAAAAGTCCGCTGCTCTACCAACTGAGCTAACGGCCCGCCAGAAACAATATTAAATAACACCTGAAAAAGGCATTGTCAAAGAATTTTGAGAGGAAAGAAAGGGGCAAAGCGACAAAGGTGCAAAGGCACAAAGCAGAAAAACCCGTCCGCTTTGTCTCTTTGTCCCTCTGTGCCTTTGTGCCGGTGTTCATCTGTCCCTTTGTCCCTGAAACCATTAGCTTCACCCGACAGCCGTTGACTAGATTTTGAAAAGGTGCTCCCGGATCAGCCCCAGTTCTTCTTCATTGGGAGGGTAGGGGTAGTTCCACTGTTTGTCATCAGGCAGGCAATTGCCGAAAGGCCGGTTGCACGCGACTTGCCCATCCGTCCCAAGACAGCCTGTGGTCATAAAGGGCTTGCCAAGATTGACAATCTCCATGACCCGCGCCGGATCCATTCCAAAATCAACGAGGTGGCCTTGCTCATCGAATCCCATTTTCTCCCGAGCACTGAGCCCTTCCTCAATAAGATATCGTGCCAACTGGACCCTGAGATAGGTTGGCCAGGGCGGCTGGGGCCTGTCCCCGAGCTGGGAGCCTTCTTCGGCAAAAAAAGCAAAGAGGTGATTCATGACGCCCATGTGATAGAGCCTCTGCATGAGGGAAACCATCCGCTCTTCAGTCTCGCCCATCCCCACCATCAGGTGGGCGCCCACATGAGGATGCTCGAAAACCTCCAGAGCCGACCGAATGATTTCCCAGTATTTCTCCCATTTGTGAGGCCCTGAGACTTCTTTGCCGCGATACTTGTCGAACAACTCAGGCGTGGCAAGATCTATAGCGATGCCGACCTTCTCAGCCCCTGCCTCCTTTATGGCAACGAGGTCCTGGTGGGCCATGAGAGTTGGGCTGATGAGAATCGAGATAGGTATGCGCGTCTCGGATTTGAGACGCTTGGTCATCTCCACGGTATCTTGGCGGCATTTGCCGTTGGTGATCATGGAAATGCAGGTCCTTTGCACATAAGCGGGAGCGCGGTTGATGGTCTGAATGATCTCGTCCATGGAATAAAGGGGCCAATCGACGTGAATGAAACTTTTTTCCTGGTAAGTCCCGGGGCGTTTCCTGGCAAGGCCGCAGTAAGCGCAGTTGGCTGAACACCCTTCGGTGTAATGAACAAGCAGGTTGACGCACCTGTTCACGGCCCCCCGGTACATTCTTCTGTTCAGAAGGCCAAGCGAGATGGCTGTTGCATGGCTCATCTTGGCGTATTCAGGACTATGGCAGCTGTCAGCCATCAGCGTTCAGCTCTCAGCAAATAAAGGATCCTTGATATGTTTTTCATTTCTGGATTTATTTTGCCTCGCGTCTTTTGATTCCCCACCCAGAGTGGAGCGCTCCTTGAATGCAGTGCTCCTCTGGCGAGCGATCCTCAAGCCTAGATGCACGAGACGGTCCTTCAGCGCTTACAAGCGCACCTGGTTCTCCTTTGCCAGAAGAATGGCTTGGGTCAGAGTCGGGATATCCACCCCGTAAATCATGTCGTCCCGCCACACCTGAGAGAGCTTTTCGCCGATGCTCTCTTCCCTTGCTGAAGCCCACTTAAGAGCGTTCTCGATGCGGTTGATATTCTCGGTCGTAGAAAAGAAATCGCCCGTAATCACCACGTTCTCAATGGAGCCGCCGGAAAGGGAGAGATAAATCTCGAGCAAGCCTCCCCTAGTCTTGATCCTGCCTACCCCCATCCTGGACCTGGGATGCTTGTGGGAAAAGATCCACTCCGGATTGGTGTATCTGTCCCTGATGAAGGCTTGGATTGTTTCCTTTTCCCAAAAGTCGGGCCCGTCTTCATTGAACCGGATTCCGAATTCGGCTTCGAACGCTTTCTGGATGGCGTCTATGACGGATGGAAGGGGAATGGTCTTGCCAAGTTTCTCGCGCACCGTGGTCATTCTCTGGCTGAAGCAGTTGTAACCCTTGTCACTCAGCTTAACTAGGGGTGTGTTCATGATGTCGGTCATGAGTTCCACGTCGAAATCCACGAGAAAGCTGGTGTGGAAGAGAAGGCTTTTGCCCGTCTCCGCCGCCGCCGAGAGTCCTGCGATTTTCTTTCCCGAGACCTGGATATCGTTCTTGGGCTGGAATTGAGCGGGGACACCGAGCGCGGCCAGGGCTCCGATGAAAACGCGTGAGAGGGATTCGAACACGCCGCCCACCCCGCCTCTTGTCAGTCCGGGCCAGTCCACATTGATGCCGAGACCCAGGGCGATAATTTCCGGCCCCATGATTACGGTACCGCCGCCCGTGCTTCTCCGGTTGTACTCGATTCCCCTGGCTTTGCACCGATCCAGCTTCAAAGCGGATTCAATGTCCTGGTATTTTCCCACAATCACAGAGGGGACAAAGGTGTAGAGGTGCAGAATAGGCGGGGACCCGTGATTGGCGACGGACTGAGGCAGGGTGTCATCCACAGCCAGTCCTTCCGCCGAAGAAACGGATCTTGAGGTATTTCTGAAAAGACGCCAATGGGTGGTCATAAAGAATCTGCGGTCAGCCCTTTTGACGATGCTCAGGACTTTCGGCCGTCAGTGGTCAGCTGTCAGCCTGGTTCTTACAACGGATGAAGGCACAAAGTTGCGAAGGCACATAGGCACAAAGCGGAGAACTGCCCAAACAATGACATGACTTTGTCCCTTTGCCTCTCTGTCCCTTTTTCCTCAAGCTGTCGGCTTCAGCCGACAGCGATTTACTTTGCTTTTGCCTTTTCTTCTTCGGCCCGCTTCACTTCAGCTTCGATGAAGGAGACAAGGGCATCGCCTTTCATCAACTTCCCCAATTCTTCATCGAGGTTTGAGGCTTTGATGACCAGAATCCATCCCTTGCCATAGGGGTCTGAGTTGACCAGGCTCGTGTCATCTTCTATGGCCTCATTGGTTTCCAGGATCTCCCCTGAAACCGGCGCCACGAGCTTTCCGATCCATTTGCGGGATTGTATCTTTCCACAGACTTCGCCTTGGCTTACTTCATCTTCGGTGTCAGGTAGATCAATGAAGACGATGTCCCCTGCTTCTTTCTGGAAAAAATCGTTCATGCCCACCGTCACTTTGGTGCCGTCCACGCGCGCCCACGCATGATCCTTGTGGTAGTAGAGATCATCCGGCATGTTGTAACCTTTGACGTCCGCCATGCTCTGAACCCTCCTTTCCTCTTATCGTTGTGGAATATAATTTCGGTGCTCAGTATTTCGGATGAGCGCTAATAGCGATCAGCCCGCAGCTGTCAGCTCTCAGCAAAACCATGAACAAACCACGCACCAAGCCCCGTGCAGAGTGCTAACAGCTTCAGCCCATGTATAGACGAAGAGCCCCGAAAAGGCAACAGAAAATAGCTACAATTTAACTATTCCCATCCTCCCCTGCAACGCTTAGGGCTTGTCCTTGAATCGCGCTTTGATAGCTCTGGCGTGGTTTGGAAGTCCCTCTGCCTCCGCCAGAGTCACCACCACGTCCCTGAGGCCGGCGAGGCCTTCCCTGGTCAGGTGCTGAAACGTGGGTTTCTTGATGAAATCGTC
>Ga0105107_10002104_pt1 | contig 13097 bp, 9 predicted proteins | sample PPLLaktember2015_6_FD_79335 | JGI IMG/M metagenome (GOLD analysis project Ga0105107, IMG submission 79335) | Freshwater sediment microbial communities from Prairie Pothole Lake near Jamestown, North Dakota, USA - PPLs Lake P8 Core (1) Depth... | ecosystem: Environmental > Aquatic > Freshwater >...
ACGTTCATCGCCGACGTCAAGACGCTGACGAACAAGCCGATCAAGTACGTCGTCGATACGCACTACCACTACGATCACGCCTTCGGCAATCAGGTGTTCGGCCCCGATGTCACCATCATCGGCCACGACACCACCCGGCGGCGGCTGAACGGGCCGGGCTCCTTGAAGGAGCGGACCTACCTCACGAACGGCACGGGCGCCATCGCGACTCGATTCACGATGTTGAAGCGGCAGATCTCTGAAGCCACAGATGCGCAGCAACGCGCGATTCTGGAGCGCCAGCTCGCCATCCATCAGCAATACGCCGACGAACAGGCGAAGATACGGCCGACTCCTCCCAACGCGACCCTGTCGCGCGACATGACGCTCGTCCGGGGCACACGCGAGATTCAAATCCGCTTTTTCGGCCGTGCCCACACGGACGGCGACATCGTGGTGTTCCTGCCGAAGGAGCGCATGGTCGCGACCGGCGACATGATCACCAGTGCGCTTTCGTACACAGGCGATGCGTTCGTCGAAGAGTGGCCGGCGACCCTGGAGGGCGTGCTGTCACTCGACTTCGACACGGTACTGCCCGGCCACGGCAGCGTCTTCAAAGGCAAAGACCACATCCGCAATCTGCAGGCGTACTGGCGCGACTTCTATCAGCAGGCGACCTCGCTCCGCAAGCAGGGTGTCTCTCCGGAAGAAGCGGCAAAGCGCATCGACCTTACGAAGCACGCCGGCGCCATTCCCGCGGCGAAGACTCCCGGCGTCGATGTCAGGGGCGTCGATCGCATTTACGATCTCGCGGCGAATCCGAACGCTCCGGTAAGGTAGCCGCGCGTCGCTCAGTAATTTTTACCTTCAGGGTTTTAGTTACCAACATCCTGCGACGACAATCGCCTTCTCTGCTCCTGAATTTGCCGCCCGGCAACTGGCGCGTTTCCTGCACCACGTCTCCCGCCAACGCACGATTCACTGAATCACTCAAGGAGACCACACGATGAAAACAATCCTCACTGGGACACTGGCGGCACTTGTGCTCGGAGCATCAATCGCGGCGCAGACTCCACCTGCTGAAAGAACGCCTGCGCCAGCACAACCGTCCGGTGCACAGACACAGCCGGCCGACCAGGGCCAGACCGCCGGACAGCAGAGTCCAGCGTCCAAGATCCAGACAACGACATACAGGGGAATCCTGCAAGGCTCCGCTGCCAGCGGCTTCACCATCACTCCGATCGACACTCGCGCCGGCGCATCGAGCACGGCGGGCGCAACGGCGACGGCCGGTGCAGGGGGCAAGACCACCTACACGGTCGTCGCGGCCGAAGGAGCGAAGGTGAACCTCGCGTCGATGGCCGATCAGTGTGTCGAGATCGCGGGCGTCGTCGTGCCGGGATTGAAAACGAGCCCGAGCGCGGGGGACGCCGGCGCCACCTCGCGAAGTGCGAGCACGAAGGAAACCCTGACGGTGACCGCGATTAAGGCGTCCGAAGCCTGCAAGCAGTAGATGTTCTGACAGCGATGAAACCCAGCCGGTCCGGAGCGCCATCGGGTTCGATGCATCCGGGCCGGCTGGATGTTGGCGGAGATCTCTTCAGATCTGCGGATACGTGCGCAGCGATGTGGGGACTGATTCCAGCCGCGGGACGCGGCACGCATATTCAACCGCTCGCGGTCGCCGGGTTTCTGGTGGATCGGCTCATCGCGGGAGGCGCGACGAAGCTCTGCTTCGTCATCAACTCGAACGAGTCCGATATCCTCGAGTACTTCGGCGGATCGATTCAGGGCATTCCGATCTGCTATGTGGTGCAGCCACGGCCCGCCGGGGTGTGCGACGCGATCTTCAGAGCGCTCCCGTTGATCTTCCCGGACGAGCCGGTGGCCATCGGTCTGCCCGACACGATCTGGTTTCCTGAAAGGGCGCTGGCCGAGCTTCCCAGCGACGACCTGTCGCTGCTGCTGTTCTCGGTGCAGCACTCATGGATCCTGGGCGCCTGCAAGATGCCCGGCGGAATCATGACGGAGCTCTTTCAGCTCTGGTGCGATCGAGACCGTCGAGACGAGCGCTTCGGCACGCTCGTGAACGCCTATCTCGCATCGGGCGGATGCGCGCGCGCGTTTCCCATCGGCACCGACTCGGTGGACGTCGGCACCCTGGGGGGGTGGCGACACCCGCCTCACGCCGACGTGCGATAGATCTCGATCGCGCCAACGTGCGGCCGGCCACGCGGGTCGAACCTGGTGATATCGCCGGGCTCCTGGTCCGGCACATCGACCTCGCCGAGTGCCCGCACTGACATCCTGTTCCCGGCAATATGCCCCAGCAGAAAATGACATTCCGTGGCCCACCATAGACATTTACGATTACAGAAGAACGGAAGTTTAGAAGGCAGGACGAGCTTTTTCAGAGCTGGTAGCTTGCTCTGTTCGCATCGATGCGGACGCGTTGAGCCCGATCGCAAGGGTCAGCAGATCGAAAAGAACCCTCCTAATCTCTTAATCTCCTAATCTCCTGTCTTCATCGATCACCCGGTGTTGCGCATGCCCGCGGCGATGCCATTCACCGTCACGACGAACGCGTCGAACAGCGAGGGATCGGGATCGGGCGCGCGGAGGCGGCGAAGCAGCTCGACCTGAACGAGGTTGATGGGATCGACATACGGATTGCGCACATCAATCGACCGGCGCAGTACGGGATTCGCTTCGAGCAGCACGTCATGGCCCGTCACCGCGAGAACGGCGTCGATGGCGCGCGCGAGGCGGGCCCGCAGCCCGGCGCCCAGCGGGAGCAGGTCGGCGGAGACGAGCTGATCGTATTGCGCCGCAATGCGGCCATCGGCTTTCGCGAGCGTCATCTCCACCAGGTCGATGGCCGAGGCGAAGAAGGCCCACTCCGAGTACATCTCGCGCAGCATGCCGTCGCCGTTGGGGACGAGCGCATCCTCGATGCCGAGCCACGACCCCAGCATCAATCGCGTCTGCGTCCAGGCGAACTGCCATGGGATGGCGCGAAGGCTCTGCACGTCGGTCCCGGATGTGCGGCGCGCGGGACGACTGCCGATGCGGATGGCCGTCAACTCCTGTTCCGGCGTCGCGGCACGAAAGTACGGAATGAAGCGCGGGTCGTCGTACACGACAGACCTATAGGCCGTGCGCGCCCGAGCGGCCACGCGATCCATGCAGGCGCGCCATTCCGGCCTGGGCGATGGCCGAGGCGACACCGCGGCTTCCAGCGTGGCGGTCGTGTACACCTCGAGCGTGCGGATGGCGATGTCGACCAGCCCGAACTTGGCCTGCAGCATCTCGCCCTGTTCGGTCGCGCGCAGCGTTCCGCGAATCGATCCCGGCGGCTGCGACTGAACCGCGAGATAGGTCGGACCGCCGCCACGTCCGATGCTGCCGCCGCGCCCGTGGAACAACGTCAGGTGCACGCCGGCACGCTCGCATGCGGCCACGACCGCTTCCTGGGCGCGGTACAGTGCCCAATCGGCGCTCAGACGTCCCACGTCTTTGGCCGAGTCGGAATAGCCAATCATGACTTCCTGCCGATCGTTCACGCGGGCGCGATACCACGGCAACGCGAGCAGCTCGGCGATGACTGTGCCGGCCCGCTCGAGATCGCGCGCCGTCTCGAACAACGGCACGACGCGTTGCGGGTGGTGGGTCCCTGCCGCGGCCTGCAGGAACTCGACCGCCAGCACGTCGGACGGCACGCTCGCCATCGTGATGACGTACGCGCCAAGCGATTCCGGGTGAATCCGCGCGGCCGCGCGGAACGTGTCGAGCACGTCGCGCACGCGATCGCCGGCGGTACTGACCGGGAGATCGTCCAGCTTCACGGTGTCTCCCGAGAGTTGCTCGAGCAGCGCTCGCTGCCGATCCGGTTCGCTCAGCTGGGCGTAGGCACCCATTCCCGCCGACCTGGCAATCCAGTCCACCGCTTCGGTATGGCGATCGGCTTCCTGACGGAGATCCAGCCGCGCCAGGGTGACGCCGAAGGTCGCGACCCGCCGCAGGATGTCGGTCAGCCGTCCGGCGGCAATCGCACCGTTACCCGTCGCCTCGAGCGAGCGAACGCACAGCTCGAGCGGTTCGGCCAGTTCGGCGGCGGACAGGTACGGCGCCGTGCCCGTCAGCTTCGGCTCCGAATCCGACAGCGCCTCCTCCGCAAGATCGCGTGTGGCAGCCAGGCGATCGCGCACGTCGGCCAGCAGCGCGCGATACGGTTCGCGGGCCGTGCCGACTCTCGCTCGAAGCTCGTTCGTCGCATGCAACCGAGACAGCGACAGCTCTCGCCGAAGCGCGACGACCTCTTTGAGATACAAATCGGCGGCTTGCCAGCGCGCCAGCCAGGTCGCCTGCCGCGTCACCTCCGGAGTGATGCTGGGGTTGCCATCGCGGTCGCCGCCAATCCACGTCCCGAAATGAATGGGCGTCACCTCGCGCGGGAGCGGCGTGCCGGCCGCATCCACGAGCGCGCGATCGACGGCGCGCAGATACTGGGGCAACGCCTCCCACAGGCTCTGCTCGAACACCACGAGGCCCGCGCGCACTTCGTCGAGCGGCGACACACCCGCGCGGCGCACTTCGTCGGTCTGCCACGCCGCGGCGATCTCGCGATGAAGGTCCGCCAGGGAATCCTCCTGCTCGGCAGGCGTCAGATCCGGGCGATCGCGGAACGCGAGAATCTGCGCGATCCGGTTGTGCTTCTGCAACAACGTGCGGCGGACGATCTCGGTCGGATGCGCGGTGAACACGAGCTCCACGCGCATCGACGAGATGACCCCGGCCAGCGCCTCGGCTGAAACGCCCTCGCGCCGTAATCGCGCGAACGTCTCGGCGCACGACCCCCGCTGCGGAGCGCCGTGCGGGTCGCGCGCGTGATCGCGTCGGCGCCGCACGCGGTGATGCTGTTCGGCGATATTCGCCAGCGTCAGAAAATGCGCGAACGCGCGCGCAACCGTCAGCGCCGCCGCGATCGGCGTCTCGCGAAGCAGCCGGTTGAACGGCTCGAGCTCGCCGTCGCGGGTGCGTGCGCGCTTGGCGGACTCGCGCACCTGCTCGACCCGCTCGAAGATGTCGTCGCCTTCGTAGTGGCGGAGCACGCGGCCCAGAACCTCGCCGAGCAGGCGCACGTCGTCGCGCAGCGGCTGATGCGGATCGCGCAGCATGACGCCCATCCTATCAGCCCTGCCGCCGGGCGGAATGTTCGGCGTCACGCCCGACCGGCTAAGATCGACATTGGTGACGATCTCGAGGTTCGCCCTGATTCTGCTCGGCGTGGCGCTCGGCGCGGGTGCGGTCATCTGGCTGGTCTTCGCGTTCTGGCGAATCCGATCCGGCGTGCAGCGCCGCGCAGCCGGCGAGGCGCCGCTCCGATCCCGGCGCGCGGTCGTGTGGCGCGATCCGGGCCCCGCAGAAAGCCTCGATCTGGCCGCGGGCCCCGGCGGCCGCGACGGCGCACCCGCGCCGCCGTTTCGCTTCATGGAAGAACACGCGACGGGCACCTTTCCGTGTGTATCCGTTCGCGATGCCCGCGACCGTGTCTGGCGCGTGAAATGGGGCGACGAGGTGCACACGGAGGCGTTCGCGACACGGCTCGCGTGGGCGGCCGGCTATTTTGTCGAGGTGAACTACTTCGTGCCGTCAGGACGCATCGAGGGGGTGGATGCCCTCCAGCGGGCTGGTCAATGCATCTCGCAGGACGGCGGCTTCCGTGACGCGCGCTTCGAGCTCGACGAACCGGAGGTCGTCAAGCACTTCGACGAACACAGTTGGGCGTGGAACGACAATCCGTTCGTCGGCGCGCGAGAGCTCGCAGGACTGAAGATCATGATGATGCTGCTCTCGAACTGGGACAACAAGGACGTGCGCGATGTCGCCCGGGGATCGAACACCGCGATTTTCGAGCATCGGATGGGCCGTGATGTCCTGGAAGCGCGGTATCTCATCATCGACTGGGGCGCGGCGATGGGCACCTGGGGCAGCCACGCGCTCAGTCGCGGCCGCTGGAACTACGACGCCTACGCGGCCCAGAACGATCAGTTCGTGCTCGGCATGGACGGCGACACGGTGCTGTGGGGATACAAGGGGCAGAGAACGGCCGACGCCGTCACCGACATCAGGCGCAGCGACGTGCGATGGCTGTACAAGTACGTCGGAGGACTCAGCGACGATCAGCTCGCCGCCGGCCTGAGGGCCAGCGGCGGCACCGAAACTGAAATCGCGCACTTCACCAGGGCCGTGCGAGCCCGGCTCGACCGCCTCAAAGATGTCGCCGAGACTACGGTCGAGGCGCCTGCTCGTAGTTGATGAGGATGACGAGGTCCTCCTTACCCACCTGCTTCAAACCGTGCGAGCTTCCCGGACGCGTGAGAATCGCGTCGCCCGGTCCGACCTCGAATTCCTTGCCGTCGATCGTCATCACACCGCGGCCGCTGAGAACATAGTAGATCTCATCCTCGCGCTGCACGTGATAACCGATCGCCGACCCCGGCTTGAATGCGCGTTTGCGAAACACCAGTTTGAGGTTGGGTGTTTTGCTGAAGAACGAATATCCAACGGTCTGGCCACCGCCGTTGTGCGTGCCCGGTTCGTTCCGGGCCACGTCCTTGTCCCTTTCGAGCACATAGCCGCCCGGCTTTTCCTGCGTGCCCGCCGCGGTGCGCGGCTCCTGCGCGTAGGCGGGAGCGGGCACGGTGGCCCAGCCGGCCCCAAGAACCGCTGCAATCGCCGCGATCAGGTACGTCTTCGCGTTCATTGGACCTCCCACGAAAGGAATGTGCGGGAAGAATAGCACGGGCCTTCGCCTGAACGATCGGTTTCTGACGCTGAAGTAGGGCGGGTCTTGCAGTCCAAGACCCGCCCTACTGCGCCAAGACCCGCCCTACGTTCCGGACTAGCACGCCCCTTGCTGCATAGTCTGGTGGTACCGGTAATTGGAGGAACGTCATGAAACTCATCAAGCGTCACAGTCTGGGATGGAGGGAGCGTGCGGCCGGAGCCACGATCATCTTTCTTGGTGCGATCGGCGTCGCAGCAGCACAAATAGAGCCGGAAGAGCGGGCGATGGCGACCGTGGCCGGCGTCCACGTCACCATCACCGCAGATGCGTGGACCGGACTGCCTCCCGACATCGGCGACATCGAGCCGTTGCTCGTGACGATCGAGAACAACAGCCCCGTACCAATACGGATCCGCTACGACCAGTTTGCCGCCGTTGGGCCGATGGGCGATCGGATGCGTGCCCTCCCTCCGTTCGAGATCCGCGGAACCGAGTGGGTCAGTCCGTACTACTTTCCAGGCGCCTATCCGTTCGCTGCCGATCGCTTCTGGGTTGCGCCGTATCTCGGGGGATATTACGGCTTCAGGCCCTGGGGATCGTTTCTGTACGACCCGTGGTACTACTCGGCCTACTACCCGTCGTGGCGCGTGGGATTGCCCACCCAGGACATGCTGGCCCAGGCGCTGCCTGAAGGGGTCGTCGAGCCGGGCGGGAAGATAGCTGGCTTCCTCTACATTGAAGACAACCCCAAAGACGGGGAGCACTCCAGGTTTGTCTACGAGGTGGTGAATGCCGAAACCAACGAGCGGCTCGGCCAGGTAGACGTGCCGATCGAGATCGACTAGAGCATCATGCAGGCGGGTCTACACGGCAAGACCCGCCCTACGAACGTGCGGCGGCCGCCGCTTAGAAGGGCGGCCGCGCGCTGAAGACGAATCGCCAGCCGCGGCGTTCAGAATCGAACCGTCGTGCCCCGGCGACTTCGAGGATAAAGCCTCCGAGGTTCACGCGAACGCCGGAGCCTGCAGAACGCGGGGCGCTTCGATGTCCGCCAAACCAAACGGGCGCTTCGCCAGGCCACCAGGTCGTCCCGGCGTCGGCGAAGGCAAACCCTTCGAGGGGAATGCGTCCCCAGTTGAGCCGCTGCGAAAACATCCCAAGCAGCGGAAACCGCAGCTCGATCTGGGCCGCCAGCATCCGGCTGCCCTCTGTCGCATCGGCGAGCTCCACGCACTGGCTGGCAGCCTGCCCTCTGCAGGCCTGCTGGACGATCGCTCCCTCGGTGCCGCGGACCAGCGCCTGACGCCTGAGCGACATCGGCACCAGACGCGAGTCGTCGGCGCCGCCGCCGTATCGTCCGACGTGCACGAAGCGGGCCGCCAGCGTGAAGGGGCGTAAGGGCAGCATCCAGTAGCGGCGGTAGTCCGCCAGCGCCGTCAAGAAGGAGATGTCGCCCACCGACGATGTCAATTCGAGGCGGTAGCGCTGGCCCATCAGCGGGCTGACCGCGCCGAACACCGCCGTATCGCGCACGAGCGCGGCGCCCGTCTCGACGAGCGACAGCGGCCGATGACTCGGCGCGTCGGAATCGGCTGTGTCGTCGATCAGCTTTCCATCGGTCAGGCTGAATGTCCGGCTGCGCATCGCGCGACGGTAGTACGCCGCATGGTAGCCGCCGCGCAGCTCGACGCGGAGCGATCGGCTGAACGGATACGACAGAAAGCCTGATGTCACGGTATGGATCTGCCGCACGCGTTCCACGCTGTCGACGAACACGCGTGCGCTGCCGGTACCGTCGACCAGGCGCTGACGTGACCCGTCAACATACGGTAAGAGTTCCAGACGCGCGCCCCAGGTCCACCGCGTGGATTGATTCAGATACTGCGCCTGCACGATCAGATCTTCGAGGCGCATGCCCGCCTGCGCCGCAACCCCGAACCGGCGATCGCCGAGCACGTCGGAGAACAGGATGGACGAGCCTCCGCGGACGAAGCTGCCGCTCCCGCCACCCCCCGTTCCCATCGTGAACGACGGCCGGCCGATGTTGGCCAGCGAGAGCTTGGAGGCGTACGGGGCGGGGGTCGCGGCCGCATCGACGACCGACGGCAGCACCGCCGACATGGCAGCGTCGAGCACGGGCAACCGCGACGCAACCTGGAAGGGCAACGGCTCGACCACACTGTGCTCGCCGGTCGAATCCAGGACCCTGATCTCGTATCGGCTGTCATTCAACGCGCTGAACGCAAGCCGGCCGCTCTGACGGGCGGAGGAGATCGATGGACTGAACGCGGTCAACCCGGTCACACCGCTCTCGACGCTCGTGACGCGCGCGACGACACCGCTCTCGATGTCGATGCGAAACACATCGGGTTCGTCTTGGAGCGCAGCCCGGAAGAACAGCCCGCGGCCATCATGGGTCCATTGCGGATCGATCGCGCCACCGTCGATGTCGGGAAGGAGCGTCACGGTCTCGTTCCCAACGTCGAAGATGGCAAGCTGGTACGAACCGAACGTAAGTCCGTCGAGATCCGTCGAAGATCGATCGCTGCAGAACGCCAGCCGCCGTCCATCGGGAGACCAGGCCGGCTGCAGGTCGGAATACGCGTCGCTCGTCAGGCGGCGAAGCTCGTTGTCGACGAGATCGAACAGATACAGATCGGTCATGCCGCCACGGAGCGCCGAGAAGGCCACGAGGCGGCCGTCGGGAGACCAGTTTGGCTGGAAAATCTGATCGACGCCGCCGATGACGACGTCGCGATCATGGGAGCCATCGGCGACGTTGTAGATGGCGAGGACTGGACGGCCATTCCTGACGAGCGACAGCAGAATGCGCTGGCCGTCGGGACTCCACGTTCCGGACGACCGCAGAAACCCGAGGCTTTCGATATGCGGGTCTTCGGCGGTGGTCAGAATCTTCCGCTCGATCGCGCCGGTCTCGACGTCGGCAAGAAAGACGTCGATCGACAGGCGATCGCGTTCTGAGAGAAACACGAGGTGGCGTCCGTCAGGGCTGAGCGCCGGAGCAATGTTCATGCGCCCGGCGTTCGCGCGCGACACCACCAGCCGGCCAGCCTCCTCGGCATGGTCCTGATCCGTCATCGTGCTGGTGATGGCGGCATGCCATCGACGTGTCAGCTCGGGCTCTGACACCCCCGTGACGAGCTCGATGCGCCCGACCGGGCCCTTCGCCCTCGCAGAGAAGATCTGCGGGATGACGTCTTCGCCGAACTCGGTTGCCAGCCAGGCGAACAGGGCCTGGCCGGCGCGGTATGGCGACATCCGGCTGCCGCCAAGATCGCGAATCGACGGCAGCCGCTCGTGGCGTGCGGCATCGCGCATGAGCATCGTCGAGTACGGATCGTCGACGCCGACCGACAAATACTCCGCCATCCCTTCGATGAACCACAACGGCAGTCCGTTCAACGAGCGCCTGATGGTGTTGGCGATGTCGTACTGGAACGCGTGCACGATCTCATGGCCAATCACATGGTCGGTTTCGCCCAGCCCCGCATCGAACGGCAGGATGATGCGCCGCTGCATCCCTTCGGTGACACCCCCGATGCTCTCGCCGAGCAGCCCGGCGACCACATTGGTCTGTTCGAACGTGGCGTGGCTCGGATAGAGAATCAGCGGCTGCCGGCTCGACAGCTGATGCCCGAACGCCTTCGAGAGGCGGTCGTACCAGCGCTCCGCGAGGTGCGTGGCCCGCTGGGCCGATTCGAGGGACTCGCGGTGAAAGTAGATGTCGAAGTGGGTGGTGTGAAGAACCTGGAAGTCCGTCCGGTCGTACCGAACCTTGTTGCGGCCGAAGTATTGCGCGTGCGCAGGCACAGCGTACGCGGCCAGCAGCAGACCGACGAGGAACACGCGAAACGCCTGAGCGCCCATGGGCCACCCTGGGTATCGAGAGAGCCGGCGCCGCTCGACGTCGGCCCCTCGTGAAACACCCCGGCGCGGGCAACCCGCAGCCGAGGAAGGATTTAAGCGTAGGAGATAGAACGAGATGCCAGCATACCGCAGTTTCGGTACGCTAGCACAAGAGAAATGTCAGGAGGGATGAACGGACGGGGGGTGGTGAAGCGGCAGGCCCGGTGCCGGCCGCTTCCACCTGGTTACCAGCGAAACGAAATGCCCGCTGTCGAGCGCCAGTAGCTGATGTCTTTGACGTTCTGGGCGACGAACCGCAGATTGTCGCCTTCGTTGTTGCCCATGCCTGTGTAATAGCGGATGTCGGCACGGAAGCCGACCTGGTCGAAGAACCCGAGCACGCCAACACCGAGATTGCCGCCGAACTGATTGTCCTTGAAAAAATTGGTCACCAGTCCGTCCGAGTCGAACTCCGGTTCGAAATCGTCATCGAGAAAATCGAGATCGAAATCGTCATCGAGAAGATCGAAATCCACACGGCCGCCGCTGATCTGGAACATGCCCGCCCCGCCCGAGATGAACGGCATCCAGGTATCGTTCATCCCGAACGGCAGCCCTGCGACCAGATTGAACATGTAGCTGTTCACTCGCGGATTGTCACGACTGAGGTTCGCGCTGAGGACGGGATTGGTAATCGCGAGATCGTTGAACGCGGTCAACTCGGCATCGGGCGTGAACGACCCGATGAACTCGAAGCCGAGCCCACCGAGCATGTAGGCGTACGCGCCGTCAAAGGCCCAGGTCCCGCTGTCGAAGTCGCCGCCCCACGCCCCGCCGACTGCGCCAGTCACGATGTTGCGGTACTGGTCCCAGTTGGACGTGTACGCCGTCTGAGTCGTGGTGGTCGTCGTTGGTGTTTGCGTGGTTGTCGTCGTGGTGGTTGTTGGCGCCTGCTGCGCGCGCGCTGTAGTCGTAGAAAGCAGCAGCAGCGCAAACGCGCCCGCCGTAAGTTGCTTCACTGTCATTGCATTGTCCTCCATTCGCCGTTGGTACGTTTAGGTTCCAGACCAACCTGACTGGGTGCAATGCTGGTGCCCACCGCGCTGCGCTCACGCAGGGTGAATTCCCCTCTACCCGTCCGGAAGCGGACGGCGATTTCAGACACGTCCGGCACGCGGCGACTTGCGATAAGCCACACACGCCGGCGAACCGCATGTCTCGCACACGCTCCGCGCCGCGCCGTTCCTCACAACATCGATGGAAGGGATCCGGACAGTCGCGACAGTTCACGAACTGTCGATTCGTCGGGACTGGAGCCGCCGCGTACTCAGGCGAACATCTGCCGGTAGTGCCGATACCAGTCGCTCTGGAATCGCTCCTGCGGATCGTAGGTCCGCTTCAGCCGCAGAAACTCGGGCAGTTGCGGGTAGCAGGCTTCTACTTGATCGCGGCGCGCATGGCGGTGATACGTCAGATAGTAACGCCCTCCACGCTGCATCCCGAGATCGATGAGATCGCGGAACGCCTGTCCTGCCCTCGCGATGCCGTCCTCGGTATGGACCGTATGCAGATTGAAGATGATGCACGCGTACGGCTGCGTCGCCCAGGCAAGGAAGCTCTCGTCGTCCTGCTCGATCAGGCGGACGGTTCCGTAGACAATCGGCACGCCGTTGCCGCGGAAGACTCTCGCGACCTCGCTCATGAAGGACGGCAGATCCCGGCGCGGCACGTAAATCTCGGTGATCATCTCGGTCGCGCGGTCCCTGGCGCCGAGCTGGGTGTCGAGCCGTACGTGGTAGTCGTCCAGGTACGTGCTCATCTGATGGGTGTCGGACCAGTAGATCTGGCCTGAAGTGGACAGGTAATATTTCGAGTACCGGTCGAACGCTGTCGCTTTGTCGTTGTGCGCGAGGAGCAGCAAGGCGTGCCAGTCTTCGTCGACGAGCTCGCGCTGATCGTTCGGCACCTGTGTCGCCGGATCAACCGGCCGATAGCAGGAAAACACACCCTTTCGCAGGAAGTCGTCGGACTTCTCGTCGACCGCGAACTGGAAGTCTCCGAACATGCAGCCCTCCGCGATACGGCGCTCGAAGGCGTCGGGGAGCCCGTCGATATCGCGCACTTCGACGACGCGCTGGATCTTCTGGCGCGCCGTGAGCCGCAACGACACCGTCGAGATGACCCCGAACAGTCCGTAACCGCCGATCGCGAGACGGAACAACTCGGTGTTCTCCGTCCGGCTGCACGTGCGGCGTTCGCCTCGCGCGTCGACGAGCTCGAACGATTCCACATCGTCGATGAACGGCTTCATCCTCAGACCGCGTCCGTGGACATTCGCCGCCAGCGCGCCGCCAATCGTCAGCCGGTCGGCGCCCGTCTGCTTCTGCCGAATCCCCCACTGCCGCGGCTGCCCCGCCTGCGCCTTCAGCAGGTGGCCGACGAGCGCCGGCCACATGATGCC
>Ga0105107_10002106_pt1 | contig 13090 bp, 14 predicted proteins | sample PPLLaktember2015_6_FD_79335 | JGI IMG/M metagenome (GOLD analysis project Ga0105107, IMG submission 79335) | Freshwater sediment microbial communities from Prairie Pothole Lake near Jamestown, North Dakota, USA - PPLs Lake P8 Core (1) Depth... | ecosystem: Environmental > Aquatic > Freshwater >...
CCCGCCCCATCCACGGAGAAATCAGCGCCTTATGATTCCAAGCGGGCCGGTCTGGCCCCCGGGCCCTGGAATCACTTGGTCCTTACGACACTCTTTTTTTCAAAGGACAAAAGTGTTGCCTTGTTTTTATCTTTTCACTCACACTGACACTTCTCTTTCTCTGGAGGGTTGATGAAAAATGGCTTGAATATCTTCATCGGCGGGGAAGCGGGCCAAGGGTTGGTGACGATCGGCGAACTGCTGGCCAAAAGCCTGGTACGAAGCGGTTATTCCATCGTGGTCACCCAAAGCTATCAGTCTCGGATCCGCGGGGGGCACAACACCTATATGATCCGGGTAAGCCCGGAGGAAATTTCCAGTCCCCGGGAATCGATCGACATTCTCGTGGCCCTCGACCAAAACACCCTGAACCTTCACCAAAATGAAGTCTCCCCGAGCGGCTTCATCCTGATCGATCAGGGATTCTGGTGCGACGGTGAATCCTGTCTGAAAATCCCTTATAAGCAGCTTGCCTCAGAGCGCTATTCGAATGTCGTCGCCCTCGGCGTTCTCGGTTCCCTCTTAGGCATCGACCAGGATTTGCTCCTCAAAACCCTTGCTGATTTCTTTGGAAAAAAAGATCCCAAAGCCGGCGAGGAGAATCGCCGAGTCCTCGTGGAAGCCTTCCGGTGGGGTTCTCAGAAACCGTCGAACCATAAGTTGCCCCCGGCCCCGAAAGCCCCGGGCCGAATGATGATGAACGGAAACGAAGCCATTGCTTTCGGGGCGATCTCGGCTGGTTTGAAATTTTATTCCTTTTATCCCATGACTCCGGCCACGACCATCGGCCAAACCCTCGCGGGCTATGCCGGCAAAATGGGGCTCGTCGTCGAGCAGGCGGAAGACGAAATCGCGGCGATCAACATGGCCATCGGGGCTTCTTTTGCCGGGGCCTCCAGCATGGTCGGAACTTCGGGAGGGGGATTCGCCCTGATGGTCGAGGGAGTGAGCCTCGCCGCCATGACCGAAACCCCGGTGGTTGGGGTCGTAGCGCAGCGCCCGGGGCCGGCTACGGGACTCCCGACCCGCACGGAGCAGGGAGACTTGAATTTCGTCCTGCATGCCGGGCACGGAGAGTTTCCTCGGGCGATCTTCGCCCCGGGGAGCGTCGAGGAGTGCTTTGAGCTTACCCGGAAGGCATTTTTTCTGGCGGATAAATACCAGGGACCTATGTTCCTCCTGACCGATCAGTTTCTGGCGGACTCGGCCCGGGCGATCCCCCCTTTGAGAATCGAAGGTCTTCCCTTTCTTCAAACCTCCGCCCCCAACCCCTCTCCTTTAGCCCCCTATCAACGGTTTGCCCTTGCCAAGGACGGTGTATCGCCCCGCCTCATCCCCGGCCTCACCGAGTCCCGGGTGGTGGCGGGAAGCGACGAACACACCGAGGATGGACATTTAACGGAGGATCTCGGCGTTCGAAAAATCATGGTGGAAAAAAGACTGCAAAAGGCCGCGGGAATCCTTAAGGAGGTTGCGCCTCCCGAATATTTCGGGAGCAAAAACCCGGATCTTCTCCTCGTCTCGTGGGGGTCCACCAAGGGCGCCGTTCTGGAAGCGGCGGAGGAAATGAGGGGAAAGGAGAAATCTGTCGGCGTTCTCCATTTTTCCCAGGTTTGGCCTTTGGTTCCCGATCAATTTCTCGGCTTCCTTCAGGGGGCGAAAGAGGTAGTTGCCATCGAAGGAAATGCCACCGGGCAGTTTGCCGGCCTCATCCGACGAGAAGCCGGTTTTGAAATCCAAAAGCGAATCGGCCGCTACGACGGCCTGCCCATCACCCCGGAGTTTATTCTTCGGGAAATGAAGAATTAGAAAACTATTTCACCACAGAGGGCACAGAGATCACAGAGTTACAATCAGAATTCAAAAACAAAACGGCAAAAAAGCTTTATTATTCTTAGTTGCATCCGTGTCCCACCTTGGAACCTATGCGGCCAAAAAGTTTTTATTTTTGGATTCTTTTTTTGCCCGCTCTGTGTTCTCTGTGCGCTCTGTGGTGAATTTTTTTGATTTTTGAAGTAGTTTTTCTAATTTCTGTACTCTCGGTGGTGAATTGTCTTTGAGGAAGGAGGACAAAATGGTTCATCTGGAAGATTATGGAACGTATGAAACCGCCTGGTGTCCGGGTTGCGGCAACCATTCGATCTTAAAAGCCGTGAAGCAGGCATTGGTGATAAGCCAGATTCCGCCGTCGCAGATTCTCTTCGTATCCGGAATCGGGCAGGCGGCCAAAACCCCCCACTATATGGCCGTGAACCTCTTCGACGGCCTCCACGGAAGGTCGCTCCCGGTGGCTACGGGGGCCAAGCTGGCCAATCCCAAGATGACGGTCATCGTGGAGAGCGGCGACGGCTGCAATTATGGGGAAGGGGGCAATCATTTCCTGGCCGCCATCCGCCGTAACATTAATATTACTCTCCTGGTGCACAACAACCAGGTGTACGGCCTCACCAAAGGCCAGGCCAGCCCCACTTCGGAAACAGGGTTCATCACCAAGGCCCAGCCGTCCGGAGTGGCATCTTCTTCCTTCAACCCGGTCGCTGTCGCCGTAGCCATGAAAGCCGGCTTCGTGGCCCGGGCCTTTTCCGGGATGGTGGATCACCTGGCGCAATTGATTCAGCAGGCGATCGCCCACCGGGGTTTTTCCCTCATCGACATTCTGCAACCCTGCGTCTCCTTCAACAAGGTGAATACCTTCACCTGGTACAAGAACCGCTGCCGGGAGCTGCCGCCGGATTACGATCCTACCGCCTGGGCGGCAGCGATTCAGAAAGCCGAAGAGTGGGGAGAGACCATCCCCGTCGGAATCATCTACCGGAACTCAAAACCCCCATTCGAAGAAAGTTTTCCGGTTCTGCGCCAAGGGCCGTTGGCCGGGCGGGATTTGGATCGTAAAGCGTTAGGGGAGATCCTGGCGAAATATCATTGAGGACATGCTCAAATGATTCCCAGGCGAATGGGACACAGATCCGCGCAGATTTGCAGGATAAATCGAAAAGCGAAAGTCACAAGGGCGGAAGAGTCCAAGCATTATTAGTCAGTCCGTAATTATTTAGACACCCGAGACGAAATCCCTCCTTTCCTCCCTTTCCAAAAGGGAGGAATTCCCCTCTTTGCAAAAGAGGGGTTAGGGGAGATTTTAGGGGGATAGGTCCGGTTCATTATGGACTCCTCCGTAACTACTTACGGCTGGCGATTTACCACCGGCGGGCTTCCAAAGACTTGTGCTCTCGCGGCTGTTCGCTATGCGCTTACCGCTTTGCGCCAAGCGAATGCAAAGGGAGGAAGTATGAATTTTTTCTTCTTTATGGGGGCGATCGCAATCCTGTTGTCTGGGACCTTCGTTTATGGCGCAGCTCCTCTTAGCTCCGAGACCGAAGCCTGCCTTTCCTGCCATTCCGCGCTTCATCCGGGAATCGTGGGCGACTGGAAAAGAAGCCTCCACAGCCAGACGACCCCGGCCGCAGGTTTCAAGAAAGGAAAGCTGGAGCGGAGAATCTCCGCCGAGAAAATCCCCGAAGCCCTTGCCGACAAGGCCGTCGGTTGCGCCGAATGCCACATGTTGAATTCGGAAAAACACAAGGACTCGTTTGAGCACGCCGGCTTCAAGGTTCACATCGTGGTCAGCCCCGAAGATTGTGCAACCTGCCATCCGATTGAAAGAAAGCAGTACCACCAAAACAAAATGGCCCATGCCTACGGCAACCTGGTCAAGAACCCCGTTTATCAGGATCTGGCCGAGTCGATCAATGGTTTGCAGTCTTTTAAGAACATGAAAACGGCGCTGAAGCCTGCGGACCCGGAGACCCAGGCCGACTCCTGTCTTTTCTGCCATGGCACGGAGGTCAAGGTGAAAGGGTTAAAAATGCGGGAGACTTCCATGGGGGATATGGAATTCCCGGTTCTTTCCGGCTGGCCCAACCAGGGGGTTGGAAGAATCAATCCGGATGGTTCCCTGGGGGCCTGCACCCCCTGCCACGCCCGCCACGAATTTTCGATCGAGGTCGCCAGAAAACCCTACACCTGTTCCGAATGCCACAAGGGACCGGATGTGCCCGCCTACAAAGTCTATGAGGTCAGTAAACATGGAAATATCTTCTCCTCCCGCAATAAGGACTGGGATTTCAAGGCGGTTCCCTGGAAAGTAGGCAAGGATTACAATGCCCCGACCTGCGCCGCCTGCCATGCGAGTCTCGTTGTGAATGGGGAAGGAGAAGTGGTTGCCGAAAGAACCCACCAGATGAACGACCGTCTGTCCTGGAGGCTGATGGGTTTGATCTATTCCCATCCCCAGCCTAAATCCCCCGATACGACGATCATAAGAAACAAGGCCGGTCTTCCCCTCCCCACGGATTTGACGGGAGAGCCGGCCATGACTTTTCTGATCGACGAAAAAGAGCAGAAACAGAGGGATCAAACCCTTCAAAGGGTCTGCTTATCCTGCCATGGCACCGAGTGGGTGAGCAATCATTTCACCCGCCTGAAGAATACCATCCGGACGACAAATCAGATGACCCTGACAGCAACCCAGATCATGGCCACGGCCTGGGAGAAGGGGGCGGCCAAAGGATTGGCCCAGAAGGACAGCCTCTTCAACGAAGCGATCGAGAAGAAATGGGCGGAGCAGTGGCTCTTCTATGCCAACTCCACGCGCTTCGCCTCGGCCATGTCAGGGGCTGACTACGGCGTCTTCGCGGAGGGGCGCTGGAATCTGTCCAAGAATATTCAGGAGATGCTGGACTGGCTTTCCTTCAAACTAAAGGGGCAGAAAAGTCCTTCCCCCAAAGAAAAACAAAAAAGCGGGCAGTAACCTGGCCGTCGGTCCAGAAGAGGCGGGGGGAAAAGAAGGGATGGTTTCGTAAAAAGCTCTCCCGCCACAGGCGGGACAAGGCGCGCAAAAGATAAAAGAGAGGGCAGGGAGTAAGGGGGTAGAAGAAAATAAACGCCTATGTTTTTTCCCACCCCCTGCTCCCAACCCCCTGCACCCTTGCAAAAGTTCCAGCGCAATCCCGCTCCGAGCGGGACAGGTGGACTTTTTACGAAACCATCATTTTTCCAGCTGGAATTCCCGCATCCCCGCAGAGTAGCAGACCATCATGTCGGCATCTTCCCCCCCGATGCTCAGGGCATTATGAAAGACGCCCGGGGCAACGGTGAGGGTATCACCGGGGTTCAGGATGATTTTCTCGCTTCCCATGGTGTGCTGCAGCCGCCCTTTCAGCAGATAGAGAAGTTCCTCGCAGTTCCCGTGGGCGTGCCGGGGATTGGAATGCCCTTTTTTTATAACCACTCGGCCGACGGTCATATCCTTCAGATTACCGATCTGAGGACTTCCCAGCCAAGTCAGCGAACCCCATTTTTCATCGACCTTTTTTCCTTCGGCATCCTTTGCCGAAAAGAATTTATATTTCATGCTCTTCTTCCTTTTTTCTATTTCATTACCTTTATTCCACCTTGATAAAATCGCTCCCCATCGGGGGATGGGTGAAAAACTCCAGGAACCGGACCTCCTGATCGGGACCTGTTGATCACGGCATGCTTGGCCCCTGCCGGAACAAAAATCACATCGCCGGCCTGAATCGGATATTCTTTGTCCTCGTAGAGCTCAACCGCTTCGCCGCTCAAAACCTTAAGAATCGATTCCCGGTTTTTCTGGTAGTGATAGGGAACGGATTGACCGGGAGGCAAAATGACCACAAGCCCTCCCAGTTCTTTCGCCCGGTCTTCGTCTCCCAGAATGGGGGTTCGAAACCATTCCCCCAGGGTAGGGTTCGTCATTCCCCGATATTTCTCTGTTTTCCAAACTTTCAAAGACTGGCTTATGCTGCCGACTCCTCTTTCTTTTTAAATTTCTCCTGCATTTCCTTGCGAAAAGGGATGGGAAAAAACGTTCCGGGAGAATAGAGCTATCCTATTTGACTTGCAGGGGAAAGTCAATGAAGGGAGCATCAGCGTTACAAGTTCAAAGTTTCAAGTTAAAAGTCTAAAATGGAGACTTTCCCTGCCAACCGTATTGAACCCTTGCTTTCTTGACTCCCCTTGCATATTTTTCTCTTGACAGAGAATCCGGATTCTTTTATTCTGAATCTATATACCATAGGGGGGTATAGTATGAACCATTTGGAATACAAGAAGGCGGTCCTGATGCGTCTGCGTCGGATCGAAGGTCAAATGCGGGGCTTGCAGCGAATGGTGGAGGAAGATGCGCCTTGCTCCGAAATTCTCACCCAGGTGGCGGCGGTAACCTCGGCTACCAAAAGGGTGGGGATGGCTATGGTCCAGGGGTATATGGAGGAGTGTCTGGCCAAGACGGCCGCGGCCGGAGGGAGCAGCAAGCCGGAAAACTTCAGGGAGTTTCACAAAGCCCTCTCCCGCTACATTGACTGGGCGTAAGGAGCGATGAATGAAACAAGAGAATCAGGGATTCACCCGCAGGGGCTTCCTCCAAAAAGGAAGCTTGGCAGTGGCGGCCGGGGCCGTGGGAGTTATGGGCGGAGCGTCTTTCGCCGAGGCCAAGGGGGGAACCTTCGCCACTTTTATCGACCTGACGAAGTGCGACGGCTGCAAAGGGGAGCCGATCCCCAAGTGCGTCGCCGCCTGCCGGCAGACCAATGAAAAGAATTTTCCGGCGCCTCAGGAGTCGATCAAAGACCTCTGGCCGCAAAAGACCCATGATGACTGGTCCAAGAAGAAGGATGTAATCAATACCCTTACTCCTTATAACTGGACTGCGGTCCAGCAGGTCCAGGTCGCGGGAGAAGAAATATACATACCCCGAAGGTGCATGCACTGCGACAACCCTCCCTGCGCGAATCTCTGTCCCTTCGGCGCCTTGAATCAAAATGCGGACGGTTCCGTGGTCATCAACCCGGATCTCTGCATGGGGGGGGCCAAGTGCAAAGCCGTCTGCCCCTGGGGAATCCCCCAAAGACAGAGCGGCGTAGGGCTTTACCTGAAGATGCAGCCCATTCCCGCCGGGGGCGGAGTCATGTACAAATGCGATCTATGCCATGATCGTCTTCAAAAAGGCCAAATCCCCGCGTGCGTGGAAGCCTGCGAGCAAAGGCTTGGAAAAGATCGCCCGCTCCTTTTCGGCTCGCGCGCGGAAGTCCAAAAAGCGGCCCGGAATCGGGCCAAGGAAATCAACGGGTTTATTTACGGGGAAAAGGAAAACGGCGGAACCTCGACCCTTTATGTCAGCAAAATTCCCTTTGAAAAGATCGATGCCGCCTTGAAGGAAAAGAAGAGAACCCCGCACCTGGGCCAAGTCCAGAATGCGCTGAATGAGGTCAATTCCTGGGCCAAGGGATTCCTGTTGAGTCCGCTCATCGGCGCGGTTGCCGCCGTGGGTCTGGTTTTTTATAGGAGACGGCAGGGCGAAGAGGAGGAAAAATAATGGAAGAAATAATCCTGAAGGACCGAAAACTGGTGGTTCGCCACAGCGCGGTGGAACTGGTCGAGCATTGGATTTTGGCCCTTTCCGGACTCCTGCTTCTCTTCAGCGGATTCGGGGAGCTGCCCATGTATAAAAGGTATATGGTCACCGAAATCCCGGGGTTCAGTTGGGCCGGCGACTTCTATGTGAATTTAAAAATCCATTACCTCGCCGCGATCGTTTTTATCGGCGTCATCGTTTTTCATTTTGTATACCACGGCTGGCTGGGACACCGGGGGCTGCTGCCCAAAAGAGGGGATGCGGGAAACTCCGTAAAGACCGTCCTGAGCTTCTTCGGAATCGGCGATGAACCCAAGGCGGACAAATACCTTCCGGAACAGCGGCTCGCCTACTTTTATCTGGGAATCGTCGGGGCCATTTTGGTTGTAACAGGCGTCATCAAGGTATTGAAAAATTTGCCCATGGTCTACTTTTCCCCGGGGGTCATAACGGCCGCAACCCTGATCCATACCTTTGCCACCATCTTTTTCCTCCTCGGCGTCCTTGCCCATTTGGCTGCTCTGGTTTTGAAGGTCAACCGTCCCATGGTAAAGCCGATTTTTACCGGCAAAATGGATCTCGCTTATGTCCAGCGCCGCCACTCTTTGTGGTATGAAAAACTCGAACAACGGTCGCCCCGGTTAAAACCTGCGGAAGCCTCCGAACCGGAAACAATTCCGGATCCTCAGCCTTCTCAAGATGAAAAAGAAACAGCCAGCGAGCAAGAAGAAACCCGAGGAAAACCTGAAGATGCCAACGGAGAAACCGGGGAAAGAAAGGAGGGTTTCGATATGACAACCTTGAAAGTGAAAGGCATGACCTGCCAGCACTGTGTGATGGCGGTTCAAAAAGCCTTGGCTTATCTGGATGGGGTTCAGAAGATTGAAGTCGATTTGGCTAAGGGGGAAGTTCGCTTCGAAAACTCGAAGGGGATCTCCGCGGACAAAATTCGAGAAGCGATTGAAACCGCCGGATACCAAGTGGAGTCGACATAACTGTCGGGGGAAAACTTCGGCTTCACCCTCGCGCTAAGGGCGCCGGACTGGAGCTTTGCTCCGGTTCTCCATCTTTTCGTCTTCCTCTCCTTGGCCAAGAGTTATCAAGAGAATGGCCCCAGGGAGAGACGGGGGCTGGGAAGAGGGGCGAAATAAGCTCCTGCTTCGGCAGCGGAAACCAAAGGAAGGATCATATGCGCTTGCACGACGTGATTCAGAATTTTAATCCTTCCTGGTTTGCTTCCGTTATGGGCACCGTGGTCATTCCGTTGGCCTTGGGTTTTGGAGACCTCCCTTTCAAGATGTTTCTTGTGACCTTCTTCGTCATCCTCTCCGTGATCATGTTTCTTGCGGCCCTTGTCCCCTGGGCCCTCAAGTTCATCTTCTACCCGGACAAGACCAGGCGGATTTCAATCATCCCCTGGCGGCAAACTTCTTTCCCACAATGCCTATCTCTCTGGTTCTCTTTTCGCTCATTCTTCTCCGGTATCCCGATGGATTCTTCTCTGCCGCCGCTTCCCGGACCCTGGCTTTCTGGCTCTGGGGGCTGGGCGCTGCCGGAATTTACCTCATGGGATTTATCATCCTCCCGCATTTTCCGCAACAAGCAGATTCAGCTCGCCCATTCGAATTTCGGATGGTTCATTCCGCCGGTTTCAAAGATCATCATTACCCTCGCGGGGTTGGAATTAGCGGGGTTCTTTCCCGGCGCGGCCGAAATCATCTTCTGCATTTCCATGGTAAGTTTCGGGGTTGGGTTCTTTCTCTTTCTCTTCGTAGGGGCCGTGGTTTATCACCGTTACGTTTACCATGAGCTCCCCATCAGCTCTGGGAATCACTCCGGAATTTTTCACTCCCTTCGCCAAGATCGCCATTCTATTCAATTGGGGCTTTTCCGCCTGGTGGTTCGTCATGGCAATCCTTGTCATCATTTTTTACTTGCGCAAACTGGATCTTCCTTACGCTCTTTCCTGGTGGGCCTTTACCTTCCCCTCCGGCGTCGCCCGGAAGATAACGAACTTCTCCTTCCTATTCTATTTTTATGAGCTTGTACTTATCTTCCTGATGGCGATCTGGCTGTCAGTTTTTATCCGGACGGGAAAGGGCATCCTCTCCGGCAAGGTCTTTGTTAAATACGTCTTTCCGTCTTCGGCAGTATGTGCAAATTTTGCACTAACTGATTTTTCGTCCAACTCCTTGGATTGAAATATGTTTCGCAAGTGTTTCGTTATGACGCTGCGCTCCGTGACAAATAGCTCGGACATCTGCTTTTGGGTAAGCCAAACGGTTTCTCCTTGGAGCCTTACATCCATAGCAATGGAGCCGTCCACGGCTTTGTAGAGGACCACCTTGCCTGTCGCTTCTCTCATGACGGTTTCTCCAAAAGGGTTCTTATTCGCCCTATGATCTCCATAATCCGCTGTTCTTTCTGAAGAATACTCTCAACGATTTGTTCAGGCGGCAGATGGGTGATGTCTTCCAAATTCCTTTTTATGCCTGGATTTTAGAGGATTTGGGGCTTTCCGTCAAGAAAGGATTGCGTTCAGGGTTTCAGGGTCTTCAGCCGCAGGAGATATATGGTTACGCCGGCGGCAATCGCGACCAGAAGGATTCGCAGCCAGAGGTGATCCAAAACAGCGAGAACCGCATGGCCGATTGTTCCCCATAACAGAATCAAGGCCACGATTTTTGCATGGCGGGGAATCGCCCGGTGCTCCCGATAGCTCCGGATATAGGGGCCGCACCACTTGTTGCCGATCAGCCACTGGTAAAGCCGGTCCGAACTACGGAAAAAGCAGGCGGCGGCGAGGAGATAGAAAGGGGTGGTAGGTAAAAGCGGAACAAAGATTCCGATTGTGCCCACACCCATGGTAATTAATCCGATTATGATCAGGAGCCATTTTTGAATGGAAAGGTAGGATTTCGGTGGCATGTTCCAAGCGCCGATTTGATAAGGTTGTTTTCTGGCTATCCTCCCACCAGAGGAGCAATCAATGTTAGTTTATCGTTATCTTTCAGGATGGATTCCCTGCTGCCGCGCAGCCCGTTGATCTGGACGAACCCGATTTCCCAGTCCCGAAGCTCCAATTTTTCGATAACGTGGGCAACAGAACTCCCCCGTGGAACCTCCAGGATTTCAATCCGGGTTCCTTCCTCTAAAGTCTTTAACGTCCCAACCGTTTTAACATGGATGATCATGAAAATAACACCCAATAACCTTGAGCGGGAATCTGGCTATTTCTCAAATTTCATCAGCATCTGTGTTTCACTTGCTATGAGGCCCTCTCGTTTTCAGCGGCATGGTTTTGACGTTCTCGAGAGTAAGAAGTTTTACGTCTTGGGATCTTTCGAGGAAGGGAGTTACATCCTTAACCGCCTGATCCCAGTGAATTTTTTCCAGCCGCGCCAAAATATTCCGCCGCCAGTTTCCCGAGTTGATTTCCGGTCCCAACCACCCCGTTTGCGCCAAGGCATTATTCAAAAGGGATAAATTGGGCTCCGGCCAAGTCGGGTCTGCCAGGTACCAGACCAGATCAAACAAATCGCGTCCCTTCGTATAAGGACGCGCAAGCAGAGCGTGCAGCTTTCCGGCAAGGAGGGAAGGACGGTCGTAATGGAGCAAATTTGGGGCGACAAATTTCCTGATCCCCGTCGTAGCGGTTTCCGCGGCGGCAGGCGGATTCGTGTCGATTTCGACCCTGATGGAAAGGATTTGCCCTTGGCGCGGAGAAAGGCCGAGTTCGAAAAGCACACCCTGGAATCTCATCAAAGCGGACTTTATGGCCCCCCTGTCCCTGATACGGACATCGTTTGTGTATCCTCCGGCATCGAAGACCATACTGATCTTGCGCATGAGGGGGGCAAACCCTTTCTCTTCTGTGGGAATAACCAGGGAGAAATCCAGGTCTTCGGAATATCTGGGCAGTCCAAAGAGAAAACGCAGAGATGTCCCGCCGACAAAAACCCACCGCGTAAACACGCCCCGATCCTGAAGCGCCTCAAGAATCCGCGCCTGCAGGTATTCCCGGGCAACGCTTTGCTTCATAAAATCGTTCGGCTGCTGCGAAACGATCTGGAATGATAGCAGATAGTGATACTTATGACAATTTAATCGTGACCCCAATATCTGGGCATATTTTTTAGGGGGGTGAAGCGCTCCAGGGGGGATTGGTTGGTGGAATGGGAGCGTCGGTGGTTGGTCGTATCGATCCATGTGTTTTCAAAGCATCGTTGAGCTCTTTCAGGTTGTGAGGGAGGGGCTGGGAAAGAAACTGAGTGCACACGGCGCCGAACCAGCGTTTACATTTTCCCTGTCCCTGAGGTTAGTAGGGGCTGGACTGGACCAGGGCCATGCCAGGTGAATTAGGGTATTTCTTTGGTTTCTACGCAAAATATCCGAAAGGCTCTGTTTATTCAGAATATTGTTGTTTCCTTCTTCCTTTAATTTCTGCATTCGTTTCGTTTATCCGCCCATATCGGTCAGGCTCTGTAATTGAACCATAATAGGCCCAAGGTCTTGCTCTTCGAAGAGGCCCAGAGGAGGCTCTTCTGGGATGATATTATTATGAAGCTCTAAAGGAAAAATCACCGGTTGGCTGAGATGACCGGCTGCATCTTTAATCCAAATAGTCAATGTAAGGCTCAGGAAATTCGGCGAGTTATTCATACCAAAAGTTTTAAGATAGATATAACCAGAAAACTGTTCCCGATTCTCTTCTTTGATCCTGATAACACTTAGATGAGAACCGGTCCCTTCAATTATGCTGAAAATGTATTTCATGCCTCCATTTGGATCAGAAGCTTTTAAATAAACCTTCCAAATATCCCCGGGCCTTATTTGTTTCGAAGCAAAAGAATTAATAAGCGCTGGCACTTCTTGGGACACCTTTTTCACCTCCAGCTTTTGGGGGTCCTCTTTTCTGGTGGCGATTAATGGATCAGGAAAAGATATAGGCTCTATTTTTCCCGAAGCCGACCTCGGGGTTTTCGAGGAGTTTTCTTCGATTTCCCTTCCGACATTAAGGGCTGTGACTTTTTCGGCGGCGCTCGGCAGTCCAGTCATGGGTTTCGGTCTTTCCAAACCCTGGGGCTGGGAATTCCTGGTAAAGATATTCGTTTTCCTCTCGCGTGCAGGGGCTGAAACTTTTTCCGTAACGATAGGTTGTTTAGCGAAAGGTTTAGCCTCAATTTTTTCCAGAGCCGGGGCCCGGGAATTCCTGGCGAGTTCCCCGATTTCTCTCTCAATTATAGGGGCCATGGCCGTTTGGGCAATAATTTTAGGTGCACCCGTTTTTTCCGAAATGATCTTTATATGTTCTTTACCCAGGAAAATTCCAATCACCAAGCAGATTATTACGGGAGCAAAGTAAAGGATTCGCTTGGACAAAAAAATCCTTCTAAAAGCCCAAACCCGGGAAAACCTTCGCCTCTCCTCATACACTCGGCTAAAGGCTTGCCGAACTGCGCATGGGATCTCCCTGATTACCCATCTCTCCCCGAAAGCCCAAGCACGGGAGAACCTTTTTTTCTCCTCATATGCCCGGCTAAAGGCTTCTCGAACTGCACAAGGGATCTCCCTGATTACCCATCTCTCGCCGAAAGCCCAAACCCGGGAAAACCTTCG
>Ga0105107_10002107_pt1 | contig 13086 bp, 8 predicted proteins | sample PPLLaktember2015_6_FD_79335 | JGI IMG/M metagenome (GOLD analysis project Ga0105107, IMG submission 79335) | Freshwater sediment microbial communities from Prairie Pothole Lake near Jamestown, North Dakota, USA - PPLs Lake P8 Core (1) Depth... | ecosystem: Environmental > Aquatic > Freshwater >...
ATATCGATCCGCCGTTTCCTATCTTTGCGTGTTGCCACTTACACAGACGGAAGGTCACCCCATGGAAGAGCACACCACCTCCAACGCAACAGTAGCGCCGATGCCTTTCACCGAACAAATCGTGAACATCTTCGCGGCTCCGGGCGAATTGTTCGAAAACGTCCGGCTGACCGAAAAGACGACGCGCAACTGGCTGCTGCCGATGCTGCTGTTCATCATCATCGCCGTCTTCCTGAACCAGCTCATCCTCACCAATCCGTCTCTCGTTGACCAGATGGGCGCGTTGATGACAAAAAGCATCGATGACGCTGTGGCACAAGGAAAGATGACCGCCGAACAGGCAGAACAAGCGACAGAGTTCATGCGGCCGGATTCCATGCTCTTCCGTATTCAGTCGGCCGTCGGCGTCACCCTCGTTACTCCTGTCGCCCTGTTCCTCCTTTCCCTGGTGTACTGGCTGCTCGGCAAATGGGGAATGAACGCGAACGCCCCCTACATGAAGGTCGTCGAAGTCGTCGGCCTGACCTTCTACATCAGCATTCTCGAAACCGTCGTGACAACGCTGCTGCAATACGGCATGGATTCGCTGTTCGCAGGACCCAATCTCGCGCTGCTTGTGTCCAACTACGACCTCCAGAACAAACTGCATATGACGCTGTCAAAAGTGAATGTCTTCACCATCTGGGATCTCACCGTCGTGAGCATCGGACTGTCAAAGCTCTTCCAGCGCCATCTGCCAAAGGTGCTGGTCCTGGTGTTCGCACTCTGGATTGTCTGGTCCGTGTTTACTGTGCTCACCGGCGTACGCTTAGGCGGGTAATCAGCGGGGAGGGCGGGTCGAGGTGCGTGTACGGAAACTCCCAAGCGGCACACAACTGCCGCTGTTTGAGACAGGGGGCGCAGAGCCCCCTCTGTCGTCCTATGTCCGTTCCAATGCCGGCCGGCTTCGCCGCTGGGCCGAGCGCGGCATCCTGCTGGGCACATCATCCTGGAAATACCCCGGATGGCAGGGTATCGTCTACAACCGCCCCTACCCCTCGCAACGCGTATTCGAACAGACTTGCCTCGCAGAATACGCCACGGTGTTCCCCACCGTGTGCGCCGACTTCGCGCTCTACGATTTCCCCACCGCGAAGACCTTGGGGCTGATGTACGACCAGACTCCCGGGCACTTCAGTATCGCGCTCAAGGTCACCGACCGCATCACCGTTAAGCGGTATCCGAATTTGCCCCGTTATGGCGCACATGCGGGAAAGGAGAACCCCGATTTTCTCAATCCGTCGCTCTTTGCCGATCAGTTTCTCGCCCCGGTCAGCACATTGAAGCAGAAATGCGCAACGATCATCTTTGAGTTCTCCACCTTTGCCCGGGATTCCGGCGTGACGCTGCCTGTCTTCATCCGCATGCTGGACGTCTTTTTCACGAAAGTCCCGAAAGAGTTCGCCTACAGTGTCGAAGTCCGGAACAGCGAATTCCTGACACCGGACTATCTCGCCTTGCTCAGAAGTCATGGTATTGCGCACGTGCTCAACAGCTGGACCAGGATGCCGGCGATTCAGGAACAGATCGGCAACGCAGAAATTCTGCCGGCATCATTCGCAGTCATCCGCGCGCTGCTCAAACCCGGACGTACGTATCAGGAGGCGGTCGAGTATTTCCAGCCGTACGATGCGATCAAAGAAGTCAATCCCGCGATACGTACCGGCGTTGCAGACACTGCGATCCGCTGCGCACGGGAGGAGAAAAAACTCTACGCCTACATCAACAATCGCGCCGAAGGCAATTCGCCGAAAACCATCGAGGCCATCCTGGATATCCTGGACAGTTATCCGGTGGAGAAGCTGTGACCGACGCCAAGAAATATGTCCTGAAGAAGCAGCCGGTCGACATCGTTCCGACGGAGTCACCCCGACAATTTCGCATCAACTACCGGAACGAACTGAATCCGGCACAGTACGCCGCGGTGACCTCGGCAAACGGGCCCCACCTGATCATCGCGGGCGCGGGCACCGGAAAAACACGCACCATTACCTTCCGCGTCGCCTATCTGGTGGAACTCGGCGTTACCCCCGAATCGATTCTCCTGCTCACGTTTACCCGGCGGGCCGCACAGGAAATGCTCCGGCGTGCCTCAATGCTCCTGGACGCCCGGTGCGAGAAAGTCGCCGGCGGGACATTCCATTCGTTTGCGAATCTCATCCTGCGACAATACGCCCCGTTGATCGGGTTTGATTCCTCCTTCAGCATCGTCGATCAGTCGGACGCGGAAGATGTCGTCAACCTCCTGCGCACAAAATTGAAACTGGACACGCGTGAAAGGCGTTTCCCAAGAAAACAAACTCTCTACGATATCTTCTCGAAGGCGGTCAATACCGCAACTCCCATCAAAGAAATCCTCCATGAAGAGTATCCGCACTTCGAGGAACTCCTGGATGACATCACGGCCCTGCAGCGTGCCTTCGAAGAATACAAGGCGCAACACAACCTCATGGACTATGACGACCTGCTGCTGTACCTCCGGCAGCTCCTGAGGGACAACGACCATGTACGGCGGACGCTCGCACAGCGCTACAAGTACATCATGGTGGACGAATTTCAGGACACCAATCGCATCCAGGCGGACATTGTGCGGCTGCTCTCGCAGCGGCATGGCAATGTGATGGTGGTAGGGGATGACTCCCAGGCCATCTATTCCTTCCGGGGTGCGACCGTGCGGAATATCCTCACGTTTCCCGAAGATTACCCCGGCTGCACCATCATCACCCTCGAAGAGAACTATCGCAGCACGCAACCGATTCTGAATCTGACCAACGAGATCCTCAGGAGGGCGCGCGCATGACTGCGGGCCCTCTGTACACGGCCTTGCAGCGCTCCGGAACGCGTATTCTCGACGGCGCGATGGGCACCGAGTTGCAGCGGCGCGGCCTCGATGTCAGCCAGCCTCTCTGGTCCGCGCGTGCCCTGGTCACCGCCCCGCAGCTTGTACTGCAGATACACCGGGAATATCTCGCGGCAGGGGCGGACATCATCACGACAAACTCTTTCCGGACCACGGCCCGCGCATGTGCTCACGCCGGCTGGCCGGACCGTTCGGAAGCACTCACGCGTGAGGCGGTGACGCTGGCCCAACAGGCGCGGGCAGACTGCACGGAACGCACGATCCTGATCGCCGGTTCCATAGCCCCCCTGGATGACTGCTACCGCCCGGACCTCGTGCCGGGCGATGATGCGCTGCACAGCGAGCACTCTCTCCATGCCCGCCGGCTCGCCGATGCCGGCGTGGATTTCCTGCTGCTCGAAACGATGGGCACGACCAGGGAAGCCGAGGCCGCCTGCCGCGCCGCCGCGGGCACCGGCAAAGAGGTGGTGGTAAGTTTCCTGTGCACTGCGGAGGGGTTGCTGTACGGCGGTGAATCCATTGCGGAGGCGGTGAGGACAATCGCCCGCCTCGGACCCACCGCGTTCTCTCTCAATTGTATTTCGCCGCGCCACATGGCACCAGCACTCCTCACATTACAGACCGCCACTCCCCTGCCTCTGGCCGTCTATGCAAACGTCGGCAGAGCCGGGGAAGAACGCGCGGAGACCTTTGTGCATGATGTGCCACCCGGGGAGTACGCCGACTTTGCTGAACAATGGAGGCACCAAGGAGTGCGCATCATAGGCGGATGCTGTGGAACGACACCCGAGTACATTGCGCAGATGCGTGAGCGGTTCGAATATTCCGGGGCACGATGAAAAGACACAAATACACCAAAGAGCTCTTCACCCGCAAACCCGGCGGCGAGTTGCCCAGCATTGTCGTTGCACAGGATGAAAACCTTCAATCGCGTTTTGTCATCCAGAAAGTCCTGGAACTGCGGGAGCAGGGAATCCCCCTCGATGATATGGCTGTGTTGTTCCGTTCAAGTTATCTCTCGTTCGACCTGGAAATTGAACTCAACAAGGCCAACATTCCCTTCGTCAAGTTCGGGGGATTCAAGTTCATCGAAACCGCTCACATTAAAGATCTCATATCTTACCTCCGCGTACTTGAGAATCCCCGCGATGCCGTCGCGTGGAATCGGATCCTCTTGCTCGTGGATGGCATCGGCCCGCGCACCGCAGAAAAAGTGATCGATGATCTTCTCGCCCGGCACCGCTCAGCAGGTGAAGCCGGGATCCCCGCCTCTCTCCCGGCATTCTGGGGCCAGCACAACGCCGCACCGGAAAAACTCCGCACGCTCTTCGAAGCACTGAAGGGTGTAGCCCCGTCGCACATCACCCCAGCCGACAAGATCCAGCAGCTCCTGAAGTATTATGAACCGGTGTTTGTCAAGCGGTATGACGATCACAACAAACGGCGGAAGGACCTCGAGATGTTCCAGCAAATCGCCGAGCGGTACCGGACCCTCAATTCCTTCCTTGCTGATCTGACACTCGAACCGGCAGCCGAGAGCATCACTGATATCACTCCCACCGACGCAGAGGACGAAAAGCTCATTCTCTCTACGATTCACAGTGCAAAGGGGCTCGAGTGGAACACGGTCTTCGTGATCTACGCGCTTGACGGTCGCTTCCCCACGACGCGTGCGGCATTGAATGAAGACACCATGGAGGAGGAGCGCCGTTTGATGTACGTCGCCTGTACGCGGGCCAAAGAACATCTCTTTATCGCTTATCCCATCAATGTGTATGACCGCGAGTCGGGGTTGGTGCTTTCCAAGCCATCCCGGTTCATCGCGGGAATGCCCGACAACCTGCTCGATCTCTGGGTCATCGACGAGGAGTAGCCCCACCATGCTCACACGGAGAGAATTTCTGGAACGCGTCGCCACCGCAGCGGTGGCCGGACCTGCTATGTTCCATGCTGCAACCGCGGCGATCCCACCGCCAACGCGACACACGGCATCCATGTGGATTTATCTCTGGGATCTCGTCGATGAAGGCTATGATGTTGTCCTGCCGCGGCTCCGCGAACACGCGCTCACCTCCATCAGCCTTGCTACAGCGTATCACACCGGCAAGTTTCTTGCCCCGCACAATCCCCGGCGCAAGGTAGTTTTCCTCGAAGATGGCACGGTCATGTTCCGGCCAAATCCATCGCTCTACGGACGCATATCCCCGATGACGCATTCGCTTGTGTCTTCGGGGCACGATCTCCGGGAAGCGCGCCGGCAGGCCGATCGACACGGCATGCAGCTGCGGAGCTGGATGGTATGCTGTCACAATACTGCCCTCGGCACGGCGCACCCGGACCTGGTCACGCGCACCGCATTCGACGATCCGCTCTATCACAATCTTTGCCCATCGAACGGCGATGTGCGCCGTTATCTCCGTTCCCTCGTGACGGATGTCGCAGCGCACGGCGTCGATCTCATCGAACTTGAGGCTCTGCAGTTTCAGGGGTACACTCATGGCTTTCATCATGAACGGGAAGGTGTGGCGTTGACGCCGGCGACACGATTTCTCCTGGGGCTCTGTTTCTGCGCCGCTTGTCGCCGCGGGGCGAAGGAATCGGGGTTTGACATCCAGCCCGTGCTCAATTTCACGGCGGCCACGCTGGAGGAATTCTTCCGGGATCCGGACACCATAAACAACAAGTACCCCACCATTGATCAACTCCCGGCGGATATCCTGGAGCCGTTCCTGCGCTGGCGCAGCGGCGTCATCACGTCGCTCCTCGAGGAATTGCAATCGGGTGCCGGTACTGTCGAACTGCGGCAGATGATGTCAATTGATTCCTCGGCGTGGAAGCTGACAAGCGTTGACCCTGCCGCCAGTGCCCGCACGACCGGCGGAATTCTTGCCCTGGGCTATGTCAGGGATGGTGTTGCCCTGGATGCCCCGCTGACCACACTCCGGTCCCTCCTCGGGGGGAAGGCGCTCACGCTCGGATTCCAGGTTGGCCTGCCGGAGAGCGGCGGACAGGCGGAATTTCTTGACCGGATGAGGGTGGCCCGTGCACAGGGAATCACGAGTTTCAATTTCTACAATTACGGGTTCATACCACTGAAAAACCTCGCGTGGATTACACAAGCCCTGTCGTGACGCGCGAGGCATCGGTTGCGAGTCTCCTGATTCCTCACTAACATTCCCCATGCACCGGATCCTGCAATACAGCATCACCCCGTGGGCCCTCACCGTGGTCGCGTGCATAGCCTGTGCTCAAACCGGTACATTGAAATTCGACCATATCTCTCTCGAGCAGGGCCTTTCACAATCTACGGTGAATGCGATCGTGCAGGATGGCCGGGGCTTCCTCTGGTTCGGCACACAGGACGGACTCAACCGTTACGATGGCTACACAATCGCCGTGCACAAACACGTGGCGGCGGACTCCTTTGCTCTTTCGGACAACGGGATCTGGGCTCTCTGCCGGGACCGTGATGGCGATATCTGGATCGGGACGACAAGGGGCGGACTCAACCGCTACCATACGGCCCGGGGAACCTTCACGCACTATGCGCACGACCCCCTTGACACGACAAGCATTAGCGAAAACAATGTCACGTCGGTCTTTCAGGATTCCCGGGGGACAATCTGGGCCGGCACCATGACCTCCGGTTTGAACTACCTCAGTCCGGGTCAACGCACGTTCTCCCGCCTCCGCCACAATCCCGCCGATTCAACATCGCTTGCCGACAACGCCGTCTGGGCAATCACGGAGGACCGCGACGGCACTCTCTGGGTCGGCACATGGGGAGGTCTCTGCCGTTACATCCCGCCCGTGCCCGGCTCTGCCGGATCCTCCGGTGTCGGGACGTTCCGTCGCTACCGGCACGACCCGCGACTGCACGAAAGCATCGCCGGCAATACCATCCGGTCGCTCCTTGCCGGACGCGATGGTCGGATATGGATCGGCACTTGGGGGTACGGCCTGGATTGCTTCGAGCCGCGATCGGGGACTCTCGTTCACTACACTACCCGATCGCCTGCACCGCGCACGCTCACCAGCAACCTCATCCTCTCGTTGTACGAGGATGCCGAGAGTGCAATCTGGATCGGCACTGGAGATGCAGGCCTTAACCGCCTTCACCCGCGCACAGGCACGATCGAACGATTCCGGCACATCGCCAATTCCACCCGCTCTCTGAACAATGATATTATCTGTTCCTTGTTCGAAGACAGTACCGGCATTCTCTGGATTGGCACGGGGGCAGGAGGAGTCAATATCTACGACCGTCTGAAGAATCGCTTCCCTCACTTTCGGGCTGTTCAGGGCACACCCCGCACCTTGAGCGGCAACGACGTCTGGGCCCTGCATGAAGATCGTTCCGGTACACTCTGGATCGGCACGTACGGGGGTGGACTGAATCGTTTCAACCGTCTGACCGAGGATTTCACGCACTACCTCCATGACCCCCGTGTCGCGTCATCGCTGAGTCACAATAACGTCATTGCTCTCGCGGCCAGCCGTGACGGCACACTCTGGATCGGCACCGAGGGGGGAGGTCTTGCTCGTCTTGACCCATACAGCAGTCGGTTTACTCGCTATCGCCACGATCCCCAAAATCCAGCTTCGCTTATTCAAAATGAAGTAACCGCGCTGCATGAGGATTCTTCGGGAACGCTGTGGATTGGCACGAATGGAGGCGGGCTTGACCGTCTTGACGCTTCGAGGGAAGGTTTTGTGCATTATCCGCCCGACGAAGAGTCTCCCACGGCCCTGCCTGCCGGAACGGTCCTGACGCTCTATGAAGACGCCGCCGGCTATCTCTGGGTTGGCACATACGGAGGCGGACTCGCACGACTGGATCCGGCTACAGACCTGTTCCAACGCTATCAGAGCGCGAGCGACCGGACGAACGGGCTCAACAACAATACCGTCCTCTCCGTGCATGAAGATGCGGCCGGAATACTGTGGATCGGCACCTACGGCGGCGGGCTCAACCGCTTTGATCGCACAACAGGAACCTGGAGCCACATTACGGAAGCCGATGGCCTGCCCAACGATGTCATTTACGGGATTCTCCCCGACCGTGCCGGCCGTCTCTGGATGCCGACCAACAAGGGGCTTGCCCGCTACACCCCCTCCACCGGTGAGGTCCGTACTTACGATGCATCAGATGGGTTGCAGGGAAACGAGTTTAATCAGGGGGCCGCATTCCGCGGCCGCGACGGCGCATTGTACCTCGGGGGCATCAACGGATTCAATGCGTTTTCCCCTGACAGCATCCGTGACAATCCGTTTGTGCCCCCCGTGTATCTGACCAGCCTTCGCGTATTCGACCGCGTTGTGTCGCTTCCGCAGGCGGTGAGCGAAACACGTGCAATCGAATTGCAGCATGATCAGAATTTCCTGTCGTTTGAATTCGTTGCCCTGAGCTATACCGCCCCCGCCAAGAACCGTTACCGATACAAACTTGAGGGTTTGGATGAAACCTGGATCGATGCCGGGAACCGTCGCTTTACGACGTATACGAATCTCGATCCCGGACACTACGTGCTGCACATCGGCGCTTCCAATAATGACGGCGTGTGGAATACCCGCGGGGCCTCCCTGGCAATCACGATAGTCCCTCCCTATTGGAAGACATTGTGGTTTCGTATACTGGCCGTTGTGGCCGTCGCCACGATTTTGTTTCTCATGTACAGGTACCGGGTGAAGAAACTTCTGGAAATCGAACGTATCCGCACTTCTATCGCCACCGATCTCCATGACGACATAGGCTCCACGCTCACGGAAATCGCTCTCTTCAGTGACGTCGGGCTGCGCGAGGTAAAGGCAAAACCACCCGCAACTGTTCTCACCGACGAGGAGCGCACAAGGTTTGCCGCCCTGTTTTCCGACACCGGATCAACGGCGCGCGCGCTGATCGACGCAATGAACGATATTGTCTGGGCCATCGATCCAAAGCACGATTCGTTTGATTTCCTCCTGCTCCGTATGAAAATGCACGCAACGAAGATGCTGGAAGCGAAAGGGATTAATTACGAGATCGACATCCCATCCGAACTTGCCTCACTGCATCTGCCGCTTGGCATGAGACGGCGGTTGTTCCTGATCTTCAAGGAGGCCATCAACAATATCCTCCGGCATGCGCAGCCGACACGAGTGGTCCTGACCATGCGCCGCGAAGGTCGCACGTTGACGATGACGATGGCGGACAATGGGGTCGGTTTTGACGTGCATGGTGCTGCACGGGGCAACGGCCTGCACAATATGGAGGAACGCGCCCGGACCATGGGAGGCGAACTGGCTATCACCTCATCCCGGGGACTGGGCACCACGATTACACTCCATGCACCAATCCCCTGACGGACAACGGCAGGAGGACTTCCACAAAAGGCGATGGAAGGGACTACATCGATGAGTACGAACGACGCCCGCGAACAGGAGCCTGAGGTCAAGGTCATCGTGGTGGAGGACCGCAAGCGTATCCGCGACGCCGTCACGGATCTGATAAATGCATCCGACGGTCTGCAGTGCATCGCCGCATTCTCATCGTGCGAAGCCCTTCTTGAAGCGCTGTCCAATCACGAGCCCGATGTCATCCTGATGGACATCGGGCTGCCCGGCATGTCGGGGATTGACGGCGTCAAAGCAGTGAAGAGCCGCTATCCTGCTATCGATGTGTTGATGCACACGGTCTACGACGACGATGAGAAGATTTTTCAGTCGATTCTCGCGGGAGCATCCGGGTACGTGCTGAAAAACGCGGAATCGGAGGAGCTTATCTGTGCCATTCGCGAGATTCGCATCGGGGCACCGATGAGTGCTTCGATTGCCCGCCGCCTGCTCGCAATGATGCGCGGCAAAGGTGCCCCTCCGGCAGCCGATCTTAACCTGACACCCCGTGAGCTGGATATCCTCCAGTGGCTCGTCGAAGGCCTGAGCTACAAGAAAATCGCGGAAAAGCTCTTTATCAGCCCGCTGACTGTGCAGTCACACATCAAGCGTGTGTACGAAAAACTTCAGGTGCATTCCAAGTCCGCAGCCGTATCCAAGGCATTGAAGTACCGGTTGTTTGGATGAGAATTCAGGGTCCGTTTCTTGCCTCCGCAACGCTTACCTCTGGCTAATATTGGCCAGGTTCGCCCAGCCACCCCCCTTTTTCTTGCTGAAGGGACGAGCATTGCCGCTCAGGCAACGCGTATCTGCAGATTTCCCCTAAATACCATGAATATGGTATTGTCTTTCCTACCCCCTCCCGCTATCTTGATTCCAGATGATGGATGTTCATGTGCAGTTAATGAGGATAGGGACACATCGTGGAGGATGCTATGAAAGCGAAATTGTTATTTGTTGCCGGGCTCTGCATGCTTGTTGCCGCCATCGGGCTTGCGCAAATCACATTGCCACCCGCTCCAACGGACCTCGATGTCACTCAAACGCCGGATGCCGTTCCGGTGGCAAAGCTCACATGGACCGCTCCTGCCGGACCATACGCCTTCATCGTCTATCGCTCGGTGGATGACACGGCACACTTTCAGAAGCTCGCCCTTGTCACCTCACCGGTATACTACGACCATATCGTCCGGCTCGGGCACACCTACTTCTATTATGTCACCTCTGTGGCAATTATCAATAGCTCTACGCGTCCGCTCGAAAGCGGTCCGAGCAATATCGACAGCATCTCCTTTGCCACGCCCGAGCGACATCTCGGCGTGATCGCGGGAACCGTGGCGGATGACACAACGGGCAGGCCCATACCGGGCGTGCGCGTGTTGTTCTACCGGCTTCGTGCGTCGATTCTGTCCATCGACGTTCCTGGTGCCGTCACAGATTCTCTCGGCCACTACGCGGCAAAACTGGATACCGGGACGTACAAGATCAAGGCACAACCTGCTCCCTGGATGCCGCCCGGCCCCCCCGCGTATGCGCCAGAGTGGTATGACAACAAGAAGGATATGGCCACAGCCGATCCCGTTGTGGTCATCGAGAATACATCCGTCGTCGCGGACTTCGGATTGAGCCGGCCGGTACCTCCACCCGTCGTAAAAGGGACCATTGCGGGCAAGGTGGTTGACGATGAAAACGGCCTGCCGCTCAGGGGAATCCTGATCAGGTTTTATACCAAGGGTCCATCCATTACCAACTGGCAGCCGACCGCCGTTACCGATTCGCTCGGCTTCTATAGCGCGTTGCTCGACACCGGGACATATCTTGTACGCGCAGATGGTTGGATGCGGTCGTCTGTCATGACGATGTACCAGCCGGAGTGGTTTGACAATGTGACGGATATTACGCTTGCGACACCGGTGAAAGTTGCTCCGGGATCCACATTCAAAGCCGACTTCGGGTTGAGTAAACCCACACAACCCACGTATGCGTACATCGAGGGAACGGTGACGGATACGCTGGGGAATGTGCTGCGCCATGCGACCGTCATCATCATGCGGTCGTTCCAGGAGATGAGCGTCCTGGCAACGACCGCCACCATGAGATCAGCCATGGATGCGGAAACCTTTGATGTCGATGGCATCGGGTACTGCCGCGGGGTCGTGTGGAGTGGCAGGACCGACTCATCGGGGAATTTCAAGGCGCGTGTGCTCACCGGTCATGCCTACATTGCGCTTGCGGCGAAATTCGGCTATCTGCCGGAATACTATGACAACAAGACCAATCCGCTGCTGGCAGACATTATCAAGGTCAGTTCATCCGGCGTCGACAATGTGGACTTCTCGCTGACGCCAAATCCGGTCCTGCACAACAGCATCTCCGGCGTAGTGCGCGATGCGGACGGCAACGGTGTCCCCGCGGTCGTCGCCTTGATTCCCGTCAATCCGGGCCCGCTGCTGAGGAAGATGCGATTCGGACATACCGACTCCACAGGAGCATATACCATCGGTGAAGTCGTGCTCGGCACCTACGTGGTCATGGCCGTGCCGTTCCATGGCTATGCGCCCGCCTTCTACAAGGCCGGCACATACGGTCTCATATACTGGCAGCTTGCGGACAAAGTGCTGGTTTCCGGTGACGTCTCCGGTATCGACATCGGCGTGGTACCGATTCAGTCTAACGGTTTCGTGCGCCTGAGCGGCCGGATCGTGGCGGCCGGTTTGCCGCTGCGCGGTGTCCGTGTGACGGCGACGACTCCCGGCGGTCAAGTGATCGGCTGCGGCATCACCGAACAGGCCGGAGAATATTCCATTGAGGCACTGCCGGTCGGATCATTCACCCTGATAGCCGATCGCGAGGACTATGTCGCGTCAGACAGGAATGTGACAGTCTCCGGCGACCAGTATCAGATTACCGGAATGGATTTTACAATGGAACCTCAGGGGACAACGGATGCCACAACCGGTGAATCCTTGCCTGCGACATTTGCACTGGGACAAAATTATCCGAACCCGTTCAATCCCAGCACGACAATTACATTTGACATTCCGGTAGCCGGCGACGCCTCCCTGACAATATTCAATACGCTTGGGCAGGAAGTGCAGACTCTCCTTGCCGGTCCGCGTGCAGCCGGTCGCAGCAATGTCGTGTGGAATGCAACCGATCAGAGCGGACGGGCGGTTGCCAGTGGCGTCTACTTCTACAAATTGACCGTAAACAATGCATCCGGTGAGCTCTTCTCGAGCGTGAAGAAGATGCTGCTTCTACGGTAGGGATGGTGGTGGTGGTTGCGTGAACGCAACGGTCGCCGGAATACCCGGCGCCGTTGCGTTCTTCGGCTTCAGCTGATAGATAAGCGAGATGGGAGTCGGCCATGAAACTTCTGATCGGCACAGCGCTTGCGCTGGTTTCCTTCGCAACAACGATGCTCGCACAGGCGCCTACGAACTTGAAGGCAAATTCCCCTGCTTCTCTCCAGCCTTCCATCATCTTGAGCTGGAGCGGCCCTGCCGGACCTTCATTCTACAAGATCTACCGGTCTTCGCCGGACACGACGAACTTCCAGTGGATCGCCATCAGCCAAGCGCGCTTGTTCGAGGACCAGTCGGTCGCTCCCGGAGTGCTCTACAATTATGTTGTTACTGCGGTTGTGCGGACGGACACCATTCTCCTCGAGTCGACACGGAGCAATATCGCCACTGTGCGGGCTTATGCGCTTCTTGCGGGACCTAAAGGCATCATTGCAGGCAGAATCACGGATCAGGTTTCCGGACTCCCCATCCCGAAGGTCGTCGTCCGCTTTTTCAAATTGCCTTCCCCCG
>Ga0105107_10002108_pt1 | contig 13083 bp, 12 predicted proteins | sample PPLLaktember2015_6_FD_79335 | JGI IMG/M metagenome (GOLD analysis project Ga0105107, IMG submission 79335) | Freshwater sediment microbial communities from Prairie Pothole Lake near Jamestown, North Dakota, USA - PPLs Lake P8 Core (1) Depth... | ecosystem: Environmental > Aquatic > Freshwater >...
GGACTGTGGAGCGACCTGGTCACCACTGCGCCGGGCGGCACGCCATCCATCAACAATGCAAGCAACCCGCGCGAGGCCCGGTTCGGCACGGATGCGGGCAACGGTCTGAGCGGCTACCTCTTCACGCCGGTCACGGGGCCTGCCGTCGTCACCGTGGATGGTCCGGCGTTTCTGCTTGGCACGTTCGTCCACGACAACCGGGCGATGTTCGGGCCGTCCCTGGCGACCATCAACCTGAACTTCAGCCTCGACTGGCAGGACTTCCTGCCCGACGTCGCCGGGCCATTCGCGTTCACGCACGACGAAACCCCCAACGGTATTCCCCCGGACTTCACCGACGTTCCCGTCTGCCCCTACGGCGGCAACAATGGCCAGGGCGTGAACATCAATGGATGTGCGGATGCTGTCTCGATCGCGTCGCCGTTTCTCAACCAGATGATCAGTTTCGGGGGCGACACGTACTTCTTCTCGCTGCTGGGCTTCTCGACGGACGGCGGGCTCACGACCACGAGCACCTTCGTGACCCAGGAACAGGCGTTCAACGTGGCGGGTTTGTACGGCACAGTGACGTCCGTGCCGATCACGCTCGAAACCGTGCCCGAACCGGCGTCCGTGCTGCTGCTCGGCGCCGGTTTGGCCGGGCTGGCGATTCGACTCCGCCGTCGCCGCACCTGAAAGCCGCCTCGCGTTTCGATGGCCGGACGGGCTGCTCCCCGATCCGGCCATCTTCTCGTACTGACGTCCAGCACCCTCCCCAAGCGGCAACGAGAGCGACAGAGGTGCGCGCGAGGTCGACCCGCGTCCTGCGAATCCTCCGGCGCGAGTGATTCACGGAGTGCCGCCCTTGCCAGCGAGGCCGGCACGATAGCTCACCGATGTCGCCGTCGGGAAATCGGCGGGCACCTTCTGCGTGACCGCGCCCGTCGCGGCCCACTCGGTGCCGCGCTGGAAGGTGACGCCGAAGTCGACAGAACTGATAGCGGTGACGTCGTGGCCCCATGTGGTGTGGAAGATGCGGCCCTTGCCGTGCGCGATCACCATCAACTGCGGCTCGTCGCGCCCGCTGCCGGCGTTGGCCGGATCGGAATACGCCGTCGCGAGCACGGTCATGTTCTTCGCCGGACCGCGGAGCCGCGCGTAGAGCTCGTCGGCGCCGTGCATCCAGACCGGCGGGAGTCCACGGACGATCGGATGCGTGGCATCACGCACAGTCACCTGAAACGGCACGCGACGGCCGTGGCTGCCGGCATCGCCAGGTGAGGTATCCGGCTGCAGGTTGCCGTCGCGGTAGTACCAGTACGGACCGGAGCGCTCGGTCCGGCCGCGCCAGCCGCCGACCCCAATCATCTCGTTGAACGCCAGCCAGCCCGGAAAGGCGTTGTCGGCGGCATGCACCGCCACCACTCCCCCTCCGCCCGACACGTACTGTTCGAAGGACGACTTGAGCGCTGCGGGCCATCGTTCGTCTGGCACGTCGTAGTTGAGCACGACCGCCTGATATCGCGCGAAGTCCGGCCGGAACGCAGTCATGTCGGCGCCAGCCGGCGGCGCCGTGGCCACGGTCACCGCAAACAACCCCGTCTCATCGAGCATCGCTTTCAGCACGGGCGTGACGCGCGCCCAGTCGTGGTACGTGCCTCCGCTTTCGCCGTCCAGGATCAGGACGGCGACGGGCGCTGTCGCCCGAGACGTGAGGGCGGCGAGCGAGAGCACCGCCACGAGCCCGCCAATCCACCTCCGCCTCATCCCATCATCCCGCGCTTCATCTCTGCGAGGAGGTAGTCGGTGGAGCGCACAGCGAGCGCCATGATCGTGAGCGTGGGGTTCTGGCAGCCGCCCGACGGGAATCCAGACGCGTCCATCACGAACAGATTGGGCACGTCGTGCGACTGCTGGAACTGGTTCAGCACAGAGGCCTTGGGATCGGCGCCCATGCGCGCGCCGCCCATCTCGTGGATGCCGTACCCGGGGACGCGGTTGCGGACCATGAACGGCTGGATGTTCCTGGCACCGGCGGCGTCGAGCATCTCGGCTGCCGACTCCGCCATGTCCGGGATCATCGCGAGCTCGTTCTCGCCCCACGCCATGTTGATGCGGAGCACGGGAATCCCGAAGACATCGACGCCCTCGGGATCGATCTCGACGAAGTTCGTCCGCTGAGGCAGGCACTCGCCAAAGCCGCTGAGATTGAGCGAGACGACTGCGTCGCGGAGCGCGGCCTTGTAAGCGGCACCGAAGCCCGGCGCCGCCCAACTGAAGTCCGCGCTGCCTCCGCCCTGGAAGCCGAACCCGCGGAGAAAGTTCTTGCTGCGCGGACCGTTCATCGTGTTTCGGAAGCGAATCGCGTAGATGCCGGTCGGACGCCTCGGAGCGCCGAGCGTCGCCGTGTCCTGGAGATCGGGAAAATCACCACGCGCGCCGCCCGCGACCCAGAGGTGATCCATGAGGTACCGGCCGAGCGCTCCGCTCGAGTTCGCCAGGCCCTCAGGTTGCTGCGGCGTCTTCGAGTTGAGGAGGATCCTGACGGACTCGAGAGCCTGCGCGCAGAGCACGACCGCGCGCCCCCGCACTTCCCTCGTCTGGCGCGACACCCGATCGACGAAGCGCACGCCGACGGCCCGGCGGTGGTCCGTGTCCATGATGACCTGGTGGACCATCGCGTTGGTGATGAGCGTGCACCGCCCGGTCGCCACGGCGTCGGCCACGGTGGTGAACGCGGAGTTGAAGTACGAGCGCGTCATGCATCCGCGCTCGCAGGGGCCGCAGTAGTGACAGGCCAGCCGGCCGTTCAGCGGCGTGGTGAGCACAGCGGTGCGCCCGATGGTGATGGTCCGGCCGAATGACGAGCGGGCGGCCTCACGGAGTCGCTTCTCGGCGCAGGAGAGCGCCATCGGCGGCAGGAACTGGCTGTCGGGGAGTTCCGGCACGCTCTCGGCCTGGCCGCTGATCCCGACGTAGCGCTCGACGATCTCGTAGTAGGGCACGAGGTCGTCGTACGAGAGCGGCCAGTCCTCGCCGGCCCCATCGAAGGAACGGCCTTTCAGATCCTGCTGGCTCAGGCGATAGCTCTGGCGCCCCCAGACGTTGGTGCGCCCGCCCACCATGCGCATGCGTCCCTGCCAGCTGAAGGGCTTGCCGGCCGGCGTGGTGTACGGCTCGTCGAGATCGTTTGCGAACCAGTGCGCGTTGTGCTCGGTGCAGGCGTAGCAGTCGGTCTGCCTGGGCCGCGTCCGGCGCAGCAGCTCGCGCGAAAGATTGGCATACGGCAGCTCGTGCGGCCGCATGTGCTCGTAGCTTTCGTTCTGGCGGTGCGCTCGCCCGGCTTCGACCAGCGCAACCTTGACGCCGGCTTCGGCCAGCCGCTTCGCTGCCCACCCGCCCGACGCGCCCGAGCCGACAACGACGACGTCGAACGTCGAGGATCCCTGCTTCGCCAATGCAGCCTCACAACTGGAACTGAGAACTCACAACTCACAACGGCCAAATGGCAGCGAACAGCTCGCCACTCTCGAGCCATGACCCAGTCCGCGGTCGGATGCTAACAGTACCAAGCAGGCCTGTGATCAAACGATTGTCAGTGCCAGTCACGCTCCTTCGGTTGTGAGTTGCCAGTTGTGAGTTGACCTTGTCCGTGTCCACAGCAAGCTGCTAGAGTGGCGCCGTGCCCGACACCCCCGACCGCGTGTGCACGCTCGTCGGTCGTCGCGAAGTGCTGACCAGCCTCGCCGCCGGCATCACCGGCGCGGTGGCGGTTCCCGCCGCGGCTGCTCCGGGCGCGCCGGCGCTCGAGCCGACGAAGCAGGAACCTGGCGCGCGCGAGCAGGCGATCCCTCGCCTGCTGGACGACCACCGCCGCAAGCTGCTCTCGGGCCTGGCGGAACAGCTCGTGCCGGGCTCGAGTGCTGCCGGCGTCCCCGACCTGCTCGACCGGGTGATGGCCGTCGAGCCTCTCCAGGCTCGGACACGTTTCCTGAATGCGCTCGGCGCGTTCGAGCGCGAAGCCCGCGACCGGCACGCCAGGGGCTGGCTCGAGATCGGCGACGCGCAGCAGTTCGAGATTCTCCGCGCGGCGTCGACGCTCGCATCGGCGCGGCCCGCTCCTCCGCCCTGGACGCCGGGCCAGTCCGTGGAGCGCGAGCAGACACCCACGCCGCCGGCGAACCTGCGCGATCACTTCGATCACCTGCGCGACCGCATCGTCCGTGCCTACGCCACGACCGCTCCGGGATTGAAGGAGCTGGGCTTCACAGGCCGGATGGTGTTCCCGACCTTCCCGGGATGCACGCATCCGGGCAACGACCACCGTTCGTAGGAGCAGACATCAGATCTCGACCACCTTCCCGGGATTCATCCGGTTCCCGGGATCGAGCGCGCGCTTGATGGCGCGCATCACGTCCACGCCGGTGCCGTGTTCGGCGTCCATGAACTTCATCTTCCCCGTGCCCACGCCGTGTTCGCCCGTCGCGGTGCCGCCCATCTGCAACGCCCGGGTTACCAGCCGATCGTTGAGCCGCCGAGCCTCGTCGAGCTCCGGGGCGCTTTCCGGATCGAGCACGTACAGAAGATGGAAGTTGCCGTCGCCCGCGTGTCCGACCAGGCACACCGGGAAGGGCGCGCCCACATTGTCGCGCTTCGTTTCCACCACGCATTCCGCCAGCCGCGAGATCGGCACGCACACGTCGGTCGTCCATGCTCGGGATCCCGGGCGAAGCGAAAGCGCCGCGTACAGCGCATCGTGGCGGGCCTTCCACAGGCGCTCGCGATCCTCGAGCCGCGTGGCCCACTGGAAACCGCGACCGCCGTGCTCGGTCGCGATGCCTGCGACCGTATCTGCCTGATCGCTCACGTGCCGCTCGTCCTGACCGTGGAACTCGAAGAACAGCGTCGGCGCCACCGGGTACGACGTCTTCGAGTAACGGTTGATCGCGTCGATCTGTGTTTCGTCCAGCAGTTCGATCCGTGCGACGGGCACGCCCAGTTGAATGGTGCCGATCACCGTGTTCACCGCGCCCTCCATCGTGTCGAACGCGCAGACGGCCGCCGACACCGCCTCGGGCTGTGGATGCAGCCGCAGCGTCACCTCGGTGATCACCCCCAGCGTGCCTTCTGATCCGACGAACACCCGTGTAAGGTCGTAGCCCGATGCCGACTTGCGTGCGCGTGTGCCCGTCGTCACGACCTGGCCGTCGGCGAGGACGACCGTGAGGCCGAGCACGTTCTCACGCATCGTGCCGTAGCGAACGGCCGTCGTGCCCGACGCGCGAGTCGCGGCCATGCCCCCTATGGTGGCGTCCGCGCCGGGGTCGATCGGAAACATGAGTCCGGTATTGCGGAGCGCCTTGGCCAGCTGGAGACGCGTCACACCGGCTTCGACGGTGGCGTCCAGATCTTCGGTACTCACGCGCAGCACACGATTCATCTGCCGGAGATCGACGGTGATGCCCCCTCTGATGGCGTGAACATGCCCTTCGAGCGACGTGCCGGCGCCGAATGGGACGATCGGTAACCCGAACTCGCGGCTGATGTGAACGATGCCGACGACTTCATCAGTTGTCGCCGGGAAGCAGACGATGTCGGGCGCGGCGGGAGCGTGGTAGGACTCGCCGTGGCTGTGATGCTCCCGCACGGCGATGGCATCGGTCGCGCGCGTTCCGAGCAGGTCTTTCAGTCGAGCAAGGGCGTTCATCGGCCCCATTATCCATGCGGCTTCCTGCGCCAGACGCGGTCGGGGCTGCCAGGCGCGAAGACTGCGCGCGACCAGTTCGACCCTGCGACGACGAGCGCCCCGTAGAGGACCGTGCTCGACACGATGAGCGCGATGCTGGCGGCAATCGGCCCTGTCGCAATCCCGCCGCTCATCGCGCTGCGGAGGGCCGCGAGATCCCAGAGGAAGTGGATGGTGATGCCGGTCCCGAGGCACGCGACCGCGATTGGTATCCACGACCGCCCGGGCGGATGGCGGTGGATCATGCCCACACCGAACCCCGTGATTCCCCCCATGATGAGATGCCCAAAGAGCCGCACCAGCTCGACCGGCAGCACTAGGCCGGGAAGGGCACCCGACTCCCTGGCCAGGGTGACGGTCGTCTCCTCGAGGGCCATCCCGATTCCCACGGCTGAACCGTAGATCAACCCGTCCATCGGGTCGTTGAAGTGCGCCGCGACGAATACGGCCAGCGCGACAACGACCATCAACCGCGCGAGTTCCTCGGCGAACGCGGCCACGAGGGCTATCTGGATGGCTGTCGGCTGACCGCGGCCGAGGGCGTGGATGGCCCGATCCTCGAGCGGCCCGAGCGCCGCCATCTGAAGCGCGCCCGCGCCGATCACAGCCGCCATGAGCAGCCAGGGTTCGCGGTCGTAGAGGTCGTACCGGTAAACGAGCCGGGCGGCGACGAGAGCGCAAACCACGAGCACGGCGTAGAGGAGCATGCGGCAGCGGCCACTCTACACCGCCGGTACGCAAGAACGCCCTGGCCGCATCGGCGACCAGGGCGACAACGGGACGAAGGCCTTACGATCGCGTCGTGCGGCGGCGCCGGAGTATCGCCCATCCGAGACCCGTCAGGCCGAAGAGCGCCCACGTGCCAGGCTCCGGCACGGCGACGTCCTGGACCACGGTGCGGGTGAAAGCGCAGCTGGCCGACTGCGTCGGACAGGTCGACGCGATGTTGAGACTCTGCGAGAACGGGGCGCCAGTCGAGTCAACGCCATCGTACTGAATCAAGAATGACGCGTTGTAGAACGTGTACGTACCTGGCGCTACCGGCCCGGCGCTCGGCGTGAACTTGCCGAACAGAAAGTCGTAGGAATTGCCAGGCTGCAGATTCAGATTCTGGGTGAAGGGAAAGCTCTGTGGCCCGACCGAGAAAGTGAAGTTGTACGGTGGCCCAGTGGTGCAGACTGCCGTGAAGGTGCCACTGCAGGAAAAAGAGTTGTTCACGTTGCTTGACGTCACCGTGACACCGGCGGCGATGTCGCCGGGGTCGAGTCCTGCTGTCACGTTGCCGAGCCCGTCCGTGGTCAGCGCGGAGGACAGCGCGTCGAGGGTGAACGTCAACCACACCTCGATGACGTCGTTGGGGCCGACAATGCCGGACGGATCCCGGAACGCCAGCGTCGCGATTGGCAAAGCTGAAGCCGACGTCGCGGCCAGCGTCAGCGCCAAGCCCAAGAACACCCCCCGAAACCAAGAACCTGTTGCGATGCGACTCATTCCGGTGCCTCCCGATCCAGTTATCACAATGACGGAGCAGTGCTCGACGAGCGGCCGCTCGAAACAGTAGTCTTCTGCAACAACGACACCAGTCGCAATGAGATGAGGGCCGCTCCTGCAGGCAGCCCAGCCCAGCAAAGTCACTCCTCAGTCTGCCTTATGTCTGCGTGCCTCCCCCCGGCAAGCCACCGCGATGTGCCGAGACTGTATCTCGAAGGCTGTCTCGCCCGCTTGAATGCGCTCGACCCGGAGTGCACCCGGTGCTTCGGCACTCGCGCGCGGCTGTCGTACTCGCTCGGCCAGGTCGCGCGCCAGCGCCAGCAATACGAGCTCTCGCTTCGGCACTTCGCCGACGTCTGTGAGTACGCCGCTGAGCGCTTCCGTGAGAGGACGGGGTTCCTCGAGCTCGCGGGCCCACCGGATGCCACCCGCTTCTCAGATCAAGACCGCGAGCGAATGCGCGCGGACCCTCCAGGAGCAGGCCGACATGTTGGGGTCCACGAGCGCAGGCTGCGCCAGCTCATCGCGGAACTTGGCACCGAACACGATATCGGCAAGCGCCTCGGTCGTCAGCGCAAGCCCTGATACTCCCGGCAGTTTTCAGCCAGCGTCGCGCGCAACCGATCGGCCCGCGATGGCAAAGTGCACTGCCCCCCACAGGAAAAACACGGCCGTGACGAGAATCGACCACTGCAGGCCGCGCATGGCGGCGTCGGCACAGGCCGCTGCCACCGCGTCTGCAATTGAACCGCCCTGGCACGCGATGCGGTAATCGGTTCCTGCGAACACACCGGCCGCCGTCATGTCGCTGATGAATCCCATCATCAACGGCCCCAGCCCCTGCCCGAGGACGTTCATCGAGAGCAGCAGCAGCGCCGACATCGACGCCCGCATGCGCGGCTCGACGAGGTTGTGCACCAGAGCGAAGCTCGGCGCGAAGTAGATCGACATGCCGGTGGCGCCCATGAGCAGCGCCGTCATCGCTGCGGCGACCGAGCCGAGGCTGTACGCGGCCAGGTAGAACGGGAAGGCCAGCGCCACGCCCACGGCCGAGGCCCACACGTACCACCGCACGTCGCGCCGGGCGCCAAGACCGACACCGAAGCCGCCGAGGAGAATCCCGATCGCGCCGGCGGCGCCGGTCACCAGACCGAAGATCAACCCGACCTCGGCCAGGCCGAGGTCGAAGCGCCGGACGAAGTACGTCGGTGCGAACAGGTTGATGCCGTGCGCCGCGAGCGTCGTGAGTGAGCAGGCCGCGCAGACATGCCGCAGCGTCGGTGTGCGCATCAGCCGCTGCAGCACGGTCCGGAAGGGCGGCGCCGGCGGCACGCTCGCCAGTCCATCCGACTGGCCGCGAACCGGCTCTCGAAGCGTGAGCTTCACAAGGAGCGCAAGGACGAGCCCCGGCGCCCCGACGACGACGAACGCGGTCCGCCAGTCGAACGTCTGCGCCAGCCAGCCGCCCGCGACCGCGCCGATCGTCGCGCCCAGCGGCACACCGATCGAGTAGATCGCGAGCGCCGACGATCGCGCGCCCGGAGGATAGTGATCGGAGATCAGCGAATGTGCCGGCGGCGTGCAGCCCGCTTCCCCGATCCCGACTCCAACCCGGCACAGCAGCAACTGCCCGAACGTCCTCGCGACGCCGCACAGCATCGTCATCGCCGACCACACCGCCACGGCGACGGCAATGATCGTCGTCCGCGAGCGCCGCTCGGCGAGCCAGGCGATTGGCACTCCGAGGGTCGTGTAGAAGAGCGCGAACGCCATCCCGCCGAGCAGGCCGAACTCGACGTCGCTGAGACCCAGATCCCGCATGATGGCCGGGCCGAGAATCGCGATGATGATGCGGTCGATGAAGGCGCACGTGTAGACGGCGGCCAGGAGCGCGAGAAGCCAGCGGCGATACCCCGGAGGAGTCGGCCTGTTCATTGTCGGCACCTGCCATGCTACGATGCCGCGCTCCGCTTTCAGGAACCGCGCATGTCGACGAGGAGGTGTGTCGTGAAACAACGGCTCTCGTGGCTCGCAATCGCCGTGGTCGTCATCCTTGGAACGATGCCTGTTCAGGCCAGCTCGATCCCGCGCATCCGGGGAGCCGTCGCCGGCATCGAACTGTGCCCGCAATCGATCTGCGGAGCCGCCGTGTTCGTGGGGTTGTTCCGGGGCCAGGTAGGCGTCAATCCCCTCGCGTTGGGAACCATGGCCGTCGCCGTCAATCACGATCCGCTTCCGGATGTCGAAGACGCGGCCGCGATCACCGGTGGCTTCTGGCAGCTGCACCTCCTGAACGGACGCAGGTTCGTCGGCGCCGTGACGGGCGGAACACTCTTCAACAACGGCGACAACACGTATCACGTGTCCGTGGAAATGCTGCTCACGAGTGGCGGCACAGGCACGCTGTCGTTCGAGGGAACACTGAGCCACAACTCGTTCCCGCCGACGATCAGCGGGACCATCTCGCAATGAGTCTGGAGATCTGAGGCAGCCGGTTCAGCGGCCCACGACCCGCGCCGCTTGCCACAGGTGCCGGCGCTCGTGCGCCGCGAGCACCAGGAACGCTGAATACACCGAGTACTTCAGCTTCCCGCGCGGATCGAAGGGCGAGACGATCTTGACGCGGTCGATGGGCAGCCCTCGCGAACGATCCAGGAGAGCGGCCAGCTCGCGATGACTGCTCTCCCACCGGTCCAGCACGGCGGCCTTGGGGAGATCCGCGTCAGGGACGAACGCTGGCTGCGTTCGAACGCGCATCCGGTACGGCGGCTCGAGGGTCCACGCGAGGACGCGGCCCACGAGACCGGACTTCAACGTCGCTGGTGCGGGCACACCGAGCGCACGCGCCCGATCGAGCGCCTGGTCGATCACCGGGGCCATGCCCGCGTTGGTCAGGTTGAGATGGGCGATGCACTCGGCAGCGGACCATCCGCCGCTGGCCGTGCGTCTCCGCCAGGCGGACTCGTCGAGCGGATCTGCGAGTTCGCGCCCGCGGCGTGCCGTGTCCTGCAGCGCGTCTCGAACCGCATCCAGTTGAGCGTTCGCGCTCTCCATGAAGATCAAGGCGAGGATAGCAGCCGGGCGCGCTACCAGGCGATCCCGTAGTCCTCGCCGTGATTGCTGACGGCCCCCCACATGGTGCCGTGCCGGCGGTCGAACCAGATCGCCGTGATGGGGCCCGATGTCCGCGCGGCGAACTGCAGCGTATAGCCCATCTTCTGCAGCTCGGCGCGAATTGCCTGCGGAGTGGACGACGCGATCAGCATCCGGCCTGGTTGCGACGTGTGATCCTGAAACGAGTTGCGCATCTGGAACGAGTTCATGTTCGGCGCCTCTACGGCCTGCTGCGGCGCCATGCCGAACTCGACGATGTTGAGGAAGTACTGCAGGAGGTTCTGATCCTGCGAATCGCCCCCCTGCACCGAGAACGCCATCCACGGCAGGCCGTCCTTCATCGCGAGCGTCGGTGTGAGCGTCACGCGCGGCCGCTTGCCGGGCTCCATCACGTTGAACGGGTTCTCGGCCGGATCGAACACGAACGACTGGGCGCGCTGGCTGAGCCCGATGCCGGTGCGGCCCGCGATGACGGCCGGAATCCAGCCGCCGCTCGGCGTCACCGAGATCACCCAGCCCTGGGCGTCGGCCGCCTGGATCGACGTGGTGCCCGCGTAGAACGCGTCTTCCCAACTGGTCGCGCCGCTGCCGCCCGGGATGCGCACTGGCTTGTCCGGCGGCGGCCACGCGTCGAGGTACCGCCGGAACGGGTTGGTGCCACCCTGGAAGGGATACGGATCGCCAGGCTTGGCGGCCGGATCGTTGCGATTCGGGTTGATGAGCCTCGCGCGGGCGCGCGCGTAGTCCTTCGAGAGTAGACCGCGCATGGGCTCATCGGGCGGGAACGCAGGGTCGCCGTAGTAGAAGTCGCGATCGGCGAACGCCAGGTTCATCGCCTGGTAGATCGTGTGCAGGTAGCGCGGCGTGTTGTAGCCGAGCGCCTTGACGTCGATCGTCTCGAGGATGTTGAGCGCCTGCAGCATGGCCGGCCCCTGCTGCCACTGCGCGAGCTTGTACACGTCGATGCCCTTGTAGCTGGCCGACATCGGCTCTTCGATCTTGACCTGCCACCTGGCGAGATCGTCCGTCGTGAACAGGCCGCCGTCCTCACGCACGCCGCGAACGAGCTCCTGCCCGATGTCGCCTCTGTAGAAACGATCGTAGGCGGCCTGGATGGCCTCGCCGCGCGACTTGCCGGCGGCGAGCGCGGTGCGCTCGGCCTCGACGAGCTTGCGCAGCGTCGCGGCCAGATCGGTCTGACGGAAGATCTCGCCTGCCTCCGGCGCTTCCCGCGCCTGTCCCGCGTGCGGCAGGAACACGCCTGGCGAGTACTTCCATTTCTTGATTTCCGCCTTTTGGCGCTCGATGGCGTTGGCTGCCTGCGCTTCGATCGCATAGCCGTCCGCCATCGCGAGTGCCGGCGCCAGCACCTGCGCCAGCGACAGCGTGCCGTACTCCTTGAGCATCACCATGAGACCGCCAGGCGTGCCAGGCGTCACCGCGGCGAGCGGACCGTACTCCGGTGGATAGTTGTAGCCCTGCGATCGGTAGTACTCGACAGTCGCGCCCGCCGGCGCCACGCCCAGGGCGTTGATGCCGATGACCTTCTTCGTCAGCGGGTTGTAGATCAGCGCTTGTGTTTCGCCGCCCCACCCGAGCGTGTCCCACATCGTGCTGACCGCGGCCAGCATCGCGCACGCCGCGTCGATCGCGTTGCCGCCCTGCTGAAACGCCATCGCACCGGCGGTAGCGCCGAGCGGCTTGCCCGTGAGGGCCATCCAGTGCGTCCCGTGGAGCGGCGGCTTCTGCGTCGTCCGTGGCGGCAGCGAGTCCTGATTCGGACGTGGCGCCTGATCCTGCCGCGCGGGCAAACTGACGCCGAGCACGAACAGCACGGAGAGCGCGGAAAGACAGCCGGTGCGTCGCATGGCCTGGCCTCCGATGGGCTGGGGTCTGGCCGTGAATTGTACGTCGAACGGCCTACCCGAAGGGCGCACGACGCAGTGGGTGACAAAGCGAACGCCGATCGCTATCGCGATGACGTCAGGCCGCGCCGTGAATGACGTTCGCGAGAATCTGCACGACGCCTGGTTCGTTGACCGTGACGCTCAATTTCAGGCTCCGCTTGAAGAGCAGCGGCGTCGGGAACCCCACCGTGAACGTCTTGAGGGCGTTCGACCTCACGACCACCAGGCCGTACGGGTTGTGCTGCGTCAGGCCCTGATTGATCGCCGCGGCGAACGAGAGGTTGGTCACGCTGCGGCCGTCGATGTCGAGAATCACGAAAGTCAGGTCGTTGGTCCCGCCTTGCTTCGAGACCGCCGCCCCGAGGAACACTCCCGGGCCCTGAACAGAAACCAGGCTGTGCGTGCCGGCTGGAGCCGGCGCTTTGAGACCTTGAGTCCGCTGCGGATCACAGATGCCCTCGGCGCACTTGACCGGAGTCGAGACCTGGGCTCTGCGAGTGGAGGGAGACCGCTTCTTCGCCATGGCTGCGTCCTTTCTCGTACGCGCGGCGAGTGTGTGGCCGGGGAGGCCGTGGATCATACCAGAAGGCGCTGCAACCTCGGCGCCTTACGACGACCTACCTGCAGGCGGCCCTACTTCCGGACGACGACTCTGCCGCCCTTCATTACCCATCTGACGCCGTTGACGATCACATCGATATCCCTGCTCGGGTCGCCGTCAACGGCGACGATATCGGCGTAGAAGCCAGGCGCAAGGGCCCCTAGCTCCCTCTCTCGTGCGAGCATCTTTGCGGGAATCGTCGTCGCCGTGGCGAGTGCCTGAGCCGGCGTCATGCCAGCCTTCAC
>Ga0105107_10002109_pt1 | contig 13082 bp, 9 predicted proteins | sample PPLLaktember2015_6_FD_79335 | JGI IMG/M metagenome (GOLD analysis project Ga0105107, IMG submission 79335) | Freshwater sediment microbial communities from Prairie Pothole Lake near Jamestown, North Dakota, USA - PPLs Lake P8 Core (1) Depth... | ecosystem: Environmental > Aquatic > Freshwater >...
CATTCGGTGTGGTCAGCTGCTCAACCCGGTTGACGGTTCCCTGACCCGGAACGCAGTCATCATCGTGAGAAACGACCGTATTGAACAGGTCGGTGCGAACGCCGCGATTCCCGCCGACGCACGAGTGATCGACCTGTCCGCATATACGGTATTGCCTGGATTGATCGACAGTCACACGCACATCATGCTTCAGCCCGAGGACGAGTACGGCCCGCCGCCGGTCATTACGAAATCGCAGGCCTTTCGCACCGTTCAGGGCGTCGCCGCCGCAAGGAAGGATCTCGAAGCGGGATTCACCACCTTGCGCGACGTCGACAGCGAAGGTGCGGGCTTCGCCGACGTCGCCATACGCGATGCCATCAACCAGGGCATCGTTCCCGGCCCGCGGCTGCTGGTTTCCACGCTTTCGATCACGATCACCGGCGGCCACATGAACAACGCGGGCCTGAATCCCGACATCGCCGTCCCAGAACCGGCGGCGTTGGCCGACTCGCGCGACGCGATGATTGCCGAGGTGCGCCGCCAGGTGAAGTACGGAGCCGACTGGATCAAGCTCTACGCGACCGGGACGCTGCGCCACGTCGATGCCGCCAGCCTCGATTCGCTCGGTCAGGTCTCTCTCGAGGAGGTGCAAGCCGTGGTTGCCGAGGCGAAACGATGGCGTCGCGATGTGGCCGCGCATGCCTATGGCGGCGACGGCGCCAAGAACGCAATCCGCGGCGGCGTGCGCTCGATCGAACACGGCATGATGCTCGACGACGAGGCGCTTGGCCTGATGTTCGAGCACGGGACTTATTGGTGCCCGACTCTTTCGACGTACATACCCGCGACTGCAGAAGACGATACCGAGCTGCAGCGCAGGATCGTCGCCAGCCACAAGGAAGCGTTTCAGAAGGCGCTGCGCAAGGGCGTGAAGATCGCATTCGGCACGGATGTCGGCGCCTACGAGCACGGAACCTCGGCGCGGGAATTCGTTCGCATGGTTGATTACGGGATGAAGCCGATCGATGCCATTCGCTCGGCAACTATTCGTGGCTCCGAGTTGCTGCGGATGGAGGGCCAGATCGGCACGATCGAGCCGGGCAAGTTCGCGGACGTGATCGCCGTCGAGGGCAATCCGCTGGAGGACATCGGCGCCCTGGGGCGGGTCAGCTTCGTGATGAAGGCGGGGCACGTGTACAAGTCGCCCCGCTAGGCACATTGTCGGACTCTCCCTCTACCGATTTCTTTCGCTTCGGAATAACGTTCTTGGCTTCCACTAGCGAGATACCCCCAATGATCCGACCGACCCTGATTTGCGCCCTGCTGGCGTGTTCCATCACCCCAGCCCTCGCCGGCAGCTTCGCCGCCTCCTCGGCCGGCACCTCCGCCGCCGGTTCGTCGGCCTCGTCCAACAGCACGTCCGGCAAAGACAAAGTGGTGCTGCAAGCCCGCGATGACGCAGCCAGCTTCGTCGCCAGCGACGGACGTATCCGCGGCGCCCAGCTGGAGGCGGCGCTGCGGCATCTGCGCGAGCGCAATGCGGGCGCACAGCGCGCCAGCGACATGCAACTGGCGCAGGCAATCCTGGCGTTGTGAGCCTGAGGCGCAGGCTGCGAACATCGTCGGCGTGGCCGGCGCTGTGCCTGCTGGCCTCCACTGGATCAGCGCAGGCGGCGCTGCAACTTGAGTCGATCGACCGTTCACTGACACCAGCCCAGACTGAGGCCACGCAACAACTCCTGGCTGACGCCGCAGAGCGCCTGCCCGCCTCTTGGGTGGGCGCACTGGATCAGCGCATTAAAGTGGAGTGGCGCGACGACCTGCCCGCGCAGGTCCATGGCCGTGCACAGGGACGGCAACTGCTACTGGACCGCGCGCTGCTCGACGGCTGGATGGCACATCCGCATGATGTCGGCATCGGCGATCCGGCCACGCGCGCGGCACTCGCCGCCGTTATCCACGAATTGGCGCACTTCTACGACCGCACGCCGCAAGGCCAGCTCTCACGCGATCCGCGCCTGCTCGATCTGGCCGGTTGGCAGGTCAGCCCCATGCGGCTCGGTCTCCGCACCTCGGACAACGCCTTCAGCGATCGCAGCCCGGATCGCTACGAACTGAACAGCCCGGCCGAGTTCGTTGCAGTGAATCTCGAATATTTCCTGCTGGATCCGGCCTACGCCTGCCGCCGGCCCGCCCTGTACCACTATTTCGCCGCGCATTTTGGCAGCGTGCCGACGCCGGCCGAATGTGCGCCCGACTTCGTATACGTGCAGGCCGGCACTGATGCAGACCTCTCGCCACTGCTGCAGCTCGATCCCGACCGCGTCTACGCGGTCGAATACCTGCTCGCCGAAGGCAACGAGCGGGCGATGAGCCGCTGGGGCCACAGCATGCTGCGGCTGGTGATCTGCGCGCCGGGCCGCGTGCGCGGGCCCGATTGCCGGTTCGACCTGCAGTACCACCAGGTGCTGTCGTTCCGCGCGTTCGTCGGTGACGTGCAGATCTCCAGCTGGCGCGGGCTGACCGGCTCCTACCCTTCGCGCCTGTACGTGCTACCGCTGGAACAGGTGATCGAGGAGTACACCAAGGTCGAGCTGCGCGGCCTGCAGTCGATCCCGTTGCAGTTGGACCCGGCCGAGATCGCCGCCCTGCTGGAACGCACCGCGCGGCTGCACTGGAGTTACGACGGCCGCTACTATTTCCTCAGCAACAACTGCGCCGTGGAGACCTTCAAGCTGCTGCACGACGGCGTGCAGCGCCTCGCCGACGAGGATCTTTCCAGCATTACGCCCAACGGCCTGCTACGTCGGCTGCAGCGCGCCGGCATCGCCGATGCCACGGTGCTGGAAGATCGCGAAGAAGCCCTGCGCCTGGGTTATTACTTCGAAGCCTTGAGCGCGCGCTACCAGGCGATGTTCGAAGTGGCCCGGCAGTCGTTGCAGCTGCCGCAGGAAAAGGCGCAGGACTGGCTGGAGCTGCACGCAAGCGGACGCGCGCCCTGGCTCGAGCGCGCCGACCTGCGCGCGAGCGCGGCGCTATTGCTACTCGAACAGGCCGCACTGCGTCGCCAGGAACTGCTGGCGCGCGATGAACTCAAGCGACGCTTCTTTGGCCGCAATGCGGACCGGAGCGTGGACGACGCGGATGCGCTTGTCGCTGTGCAAGACGTTCTGCGCCTGGAGGGCTTCCTCAACCGCCCGGCGGCGCTGCTGCCGGACACCGGTTACGGCCTGCCGCAAGTCGAAGAGCGCGAGGCGCTGACGCAGGAAAGCAATCGGTATGCAGCGCAGTGGCGACAGCAGAGTGGCTGGCTGCGCAGTGAAGCTCGCCGATGGCTGCCGCCGGAACGGCAAGCCGCGCTGGTTGCGACCGAAGCCAATGTCGATGCGTTGGGCGAGCAGCTGCGTCGCTTGCATCGGGAACAGGGTGGTTTGCAGCTGCCGATGTGACGTTCCGGCCGGAACGTTTTTTGCGGCGCAGTAGAAAACGTTTCCGCGGAAGCGTCTTTTCAGGTCGCGGCGCCTTTGGGGTCGATATTCGCGTTCAGCCGGAAGAGATTGGTCGGGTCGTATTTGCGCTTGAGCGCCAGCAGGCGTTCGTAGTTCCCGCCATAGGCCTCGCCCACCCGAGCCGCAGGTATTTCCGACAGGTTCGTATTCGCGTAGAAGCCGCTGGTGAATTTTTCCAGCGCCGGCCATTGCGACCGGACCCATGCCATGTTTCCGGCATCTTGAGCGGCCTCGTCGCCGCTCGTCTGGAGCAACACGCTATAGAGGGGGCCGCGATGCCAGAACGCCGTGGCGTCGCGCGCGACGCGGTTGACCGCTGCGCCTTTCGGCGGCATGGCCAAGCGCACGCCGGGACCCGGGGCGCTGCCGATGACTTCCACCATCGTGTCGACCAGGTCGTCGCTGATCTGTGCCACGAACCCCGACTTGGTGTAGTAGCGCCCGCCGATGCGCGCGCGCTCGTCGTCCTGCGTCTGCAACTGCCCGTAGTGTACCGGCTCGACGGCGTCCTTGAGCGGTTTCCCGAGCCGCCGATAGGGGGCCAGGACGGCGTCCGCCGTTTCCAGGCCGTCCGTCATGCAGACATCCAGAATCAGGGCACGCGCCCCGCCCGGCATCGTCACCAGGATCGGCTCGATCCACAGGCCGTCCGGAGCGCGATCGAATAGCGCAGCGAACCCGCGCAGCGCCGGCCCCGCCTGCTCGATCGGATACACCAGATGACCGCCGACAGCCCGCCCGTCGAAGGAATGCAGCCGGTACTCGAACGAGGTCGCGATGCCGAAGTTGCCGCCCCCGCCTCGCAGGGCCCAGAACAGGTCGGGATTCTCGGTCGCACTGGCCTGTCGCAGCTGTCCATCGGCGGTGACGATGTCGACCGAGGTCAGCTGATCGCAGGTCAGGCCGTAGCGGCGCGCCAGTCGCCCGAATCCGCCGCCCAGCGTCAGGCCGCCGGCGCCGGTATGCGAGACCGTGCCGGTGGTGGTGACGAGGCCGAATGGCAGCGTCTCGCGATCGAGATCTCCGAGGAGCGCTCCGCCCCCGGCGCGCGCGAGCCGCTCGGTCGGCTCGACGCGCACGCCGCGCATCAAGGACAGGTCGATCATGAGCCCGTCGTCGCACACGGATTGGCCGGAGAGGCTGTGGCCGCCGCCGCGCACGGCCACCAGCAGCTCGTGCGCGCCCGCGAAGCGAACGGCGCGCACGATATCCGCGGCGCCCAGGCAGCGGGCGATCATCGCGGGGCGCCTATCGAACATGCCGTTGAAAATCTTGCGCGCCTCGTCGTACCCGACGACGTCCGGCATCAGCAGCTGGCCGCGCAACCCGGCGCGGAAGTCCTCCACGTCTGTAGCGCGCAGCAGGATCTTCTTGCCGGCGCCGGTGACCGCCGTAACGTCGGCGGTGACTGCCGAGGCGGCTGCGAACGCACGCCCGAATGGGAATGCCGCGGCGCCGATCGCAGCGGCGGCGGAGACACAGAAAGCTCTTCTCTTCATGGGTTCCTCCCGAACGGCGCTACTCTGCGCGGGTGGCGCCGTGGCGGGCAAGAGGATTTATTGGCGTCGCCACGTTTGGCGTATGCTCGCGTGCGGCGCAGGGGGGAGGCACGTGATCAACCGCCGTCGTTTTGTCCTGTCGTCCTTTGCGGCCGCAGGCGCCTACGCACTTCCGACGCCTCGGCTGTACGCGCTTGACCAAGCGACCTCGCAGGCCGCTGGCGGACTTGCCGCGGTCAAGCTCGATGGCTCGATGACGGTCCTCGAACAGGCGGCGGTCGCCGAACTGAAGGCCAGCCTGCGCGGACCGCTCCTCCTCGCCGGAGATGCGGGCTACGACTCCGCCCGCCGAATCCTGCACCCGCAATTCGACAAGCGCCCCGCGCTCATCGTGCAGCCGACCGGCGCCGCGGATGTCCGAAGCGCGGTCACATTTGCGCGCGAGCGCGAGCTGCTCCTGGCCGTGAAGTGCGGCGGTCACAGCTTTTCGGGAAAGTCCACCTGCGACGGCGGCATCCAGATCGACCTGTCCCGTCTTCGCGGCGTGCGAGTCGATCCGACGGCACGTCGGGCATACGTCGAGGGCGGCAGCCTGCTCGGGGAACTCGATCACGAGACGATGGCACACGGCCTCGTAACAACGGCCGGGACCGTGTCTCACACTGGGGTCGGCGGACTCACGCTTGGGGGCGGATTCGGCCGCGTCGCGCGGCGTTTCGGTCTCGCCCTCGACAACGTGAAATCCGTAGACATCGTGACCGCGGACGGCGTACTCCGCCATGCGAGTGCGGACGAGAACCCCGATTTGTACTGGGCGGTGCGTGGCGGCGGGGGCAACTTCGGCATCGTCACGGGCTTCGAGTTCGGGCTGCATCCGATGCAGCGGCAGATCATCGGCGGTAACCTGGTCTTTCCGATTGAACGGGCGCGCGAGCTGCTTGAGTTCTACGCCGAGTACAGTGACCAGGCGCCCGACGAGCTGTACGTGGACTACGAAATGAATTCCCCCATCGGCGGCAAAGCCGACGCGGTGACGATCCAAGCCTGCTATTCGGGGCCGGTCTCCGAGGCCGATCGCGTGCTGGCCCCGCTGCGCAAGCTGGGCAAGCCGATCGAGGACACGATCAGGGCGCAGGACTACGTCGCGATCCAGCGCAGCGGGGACTATACCGATGCGCGCAACAACGGCGAGTATCTCAAGGCCGGCTTCATCACCGGCTATACCGCCGGGTTGCTGGACGCCGTCTTCGACGGATTCCGGCCGGATCCCGAGCGCGGCACCTACTTCTTCCACCAGCACGCGGGCGGCACCATCAGCCGGGTCGCGACGGACGCAACCGCGTTCCCGCATCGTCGCCCGACCCTGGAGATTTTCGCCGTCGTCAGCTGGGATCTGGCCACGGACGGGAAGCGCCACGTCGACTACGTCAAGGAGTACTGGTCGAAGCTGCTGCCGTTCACCGACGGCTACTACACGAACGAAGTGGCCGACGAGCACCAGCCGCACATCGACGAGAACTACCGGGGGAACATCGCGCGGCTGCGCCAGATCAAGCGCGAGTACGATCCCCAGAACCTGTTCCGGCTGAACGCGAACATCCTGCCAGCGTGAGTCAGTCGTTCACTGCGTGCAGTGCCGTTGCGCGACTCCTGCTCGCGTTCCTCGCGATTTCGGGTGCTGCGCACGCTCGTGAGCTCTCGGAACTCGGACCGTTGCGCGCGAATGCCGGTCGGGCGGTTTCCGGGTACCTCGAAGTTCCTGCATTGGGCGACGGAGGTGCGCGCATTCCGGTGTCGCTCGTGCGCGGTGCCAATGATGGGCCGGTATTGGCCTTGATCGCCGGAACGCACGGCTATGAATATCCGGGCATCAGCGCGCTGCAACGATTGCGCCAGTCGATCGATCCGCTCACCCTGCGCGGCACGCTCATCCTGGTACATATCGCCAACCCGCCCTCGTTCTACGGCCGCACGCTCTATACGAGCCCTGCCGATGGCAAGAATCTGAATCGCGTCTTTCCCGGACGACCGGACGGCACGCTGAGCGAACGCATCGCTCACGTGATCACGACAGAGGTGATCGCGAAGGCGGATTTCCTGGTCGACCTGCATGCCGGCGATGGCAACGAGGCGCTGCGACCGTATGTCTACATGCCGGTCACCGGCGACGCGTCGCTTGATGCTGCCACCCGTGGAATGGCGCTGGCCTTCGGGCTCGACCACATCGTGATAGATACCGGCCGAATCGCGCCGCCCGAAGCGACGAAGTTCGTCGATCAGACTGCACTGGCGCGCGGAATCCCGGCAATGACCACAGAGACCGGCCAACTCGGCCAGAACGATGAACGAACGATCGCGCTGGCGGAGCACGGCATTCAGAACCTGATGCGTCACCTCGGAATGCTGCAGGGTGCGGTGGCGTCGAACCCCGGCGTGGTGTGGCTCGAGGACTACCGGGTGATCACCAGCCCCGTGACCGGAGTCTTCCGCGCAACGGTTCGCGACGGCTACGCGGTCGCCGAGGGCGGCCTGCTCGGCGAACTCTATGATGCGTTTGGCGCCAGGATTGGCGATGTGCGCGCGCCCTTCGCGGGCATCGTCAACTATGTGATCGGCACGCCGCCGGCAGTCGAAGGTCAGCCGTTGGCGATGGTGAGCCGCATTGCCGCGTCGCCTCAATAGCGCACATGCACAAGCGCAAGCTTGGCAATAGTGGCCCCGAGGTCTCGGCGATCGGGCTGGGTTGCATGGGTCTCAGCTCCGGCTACGGCCCGGCAACCGACAAGTCGGCCGCGATTGCGCTCATCCATGCTGCCGTGGAGCGCGGTGTCACGTTTTTCGACACTGCGGAAGTCTACGGCCCCCACGTAAACGAAGAGCTCGTCGGCGAAGCACTGGCGCCGATTCGCGACCAGGTGATCATCGCGACGAAGTTCGGTTTCCGGATCGATCCGGCGACGGGAAAACAGGATGGCCTCAACAGCCGGCCGAATCACATCCGGGATGTTGCCGATGCTTCGTTGAAGCGGCTCCGGACGGACGTCATCGACCTCTTCTACCAGCATCGCGTGGACCCTGACGTGCCGATCGAGGACGTCGCCGGCACGGTCAAGGAGCTCATCGAAGCCGGCAAGGTGCGCCACTTCGGGTTGTCCGAGGCCGGCGTAAACACGATTCGCCGCGCCCACGCCGTGCAGCCCGTCGCGGCGCTTCAGAGCGAGTACTCCCTGTGGTGGCGCGAGCCGGAGGCGGAGATCCTGCCCGCGCTGGAACAGCTCGGCATTGGCTTCGTACCCTTCAGCCCGCTCGGGAGGGGTTTCCTGACGGGTGCCATCGACCAGCATGCGAAGTTTGATCCCAGCGACTTCCGCAACTTGGTGCCTCGGTTCTCTCCGGAAGCGCGCAAGGCCAATCAGGGGCTGGTGGACGTGTTGGGTGGAATTGCTGCAGCGAGAGGAGTGACCAGGGCGCAGATTGCACTCGCCTGGTTGCTGGCGCAGAAACCGTGGGTCGTCCCGATTCCCGGAACGACCAAGCTGCACCGTCTCGAGGAAAACCTGGGCGCCGCCGGTCTCGAACTCACGCCCGATGATCTGCATGAGATCGAGGCCGCGGCGGCCAAGATCACCGTGCAGGGCGCGAGATATTCCGAGCACCTCCAGAAACTCGTCGATCGTTGAGACTGAGAAGCCGCAGCGGGTTGCAAATTCTTGAAGCTGGTAGCGGGGGCGCGTTTTCCGCTTAGAGACTGCGAGATCGTGCTGCCCTGTAAAGAGAAACCCCGGCGCGGGGCCGGGGCTTCATCAAACTTGGTAATGGGCCGTCGTGTGCAGGCCCTCTATCCAAGCTAGCGCTTGGCGCCGGTTGATCGGCTGGCCTGACTCCGGACTCCGACCGAAGTCCGCTTCAACGATCAACTACAGCCCTTCGCCATCACTCGCGACGGACTTCGGCCCCTCCGCAGGCACAAGCGCCAGCGCAGGCGTGGCCGTCTTCTTGGGTGCCTTCGTGTACGTGTAGCCCTTGACCGCCATGCATTCCCTGGCGCGATCGGCAACGATCGTAGGGTTCCCGTTATAGCCGAGGTTGGCCGCGTGCTGCTCGCCATCCTTGATGCAGTCATATCTTTCCTGCGTGAACTGCTCCTCGTCTTTGGTCGGATGGTTCCACGATACAGCGGTGGCGCAGCCTGTGAGCATGGCGAGGGTCACGAGAGCCGCCACTGTTCTGATGTCCATAGTCGAGCATGCTATGCGCGCAATTGGGCGCTGGTCGGTACGGCAGCGCGCACTGGTCGCCGCTTTCGGCGCAGGTGGATCCGCACGGCCTGGACGCAAGAACAGAAACCCCGGCGAGGGGCCGGGGTTCCGATGATTTTGGTAGCGGGGGCGTGCTTTTGCGCCTATAGGCTGGAGGTCGAGTTACGGTAGATTCACCACCCTGCCGACGTCCCCCCGCTTTCAGTAGCGCAGGGCTTTAGACCCTTCCGGATCAATTCGCATGCGATAGCTGGTGCCTTATCGGTTGAACCTGCTACCAACCGAACGCACGCGCCGCCGCTCTCGCCAACCTGCGCGTTCGCGAGATCGAGGAGGTCAAGTCGGTCCCCTACGCACCGGTTTCGCACCCGTTCGTTGAGCGTCTGATCGCCACGATCCGGCGCGAAAGCTGGAGGCATTCCGGGATTACTGCAACGAACATCGCGTGCATCGCGCGCGCAGCGCGCCGAGGCTGCCTGCGAGCAGGCCAACGGATGTCCTGGTCATATGTCCCCCTCGTTCGCTGTGTTGCGCGGAATGCGCGCGGCCCGGCGAAGCGCCGACCGCCGCACTGATAAATCTTTCGTTGGACGCCATCGAGACCCCGATCCCCACGCGGGTCAGGTGCCCGGCACGACACTCGCCGGCGACCCGAGGTGCGCGCTCAGATTGCCGACCAGTGCATGGCGAATAAGCCGCTTCTTGAAGCGCCACCTGCCGTTGACCCGCTCGAAGTCGTCGAAGTAGTGCCCGGCAAAGATCGCTTGCAGCGGCAACTCGTCTGTCTGCTGGAACAGCGTCACATAGCACTGGCCCTTCGCCGTGCCAGCCTGTTCGCCGATGATCAGGTCGACGTTCGACGTCACGTGCTTGGTCCGCGGCGTCCCGTCCGGATAGATGCGGACCGTGGATATGGCTGCGCGCACCTGTTCCCTGCCGACGTTGGGCGGTGCTCCCTCGACCGTCCACTCGCCGTGCTCGAACAGGCCGGCGAAACCGTCCAGGTCGCCGGTGTCGATCGAGAACGCATAGCGGTTTATCAGGTGCAGGATCTCGTCGCGTGCAGCCATTGCGCCCCCCTCGTGGTCGAGCCAGCCACGCCGGCCCGCCGAGCTGGCGGTTGACAGGTGCCGGCCCGTGTGATTCTTATACATTGACAAGGAAGTTCCGGGCAATGACCGGCCATCGTCAGGAGGCGGTCGCCACGCGCGCCGGACACAATCCGCACCGATGGCATGCCGGCGGACATCTGGTTCGCGTCCGAAGGCACTGAGCCCGCAATACAACAGCACTCACGAGGGGGGACGTAACTTGAACAGCAAGATCACCTGCGGCATCCGTGCCGCACTCTGCATCGCCGCCGGCGCGGCACCCAGCCTGGCGGCGTCCGCGCCGCCGCGGGAAGGGGCGGCCGGCACCCTGGAGGAGGTCGTAGTCACCGCGACCAAGCGGAGCGAGACCCTGATCGAGGTGCCGGCGATGGTCAGCGTGCTCACCGCCGAGGACATCCAGGCCGCCGGCATCGCGCGTTCCGCCGACTTCCTGAACAGCACGCCGAACGTGACCTTCCAGGAGGACAACACGGGCGAGACGTTCATCAACATCCGCGGCCAGACGTCCACCCGCAACTCCGACCCGAACGTCGCGATCGTCGTGGACGGCGTGACGCTGACCAGCATACGGTCCTTCAACCAGGACCTGTACGACCTGCAGCAGATCGAGGTGCTGAAGGGTCCCCAGAGTGCCATCTATGGCCGTAACGCGGCCGCCGGCGCCATCGTGATCACCACCAAGCGGCCGTCCGAGGAGTTCGAGGGCAGCGTCACGGCGGCGGTCGGCAACTTCGGGACGACGCGCTTCGGCGGCTCGGTCAGCGGCCCCATCAGCGACGCCTGGTCGTACCGCGCCGCCATGTCGTTCCGCGACACCGAGGGACCGTTCACCAACTCGACGACCGGCGAGAAGGTGATGCGAACGACCCCGACCCTCGGGCGCGTACGGTTCCTCTACGAGCCGGACGACCGGCTCTCGGTCGACATCAAGCTCGGCATGTCGCAGACGCGCGGCGGCACGCTCGCCTACCAGGCGCAGTTCGTCGGGCTGCCGATCGGCAACTACCCTGGCACCGAGCTCGACGCGAACTTCACCGACATGCCGTGGATTTCGAACGTGATGGGCGTCTACGACGAAGAGTACTACGACGCGACGGTGAAGATCGACTACGACCTCGACTTCGCGACCCTGACATCGATCACCGCCTACACCGATCTCGACTCGTTCTTCGGCGGGGATCTGACGCCGTACCTGCCCGATACCGGCAGCCCGGGCGCCCAGACCGCGAGCTACGCCTTCATCGACAAAAACCTCTCGCAGGAATTCCGCCTGACTTCGGCCGATGACGGAAGATTGCGCTGGCAGGTCGGGCTGTACGCGCTGCAGTTCGAGCGCGACCAGTACAACGAGCTCAACGTGGACACGCTCGGCTCCATCCCCGGGACGCGCAACGAGATCGACCCGCCGACCGCGGTCCAGCCGACTGTGACCTTCGGCCACCAGGATTTCGAGACGACCAACTTCGCGGTCTTCGGGAACATCCAGTACGACATCAGCGAGCAGCTGCTGCTCAGCGTCGCCGGGCGGTACGATCACGAGGAGCGCGAGTTCGTCGACGCCACGCCCGACGAGATCAACGACATCACCGGCAGCAGTTACAACCTCTGCGTGCAGCTCACCGGCAGGCCGGTCGAGCAGTGCAACGAATCCAAGACCTTCGAGCAATTCCAGCCGAAGGTGAGCCTCTCCTGGAAGATCACGCCGGACGCCGTCGTCTACGCGAGCTACGGCAAGGGCTTCAAGTCGGGCGGCTTCAATCCCATCGGTTCTCGCGAGGCGCTGATCGACGCCACCGAGGAAGCGGGCCTGCCAACGGACTCCATCTACCTCACCGATCAGTACGACAAGGAAGTGTCGGACACGTACGAGATCGGCGCCAAGCTGCGGCTCCTCGACCGCGCGCTCTCCATCAACGCAGCCGTGTTCACGACGGACATCGAGGGCGCTCAGCAGTTCCAGTTCATCCCGACCGTCGGCCTGCAGACGACGATCAGCGTGGACGAGATCAGGAGCAAGGGTTTTGACATCGACTTTACCGCGTTGCTGCCCGGCGGCACGGAGATCTTCGGCGGCTATGGCTACACGGATGCGACCGTGGAAAAGTTCGCGGGCGAGCCTGCCTTCGCTGGCAATGTGGCGCCGGGCTCGTTCGAATACACGTTCAACCTCGGGGTGACGCACACGTTCACTGTCTCCCAAGGCCTCGTCTTCACGCCGCGCGTCGAGTGGAACCAGCTCGGGCCAATCTGGTGGGACGTCGCGAACACGCCCGGCACGAAGCGGGATGCGATTGACCTCGTCAGGGCGCGGTTCACGCTTGGCGGCGAGAAGTGGGAAATCTCTGCCTATGGCGATAACCTTCTGGACGAGGAGTATTGGCAGGAAGTCGTCCCGATCCTGCCCATCTTCACGGTGAACTACCGCGGGTGGACCCGGACCTACGGTCTTGAGGGAACGGTCCGTTTCTGAGGGCCGGGCCAACGGACCCGTCGGGCGGCGGCGCGCGACGAGCCCGCGTCCTCGGCGGCGAACAGCAGGGGGGTCACAGGGTTGCCTGCCCGGAGCAGCGAACGGTCCGTACGCGGCGTTACCCGGTGCCGTGGGCGGATGACGGCGGTGTTGTCAGGTTAAGTCGTCCAAGGCGCAATGGGCTGGGAGTGAGCAATCGCTCAGGCAGCTGCCGTCGCCGTTGCCCAGCTGCGATCGGCTTCGGCTCGAAA
>Ga0105107_10002110_pt1 | contig 13081 bp, 9 predicted proteins | sample PPLLaktember2015_6_FD_79335 | JGI IMG/M metagenome (GOLD analysis project Ga0105107, IMG submission 79335) | Freshwater sediment microbial communities from Prairie Pothole Lake near Jamestown, North Dakota, USA - PPLs Lake P8 Core (1) Depth... | ecosystem: Environmental > Aquatic > Freshwater >...
CGTGGACCGTCCCAAGGGGCTTTTTGGAGTTGCTGAGGAGTGTTGTCCGCGGATCGTCTTTTTCTCGACGGCGGCGGGTGTTTTCTCCGCTTTCTTTGCTTTCACAATCACTGCCTCCGGAAAGACTGCTACCGAGTTGTGTAGCCTTTTTCCACCGCACAACAGGAAGCTCCCAAGACGCAGAAGGACAAAGACTGAATGAAGATTTATACATAAGGGAAGGAGCGCCAGAATTCTTTGTCCTTGTTTTTCCAATTCTCTTCGAATTTCTTATTGTAATAGGACTCGAATCGGTCAAGCCAGCGCCACCAGGTGGTTTTCCGGGCTTCGATGGCCTGCAGGACATCATTCAAATACTCTACGATATTTGCCATCTTATCCTTAGGCACATACAGGGCGGCTCCCCTTTTGTAGGAACTGATCGTGTGTTCGGGGCTCAATGCATGAGCGGTTAGCATCACAGGGATCACTTTTCTGTTTCGTGCAATATCAAGGAGCTTGTATCCATCTACTCCCATGATATCCAGAACCGCTATGTCGACAGCGTGTGTTTCCAAGGTTAGCTTGGCCTCTTCAAAGGTAGACGCTTTCACCACCTCACACATGGACAGTAGATCTTCCAGAGTTTCGAGGACGTCACGTTCGTCATCCACGATCAGAACGGTTTTACCCTTCAGCAGATTCTTGGACATTTTCAAACCCCCTTTAACACGTTTTCCCTATTCCTTGATTTCCCCAATAGGACGAAGCGGTTTTTGTGTCAACTTCTTTTTCATGATGTGAAGGGGAAGAAGGGGGGATCTTGCGGAATAGGGAGTGTTATCGCCGAGTCGGAGCGTTCTGACACTGACGGTTCGTCAATAAGCCCAGTCCGGCGAAGGAGCCTCAATGTGGATCGTTTCAGATCTTGTGGGATGCATGAAAGTCAGCGATTTCGCATGTAAGCAGATCGTCCCGTCTTCCCGGCGATCAGGCGCTCCATACTTGAAATCGCCCACAATAGGGCAGCCTTCCGCGCCTAGCTGTGCGCGGATTTGATGCTTCCTCCCTGTGTGCAGATAGATTTCAAGAAGAGACAGTTTTCGCCTTTCAAAAACAGTTCTGTAGCTTAGAAGTGCCTCTCGACTTTCTAGGTGTTGCTTTCCTGAAAGAGAAACGCCTCCCCCCCTCTTTTCCAGATAGGAAGTCAAACTGCCTGAAGGCGACCTCATCTTACCGTGAACGAGAGCCCAATAGATCTTCGTGACGCTTCTCTGCCTCCACTGCTCGGAGAGCCGCGAAGCACTCTTGGATGTCCTCGCGAAGAGAACAACTCCCGACACGGGCCGATCAAGACGATGCACCAGACCCAGAAATACTTTGCCTGGCTTGTTGTACTTCTTTTTGATATAGTCCTTGACCGTGTCCATGAGGCAGGTTTCACGGGAAATGTCTCCCTGTACCAGAATCCCCCCGGGCTTGACCGCGGCAATCAGATGGTTGTCTTCATAAAGAACTCGCAGTTTCACCATGAGTAATCCCAAGCTTGCGATACGTCTTCCCCCTGGGCTGCCTTCCCTCAGAGAATGGTTTAAGCGGAGTCAATTGCCCCTGAGCGAGAAGCAGGTTCACCAGGTATGGAAATACCACAACCTTTTGCGAAAGAGAAATACGGAGTATGACCTCACTCGCATTTATCAGTTTGACAACATGGTACAGAAGCACTACGTCGATTGTGCTCTGGTTGCCAAATTGCTGGAATGGAAGCTTCCCTCACCGCTCCTCGACATCGGCACAGGCGCCGGTCTCCCCGGTATCCTCTTGAAGGTCGTCTGTCCAGAAACGGAATTGATCCTTTCCGAAGGAAGGCACAAAAGAATAACCTTTTTGCATGAAGTGGTGCAAACTCTTGGGCTGAAGAAAATTGAGATCTATGAAGGCAAGATTTACCCTTCTTTCAGCAGGAGCGTGGGTGGCGTCATTACGAGGGCCCTGGAATCCATTCCCAAGACCTTGGAGCGAGTCAGGAGATGCCTTGCGCCGGGTGGAAAAGCTGTCTTCATGAAGGGGCCTGGCTGTGAAAACGAATTAGAGGAAGCATTAAGAAATTACAGCAAAACCTACAAGCTCATCCAAGATCTATCCTACACGATTCCTCATTCTTCGCACCACCGGCGGCTCATCGTTTTCAAACGCATGGGATCGGAAATCCTGGCAGATGCGGTGCGGAGTTCCCTACCCTGAAGGGGCACTCTTGGAATCGCCCTCCCCCATCCAGCCCTCGCGCCGTGTCCAGATGGAGAGTCCTACCCGCAGACGGGTCGGTCAAACCTCGTTCCTCAGCGAAGACCCGGGAGATCTAGAACATCTTCTTTAAAGGAACACATTCCGGCGTAGGCTGTGAGCTACCGGAATACCCGCATTCTCATCCTCTACGGCCAATCGGGCGCCTACGACCGTCGGGTATCCTTCTCACAATCGTGCCATAAGAAAAAGATAGCCTTGGATTCAGTTTCGTGTATTATAGCCTGTCAGGAAATGAAAGCCAAGGGGAGCAACCCTCGGCTCATTCCTCAGGTTGCATCCATCAGGTTAGGAGGGATTGAAGTATGGAAAGCCATGCGCTAGCGAATATAAGGAAGATGAGTTGCCAGAACGCAGAGGACGTGAAGCGCGCCGTGAAGGAATTGAATGTGAGCTTTATCCAGTTCTGGTTTCCTGACGTGCTTGGTTTCTTGAAAAGCTTTGCGGTCACTCCCTCAGAGCTGGAAGAAGGACTGACCGAAGGCATGGGGTTTGACGGGTCTTCCATCGAGGGCTTCGCAAGGATTCAGGAAAGCGACATGATCGCGAAACCGGATCCCACCACCTTCCAACTTCTGCCTTGGCGCGGCGTGGAGCGGCCTGTGGCTCGTATGTTCTGTGACATTCTCAATCCGGATGGAACCGCCTACGAGGGAGACCCTCGGTATGTTTTCAAGAGGCTTCTCAAGAAGGTCGCGGACAAAGGCTACACCTTTTACATTGGTCCGGAGCTGGAGTTTTTCTACTTCAAAGACAACAAGAGCACGGAGATAATGGATGCAGGCGGCTACTTTGATGCAAGACCTCTGGACATGGGGAGCGACCTCAGGAGAGACACGATTTTTACGCTTCAGTCCATGGGGATTGAGGTGGAGTACAGCCACCACGAGGTGGCGCCCAGCCAACACGAGATCGATCTCCGCTATGACGAGGGGCTGCGCATGGCGGACAAGACCATGACCTATCGGCTGGTAGTCAAGGAAATCGCACGACAGCACGGAGTGTACGCGACGTTTATGCCCAAACCCATATTCGGCATCAACGGGAGCGGCATGCATGTACACCAGTCCCTTTTCAAGGGCTCGAAAAACGCCTTTCACGATCCGGCAGATAAGTATCACCTCTCTGAGATTGCCAAGCACTACATTGCCGGTCTCATGCGCCATGCCCCGGAAATTGCGGCTGTGACCAATCAATGGGTCAACTCCTTCAAGCGGCTGGTGCCGGGATATGAAGCCCCGGTTTATGTGTCGTGGGCACGCAGGAACCGCTCCGCCATGATTCGCGTTCCCATGTACAAGCCCGGGAAGGAGACCGCCACCCGGATCGAATTCCGGTCGCCGGACCCGGCCTGCAATCCTTATCTCGCTTTTTCCGTGATGCTGGGCGCGGGGATGGACGGCATCGAGAAGAAGATGGAACTGCAGGATCCGATTGAAGAGGATATCTATGAAATGAACCCTGCCGAGCGCAGGGCTCACGGCATCACGGATCTGCCCGGGAATCTTTACGCAGCTATTTTGGAAGCGGAGAAGAGCAAGTTGGTCCGTGAGGTCCTGGGCGACCACATCTTCAATAAATTCATCGAGAACAAGAAGATCGAGTGGGACACCTACCGGACTCACGTGAGCCAGTTCGAGATCGACCGGTACCTGGCCAAGCTTTAAAATCCTAAACTTAAACGAGGAGGGTATTGATGCGGAGAGTGACAAAGAGATTCGCAATCGTGGTGGCCCTGACCTTGATGGTGGCACTCTGGGGCGTTTCTTCCCCCTTGGAGGCGCAGGGTCAGATCAAACAGTTAACCATCGGTATCGGCATTGATGCGGATACCCTGAACCCGCAGGAGCAGACGACGACGCTGATCCAGAACATGTGTTCCATGCTGTACGATACCTACTTGTACCAGACCCCTGATGGCAAGCTCGAACCCCGTCTGGTCACCAAGTATGAGGTGTCCCCGGACGGCCTGACCTGGACCCTTCATTTGCGAAAGGGAGTGAAATTCAGCGACGGGACGCCGTTTAATGCCAAGGCCGTCAAACTGAGTTTCGATCGGACCCTGGATCCTAAGTTTCGAGTACCGCTGCGCTTCGCGATCACGTGTGTGAACGAGTGCGTGATGGTTGATGACTCCACGGTTCAACTCAAATTGAAGTACCCCTTTGCGCCCATGGACCAGACTCTCTCCATGGTGGTGGCCGCCACCATATCACCGGCAGCCATCGAGAAGTACGGGGACGACGTTCGTAACAACCCGGTCGGCGCAGGGCCATTTAAACTGAGCGAATGGGTCAAGGGCGACCGTATTGTCATGGTGCGAAACGACGATTATTGGGGGCCCAAGGCAACGGTGGAAAAAATCATCTGGAAGATAGTGCCGGATGTGTCCACAAGGGAATCCATGTTGAGGGCCGGGCAGATCGATATTTGCTACAAGCCTTCTCCAGCCAATGTGGCAGCCCTCAAAGCCGATCCCAAGATCAAGGTGGACATGCCCCTTGACACGAGAACCATCTTCATGGCCCTGCGAGGCGACCGACCTGCAATGAAGGACAAGCGCGTGCGCCAGGCTTTCAATTACGCGGTGGACAAGAAAGCGATCGTGAAGAAGATCCTCTTCGACACGGCAGAACCTATGGACGGGGCTGTGTCTCCGATGCTTTTCGGCTACTCCAGAATGGAAAAGCAATACGACTACAACCCTGACAAGGCCAAACAGTTGCTGAAGGAAGCGAATTTTGATTTCAATCAAACCGTCAAGCTAGGAACCCCGCAAGGCCGCTACCTATTCGACACCCAGGTGGCTGAGGCTGTTCAGGCTTATCTTCAGGCTATCGGCGTGAAGGCGGAACTGAGGGTTTATGATTGGCCCACCTTTATGTCCGCGGTGTACAAACCGCTGGAGCAATCTGAAATGGATGTCGCCTTGTTAGGCTGGGGGCCTCTGATCATGGATGCGGACATGGCCCTGTACGGCCAGTTCACAACGGCTGTTTATCCGCCCAAGGGACTGGGATCTGCTTTCTACTCGAATCCCGAATACGACAAGATCATGGAACAGAGCAGGCTGGAGCAGAACCCGGAGAAACGAAAGTCGCTGCTGGTGCAGGCCGCCAAGTTCGTCTGGGACGACTGTCCATGGCTGTGGCTGCATGTGGAGAAGTTTGTCATTGCTTACAACAGCAAGATTCAGAACATGCCCGTGACGCCCACGGAGATGTTTTTCCCGACCTACATCACGATGAAGTAGGATAGAAGAAAGACAAAATCCCCCGAGCCGCCTTTGGAAAAAGAGGCGGCCGGGGGATTTTGTTACGATCGCAGTTTCTTCTGGATGAGTTTGGTGAGCGCGGCAGGATCGGCCTTGCCACGGGTTTTTCTCATGACCTGGCCGATGAGGAAATCGACAGGTTTCTTGTTGCCTTCTTTGATTTTGGCAACCGCATCAGGGTTCTTCGCGAGCACCTCGTCCACGATCTGTTCCAGGGCGCCGCTGTCCTGAATCGGTTTTAATCCTTTGCTCTCAATCACGGCTTCCGGGCTCACTCCTTTTTCAAACATCTCTTCCAAGATGGTTCGAGCCATTTTCTCCGTGACCTCACCCTTTGCGATGAGATTCACCAGAGTGGAGAAGTGATCCGGAGGGACCGGGCACTGCTCCATGGGAAGACAGGCTTTGTTGAGAAGCTTGAAGAGATCTTTGATGATCCACCGGCTGAGCCTCTTGCTGTCTTCGCATGAAAGAGCGCAGGTCGTGAAATAGTCGCTCACTGCCTTTTCCTTGGTCAGAATCAGGACCTCGTCGCGAGGGACCTCGAATTCTTCCATGAGGCGATGGATCTTCTGGTCCGGAAGCTCAGGCATCTTTTTTCGGATCTTCTCGGTGAAGTCCTCATCCAGTTCGACCTCCACGAGGTCAGGGTCAGGAAAATAGCGGTAATCGGGTGCATCCTCTTTGCTCCGCATCGGCAAAGTACGTCTCTTGGCTTCGTCGTAGAGCCTTGTCTCTTGAGTGATCTCTCCTCCGCTTTCGAGGATCTCCGACTGCCTCTTGATCTCGTATTCCAATGCATCCATGATGAACTTGAAGGAGGCCATGTTCTTGATTTCCGATCGATTGCCGAAAGTTCTCGTGTCCCTGGGCCGAAGGGAAATGTTGACATCACAGCGAAACTGGCCTTTTTCCAGGCTGCAGTCGCTGATCTCGATGTAGCGAAGGATCTGGCGCAGCTTTTCAAGATAGGTGCGCGCTTCCTGAACAGATCGCAAAGGGTTGCGCTCGTGATCCGTCACGATCTCAAGAAGGGGAACACTGGAGCGGTTGTAATCGACGAAGCTGAAGCTGGAGGATTCAAAGGAACTGGAGGAATGGACCAGTTTGCCGGCGTCTTCTTCCAGGTGAACCCGTTTGATTCCCACCGGGTAAGGCCTTCCGTCATCGCCTGGGATCTCCAGAAGGCCGTCCTGGCAAAAAGGCCTTTCGTACTGGGAAATCTGGTAGCCCTTGGGAAGATCGGGATAGAAGTAGTTCTTCCGCGCAAAGCGCGAGTGCCTGTTGATCATGCAGCCGAGGGCAAGGCCTGCCTTGACCGTAAACTGAACGGCTTTCTTGTTGAGCACCGGAAGCGCGCCGGGTTGGCCGGTGCACACGGGGCAGATCCGGCTGTTCGGAGAAGCCTCGTAATCCACGGCACAGCTGCAGAAGAGCTTGGTCTGAGTCTTCAGCTCCACGTGGGTTTCAAAACCGATGATTACGTCAAAGTCCATAAACGAACCCGAAAAGGAGTATTGGAGTACTGGAGTGATGGAGTGTTGGTAAGACGGCTTTTCGGTGTTTTGTTTTCCATTACTCCATTACTCCAACACTCCATTACTCCAATTTCATTGTTTCGTACCCGTGCGCCACGCGCAGGACCATTTCCTCGTCAAAAGCCTTGCCGATGATCTGCATGCCCACGGGGAGTCCCTCGACCGTGTTGCAGTCGACGCTAATTGCCGGCAAACCAGCGAGGTTGACGGACACTGTGTACACATCGACAAGGTACATCTGCAAGGGTTCCGTGATTTTCTCTCCGAACCTGAAAGGCAAACAGGGGGACACGGGAGTCAACAGGCAATCCGCATTCTCAAAGGCCTTGTCAAAATCCTCTTTGATCAGGGCTCTGGCTTGCTGGGCTTTCATATAGTAGGCGTCGTAGTACCCGGCGGAAAGCACGAAAGTGCCCAGCATGATCCTCCTCTTGACCTCTTTCCCGAAGCCTTCACTCCTGGTCTCTTCGACCATCTTCACCATGTCCGGAGCCTCCTCGGCAGTCCTGAAACCGTATTTGACGCCGTCATAGCGGGCCAGGTTGCTGCTCGCCTCGGCCGTGGCGATAAGGTAGTAGGCGCTGATGGCATAGCGAGTGTGGGGAAGTGACACGTTCACGATACGGGCTCCCTGTTTGGCAAGCAGGTTGACCGCCTCCATGATCTTGCTCTGGATCAGAGGATCGAGCCCTTCCACAAAATACTCTGTGGGAAGGCCGATGCGGAGTCCCGCCAGTCCTTTTTTCAGTGCCCGGTGAAAGTCAGGGGGGGTTACATCGACGGAAGTCGAATCCATCGGATCATAACCGCAAATCGCATTCAAGAGCAGGGCGCAATCTTCAACCGTGCGGCCCAAGGCTCCCACCTGATCCAGGGAAGAGGCGTAGGAGACCAATCCGTAACGGGAAACTCTGCCATAGGTGGGCTTGATCCCGGCTACGCCGCAGAAAGCTGCGGGAAGACGGATGGAGCCGCCCGTGTCCGATCCTATGGAGAGGATGGTTTCGCCTGCGGCAACGGCCGCTGCAGCGCCCCCGCTGGAGCCGCCGGGCACGCAATTGGGATCTGCAGGGTTACGCGTGGGACCGAAGGCACTGTTCTCAGTGGAGGAGCCCATGGCGAATTCATCCATGTTTGTTTTTCCTATGAGCACGGCCCCGCTCTTCATCAGCCCTTTCACCGCCGTGGCGTCATAAGGAGGAATGTAGTCTTTAAGAATGGCTGAGCCGCAAGTGGTCTTGATGCCTTTGGTACAGAGAACATCCTTCACGGAGACGGGGATTCCGTCCAGAGGGGAGAGGCTCTCTTCTCGATGAAATCTCTTGTCCGCCAGGTCCGCCTGTTTCAGGGCGAGTTCCCGGGTCGTGGTGATGTAAGCCCTGAGCAGACTCTCTTTCTCATGGATCCTGGCGAGCACAGACTCCGTGATCTCCCTTGAGCTCACCTCTCTTTTCTTGAGCATCCGGCTAAGTTCTGTCGCGGTTCGATCACATAAATCCATAGCCTAACCTTCAATAATCTTCGGAACCTTGAAGAAATCCTTTTCCCTCTCAGGGGCATTGGAGAGGATGTCCTCCGGTTTGCCGGCTTTCCCGGGTTTGTCATCACGCCACACGTTCTTCAGAGGAATCACATGGCTCATGGGACGGACGTTCTCCGCATCGAGCTCCTTCAGGGTTTCAACGTACTCGATAATGGAGTTGAGATCTTTCTGATAGAGAAGAACCTCTGAGTCGGTGAGCTTGAGACGGGCAAGTTTCGCAATGTGCCTTACGTGCTCAGGAGAAATCCTTTCCGAGAGAGAAGATGCCGCCTCCGTCTCAACGGGTGCTTTCTGGGTTCTTTCGAGGGCAAATCCTGCAACGGGAATTGCAAGGCCCAGCTCCTTGAGCTGAGTACCCTCCACAAAAGAAGGAGCTTCGCTGAGGGGGCAGTATGCACTCCGGTTTTTCGGGAAAGCAATGACCTCGCGGATGGAAGAGGCTTTCAAGATCATGGCGATCACCCGGTCCAGGCCCAGCGCAAGTCCACCGTGAGGAGGAGCCCCATACTCCAGAGCACGGAGAAAGAAGCCGAACTTGGCTTCCAATTCTTGTTCCGTCAGCTGCAGGGCAAGAAAAATTTTTTTCTGAATGTCCATTCTGTGGATCCTGATGCTTCCACCCCCCAGTTCCTCCCCGTTCACCACAAGGTCATAGGCCCGTGACTTCAGGGCAAGGCATTCCTCCTTGTTCGCAGGATCAAAGCCGATACGGTCGGGCATGGTAAAAGGATGGTGCTGGGACCCGAGTTTTCCATCCTTGAGCTCGAACAGAGGAAAATCCGTCACCCAGAGGGGATCGAAGCGATCCTGAGGAATCATGTTGAGCCTTTCAGCCAGATGGATGCGAAGAGCCGAGAGCACTTTGTTTATGAGATCGCGAGACGTGTCGGCAATCATGATGAGGACGTCTCCGTCTCGAGTGTGAAAACGGTCTTTGAGACGGTCCTGTTCCGTTTCACTGAAGAACTGGACGATGTTGGACTCGAGCCGGCCGTTCGCCGCCTTCATCCAGGTCATGCCCCTGGCGCCGAAGGATGGTGCAATTTTCATGGCATATTCATTTTGAAGCACGTTCTTGCTGAGGGAATCGGCCTGCCCTTTGACGCAAAATCCTTTGATGCAGCCTCCTCCTTGCAACACCTGCCTGAAGACGGCGTATTCCGTTTCCTTCAGAATGTCCGTGACCTCTTCAAAGGCCATGCCGAAGCGAAGGTCCGGCCGGTCCGATCCGTAACGATTCATCGCGTCATCATAGGTCATTCTGGGAAAAGGTCTGGGAAGAGAAATCCCGCCGAGGGCGAAGATCCTGGCCGTCAGCTCCTCAATAATCTCATAAATGAATTCCTCGTCGATGAAAGAGGCTTCGAGATCCAGTTGTGTGAATTCAGGCTGGCGATTCGGACGCAAGTCTTCATCCCTGAAACACCGGGCAATCTGGAAGTAGCGGTCCATACCGCTCATCATGAGGAGCTGCTTGAAAAGCTGAGGCGACTGGGGCAGGGAATAGAACTTGCCCTTGTGAACCCGGCTCGGCACAAGATAATCCCTGGCTCCCTCAGGCGTGCTCTTCGTGAGAAAAGGGGTTTCAATTTCCGTGAAGTGAAGATGGTCAAGGTATTCCCTGATGCCCTTGATGATCTCGTAGCGTTTGATGAAGAACTCCTGAGCGGATGGCCGTCTCAAGTCAAGGTAGCGGTACTGGAGCCTCAGCTCTTCATCCACTTTTTCAGGATTGGCTTTGATATCCTCGCCAAAGGCGATCGCTTTTTCAGAAATCTTGAAGGGAAGGGTTCGGGAGAGAGAAAGGACTTCCATCTCCTCGGCGAGGACCTCGATGCCGCCTGTGCTGAGGTTTGGATTCTCCGTGCCCTTGAGACGAGGAGCGACCTTGCCCCGCACTTGGATAACGTACTCCTCCTTGAGGCCGGCGGCCTTGTCGTAGCTTTCCTTGCTGATCTCAGGGTTGAAGACCACCTGGACGATCCCTCGAACATCGCGGAGGTGAATGAAAAGCAGACTTCCGTGATCGCGGAAAGCATCCACCCAGCCCATGAGGAGAACATCCTTTCCCGCGTCAGACGGGGCCAGATCTCCACCGTAGATTCTCTGTCTCCATTCCATCAACATAGCCTGTCTCAGGGATCTAAAATGAGCCTCATCTTATACTCGATCAAAAACCGTCAATCAATCCTATTTTCTCCGAAGGATGGCCGAAAGGCCATGAACGATCCTCGAGTTCCAAGGGCTTACTCTTTTGTAGCATTCGGTGAGCTGATCCTACGAAATTGTAATTTAAAAAACAAGGGTTGATTTGGCTGAGAGAGTAAAAGGCGAGGGATGACCTAGAGTTGCAGCGCCAGAGTCAATGGCACACCTCTTGCTCAAACCTGCTACCAATGAGAGTCGATTCGCACGAGCGAACGTGTTTTCAAGGATATCCATCTAACGTCAATTCAGTGGGAGGTCATCAGAATCCAAAATGGGGAGGAAAGCAATGAGTGAAACAAAGACAGCAAAAGACGTTGTGAGCATGATTAAAGCGGAGAAGGTGGAAGTGGTGGACCTGCGATTCATGGACTTTCCGGGTCTGTGGCAGCATTTTTCCATACCCGCACGGGAGGTCGATGAGGACACCTTTGAAAGCGGCCTTGGCTTTGACGGGTCGAGCATCAGGGGATGGCAGGCAATCAACGAATCGGACATGCTGGTCAAGCCTGTGGCGGAGACCGCCTTCATCGATCCCTTTTTTCAGGCCAAGACGCTCGTCATGATCTGTAACATCTGCGATCCCGTCACCGGAGAGGACTATACAAGGGATCCTCGGAACATCGCCCGAAAGGCCGAGAATTACCTCAAGAGCCTGGGAATCGCCGATGTGGCCTACTTCGGCCCGGAAGCGGAGTTCTTCATCTTTGACGATATCCGTTTTGATCAGAACGAGCATGAAGGGTACTACCACATCGACTCGGTTGAAGGCCGTTGGAACGCAGGGCGGGTTGAGAGCCCGAACCTCGGGTACAAAATCCGCTACAAGGAAGGTTATTTCCCGGTTCCTCCCACCGACAGCCAGCAGGACATACGCAGCGAAATGATGCTGACCCTAGAGAAGATCGGGGTGCTGATTGAAGCCCAGCATCATGAAGTGGCCACTGGAGGGCAATCGGAGATTGACATGCGTTTTTCCCCTCTGGTGCAAATGGCGGACAGTCTGCTCAAGTACAAGTATGTCATCAAGAACGTGGCAAAAAAGTACAACAAGACCGTTACCTTCATGCCCAAACCCCTGTTCAGTGACAACGGCTCGGGGATGCACGTTCACAGTTCTCTGTGGAAAGGAGGCCAGAACCTGTACGCCGGCGACGGCTATGCGGGTCTGTCTCAAATGGCCATGTATGCCATCGGCGGTATCCTTAAGCATGCCCCGTCGCTTCTGGCGATCACGAGCCCGACGACCAACAGCTACAAGCGACTGGTGCCGGGGTTCGAAGCTCCGGTCAACCTGGCTTATTCAAGGCGGAATCGAAGCGCGGCGGTTCGCATTCCTCTTTACTCCTCCTCGCCCAAGGCGAAGCGGCTGGAGTTCCGGTGCCCTGACCCGGCCTGCAACCCCTATCTGGCGTTCTCCGCCATTCTTATGGCCATGCTTGACGGGATCCAGAACAAGGTGGACCCAGGGGATCCGCTCGACAAGGATATCTATGATCTGCCGCCGGAAGAACTGGCCAAGGTACCTCACACTCCGGGGTCCCTTCGGGAAGCGCTGCAGGCCCTTGAAGCAGACCATGCTTACCTGCTCAAAGGGGATGTGTTCACATCGGATGTGATCGAAACATGGATTTCCTACAAGATGGAAAAAGAGGTGGTGGCCGTCGACCTCCGGCCCCATCCCTGGGAATTCCAGCTTTACTACGATATTTAGGTCGCTCTTGCGACCTTAAGCGAATGGGGGTTCCCCGGAAAGTCTCGGGTGAACCCCCATTTGTTGAGGGGCAATTGTTTCCGCGAAGCGCCGGGATTTCTCAGGTTCTCTTCTGTGATATATTATTGTTTCTGGCCGTCGGGGGGGAAGGGAAAGTGAGGAGTGGGGACGAAAAACTCCGGGGTGAGCATGTTGCGCGCCTGGGCGAGCGATATGCTCGAGTCTTCAGCCAAAAGGACGTGGAGCGGCACCTTGCAACGCTTGTACGCCTATCCCCCCGGCATCCCGTGGAGGTCCTTCTTGATTCAAGAAGAGACGGAACCCTGGACTGCACGGTCCTGGCCTTTGATTACCCTGCCGAGTTTTCCCTCATTACCGGTATCCTTGCAGGACTGGGCTTTAGCATTGTCTCCGGCGAAGTCTTCACCGATGAGGGAATTCCTCAAGTCGCGAGTAAAAGGAAAGGGTATGAAAGGGAGGACCTTAGGAAACGGCGGAGGATTATAGATCATTTCTCCGGGGTC
>Ga0105107_10002113_pt1 | contig 13073 bp, 10 predicted proteins | sample PPLLaktember2015_6_FD_79335 | JGI IMG/M metagenome (GOLD analysis project Ga0105107, IMG submission 79335) | Freshwater sediment microbial communities from Prairie Pothole Lake near Jamestown, North Dakota, USA - PPLs Lake P8 Core (1) Depth... | ecosystem: Environmental > Aquatic > Freshwater >...
GCTGAGGCGCTCGATCAGCGCCTCGAGGGGCTCTCGGGGCCAGGGCAGGTCGACCCATTCGGAGAGCCAGCGCAGCGGCAGCCTCATCGCGCGGCCTCCGCGCGGGGGACGCCCGGGCCCCGGGCCTCGTCCGCCGGCTCGAGCTCCATCACCCGCGCGTCGCCTTCGAACAGCAGGCCGAGGCTCGGGATGCCGAAGCGGTCCAGAGCGGCGCGGTCGATGCCCATGCCGAAGGCGAAGCCCTGCCAGCGCTCGGGATCGATCCCGCAGTTGCGCAGCACGTTCGGGTGGATCATCCCGCAGCCGCCCCACTCGAGCCAGCGGTCCTGCCACCAGAAGTCCATCTCGGCGGAGGGCTCGGTGAAGGGGAAGTAGTGGGCGCGGAAGCGCAGCTTCGCGCCGGCCCCGAACTGGTGGCGCGCGAAGGCGTAGAGCGTGCCCTTCAGGTCGCCGAGGGTCGCGCGCTCGTCGACGCACAGCCCCTCGATCTGGTGGAACATCGGGTAGTGGGTGGCGTCGAAGTCGTGGCGGTAGACGCGGCCGGGCACTACCAGGCGGAAGGGCGGACGCCGCGTGCTCATCGCGCGCACCTGCACGCTCGAGGTGTGGGTGCGCAGCACGTGGCCGCCGCGCACGAAGAAGGTGTCCTGGGTGTCCCGGGCCGGATGGTCGTCGGGGAAGTTCAGGGCACCGAAGTTGTTCCAGTCGCTGTCGACCTCGGGCCCTTCGGCGACGCCGTAGCCGAGCCCGCGGAAGAAGCCGCACATCTCGCGCTCGAGGAGGGTCACGGGATGGAGGCGGCCCCGGGGCGGCGCCGCGCCGGGGAGCGTCACGTCGAGGCGCCGCTCGACGAGGGCGCGCTCGCGGTCCCCTGCCTCGAGGGCGGCGCGGCGCTCCTCCGCCAGCGCCTCGATGCGCTGCTTCGTCGCGTTCGAGGCCTCGCCGGCGGCCGCGCGCTCCTCGGGCGCCAGCCCGCCGAGGCCGCGCAGCACCGCGGTCAGCGCGCCCTTCTTGCCGAGGAAGCGCGCTCGCGTTTCGGTCAGCGCCTGGACGGTCTCCGCCGCGGCGAAGGCGGCCTGCGCCTGCCGCTCGAGCTCCTCGAGCTCGTCCTTGGTCGCCATGACGGCCCCGCCTCGTCGATCAGCCGCCCTTTTGCTTCGCGAGCGCGGCCAGCTCGGCGAAAGCCTTGGGGTCGTCGACCGCTACCGCCGCGAGGTTCTTGCGGTCCACCTCCACGCCGGCCGCCGTGAGGCCGTGGATCATCCGGCTGTAGGAGAGGCCGTGCTCCCGGGCGGCCGCGTTGATGCGGGCGATCCAGAGCGAGCGGAACTCGCGCTTGCGCTGCTTGCGGTCGCGGTAGGCGTACTTCCACGCCTTCTCCACCGCGTCGCGGGCCGTGCGGATCAGGCGGCTGCGCGCCCCCCAGTAGCCTTCGGCTTCCTTCAGGACGCGCTTGTGCCGCCGATGGGTGGTGACGCCGCGTTTCACTCGAGGCATTGGTTCGAACTCCCCGGCCTTTCCTTCGGCCCTAGAGGTACGGGATGAGGCGCTGCATGCGCTTCTCGTCGCCGCCCGTCAGCTGTCCTTCGTCGCCCAGCTGGCGGTTGCGCTTGCGCGACCGCTTCGACATGAAGTGTCGCCGCCCCTGCTTGGCGTGCACGATCTTTCCGGTGCCCGTCTTCCGGAAGCGCTTCGCGGCGCCCCGGTGCGTCTTCATCTTCGGCATCTCACCCTCCTGCCGAGGCCTCCGGGGCGGGCTCGTCCGCCGCGGCCTGCGCCGCCGCCGCTGCCTCCGCCTTGGCCGCCTCGGTCTCGATCTTCTTCTGCTTCGTGATCTCGTCGCGGTTGCCGACCAGGATCATCGAAAGGAAGCGCCCTTCCATGCGCGGCATGCTCTCGGTCGTCGCGAGCGTGCCCATGATCTCCCGGACCTTGTCGAGCTGCCGGTAGCCGTGCTCCCGGTGCACCATCTCGCGCCCCCGGAACATCACCGTCACCTTGACCTTGTCCCCCTCCATCAGGAACCGGCGCGCCTGCTTCATCTTGAAGTTCAGGTCGTGATCGTCGGTGCCCGGACGGAGCTTCACCTCCTTCAGCTCGGCGGATCCCTTGGTCTTGCCCGCGGCGCGCTTCTTCTTCTCTTCGTACTTGTACTTCCCGTAGTCCATGATGCGGCACACGGGAGGGTTCGCGGCCGAGGCCACCTCGACGAGGTCGAGGCCCGCCTCCTCCGCCAGGACCAGCGCCGCCTCCGGGGTCATCACCCCGAGCTGGGCGCCGTCGGCCCCGATCAGGCGGATCTCGCGGGCGCGGATCCGCTCGTTGATGCGCGTGGAATCCCCGCGCTCTTTTCCTTCAGGTCGTCGTTCAGCGATTGCTCGGTCCTCCCGGCTGCCGTCAGGCGCGCCGCGCGGCGATCGCCTCGCGGAGCTCTTCCGCGAAGGCGCCGAGCCCGAGGGGCTCGCCGCCGCGACTCTTGTCGCGGCGCCGGCGCGGCGTGACGGTCTGGTTCTGCATCTCCTGGTCGCCGACCACGGCGACGATGGGCACCTTCTGCAGCTCGGCCTCGCGCACCTTGAAGCCGAGCTTCTCGTTGCGGTCGTCGAGCTCCGCCCGCACGCCGGCGGCGGCGAGCGTTTCGCGCACCTGCCGGCCGTAGTCGGCGGCGCGCTCGGTGACCGTCGCGACCACCACCTGGACCGGCGCCAGCCAGAGCGGGAAGTCGCCGCCGGTGTGCTCGATGTAGAGCGCGATGAAGCGCTCGAGGGAGCCGAGCACCGCGCGGTGGAGCATCGCGGGCTGGTGCTCGCCGCCGTCCCGGCCGATGTAGCGGAGCGCGAAGCGCGTCGGCATCGCGACGTCCATCTGGAGCGTCGCCAGCGTCCAGGCCCGGCCGAGCACGTCGTCGACGTCGACCTCGATCTTCGGGCCGTAGAAGGCGCCCTCGCCGGCCTTGATGCCGCACTCGTAGCCCGCGCGCCGCACGGCCTCGGCCAGCGTCTGCTCGGCCTTGTCCCAGTCGGCGGGCTCGCCGAGGAACTCTCCGGGCCGCGTGGAGACGGCGATCCGCACGCCGGTGAAGCCGAGCGCGCGGTACACCTCGCCCATCAGCTCGAAGAAGCGGTTGACCTCGCCCTCCACCTGCTCGGGCTCGCAGAAGATGTGCGCGTCGTCCTGGGCCATGGCGCGGACGCGCGCCAGGCCCGTGAGCGTGCCGCTGCGCTCGTTGCGGTGCAGGCGGGAGAACTCGGCGAAACGCAGGGGCAAGTCCCGGTAGGAGCGCTTGCGCAGGCCGAACATGTGGCAGTGGCCCGGGCAGTTCATCGCCTTGACGCCGAGCTCCTCGCCTTCGTCGGCGCCCGCGAACCAGAACATGTCGTCGTGGAACTTATCGTAGTGGCCCGAGCGCTTGAAGAGCTCGGCCCGCAGGAGGAGCGGCGCCATCACCTCCTGGTAGCCGTACTTCGGGTAGAGCGAGCGGATGAAGTCGACGAGCCCGTTGTAGACCACCATCCCCTTCGGGAGGTAGAAGGGCGAGCCGGGGGCGATCGGGTCGAGGTGGAAGAGGCCGAGCTCGGGGCCGACGCGGCGGTGGTCGCGGCGCTTCGCCTCCTCGAGGCGCTCGAGGTGGAGCTCGAGCTCCTTCTTCGAGGCGAAGGCGGTGCCGTAGATCCGCTGCAGCATCGGCTGGCTCTCGTCGCCGCGCCAGTAGGCGCCGGCGGCTTCGAGGAGCTTCACCGCGCCGATCTGCCCGGTGTGCTGCACGTGGGGCCCGCGGCAGAGGTCGACGAAGCCGCCGTGGCGGAACAGCGTGATCGGCTCGCCGGCGGGGATGTCGTCGAGGCGCGAGAGCTTCAGCTCCTCGCCGAGGGCGGCGAGCTCCGCGCGCGCCGCCTCGCGGCTCACCACCTCGCGGCGGAAGGGGGCGCGCTCGGCGACGATGCGGCCCATCTCCTCCTCGATGCGCGCGAGGTCCTCGGGCAGGAACGGGCGCTCCACCTTGAAGTCGTACTGGAACTTCTCGCTGTGGTCCGTGCGGCCGACGTCGATCTGGGCGCCCGGGAACAGGCGCTTCACCGCGTCCGCCATCACGTGCTCCGCCGAGTGGCGGATCACCTCCCCCGCCGCCGGGTCCCGGGTGGTCACGATCTCGAGGGCGACGTCCGCGTCGAGCGGGAGGCGCAGGTCCACGAGGCGTCCGCCGGCGCGGCCGGCGACGGCGTCCTTCGCGAGGCGCGGGCCGATGCGCTCGGCCACTTCGTGGACCGTGGTCCCAGCCGGCACCTCGAGCGTCCGCCCATCGGGCAGTCGAACGTGGATGGTGCTCATGAACGGCTGGGCATCGTCGGGCTCGGCAGTCTCGCGCTCCGGAGAGACGGGCGTTCCGGGATCCGAGGCAGAATGGTAGGCACGGGCGGTCTCGAACCGCCGACCTCCGCCGTGTCAAGGCGGCGCTCTAGCCACTGAGCTACGTGCCTGAGGGCTCTAACGGTCCGGTTTCAATACCGATTTGGGCTCCCGGTGTCAATTGCGGCGGGCCCCGGCGCACGCGCAGGCGCCCGGTGCCGCCTTCCGCGGGAAGGGCCTCGAGGGAGAGGCCCTCGGGGAGGGTCGCGTGGAGCAGCCGCTCCACGAGGCGCTCGGGGCCGAGGGGGGCCCGGACCTCGAGGAGGGCCCGCCCGGCCTCGATCTCGACGGGCACGACCGACTGGGCGCCGGCGCCCCGGAGCGCTCCCCGGAGCGCCGTCCAGGCCTCGGGGCTCGGCAGGCCGAGCACCTCGAGGCGGAAGGACGCCGCCGGCGCGGAAGGGGCCGGCTCCGCCCCGAGGCGCCCGGCCGCCCGGAGGCTCGCGCGGAGCCGATCGAGGTCGAGCTGGACCTCGGCGACCACCACGTACTCCCGGCCGCCTTCGGGCCCCCCGGCGACGAGGGCGGCCTGCTCGCCCCGGTCCTCGAGGATCCGGTAGCTGACGGCGTACTCGGTGGGCTCGCCCGCGGGAGCCGGCGACGGCGCGCCGGCCTCGGGCTCGTTGCCCGTCGCCTCGCGCACGAGCTCCTGGGACGCCCGGGACACCGCCTCCTGGAGGGCGGCGCGGAGCGCCGCCTGGCGCGGCGCCGCCAGCGGCGCCGCCGGGTCGAGGGCGACGGCGCCCACGACCTCGAAGCGCCGCACCTGGGCGGCCGCCGGAAGGGCGGCGGCGAGGAGCAGCGCGGCGAGGCCGAGGCGGCCGAGGAGCGCCCTCACAGCACGCGGTCCGCGACCGGGCGGCCGAAGAGCCCGTCCACCGCGCGCAGCAGGCCGTCGCTCGGCTCGACGCCGCGCTTGTCCGGGAGCGCGAGCACGGTCTCGCTCTCGCCGGGGATCACGAGGTGGAGCAGCACGGAGCAGTCGCCGCGGTGGGCCTCGAGGACCCGCCGCAGGGCGAGCAGCCGGTCGCGGCTCGCCTCGTGGTGGAAGATGCGGATGCGGAGCTGGGCCGAGAGGCGCTCGGCGGCGTCGGCGAGGCGCATGGCGTCGCGCACCAGCAGCTTCGGCGGCTCTCCGGCCTCGAGGGTCCCGGAGACGAGGAGCGGCAGCGGGCCCTCCCCCGCCGCCGGCGTCATGGCCTGCTTCAGCAGGGCGCGCAGGCGCCCGTAGGGCTCGGCGAAGACGACCAGCTCGAACGCGCCCTCGAGGTCCTCGATCGTCGCGAAGGCCATCGTGTCGCCGCGCCGGGTGCGGGTCTCGCGCAGGGCCGTGAGCAGGCCGCCGACGCGCACCTCGCGCCCGGCCTTCTCCGCCGCCGTCGTCGCCGTGACGTCGGCGAAGCGCGCGAGGTCGCTCGCGTGGGCGTCGAGGGGATGGCCCGTCACGTAGAAGCCCAGCACCTCCTTCTCGTGGGCGAGGCGCTCCTGCTCGGTCCAGGGCGGCGCTTCCGGCAGCGGGGCCGCCGCGCGGGCCTCGGCGAGGCCTCCGAAGAGCTGGCTCTGGCCGATGTCGCGGTCGCGCTGGGCCGCGGCGCCGCTCTCGAGGGCGGCGTCGAGGGCGGCCCAGACCGCCGCGCGGTTCGGATGCAGCGAGTCGAAGGCGCCGCAGCGCGCGAGGCTCTCGACGACCCGCCGGTTCACGCGGCGGGCGTCCACCCGCTCGCAGAACTCGAAGAGGCTCGTGAAGCGGCCGCCTTCCCGGCGCTCGGCGACGATCGCCTCGATCGCGCCCTCCCCCACGTTCTTCACCCCCGCCATGCCGAAGCGGATGCCCTCGGCCACCACCGTGAAGTCCCGCTCGGACTCGTTCACGTCGGGCCCCAGCACCTCGATCTTCATCTCGCGGGCGTGGGCGATGTAGCGCGAGAGCTTGTCGTGGTTGCCCGCTTCGATGGAGAGCAGCGCCGCCAGGAACTCCCGCGGGTGGTTCGCCTTCAGGTAGGCGGTCTGGTAGGTGATCAGCGCGTAGGCCGTGGAGTGGGCCTTCGGGAAGCCGTAGCCGGCGAACTCGGCCATCAGGCCGAAGATCTCCTCGGCCTTCTTCGCGTCGATCCCGTTCTTCGTCGCGCCGGCCACGAACTTCTCGGCGTGCTTCGCCATCTCGGCGGGGCTCTTCTTGCCCATGGCGCGGCGCAGGAGGTCCGCCTCGCCGAGGCTGTAGCCCGCCAGCCGGTTCGCGATCTGGAGCACCTGGTCCTGGTAGACGATCACGCCGAGGGTCTCGGCGGTCAGCTCCTCCAGCTCCTTCACCAGGTACTCGACCTTGGTGAGGCCGTGCTTGCGGCTCACGTAGTCGTCGACCATGCCCGAGCCGAGGGGACCCGGCCGGTAGAGGGCCACCAGCGCGATGATCTCCTTCAGCGCCCGGGGCTTCAGCTTCATCACCAGGTCGGTCATGCCCGACGACTCGAGCTGGAACACGCCCTCCGTGTCGCCCCGGCACATGAGGTCGTAGGTGGGCTCGTCGTCCAGGGGGACCGCGTCGACGGAGAAGTCCGGGAAGCCGCCCTCGCGGATGCGGCGCTCGGCGTCGGCGATGGCGGTCAGGGTCTTGAGACCGAGGAAGTCGAACTTGATCAGCCCGACCTTTTCGACGCAGCGCCAGTCGAACTGGGTCATCACCGCGCCCGACTTCGGGTCGCGGTAGAGGGGCACCATCTCGATCAGCGGCTGGTTGCCGATCACCACGCCGGCGGCGTGGGTCGAGGCGTGGCGGGTGAGGCCCTCGAGCTTGCGCGCGGTCTCGACCAGCTTCGCCACCTGCCCGTCGGACTCCACCCGGGCGCGCAGCTCCGGCGACTGCTCGAGGGCGTCCTCCAGGCTGATGCCGAGGGTGTCGGGCACCAGCTTGGCGACGCGGTCCACCTCGCCGTAGGGCAGCCCCATCACGCGGCCGACGTCCCGCAGGGCCGCCCGGGCCTGGAGGGTCCCGAAGGTCACGATCTGCGAGACGCGCCGCCCGTCGTCGCCCGGGAGGTCGTACTTCTCCGCCACGTAGCGGATCACCTCGTCGCGCCCGCGCATGCAGAAGTCGACGTCGATGTCCGGCATCGAGATGCGCTCGGGGTTGAGGAACCGCTCGAAGATGATGTCGTACTCGATCGGGTCGACGCCGGTGATGCCGAGGCTCCAGGCGACGAGGCTCCCTGCCGAGGAGCCGCGCCCGGGCCCGACCGGCACGCCGTGCTCGCGCGCGTAGTCGATGAAGTCGGCGACGATCAAGAAGTAGCCGGCGAAGCCCATCGACTGGATCACCGAGAGCTCGTGGCGCATGCGCTCGGCGTAGGGGCCGTGCTTTCCCGGAAGCGGCTCGTCGGGCGCGAGGCCGAGACGCCGCCGCAGGCCCTGCCAGGCGTCCTGCTCCAACACCTGCTCGCGGGTGGTGCCGGCCGGGACCTGGAACTCGGGCATGTGGTAGCTGCCCATCGGGATCAGGGCGTCGCAGCGCTCGGCGATCTCGAGCGTGCTCGCGATCGCCGAGGGGTGGTCGTGGAACAGCTCGGCCATCTCGTCGCCCGAGCGCACGAAGAAGCCCTCGCCGTCGAAGTGGAGGCGGTTCGGCGTATCCAGGTTCGAGGCCGTGCCGATGCAGAGCAGCACGTCGTGGGGCTCGTGGTCGTGCTGCTCGAGATAGTGGGCGTCGTTGGTGGCGACGAGCGGCAGGCGCAGGTCCGACGCCATCTTCACCAGCTCGGCGTTCACCTGGTCCTGGGCCGGGATGCCGTGGCGCTGGAGCTCCAGGTAGAAGCGGTCCTTGAAGATGCCCGCGAACTCCTCCGTCAGACGCCAGGCCGTCTCGACCTCGCCGCCGAGGATCGCGCGGTTCACCATCGACGAGAGGCAGCCCGAGGTCGCGATCAGCCCCTCGCTCCGCTCGCGCAGCAGGTCGAGGTCGATCCGGGGCTTGTAGTAGAACCCTTCGAGGTAGCCCTTCGACACCAGGTAGATCAGGTTCCGGTAGCCGGTCTCGTTCATGGCGAGCAGCAGCAGGTGGTTGATCGCGTCGAACCCCGAGCTGTCGCGCTCGCGGCGCTCCTTGTCGAAGCGCGAGCCCGAGGCCAGGTAGACCTCGCAGCCGAGGATCGGCTTCACGCCCTTTGCGAGGGCCTTCTCCTGGAACTCGACGGCGCCGAACAGGTTGCCGTGGTCGGTCATCGCCACGGCCGGCATCCCCAGGGCCTTGGCCCGCTCGAACAGCGGGTTGTGCTTGATGGCTCCGTCGAGCAGCGAGTACTGGGTGTGGAGGTGCAGGTGGACGAAGGGCCGCGGCGCCACCCGCCTACTCCCACTCGATCGTGGCGGGAGGCTTCGACGACACGTCGTAGACGACGCGGTTCACGCCCTTCACCTCGTTGGTGATGCGGCTCGAGATCTGCGCCAGCAGCTCGTGGGGGAGGCGCGACCAGTCGGCGGTCATGGCGTCCTCGGAGGACACGCAGCGCAGCGCCACCGCGTTCTCGTAGGTGCGCGCGTCGCCCGCCACGCCCACGCTGCGCACCGGCAGCAGCACCGCGAAGGCCTGCCAGATCGCGTCGTAGAGCCCGGCGCGCCGGAGCTCCTCGATCAGGATCGCGTCGGCGCGCCGCAGGGTCGCCACCCGCTCGGCGCTGACCTCGCCCAGCACCCGGACCGCGAGGCCCGGCCCCGGCAAGGGGTGGCGCCCGACGATCGAATCCGGGAGGCCCAGCCGGCGCCCCACCTCGCGCACCTCGTCCTTGAACAGCTCGCGCAGCGGCTCCACGAGGCGCAGGCGCATCCGCTCCGGGAGCCCGCCCACGTTGTGGTGGGTCTTGATGGTGGCCGAGGGGCCGCGCACCGAGACGCTCTCGATCACGTCGGGGTAGAGGGTGCCCTGCACCAGGAAGTCGACGCTGCCGAGGCGCGCCGCCTCCTCCTCGAACACCTCGATGAACAGGTGGCCGATGATGCGGCGCTTGCGCTCCGGGTCCTCGATGCCGGCGAGGGCGCCGAGGAAGCGCGCGCTCGCGTCGACGCAGACGAGGTGCATGCCGAGGTGCTCGCGGAACTCGCGCTCGACCTCGGCGCGCTCGCCCTCCCGCAGCAGCCCGTGGTCGACGAAGATGCAGGTCAGCCGCTCGCCGATCGCCCGGTGCACGAGGGCGGCGGCCACCGAGGAGTCGACGCCCCCGGAGAGCCCGCACACCGCGCGCCCCTCCCCCACCTGGCTGCGCACCGCCGCCACCGCCTCGTCGATGAAGGCCTCCATGGTCCAGGAATGGCTGCAGCCGCAGATCTCGTGGACGAAGTTGCGCAGCAGCTCCGAGCCGCCCTCCGTGTGCACCACCTCGGGGTGGAACTGGAGGCCGAAGATGGGCCGCTCCTGGTGGCGCACCGCGGCGAAGGGCGAGTTCTCGCTGGTGGCGAGCACCACGAAGCCCGGCGGGAGGCGCAGCACCCGGTCGCCGTGGCTCATCCAGACCGCCCGCTCGGCGCCGCCGGGGAGCCCGGCGAACAGCGCGTCCTCGCGGGCGAGCTTCAGCAGCGCGCGGCCGTACTCGCGCTCCTCGGCGGGCTCGACCACGCCGCCGAGCCCCCGGGCCAGGAGCTGGAGGCCGTAGCAGATGCCGAGCACCGGGACGCCGAGCTCGAGCACCCCGAGGTCCAGCTGGGGCGCCCCGGGCGCGTAGACGCTGGCGGGGCCCCCCGAGAGGATCACGCCCGCGGGCTTCCAGGCCGCCACCGCCGCCGCCGGAATCGTGCCCGGCTGGATCTCGCAGTAGACCCCGTGCTCGCGCACCCGCCGCGCGATCAGCTGGGTGTACTGCGCGCCGAAGTCGAGGATCAGGATCCGGTCCCGAAGCGCTTCGCGGGGCATCGCGGCCTGGGTCACTCGATCCGGTAGTTCGGGGCTTCCTTGGTGATGATCACGTCGTGGACGTGGCTCTCCTGGAGTCCCGCGTTGGAGATGCGCATGAAGCGCGCGTTCTGGCGCAGCTCGGCGAGGTTGGCGGCGCCGCAGTAGCCCATGCCCGAGCGCAGCCCGCCGAGGAGCTGGTGGATGCTGCTCTGCAGGCTGCCGCGGTAGGGCACGCGCCCCTCGATGCCCTCGGGCACGAGCTTCTCCGCCTCTTCGACGTCGCCCTGGAAGTAGCGGTCGCGGCTGCCGTCGGACATGGCGCCGAGGGACCCCATGCCGCGGTAGACCTTGTAGGAACGGCCCTGGAACAGCACCACCTCGCCCGGGGCCTCGTCGGTGCCGGCGAACAGCGAGCCGACCATCACCAGCGACGCGCCGGCGGCGAGGGCCTTCGTGACGTCCCCGGAGAACTTGATGCCGCCGTCGGCGATCACCGGCACCCCGAAGCGGGCGGCCACGCCCGCGGCGTCGAGGATCGCGGTGAGCTGCGGGACGCCTACGCCGGCGACGATCCGGGTGGTGCAGATGGAGCCGGGCCCGACGCCCACCTTCACCGCCGAGGCCCCCGCCTTCACCAGCGCCTCGGTGCCCTCGGCCGTCGCCACGTTGCCGCCGACGATCGGCAGGTCGGGGAAAGTGCGGCGCAGCTCCGCCACGGTGTCGAGCACCGTGGCCGAGTGGCCGTGGGCAGTGTCCACGACGACGACGTCGACGCCCGCGTCCACCAGGGCCTGGGCGCGCTCCAGGTGGTCGGGCCCCACCCCGAGGGCGGCGCCGCAGCGCAGCCGGCCCATCGCGTCCTTCGACGCGTGGGGGAAGCGCTCGCTCTTCTCGATGTCCTTGATGGTGATGAGGCCGCGCAGGTCGCCCTCGGCGTCCACCACCAGCAGCTTCTCGATGCGGTGCTTGTGCAGCAGCTCCCGGGCCCGCTCCATGGTGGTGCCCGGCGGCACCGTCACGAGCCCCTCCCGGGTCATCACCGTCGAGATCTCGGCGCTCGTGTCCTTGACGAAGCGCAGGTCCCGGTTGGTGAGGATGCCGACGGCCTTGCCCTCCCGGGTGATGGGGACGCCGGAGATCCGGTAGCGCTGCATCACCTCGAGGGCTTCGTAGATGCGCTGGCCCGGGGACATCGTGATCGGGTCGACGATCATCCCCGACTCGGAGCGCTTGACCTTGTCCACCTCGGCGGCCTGGCGGGCGATGGTCATGTTGCGGTGCACGATCCCGATTCCGCCGCTGCGGGCCAGGCAGATCGCCGTCTCGTGCTCGGTCACGGTGTCCATCGCCGCCGAGACCAGCGGGATGTGGAGCGTGATCGACTCGGTGAGGCGCGTGCGCAGGTCGACGTCGCGGGGCAGCACCTGGGAGGCCGCCGGCACGAGCAGGACGTCGTCGAAGGTTAGACCTTCGCGAATCCGGCTGTCGGGGGGACGGTCGGTCATGAGCGGATGAGCTCCAGGCTGGAGGAGCGTTCCGAAGATCGACGGGGACGGCGGCCGGAGGGGTTCGAATCCAAGTGCGGAGTGTAGAGGCGGACCCCGCTGCTTTCAAGCGCCGGAGGGCGCCCCGGAGAAGCGATCGAGGCTCTCGCGCACCGCGCCGGCGAAGTCCGCGAGGGCGGCCTCGAGAATGCGGCACGCCGCGCGCGGCGCGTCCTCGCACAGGCGCCGGAAGGACTCCCGCGAGAGCACCCAGACCCGCGCGGCCTCGCTCGCGACGGCGGTGACCTCGCGGGGGCCGACGCTCACGAGGGAGAGCGCGCCGAGAGAATCGCCCGCCCCGGCCTGTCCCACGGCCCCCACGCGGGCCGAGGTCAGGTCCAGGGTGCCGCTCTCGATCAGCACCAGGGAGTCGGCCTCCTGGCCCTCGCAGAAGAGCTGCTCGCCGGGGTCGAGCTCGAGGCGCTCGAGGAGATCGGTCACCAGCTCGCGCTCGTCCTCGGAGAGCTCGGCCAGCAGCGCGAACGCCTTCAGCTCCGGCCCCTCGCTCACGGGATCACTCGCCCGAGCAGGGTGCGGAGCAGGGAGGCCCCGTCCTTGCCGCCCTCGAGGGGCACGAGGAACAGGGAGCCGTCGCCGAGGCGCGCCATCTTCTCCTGCACCTCCTCGGGCACCAGGCGCTCGCCCTTGTGGAGCAGCAGGAGGTGGAAGAGCCGCGCCCGCGGCAGGCGCCGCAGGGCATCGGCCAGGGGGGCCACCCGCGCCTCGGCGGCCCGCTCGGCCCCGCGCACCAGCAGCAGGCACGCCAGGGCCCCGTTCGCCGCCACCGGCCAGATCGGCGCGAAGCGCCGGTCGGCGGGCACGTGGATCACGCGGATCGCGAGGCCCGGGTCCACCGTGATGCGCCCGACCGGGAGCAGGTCCTCCACGGTGATGCGCCCCTGGCGCGCCGTCTCGGCGAGGCGCATGCCCGGGATCTCGGCCAGCAGCCGGGCGAAGTCGCGGGTGGCCGACTCGTCGGGCGAGAAGATCAGCAGCTTGGCCTCGAGGGTCTCGGCGCCCCGGGGCCGGCCCGACTGGAGCCACTCGCGCAGCCGGCGGATCTGGGCCGCGGAGAAGAAGCCCTCGGCCCCGGCCTCGGCCAGGGCGGCGCGGGGCTCCTGGCGGAGCTCGATCATGCCGCGGTCGGCGAGGGCCTGGAGCGTGCGCAGCACCTGGTAGTCCGGGTGCGCCGAGTGGTCGACGACGTCGCCCACCCGGTCGTAGAGCTCGAGGAGCAGCAGCAC